>Ga0163144_10029103_pt1 | contig 10620 bp, 8 predicted proteins | sample OliLak19BULKMAT1_FD_123175 | JGI IMG/M metagenome (GOLD analysis project Ga0163144, IMG submission 123175) | Freshwater microbial mat bacterial communities from Lake Vanda, McMurdo Dry Valleys, Antarctica - Oligotrophic Lake LV.19.BULKMAT1 | ecosystem: Environmental > Aquatic > Freshwater > Lake...
CATTTCCACCGGTCCACGCTGCGCACGGTAGAGGGTGCAGACTTCCTGGACGTTGTGAATGCCGTTCAGGTGATGCCAGACGAAGAGACCGAGGCTCGACAACTGGTGGTAGCCCCCCAGTCGTTTTGGGTCGGCCAGCACCCAGATGGTCTCTCCCGTGGAGGTGGGACGTGGCTGGAGCACGATGCCCGTTTTGGCGAGAGGCCGATCCCTCAACTTCATGAGCTGGACCATATGAGCGGCTACTTGTTTGTCCTGGTCCAGGACCTCGATCAGGTCCGTCCGGTGCAGGGCCAGAAGTTCGGCATTCTCGATCACGTGAAGTGAGGCGTCCCGCGGAGTGCTGGTGAGGAGAGCCGACTCCCCCACGATTTCCCCCACCTCCAGTCGCGCCACCGCGCGCGGTCCGGAAGGCTCCTTGCGGACCACCTCCAGGACGCCGCTTCGAATCAGATAGCAGACATCGCCTGCGTCGCCCTCGCGGAACACCGTGCTCCCGGCCGGGAAGGACTCGGTCGTCAACCGGTCGCCGAAGTGCTTGAGCCGCTCGGGAGTGAGGCGTTCGAACGGTCGAGTGCATTTCACGAACGACCGCACGAGCGCATGGTCCGCGGCCTCGACCAGAACATCCCGCGCTTCCGGGTACTGGTTGAGAACTTCGTTCAGGTGTCGCAGCCGCAGCGTCGACGTCCGGAGCGGCGAGAGAGAGGTCACCCGCGCGGTGCGACGACGCGAGGGAAGGAGCAACCCGATCTCACCGAACATCTCGCCTTCCGTCAAATGGCACAGGGGGGCTCTGCCTTCGGGCGTCCGGATCGAAACCTCGACCTCTCCCTCCTCGATCAGAAACAACCGGTCGGCGGGCTCCCCTTCATCAAGAATCTGCGCGAACTGGGGATAAGACTGTTCGGTCAAATGACCGGCAAGCGTCCGCCTCGCGGAGTCGGGAAGGGACGCAAAAGCCGGGATCCCACGCAGGAGACGCTGTTGGGGATCGCCGAAACTGCTCGGGGAGAAAGGAAATTCCATCGGGGCTCCGAACCGTCACCAGCCACTGGGTTCGGGGATTGTAGCCGAGCCGAGGCCGCCCCTTGACCCTAACGCCGCGGCAAAGGGAGCCGAAGGCAGGCGCATACGCCGCTGCGATCGGTACGATTCTCCAGGGTGAGTGAACCGCCATGCCCCTCGGCAATCTGCCGAGTCAGTACGAGGCCGATGCCTGAGCCTCCGGGCTTCGTGCTGAAAAAGGGAACGAACAGATTCGAAGTCGCGGGAAGTCCGAGGCCCTCGTCCTCCACCAGGATCTCCAAAGCGCCCGCGGAGACGCGCCAGCGCAAACGGACGACTCCTCCGTCTTCCTGGACCGCCTCCACTCCATTGCGGATCAGGTTGATCAGCGCCTGCTCGATTTGAGTGCCGTCGGCGACGAGAGTGATCGACGGACCCGGCTCGACCACCACACCGTGGCGGGCTTCCAGAACGGTGACCCGGCGGATCAATTCCGCCACATCGACCGGAGCCAGGGAAGGGGCAGGGAGGCGCGCAAGGCGCGCATAGGCTTCGGTGAAGCGGGCCAGGGACTCCGAACGTGAAGCGATGACCGCGAGCCCTCGTCTCAAGTCATCGTCGAAGTCGGAAGGCCGCGGGCTGCGCGAGAGCAGGGTCTCAAGGCTCCCCGCGATCGACTGGATAGGAGCGAGGGAGTTGTTGAGTTCGTGTCCGATCACGCGAATGAGCCGCTGCCATGCCTGCCTTTCTTCGTCGCGAAGAGCACGACTCACATTGGTGAGCACCAGCAGATGATGCGGCCGGCCTCCCTGGCGAAAAAGAGAGCGGCGCACCTCGAATCGGCCGGGGCGGCCCGCGAATCCCGCGTCCATGACCCGCGGCGCTTCTCCCCGCAACGCCTCGCCCAGACCCAGGTCGGTGGCGGTCCGGCCCAGCGCCCGCTCGGCCGCGAATCCGAGCAGACCTTCGCCCGCGCGGTTCACCAGGCGAAGCTGCTCACCCTCATCGAAGGCGAAGACCGCGACATCGATCTCCTCCATGACGCTTCGAAGAAGGCCGGTGGCCTCAAGGGCGCCGAGCCTTTGATGCTTCAGCGTCTCGGCCAGAGTGTTGACCTCGTAGAGAACCTGCGACAAGGCATCCTCTCCGCCCCGCCCTCTCGCCCGGAATGAGAAGTCCTCCTCGCGCAACGCGGCCAGCAGGTTCGAAACCGTCTGCATGGGCCGGACCACGCTCATCTGGGCAGCGCGGGCGAGCCCCAGCCACAGCGCCACCAGAAAAAGAGAAAGGGTGGAGCGCAGTTCCAGGTCGTGGGGACGTCCCCATAACCACCCAAGGAAGAAGAAGGACCCGGGCAGGCCGGCCAGGGTGGCCAGGAGAAAAACCCGACTGTCGAGAGATAGTGACCGCTTGGGCATGGAGATCAACCGCGGACCCTCATTCTCGCGCGGCCCGGCTTCCGTGAACTCACTCGGCGCTCACCCTTGCCTTGCCGCCTGGCTCCTGTTCTTAAAGACCGTGTCGCTCGATGCGGCGATAGAGGGCACTTCGGGACAGCCCCAGGGCATCGGCGGCGCGGGTCACGTTCCCCTCGAACCGGCTGAGCGTCTTTTTGATGAGGAACGCCTCGACTTCTTCGAGGCTCATGTCTTCGAGCCGGCCACCCCGCGGCTCACCCGAAACTCGCAAGGCCAGATCGGCGGCGCCGATCCGATCGGTCGAACTCAGAAGCACCGCTCGCTCGACCGCGTGGTCCAGTTCGCGCACGTTGCCCGGCCATCCGTGGTCGAGAAGCGCCTGGGTCGCGGCGGCGTCGAAGCCGGTGACCTTCTTCCGGTACCTCGCGGCCTGGGAGCTCAGGAAGTAAGCGGAGAGCGCCGGAATGTCCTCGCGTCGATCGCGAAGGGGCGGAATACGGATTTCGATGGTGTTGAGCCGGAACTGGAGGTCCTGTCGGAAGCGTCCGGCCGCGACCTCCGCATCCAGGTCGGCATTGGTGGCGGAGATGATTCGGACATTGGCTTTTCGCGTTCGCGACGAACCCACGGGCTCGAACTCCCCCGCCTCGACCACCCGCAGGAGCTTGGACTGCAGTCCCGAAGTGACGTTCGCGATCTCGTCCAGAAACAGCGTGCCACCGTCCGCCAGTTCGAACCGCCCTACTCGATCGGCCCGAGCATCGGTGAAAGCACCCCGCACGTGGCCGAAGAGTTCGCTTTCGAAAACACCTTCCGACAGCCCGCCCACGTTGACCGTAACGAGCGCCTTGTTCTTCCGGTTGGACACTGCGTGAAGAGCTTGGGCCACCGTCCCCTTTCCGGCTCCGTTCTCGCCGAGCAGCAGCACGTTCGCATCTGACGGCCCCACCCGCCGGACCATGTCCATGACCTTCTTCATCCCGCTCGACTCGGCGATCACCTCGAGCTTGGCCTCGCCCCGAAGGGCCCGATTCTCGCTCTCCAGCCGCCGCCCGTGCCGCAGGGCTTTCGACAGCTCGGCTTGCGTTCTCAGGATCGCAATGAGGCGCGCGTTCTCCCAGGGCTTGCTGACGAAGTCCCTGGCCCCGTTGCGCATGGCCTCGACGGCCAGGCTGACGCTCGCCCACGCCGTCATCACGACCACGGGGAGGGTCTCGTCGAGTTCGCGAATGCGGGCCAGAAGGTCCATGCCCTCCCGGCCCGAAGTGGTATCACGGGTGTAGTTGAGGTCGATCAGTGCGGCATCGAACTCGCGCCCCTCGAGGGCGGCCCAGGCCGCGGCCGGCGAACCGGCGGTCTCGATGAGAAAGCCCTCGGACTTGAGGAGAAGGCGGAGAGCTTCGAGAACGTCCTGCTGGTCGTCGGCGACCAGGATGCGCGGAGATGAAGTCACAGAATCACTCAGTATAGGAGGTACGATAATGATCAGTTCGTGGCCGCGAGCCATCCGTCTTTCAGACGGATGACCCGATTACCATACGTGGCGTTGGTCTCGGAGTGCGTCACCTGAATGATCGTGGAGCCCTCTTCATTGAGCTTCTTGAAGAGTTCCATGATCTCGCGACCCTGGTCGGAGTGCAGATTTCCCGTGGGCTCGTCCGCGAGGATCAGCTTGGGCTTCGCCACAATGGCGCGCGCCACCCCCACGAGCTGCTGCTGGCCACCCGAGAGCTGCGCTGGATAGAGGTCTTTCTTTCCCACGATGTTGAACTTGTCCAAGACGTCGCCCACGATGGCCTGGCGCTCGCCTTTTTTGAGATCGCGGTAGGACAACGGCAGCTCGAGGTTCTCGTAGACCGTGAGGTCGTCGAGAAGATGAAAGCTCTGAAAGACGAAACCGATGTTTCCCTTCTGCAGCTCCTGGCGGTCGCGAGGCTTGAGCTTGTTCACGATCTCCGCGCGGAACTCATAGTCGCCCGTGAAATCGCCGTCGTGCATTCCGAGGATGTGCAGCAGAGTCGACTTCCCCGCCCCGGACGGTCCCATGATCGACACAAACTCGCCTTCGGCGATCGACAGCGAGATGTTCCGGAGCACGTACACACGGCCCGCGGCCAGGGGATAAGACTTCTCGAGATTGCGTAGTTCGATCATGTGGGTTCTCTTCAGGTCTCCGGGGTTCTTGATGAAGGGGCGTTCGGGTTTCACTCTTGCCTGAGCGCCACGATCGGGTCCACTCGGGTGGCTCGGCGTACCGGGATCCAGGCGCAGGTCAGGGTCAGAATGACAACCGAACCGGCGGCGGTGGCGAAGGTGGCCGGATTCAGCGCGGTCACCCCATAAAGGAGGCTCGCAAGTCCGCGCGCCGCCGCCATCCCGAGCAGGCCTCCTGCAGCAAGACCCAGACCCGTGATGGAACCGGCTCGGGCGACCACCAGCGTGGCGATCGCGCGACCCGTTGCCCCAAGCGCCCGCCGGACGCCGATCTCATGGGTACGGGCCGCCACAAACTGAAGGAGAAGTCCGTAGAGGCCGATCCCCGCGAGCACCATGGCCGCGACTGCGAAGAGGCCCATGATCCGCGCGAAGAATCTCTGCTCCCAGGTGGTGGAGATCCTTACCTGCTCCATGGTGCGAACGCCGAAGAGAGCGATTCCAGGATGCGCGGCCCTCGCGAGCGCCCGGAGTTCCGCGATCAGCGGCTCCGATGTCCCCTTGGTCCGCACCATCAACGCAACCGTTCGAGAGCCGAGGCGCGCGAAAGGCACATACAGCGCCCGCCGGGCGGCTCGGGTCTCCTCGCCGAACTCCTCGTACTGCACATCGGGCACAACCCCCACGATGGTTCTCCACTGAAGCGCGGATCCGGTGCCCGCCGCAACAGAGCGACCCACGACATCTCCTCCCGCACCGATCGAGGTCGCGAGAGACGCGCTGACAATCACCGAGACGGACTCCGGATCCTCGAACTCGGCGCGCGTGAAATCCCGGCCGCGAAGCAAGGACGCACCCATCGCCTCAAACAGGCCGTCGCTGGCGCCCACAACCGTCGCCGGGACCGCGTCCTGGATCGAGGCGCCCGCATCCTTCGCCAACAAGACGGTCGAGCCTCCGTCGTCGGCAGGAATTGCGGTGGTTGCGGCGGCGCGGACGACGCCGGGGCGAGAAGCGATTCCGTCCATGAGAGTCGCCAGGGCCCGCGCCTTCGCCTGCGGTGCGTCGACCTCGTTGCCGGAGAGATACAGCCGGGCGGTCAGAAGGCCCTCCTCCCGAACACCCGCGTCCGCGTTCTGGAGGTTATTGAACGATTGGATCATGAGTTCGGCGGCGACGACGAGGGCCAGACAGGCTGCGACCTGGCCCACCACAATCCCCTCCTGGAGTCTTCGCGTGCGCGGACTGCGTGAGACCGCCCGGCCCGCATCCTTGAGGTCCACACCCGGATCGATCGACGACGATCGCCAGGCCGGGAGCAGGCCCGCGATAAGAGTGGTGAGAAAGGTCAGTCCAAGGCAGTAGCCGAACGCTGCTTGATCCACCTCGAATCGCATCCAGTAGGGTGGAACCTCGGGAAACGACGACACCAGTCGAGGCACCGCGAAGCTTGCGAGGACAAACCCGAGGCCGGCGCCCACCACCGAAAGAAGGAACACCTCGGCGAGCAGTTCGCGAATCAGCGTGCCCCGAGATGCGCCGAGCGCTATCTTCAGGGCCATCTCCCGCCGTCGATCGACCGACCGGGCCACCAGCAGGCCCGCGAGGTTCGCGCACGCGATGAGCAGGACCATGACCACCGCGAGCAGCAGTGCGGACATGGCCTGAGCGGTTCCGCCGACGAACGAATTCGGGAAGCGGGCCGCCTGCATTCGATAGTCGAGTTGGGTTTCCTTCAGTCGTCGATCAAGATCGAGGCTGAGCGGTTCGAGTTGCCTGGAAACACTCGCGACGTCCTCTCCCGGCGCCAACAGGCCCAGGGCCGTCATGAAACGTGCGGCGTTTGCGGGCGCCGTCCCCGGCTTGTAGGCGACCCATAGCTCCTGATGTTCCGGAAAGGCGAAGCCTCGGGGCATGATTCCCACGACCTCAAGTCCGCGACCGTTCACCGGGATACGCCGGCCGATCATGTGCGGGTCACTGCCGTACTGGCGCTGCCAGAGCGCATGCGAGATCACAACACTGCTCTCGAAACCGAAGTCCGAGGCGTCGGAGTCGTTCAGGGCTCGGCCCAACGCGGGTTTGGCGTCGATCAGCGAGAAAAGGCCGGGCGTGACCGAGGCTCCGTTCGCCCGTACGGCCCCTTCTTCGACGCTCAGCGTGAAATTTCGCTCGACGAAGCCCTCGACCTGCTCTACACCCTGAAGAGCCGATCGAACCGCCTCGAACTCGGGCCATGAGAGTTCGGCGTCGTCGAGTTGCTGGGCGCGCGTTGGGTGCATCGAATGAAGGGAGATCACGCGCCCGGTGTTTCGCCCGAAATCGGCTTCCGCGAAGAGGACACTCTTCACGAGGCTGAAGATCGTGGTGTTGGCGCCCAGGCCCAGGGCAAGGGTCAGGACCATGATCGAGGCGAGGCGCGGATTGCGTCCAAGCCCCCTCGCGGCCGAACGCACTTCTCCAACCATGCGGTTCACTTTCACCAAGGATCTACTCCTGTCTCAAGGCGGTGGCCGGCGCGGTCCTCGCCGCCACGCGACCCGGCAGATAACTCGAGAGAGATGTCGATGGCGTCGCGCAGTGCTTGGCGAAGGACTCGTTGACGATCGCGACTTTAGGGGCCTCGGCGCCATCGCGCTCATCGAACCCTCGGCCCTGCACGATGGGCGCGTTGATCGTCCCGAAGAAACCGGGGCTCACGCTGAGCCACAGCGGATTCATGTTCTCTTCCTCCGAAGGGGTGTAGCCGGGCAGCCTGATCGTGCTCGAGGAGTTGCTGTTGGTGAGCAGGGTGTTGTCGGACAGTCCGACGGACGCGATGTCGGGCTGGGCCGTCAACTCGGCCGCGACCCGATTGAACAACGAGCGCTTCTGGGTCTCGTTGTAGCCGGCAAGGGCCGGGTTGAGGCTACCGGGATCCTTGACCGGCATCGACCGCAGCCGCACCTGATCGAACAGCGAGAACACCGCGGTGTTGGCGCCGATCCCCAACGCGAACGTGGCCACGATCAGCAGGGTCAGCGCCGGGCTTCCCAGAACGCGCCTGAACGCAAGACGCACGTCCCCCATCCATCCGCTCATGGCCGAACCTCGTTCCGGTTTAGGAGTGATCTATTGACTACGCGCTTTGCGCGTGGTCGGGCATCGCACCCTCTTCGACGATGCGGCCGTCGAAGATGTGGATCGTGCGGTCGGCGTAGCGCGCGAAACGGGGATCGTGGGTCACCATCACAATGGTGGCACCGCCCTGGTGAAGCTCCTTCATGAGGGCCATCACGGCATCGCCGTTCTTCGAATCGAGGTTACCCGTGGGTTCGTCGGCGAGCAGCACCGCGGGCGCTCCTACCAGGGCGCGAGCGACCGCGACGCGCTGCTGCTGACCGCCCGAGAGCTGGCTCGGAAGGTGCTTGGCGCGATGGCCCATGCCTACCCGCTCGAGAGACTCCATCGCCCGCTTCTTCCGTTCGGCCGCACTCGTTCCGCGGTACGTGAGCGGCAACTCGACATTCTCGAAGACCGTGAGGTCGCCGATCAGGTTGAAACTCTGGAAGATGAAACCGATCTCGCGGTTGCGGACGCGGGCGCGGTCGGCGGCGGTCAGCTTCGCGACCGGCTGGCCGTTTAGGATGTACTGTCCGTCGGTTGGCGAATCGAGAAGCCCAAGGATCGAGAGCAGAGTCGACTTGCCGCAGCCGGACGGCCCCGCGATCGCCACGAACTCTCCCTTCTGAATCTTCAGGTGGATCCCCGAAAGGGCGTGGGTTTCGACCTCGTCGGTCAGGAAGACCTTGGTCACGCCGGACAGGTCGATCAGGGCAGGGGTATCGGTCATGGTTCTATAGGCTCCTTGGGGTTCTTCCTACTTCAACGTCCGGGCGTCGTCTTATGTTCCGCTCTGGTTAGGGTTTTGACGCTTCGCGGAGGCGTCAGGTGCGCAAGAAACTTTTTAGCGAAGTCGAATACGATCGAAGGCATCCCAGGCCGACGCGTCGGAGAGGATGACCTCGTCGCCCAGATTCAGGCCTTCCAGAATCTGAACACTGTTCACGGAGGCGCGGCCGAGTCGAACGCGAACCCGATTCGCCTCTCCGGTGGCAGGGTCGATACGGAAAAGGCTGATGGTGCTCTCCCCCGCTCCCTGCGCGGGCCGGCCGACGTAGAGGGTGTCTTCGAGGCGGGCCAGTTCGATGGTGCCATCGACCGTGAGATCGGGCCGCGAGCCCCTGGGGAGTTCGCCCTCGAGCGAGACGTCCACGGCGACCGTGCCATTCTGCGCGGCGGGATCGATCCGAACAACCCTGCCTTTCACGATGCCATTCCGGGTGTCCACATCGCAGGGTAGACCGATGGCAAGGTCCTTCGCCTGGGTCTCGGCGACGCGTATCACCGCCTTGAGGCGCGTGGGCTCGACCACGCGGGCGAGGTTCGTGCCAGGAGAAACCTGCTGGCCGACCTCGACCGGCACCGACTGGAGCACCCCGTTGATACCGGCCCGCACCCTGAGCGCGTCACGCTGCGCGCGCCGCATACGCGCGGTGCCAAGACGTTGCTCGACCGTCGACTTGGGAACGGCGATCTGGGCCTCTATCGAGTCATTCGAGAGCTTCAATCGCTCCTGTTCGATCCTGGCCCGACTCTCCAGTTCTTCGGCGGCGGCCTGCGAGAGCTTCGCGTTCAGTCCGGCCACGAGGCCCTGGGACGCGAGTTCAACATCGGCATCCGCGCGAAGACGCGCCTGGCGCGATTCGGAGGCGACCCTCGCCGCCGTCGACTGCTGGTCGAGTCGGGAGCGCTCAATGTTCGAACGGGCCTCGACCAGACGGGCTTCGGCCTCGCGCAGTTGCGACTCGGCCTCGAGCAGCTGCTGGTCGAGATCAGGGTTCGAGAGTTCGAGGATGACCGTGTCGGGCTTCACCAACGTACCCGGCAGGGCCACGATGCGCTCGACGCGCCCCGCGGTGAGTGCCGGGATCCAGCGCACCTCTTCCGGCACCAGGGTGCCGAGGCCGCGGACCTGAAGGAGCATCTCGCCGCGCTTCACTTTGTCGAGGAATAGCGTGCCCCGGTCGACACTGGGTGCTGCGGGCTTGAGTTGAGAGAGGCCCCACGTGGCGCTCAGGAGCAGCACGGCGGCCCCGATTCCGAGTTGAAGGTTCCGCTTCTTGCGCTTGACGGCAAGGTCGGGGCGGGCGATGTCCATGAGAGCTCCTATAACAATGCCTGTGCCAGCGGGCTCAGGACGTCCATATCCAGTTGTATTAACGAGACTTGTGCGGCTCGTGTTCCGCATCAAAAGGTCGTTTCAAGTCCCATTAACGGACACCCGGTTCCCGTGGTTGGCCTTGTCCGGTTCCATCGAGTGTATCGCTTCATTGGCCCGGAAAAGCGAAGGGCACGCCGTAAAGCGTGCCCAGGGGTGCCAACCCGCGAAGGGGGGTGCTTACTTCCGGTCTCCGCGCTGCGCGTTCGGCGTTGCGCGCGGGGCAGGAACCTCTTTCGATGAGGAGGCCTTGGCGATTTTCGCCACGGAACCGGTCGGCACGAATCCGGGCAGCGGAGGGGAGATTATGGTGCCCGGAATCTCAACCGCAAGCGCGCCACGGGCGGCAAGGCGCTCCTCGACGAGCTGCTGTTGCGCTTCCCAGCCACGTTCGATCTCGGCCGCCGAAGAGCATCCAAACCGGGCCGAGTCAAAGGAGGCTTCCGCTCGCTCGGCCGCAGGGGCGAATGCGGCGACACCGAACACGAGAAACGACAGCGACACGGTCTTTAGTACAGGCTTGATCATCACAGAACTCCTTGGTTGGGTCATGCCGGGTGAGACGGCAGGACGCGCGGGTTGGTTTGCGACAAAACGAGAAAGAAAGCCGTTCAATAAAACCCCGATCCGGGACTGCCCGGAAACGAACAAGGTCGTCCCGCGAGCGGACGTGTTGGTCGCCGGAACCGCCTCATGTCCAGCGGTTTGGCCGGAAATGGCCCGGTCTTCCTTTTGATGCCTCACAACTGGAGAGACGAAGGTCCGCTTGAAAGGGTTCCC
>Ga0163144_10029104_pt1 | contig 10620 bp, 14 predicted proteins | sample OliLak19BULKMAT1_FD_123175 | JGI IMG/M metagenome (GOLD analysis project Ga0163144, IMG submission 123175) | Freshwater microbial mat bacterial communities from Lake Vanda, McMurdo Dry Valleys, Antarctica - Oligotrophic Lake LV.19.BULKMAT1 | ecosystem: Environmental > Aquatic > Freshwater >...
CAACGCCGATGTCTCGGGACAGGGATTGGCGATCTTCGAGGCCGATCATTCGTCCTCTCCCTTGTTGAAGATCGCCTGCACTTTTTTTGACAGCACCAGCAGCGCTGCCGTCTCGGCCAGCGCGCGGTCCTTGCGCAGCAACTCGCGCTCGAGTTCCTTGATGCGCTTGCGGTCCAGGCGCGTGGCCTGCGGGCTGGCCCGCAACTCCTCGGGCGCAGCCAGCGCGGTCGTGGCGCTCGCACGCCACTTGGCCAACTCCTCGGGGTACGCACCGTGCGAGCGACACCACGCGCTCTTGTCGGCCTCGTTCATCGCCGCGGTGGTGACCACGGCCTCGAGCCGGCTGCCCGCGGTCCAGGCCCGCCCTCGGGCGGGCCTGGACCGCGCATCCTCGCGCCAGCGCACCAAGGTGTCCGTCGCAATCCCAACCTCTCGCGCAACCACGTCCATCGCTGCGCTCTCCGGCGGCAGCAACCGCGCCACCGCTCTGTCTTTGAATGTCTGTCCGTATCGGGCCAAGTCCGTCCTTCATCGCCGCCCCCGAGGTTGAGGTAGATCTATAGAGGCGACAACTATTCTGACGCGGGGGGGAGGGTCGGTTGCTATTTGGGATGCAACAGTGAACGCGCTTCGCCGAGGTCGGCTTGCAGGGTTTGCGCCAGAGTTTCGAAGCCGAAGAAGCGCAGGTACTCGGGCACCTGCTGCACCAGCATCTCGAAGCCGGCCTCGGCGCGCAATCCGCGCTCCCGGCAGGCCCGCAGCAGCGGCGTCGGCTGGCGGCTCATGATGATGTCGACGACCGCGGCACCCGCCGACAGGCGCGCCGGATCGAACGGCAGCGCGTCATCCGGCTTCAGGCCCTGCGCGGTGCAGTTCACCACCAGATCGAAGCCCGCCGGGTCGGCGCTGGCAGCCACCGCGGCCGCCGGCCCGACCAGCGGGTGCAGGCGATCGACCAGCGCCTGGGCCCGTGCAGCAGACCGGTTGACCACGGCCAGCAGCGCGGGGCCGCGCTGCGCGATGGCTGCAGCCACCGCATGGCCGCCGCCGCCGGCACCGACCACCAGCACCCGCCGGCCCTGCACCTCGATGCCGAAATGATCGAGTCCTTTGACGAAGCCGATGCCGTCGAAGAGCGCTCCTTCCAGCCGGCCGTCGGCGAGGCGGCGCACCGCGTTCACCGCGCCGGCCACGCGGGCCACCGGGTCGCTCGGGTCGAGGAAGTCGAAGAGGGCGCTCTTGTGCGGGATAGTGGCCCAGAGCCCGCCGATGTTCTCGGCCTTCAGCCCGTGTTCGAGAAACCCGCGCAGCGCCCCCGCGGGCAGCTTCAACGGCACCAGCACGGCGTCGATGGCGTGGCGCTGGAACAGCGCGTTGTAGACCTCGGGTGCGCGCACCTGCGCCACCGGATCACCGAGGATGTAGAAAACGCGGGTGGTGCCGGTGATGGTCATCGGGGTTCCTGCCTGGGCGGGCGACGTGAAGTGTGGAACACGCGCAAGATCTCGACGACCTCGCCACGCACCCGATACGGCACCACGTAGCGGGTTTTCGACACGACAAGTTCGCGGGTTCCAGGCACGCGACCAGAGCGCCCGATGCCAGGCTGGTCCTCCAGTATCGCGACCGATTGCAGGATGCGCTCAACGACAAGCCGCGCTGCTGCAGGATCATCGGCGGCGACGTAGGTGGCCTCGTCGTCCAGACTGCGCAGAGCCTTGCGCAGCCATCTAACGCGCATTCACCTTCCACTTCTTCGCCAACGCCGACACCTCCTTGTCGCTGGCGAAGTCGCCGGCATCGGCCTCGGACAGTGCAGCGTTGATCTCGGCGATCTGCCACTCGTTGCTTTCGACGAACTCGCGGATCGCCTCGGCCGCGAGGAACGACTTGCTCCGCTGGGTGGACTCGGCAAGAAGATCAAGTCGATTCTTGACCTCATCTTCGAGTCGGACAGTCATGGTCGTGGACATGGGACGATCTGAATTATTGTGATGTGTACATCCTAGCACAGCGGCTGAAACGATGCTGAATAAAACATCAGTGTGGCGCGAAAGCTCGCCTGCCTGTGCTCATGGCGCTTCGCAACCCGCAGGCGCAGCGCGCCCGCAGCCAGCGGCACACCAGTCTGGGCCGCGCGACTTCGAACCATGCCGCTGTCAGCTGGGAGCTTTGGCATCACGGTCGAGCAGCGCCTTTCTTTGCTCGTATTGCTCGGGCGCAATTTCTCCGCTGGCCAGGCGCCGCTGCAACACTTCGAGCGGCGTCTCGCGTGGGCGTTGGCGTTTCGCGCTCGGGCTGCCCCAACCGTAGAACACGAGCACGCCGATCAACGCCAACCAGAAGAACCACCACAGGCCGTGCATGCCACCCATGGAGTAACCACCGTCGTAGAACATGTGCATCTCCTTCAGTTCTGAATCAACTGCGTGGCGCCGTTGACCAACGCGGTCTTCACTCGGTCGAGCCGCTTGCGGACCTCATGGGCAACGCGCGCCACCTCGGGGTTGGGGGTCATCTGCAGCACCGCCACCGGGTCCATGAAGGCGACGACGATCTGGCCGCCTTCTTCCTGGCGAACGACGACATTGCAGGGCAGCAACAAGCCGATATCTGGCTCCGCGCTCAATGCGCGATGGGCCAGCGGCGGATTGCAGGCGCCGAGGATTCGATAGGGCCGACCTTCGATGCCAAGCTTGGCCTTCATGGTCGCCTGGATGTCGATTTCGGTCAGGATCCCGAAACCCTCGGTCTTCAGGGCCTCGGTCACCCGGACAACGGTCTGTGCGAAATCCTGCGCCGGCAAGACGCAGTGGAAGCCGTAGGCGGAAGCGGACGGAGCAGGGATGCCGTCGGGTGTGGTGCTCATGACGACACCCCTTACTTGGTGGCCGGCGCGGGGGGCATCCGGTCGGCCATCATGTCCATCATCATCTGCATCATCGCCATGTGGTCGGTCATCATTTGATGGCGCTTGGCCATGTCGGCCGGCATGCCTTTGCCGTCCCCCATGCCAACCATGCCGCCCGTGGCACCCATGCCCTGCATGCCGGGCATCTCCTTCATCATCGCCATCCCGCCTTGCATGGCCTTCATGTGCTCGCCCATCAGGGCCTGACGTTCCGCGGGGGTCTTGGCACCCATCATCTTCTGGTGCATCTCCTGCATGGCCTTCATGCGGGGCTCCATCGCGGCCATGGGCGCAGATGCAGTCATGCCGGACATGCCGCGCGAGGCGGGTGCAGCGTTCGTGGCACCTGGGCTTGCACAGGCTGTGGCAAGGGTGGCAACAGACAAGGCAATGAGTGTGCGAATTGCAGTCATGGTGAACTCCTGAGGGGTTGCGGATCCTGTTCGGACCCAATACGAGGGGAAAGACGCAGGCTGCTCGGTCGCCAGACGATGGCGGGATGCCACAGACGAGCCGATCGACGGGCCGATTGGTGAAGGGCCGGCAGCGGCTCGAGCTGGCGGCCTGGCAAAGCGCGCGCGTTAAATCGTCAACCGCAGCAAACGGATGAACAGCGGCGGCCCGACAGAGGTGGGCCGTTCGACTGGCATCCACTCAGAGGCAGCGGCAACAGGCGCCGCCGACGGCCACTGCACGCTGGCCACGAAGAGAGGGCAAGGTGCGTCGGCCTGGGTCGCTCTGCTCTTGGTGACCGCCGAGGACTCGTCAGCACAGAACTCGAGGCCGCCCTCCTTGGCGCTGTGGTTGCCGAGTCCATCGTCTTCGTGTCCACCATGATGATGGATGTGCTCGACTTGTCGCGTCACGGGCCCTGCGGTGCCCCCGACCACCCGGTCTGCCTGCGACAAGATGGACCGAAGCTCGGCTTGCGCACTCGGTTGAGTCAGACACGCGTTCGCCACCCCGGCCAACAGTGCGAACATCCATGCGAACAGCGTCACACGCGCGGTGTGGCGCAGTTGCCGGCGGGTGAAGGGCTTCACTTGCGCCTTTGCATGACGACCCACACCACGAGACCAACCACGACGACAAGCAGGACCGGCAACCAATAGCCGCCGTAGCCACCCATCCAGCCGCCACCACCCATGCCGCCATTCATCATGGGCCCGCTTTGCGCCAAGGCTGCACCAGTCACGAACGAGGGCACGGTACCGACGGCGACAGCAAACAAGTTCTTCATGACAACTCCTGTTCAACACGGGCCCCGCTGCGACCGGCACAGGGCACACGAAAATATGAAGTTACTCCGAACGGGTGCCGTGGTCTGTGCCCCAACGAACATGCACCTGCGGGCCGGAAGCAACTCAATCTCGCCCATTCCGTCATGTCCGCAGGCGGCAGGGGGTACTTCCCGAACAAGCCGGGAGCTCTAACAATGACGGACAGACCGTATCGTCGACAACGATCCGCGATCTTGACGTAGATCAACTCTGCGATCAGCCATGTGACTTTTAACCGCAGCAGCAACCTCCGCGTGCCGGTGCGGCTATGGCGGCCACGCGTTAAATTCCAGCCTCGACGGCCACGGGCGTATAGCCTGCTTGCCGGATGGCGTCGCTCAGTGCGGCCGCATCGGCTTCTGTCGGATCAATGGTCACGCGATGCGTTGCCAGGTCGATCTGAACCTTCGCGCCCTGATCCACATCCTTCACCGCCTTGGTGATGGTGCTGACGCAGTGGCCGCAGGTCATGTCTATGACTTCAAAGGTCGTCATTGGGTGTTCCCATCAGGATGGAGTTATCAACAGATCCGAGCCCGGTGTCGCGCACACTCACTCCGCCAATTCATCCAGGATCGGGCAGTCGGGCCGGTCATCGCCGTGGCAACAAGCGGCCAGCGATTCCAGGGTGCGCTTCATGGCCGCCATCTCGCTCATACGCCGGTCCAGATCGGCCACATGCGACAGCGCGATGCGTTTCACGTCGGCGCTGGCGCGGCGCCGGTTCTGCCACAGCTTGAGCAGGGCGGCAATTTCGACCATGCTGAACCCCAACTCGCGCGCCCGGCGAACGAAGCGCAGGGTGTGCACTTCTCTCGGGCCGTACTGCCTGTAGCCCGACGCAGTGCGCCCGACCTTCGGCAACAGTGACAGCGTTTCGTAGTGCCGGATCATCTTGGCCGACACGCCTGAGCGCGCCGCCGCTTCACCGATGTTGAAGCGGTCCTCGGTCATCTCGAGTTCCGTCATTTCGCCGCTCCCTTCCAGCGCCGCAACAGCAGTGCATTGCTCACCACACTCACGCTGCTGAAGGCCATCGCCGCACCGGCAATCACGGGGTTCAACAGTCCGAAGGCGGCCAGCGGCACGCCGACCAGGTTGTAGACGAAAGCCCAGAACAGGTTCTGCCGAATCTTCGCGTAGGTGCGGCGCGAGATGTCGATGGCATCGGCCACCAGGCTGGGCTTGCCGCGCATCAGCGTGACACCGGCTGCGTGCATGGCCACATCGGTGCCGGTGGACATCGCGATGCCCACGTCGGCGGCGGCCAGCGCCGGTGCGTCGTTGATGCCGTCACCGACCATCGCCACCACCGCCCCACCCTGCTTCAGTTTCGCGACGATGTCGGCCTTGTCTTGCGGCAGCACCTCGGCCTCGACCTGGTCGATGCCCAGCGCCGTGGCAACAGCATTGGCGCTGCCACGGTTGTCGCCGGTCACGAGCACCGTCTTGACCTCGAGCGCGCGCAAGCGGGCCACGGCATCGTGGGCATCGGCCTTGACGGTGTCGCCGAACGCGAACATGCCCAGCAACACGGGCGTGTCGCTGACATCGGCCAGCCATGACACCGTTTGGCCCTGCGCTTCGTGCTGCTGCGCCGGCTGCAACAGCGCCGCGCAATCGACGCCGAGCTCGTTCATGTAGCGCGTGCTGCCCAGGCGCAGCTCGCGGCCGGCCACGGACGCGGCCATGCCTTTGCCCGCCACAGCGCGCACCTGTGCCGCCGCGGACGCGGCCACGCCTTGCTCGGCAGCGGCATCGAGCACTGCGCGCGCCAGGGGGTGTTCGCTGCCGGCCTGGATAGCGGCTGCCGCGGCCAGCAATGCGCGATCGTCAGCCATGGCAGGAATGGCCGCGACCAGCTTGGGCTTGCCCTCGGTCAACGTGCCGGTCTTGTCGAAGGCCACCACCGTGATGGCATGCGCCACCTCCAGCGCCTCGGCGTCCTTGATCAGGATGCCGTGCCGCGCCGCCACACCGGTGCCGGCCATGATGGCGGTCGGCGTGGCCAAGCCTAAAGCGCATGGGCAGGCGATCACCAGCACCGCCACGGCGTTGAGGATGCCCTGCTGCCATTGCCCGGTGCCCAAGCCCCAGGCCAGCACAGTGACCAGCGCGATGCCGATCACCACCGGCACGAACACGGCGCTGACCTTGTCGACCAGCCGCTGGATCGGCGCCTTCTTGGCCTGCGCTGACTCGACCATGCGCACGATGCGCGACAGCGTCGACTCAGCGCCAACCGCCGTCGTCCGCAGCACGAGCAAGCCTTCACCGTTGACCGACCCGCCGGTGACCATGTCGGCCTCGTGGCGCGCCACCGGCAGGCTCTCGCCGGTGATCAGCGATTCATCCACCTGGCTGGCCCCTTCCAGCACCAGGCCATCGACGGGAATGCGCTCACCCGGGCGGACCACGACCTGGTCGCCCACTTTCACCTGCGCAATCGGCACCGACTGCTCTGCGCCATCGCGCCGCACCGTGGCCGTCTCGGGCCGCAAGGCATTCAGCGCCCGGATCGCCTCGGTCGTCTGGTGCTTGGCGCGCGCCTCCAGCCACTTGCCCAGCAGCACCAGCGTGATGACCACCGCCGACGCCTCGAAGTACAGGTGCGGCATGCCGCCCGCGCCTTGCCGCAGCAACTCGAACAGACTCAGGCCGTAGCCGGCCGTGGTGCCCAGCGCCACCAGCAGGTCCATGTTGCCGGCACCGGCCCGCAGCGCTTTCCAGCCCGCGATATAGAAGCGGGCGCCGAGCCAGAACTGCACCGGTGTCGCCAAGGCCAGTTGCAGCCAGCCGTTGAGCATCCAGTGCTTGCCGAACAGCAGGCCGACCATCGGCACGACCAGTGGCAGTGACAGCGCTGCGGCCAGCGCGACCGGCCACCACGGCGCGCTGTTGCGCTGCTGGCTCTTCGCGGCACCGTCTTCGGCCACCGGCGTGGCGCCGTAGCCGGCGCGTTCGACCGCCGCGACCAGCGCCGGGACGCCGACCATGCCACTGGCGAACTGGACCTGGGCGGTCTCGGTGGCCAGATTGACCTGCGCCGAGACGACGCCTTCGACCTTGGCGAGCGCCTTTTCGACGCGCGCCACGCACGAAGCGCAGGTCATGCCCGACAGTGCCAGCTGCACCGTCTGCAGCGGCACGCTGTAGCCGGCCTGCTCGACGGCGCCGGTGATCGTGCCAGCATGCAACTCGGGGCCGGCACGCAGTGTGGCGGTCTCGGTGGCCAGGTTGACGTTGGCCGAGGACACGCCCGGCAGGCGAGCCAGCGCCTTTTCGACGCGGGCCACGCACGAAGCGCAGGTCATGCCTTCGACGGGAAACGACCAGTCGGTCGAAACAGGTGACCTAACGATGGCAATGCTCATGGTGCGGAACGCAATGGCTAAGGATGGCGCAAGCCTAAAGCTTGACACAATGGGAATGTCAAGCTCGACCACAACCCCCACGTCGCGGAAGGCATACGGCTGCCCCAGCGCCTCTGGAACTCATAAGTTCCTTGCTGTTGGGGGCTGGAGAACGGGGTCTCATTCAATCGCCGATGGCGGTCAGTAGGCCAGCTTGATCTTGTCCAACTTCTCCTTTGTGACTGCCGGCACGTCGCCTCGCGGGTCCCAGCGGTTGAGGTTCCACGCACCCTCACCAACCCAGGCCTTGACGATCTTGAGATTGGCGGCGCGCTCTGCCTCGGTGGCACCGAGCTGTTCATACATGTTGCCTGGCTTGCCGCCTGCGTAGGGGCTGCGTCCATCGTCCAGGCGGCGCATGAGCGCACCCGTGTCGGGCCAGGCAACGAATGCGATGAAGCGCTCGTAGGTGTCCATGCGCGGGCCCTGGGACTTGGCCGTGTAGCCCTTTTCGTCGAGCAGAAAATCGGAGCGCTCCGGCGATTGAGTACCGTGGCAGGCAATGCAGTGTGATTTCCACAACGGCGCGATCTGACTTCGATAAGTGACACCCTGCGCCGTCGCATTGCCTGCGGCCATGGCCAGTATCGATACTGCCAGTGCGGCGCTCACTGTCGATAGGCCGTTCATCTTCGTCTCCTTCAGTGGTGATGGCAGACAGGCCCTCTGCCAGGGCTTAAAAAGAATGGAATCGACCTCAACTGGAAATTCCCAGCAAGTCCAGCACGCCGCGCACGAAGGTCAGCGGGTGCGGCGGGCAGCCCGGCACGTAAAGCGTGGGCGCAAAACGGTCCAGGAACGCGCGGTCGAGGGTAGTCGAGCCTTCGAAGGGGCTGCCAGAGATCGCGCAGGCGCCGACGGCGATCACGAGCTTGGGCTCGGGCATGCCATCCCAGCAGAGTTGCAGCGCCTGTGCCATGTTGCGGGTGATGGGGCCGGTCAGCACCAGGCCGTCGGCATGGCGCGGCGATGCGACGATGTCGATGCCGTAGCGGCCGATATCGAAGTTGACGTTGGTGAGCGCATTCACCTCCAGTTCGCAGCCGTTGCAGCCCCCGGCCGAGACCGAGCGCAACTTGAGCGAACGGCCGAAGCGCTTGCGCAGGGCCTCGTTCACCTTGATCGGATCGAGCTCGGGCCTTGGCTGGCTGACCGTCAGCGCTTGCCGATCGGTGGCGGCCATGCGCACGTCGTTGCTGAAGGAAATCCTGGCACTCGGGCAGGCCGGCTCGCAGTCACCGCACAGCACGCAGCGGCCCAGGTCGATGGCCACCGGATTCAAGGTGATCGCCGCCGTGGGGCACGAGGCCAGACACGCCTCGCAGCCGCCGGCACAGTCGGCGGAGGCTATCAGCGGCTTGCCGCGAAAGCCGATCGGACTCGCCGCGCGCGGATCGGGGATGAACTGAGAGCCTTGTGAGACCCTGACGGCAATCGACTCGAGCATTTTGCAGTTCCTACAGGTCGTTGCCACAGTACGAGAGATCGAAGCTCTTGTTGCAGATCGGGAAGTCCGAGATCTCGTTGTTACGCACCGCAAGCGCCAGGCCGAACCAGTTGAGCAGCGATGGATCCTGCACCTTGTAGTGCAGCAGGCTGCCATCGGAAGCCGTCTCCAAGGCCTGAATCACCGGCCCCCTGAAGCCTTCGCGCACCGACACGCACAGCGTGCCGGGCCACAGCTTTCCTATCGGCACGATGTTCGCCTGGGACAGGTCGGCCTCGGGTGCTTCGAGCACTTCGCAGATCCAGCGCACCGATTCATCGATCTCGCGCATGCGCAGCCGCAGGCGAGCCCAGCAGTCGCCGGTGTCCTCGTGCAGCACGTTCACCGGATGGGCTGTATACAAGCGGCCCGGTAGGCTGACACGGATGTCGAAGTCAACGCCGCTGGCACGTGCCGGCGGACCCACCAAGCCAAGTTCTTGCGCCGCCTTCAGGCTGACCGTGCCGACACCCTGGAAGCGAGATTGCACGCTGCGGGCGTTCAGCATCAGGTCGTTGACTTCGCCGATGTCCTTGGAAAACGCCGACAGCGTGGTGAGCAGGTCCTGCCGCAGCGCGGGCGTGAGGCCGAAGCGCACGCCGCCCGGTCGCAGCCAGCCGCGGCCGAAGCGGCTGCCGCACACGCGCATCGTGGCGTTGATGATCGCGGTGCGCAGCCGGCCGTAGGTGGCGCCGCCCTGTAAGAAGGCAATGTCGGTCGCCAGGCCGGTGAGGCCGGCGAGGTGCATCGCCACGCGCTCCAACTCCAGGGCCACACCGCGCACCCGGTCGGAGTCCAGGCTGACTTGCACACCCGCCAGCGCTTCCACTGCGGCGCAATAGCCCCAGGCATACGCGATGCTGCTGTCACCGGCGATCGATTCGACCAGTGAGCTCAAGCCCAGCGGTGGCCGCTGCAACAGCAGCGCTTCCACACCCCGGTGCTGGTAGCCGAGTTGGATCTCCAGGTGGTGCACCTGCTCGCCATGGCACATGAAGCGGAAGTGACCGGGCTCGATCACGCTGGCGTGGATGGGGCCGACACCGACCTCGTGCACCTCCTGCCCGCGCACCGAGAAGAACGGGTAGTCGACCATGTGCTGCTGGCGCTCGCCCTCGAAACGTACCGGCTTCAGCCAGGGGTGCCCGGTCGGCTGCAGGCCGGTCTGCTCCCACAGTTCGCGCTCGAGCATCTGCGCGGCCGGGTGGGTCGCAGTCAGCGATGCGAACGCGTCGCCACGCCGCCCACGACCGCGCAGCACGTTGCGGCGGCTTTCACCGCTCTCGCTGCCCAGCATCACCGCCGTGGTGACCACGCCGTCGTCGCCATCGGTCCGCCCGAACAGCGTCAACAGGCGTTTGCCTGCGGACATGGCCTGAGCGCATGCAGCGGCCCAGGCGTCCAGGTCTACCGGCGCCAGTTCCTGGGTCAGCGCCATCACGACAGACTTGGCCGGTCCCATCAGGGCCCCCCGATCGATTGCGCCACTGCTACCAGCAGCGCGCTGATCGGCGCCGGCGTGTACACGCC
>Ga0163144_10029105_pt1 | contig 10619 bp, 6 predicted proteins | sample OliLak19BULKMAT1_FD_123175 | JGI IMG/M metagenome (GOLD analysis project Ga0163144, IMG submission 123175) | Freshwater microbial mat bacterial communities from Lake Vanda, McMurdo Dry Valleys, Antarctica - Oligotrophic Lake LV.19.BULKMAT1 | ecosystem: Environmental > Aquatic > Freshwater > Lake...
CAGGGGGAAGGCCGCGATCTTGAAGGCGAGTCCGCCCACGACCAGCAGCACGCCCAGTTGGAAGAGTGGTTGATGCTGAACCGCCGCGCCGCGCGCCGCGAGTTCGCCGAAGCTCATCGTGCCCGTCGTTAACAAAAAGGAAGGAGGCGCAGCGTGAAATATCAACATCGCATCATTGCAACTCTCGTCGCCGCCGCCATCAGCCTGCTTGGTCTTGTCAGTGTTCCCGTTCAAGCGGCAGAACAGGCAGCCCCGGCGCATCAGGGCGCGCACGGCAAACCAACTCCAACAGCCAACGCGCCCGCCGCGAATCCCTTCGCCAAAGAAGCGCGCGTTGACGCGGAGACACAATCGCCACCCGGTGTCGTCGGAAAAAACTGGCCGGAGCCGGTGGAAGACAGCCAGCGGTTTGGATTCCTTCTCGTTGACCAGCTTGAATACCGGATGAAAAGCGGGGCCGACGACACAGCGCGTTGGGACGTGCAGGGCTGGTATGGCGGTGACTACAACCGTCTTTGGATGAAGACGGAAGGCGAATGGCGCACGGGCGGCGAACGCGGTGGCGAAGCGGAGGTGCAAGCTCTCTACAGCCGCCTCATCGCGCCGTTCTGGGACTTCCAGGCTGGCTTGCGCTACGACCAATTCTCAGGCGCAGGCTTCGACCGCTCGCGCGGCTTCGCGGTCATCGGACTCCAAGGTTTGGCCCGCTACCGCTTCGAACTTGAGCCTGCTTTGTTCATCAGCCAGGACGGCGATGTTTCCGCGCGTCTGACCGCGACCTACGACCTGCTGTTGACGCAACGGTTGATTCTCCAGCCGCGCGTGGACTTCGATGCCGCCGTGCAATCGGCGAAAAAATTCGGCGTCGGCGAAGGCGTCAACAGCGTCGAGTTGGGCTTGCGGCTGCATTACGAAATCAGGCGCGAGCTTGCGCCCTACGTTGGGGTCCAATGGCTGCGCCGGTTTGGCGAAACCGCCGACCTCTCGCGGCGTGGAGGCGGAGATGTGCAGGACATCGCGGTGGTGTTGGGTGTCCGCCTCTGGTTTTGAGTTCGTATGGCGAAAATAGACCAGCCAATCACGCGCGCATCCCGCAAGGCACCCGGGATTGAAAAATCTTTGGAAAGCCGCCGCGCGCTGGTCACGGGCGCAAGTTCGGGCATCGGCGAAGCGGTGGCGCGGCGGTGGTCGTCAATTACCGGTCACATCCGAAAGCAGCCAAAAAATCGTCACCGAAATTAAATCCGCCGGTGGTAAGGCCATCGCCATCCATGCGGACGTGAGCAAGGAGCGAGAGAGCAAGACCCTGTTTGCCACCATGTTTGACGAGTTCGGAGCGATTGACATCCTGGTCAACAATGCCGGCGTCTAAAAAAAAGCCCCTTTCTCAAAATGCCGGTTCGGGATTGGGACCAGGTGTTGGGGCTGATTCCGTCGCGTCGCATCGGGCAGGCGGAAGGAGCATCGCCACGAAGCCCAGCGCATAGAACGCGAACTCTTCCAGCGGCAGGAAAGGTTTCCAGCCCGGACCCCACAGGCCAAGCCAGCCCGTGCGCGGATCATAGCACGGAACGAGAATGCCAAGTGTGGCGTTCAGATTCGGGAAGCTGAGGAACAGGCGACCGAACAACAGGTCGAGGACAAACCCCAGCGGAATGAGAAGACTCAACGTGATGAGGGAAGCGCTTCGCTGCTCAGTCGTGCGGCGGCTTCGCGCCACCCAGACCCCGAAAACCACATGGCAGGATGAACAGCGCGAGACTGAAGGTGTAGCCGAGCGGGCTTGGATTCTGCGCAGGATCCACCGGCACTTGACTGACGCCACCCGGAACACTGTGAACGCCCCTCCCACCGCCAGCATCAATACCAAAGCTGCGAGAGCGAGCAGATCCTGGCCTTTGCGTGTCAGCATGGGAAACGCGCCGCCGCCGCTCGAACCGGGGCGAATGACCAACTCGCCCTGGTTCGGAAAGCGGTGAACTTACTTCTTCCCCAGCGCCTTCTTGAGGAACTTGATCCCCTTCGTGGCGATCTCGTTCGTCGTCGGCTCGATGCGCCGCCAGATGGCCGCGGCGCGCGCGATGACCTTCACGTCCGTCGTGAAGCTTTCGATCACCACGTCGCCTTCGTAGCCCACATCATTGAGCGCCTTCACGATGGGCTTCCAGTCGATGTGATCGTTGCCCGGCGTGCCGCGATCGCTGCCGCAGGCGTGGAAATGCCCGAGCAGTTTGCCGGCCTTGCGGATGGCGGCGGCCTGGTTTTTCTCCTCGATGTTCATGTGGAACGTGTCGAGGTGGAGCACGACATTCTTCGCGCCGACGGCCTTGATGAGTTGCAGACCCTTGTCGCAGGTGTTGAGGAAATCCGTCTCGAAGCGGTTCAGCGGCTCGATGCAGAGCGTCACCTTCTTCTTCGCGGCATAGGCGGCGAGCTGCTTGAGGTTCTTCACGACGAGCGCGAATTCCTTCTTCTGCGCCGCCGGTTCCACCGCGTCGGCCTTGCCCACCACTGAGTAAATCGGCCCGATGACCCGCGGGCAGCCCATGACGGCAGCCTGGTCAATGAGGGCTTTGCAATAGGTCATCGCGGTCTTCTGCTCGGCGGGCGTGCCGCGGAAGTCGCGGCCCGGCCCCATGCAGGCGCAGAGCGAACCGATGGCCAGCCCGTGCTTCTGGGCCGCAGCTTTCACGGCGGCCGGATCGATGTGCGAAGGATCCTCGACGGGAATCTCGACAGTTTCAAAGCCCCACTTCTTGAAGGTGGGAAAAAGTTTGGTGCTCTGCGTGGTGAACGGAGAGGTGAACAAAAAGGTGTTGATGCCAATTCTCATAATGATTGTGAGGGCGAAGCTAGAGCAACCGCCGCCATCGCCGCAAGAAATTCCCCGCGCGCCCAATTGCGCTGCCCGCCGGGGCCAACCTTCTCGACAAATTGCTTCATCGCCACGTAAGCTGCCGCCAATGCAGTTTTCCAACCGCAAGCTGATCATCGCCGGCCGCGAATTCTCTTCACGGCTGCTGACGGGCACCGGGAAGTTCCCCTCCCCCGAGTCCATGCGCGACGCGCTTGCCGCCAGCGGCACAGAGATCGTCACGGTGGCGCTGCGCCGCGCCGACCTCAGCGGGAAGAAGGATCCCTTCGCGAACATCCTGGAGTTCATCGACCCGAAGCGCTATCTGCTGCTTCCCAATACCAGCGGTGCGATGAACGCCGAGGAAGCCGTCCGTCTCGCGCGCTTGGCCGCCGCGGCGGGGTTGCCCAAGTGGGTCAAACTCGAGATTCACCCTGACCCGCGTTACCTGCTGCCTGACCCGATCGAAACACTCAAGGCCGCCATCCAACTCGTGAGCGAAGGGTTCACCGTCCTCCCCTACATCAATGCCGATCCCGTGCTCGCCAAGCGCCTGCAGGAAGCAGGCACGGCCACGGTCATGCCGCTCGGTTCGCCCATCGGCTCCAATCGCGGCCTCCAAACCCGCGATCAAATTCGCATCATCATCGAGCAGGCCACCGTCCCAGTCATTGTCGATGCTGGCCTCGGCGCACCCAGTCATGCGGCCGAAGCGATGGAACTCGGTGCCGACGCGGTGCTCATCAATACCGCCATCGCCGTGGCCAGCGATCCCAATCGCATGGCCATGGCTTTCAAGATGGCCGTCGAAGCGGGACGCGCCGCCTACGAGATGGGTCTCGGCGCCCAGCAAACCTCCGCCAGCGCGACGAGCCCGCTGACGGCATTTCTCAATCAGGCACAGAACTCATGACATCCGTCTTGAAGCCATCCCGGGTCCGACACCTCCTCGCCGCCGCGCATCGCGCCCGTCTGCTCGTCATCGGCGACGTGATGCTGGATCAATTTCTCTGGGGCCGGGTTTCCCGCATTTCACCGGAAGCCCCCGTGCCGGTCGTGGAATTCGAGCGAGAGAGTTTCATGCCCGGCGGCGCGGCGAACGTCGCCCGCAATCTCTCCGCCTTGGGCACGCCCTGTGAATTGTTCGGCACCATCGGCCGGGACGTCGCCGCCAACCAGCTCAAGCGGCTGCTTGCCGAGCAAAAGGTCGGTTGCTCGGGGCTCGTGGCGCTGGCGGGACGTCACACCAGCATCAAGACGCGCATCGTCGCCCATCAGCAGCAGCTCGTTCGAGTGGACCGGGAAACCCGTGGCGATCTCGACGCGCGTTCCCAACGCCGGCTGTTGAACGCGCTGGAACCGCAACTCGCCAACGCCGATGCCGTCATCGTTGGGGACTACGGCAAAGGCGTCGTCACCCAAAGCCTGCTCGACGAGGTGAAAAGCCTTTGTCGCGCGCGCGGGGTCTGGCTCAGCCTGGATCCCAAGCCCGTGCATCACATCAACCTGGCGGGGTTGAGCCTCATCACTCCCAATCGGAAGGAAGCCTTCGAGCTGAGCGGCCTCACGGACGACACGCGCGATCCAAACCCGCTGCGCGATGAGAACCTGATGCGCACTGCGGGCATCTTGTTGGAGAATCTGGCACCGGCCTTCCTGCTCATCACCCTTGGGGAGCACGGCATGTTGCTCTGTCGCCGCGGCGAGAAGCCCATTCATATTCCCACCGTTGCCCAGGAAGTGTTCGATGTGTCCGGCGCTGGCGACACCGTCATCGCCACGTTCACCATGGCCATTGCCGCCGGGGCTTCGCCGCTGGAAGCCGCGATCCTTTCCAATCACGCCGCCGGAGTGGTGGTGGGAAAGATTGGCACGGCCACAGTTACTCCAGATGAATTGTTGTCGAGCTTTGTCCCGGCTCCTAAATCGGACCTTCAGCGACGGAGTAATTGAAGGAACTTCGGCGCACCGGTTTCAGGGAAGTTCCCGTATCCGGTAGAAGCGCTGGGCTTGAGTCGCGCCTCCGGCATCGAGGAATTGCACCGCACTTCCCGTCCCCTCAATTGTCCCCGGGAGAACTGTCCAGGAATTCGTGCTGCCAAGTGCGGGAGCGCGTTCCACGCGGTAATACTTGCCCGCCGTCGTCACAAAAGTCAGGCGCGTGTCGGCATTGATGCGTTTGATTTCGGTGATGCTCGGATCGGCAGCCGCGCGGGCGACCATCAAGGAGTAGGCTCCAGTGCCGGTCGGAGAAAAATGCCGGACCATGACATGGAACACCCCGTCGTGAGGAATCTTGAAGGAGAAACTCTCGGCCGCTTCAGGTTCATCCGAGGACGAGTCAGCGGTGAACAGGATGGTCGTACCATCGGAGTCAATCAGGAAGACCAGGAGATCCGTCGAATTGCCATCTCGTTGCGGATCACAATCCGCGCTCACCAGAATCACGGCGTTGGAAGGCGCGCTCACGGAATAGAGGTCCACGTCGCCAGCCGATCCAATCTGTCCGTCGCGACAGCCTGCGAGGTTGTTGGAGGTGACAATCGAGGTGGCGGTCACCGGGGCATTGTTCGGCTCCACCTCCGGAGAGGAACTTTGCGTGAGCACCGCAAACAGTTTGTAGGGATCGATGATCGCGTCCGTTGAGTCAGCTTTGATTCTCAGGTAGTAGATGCCATTGCCTGTCAGCGTCCTTCCGGCAATGGCCGATGCGAGGTCGCCGTCGAAATCGAGCGTGGAATCTCCGCCATTGCCCGAGCCATCGTCATTGTCCTCCTCAACCACCGAGGCGCCATCCGCCGCCAGCAGGGTCAGAATCGAATCGCCGGAGGTGGAACCCGGCCCGGGATCGCCTCCCGTGTCCACAAGCGCCCAGAGCCTGCTGCCGGAGGTGCCGGCAAATGAGTAGAGGTCTTCATCGCCACCAGGAGAAATCATGGGCGGCACGCCTGACGAGAGGCTGGAAACGACAGCCAGGCCGGAGTCCAGGTTGAGAGAGCGTGCAAAACCCGTCGCGTTGTCGGGGATTTCGTCATTGTCCAGAATGACCAGCACGGCATTGCTGCGGCCGCCGAGCACTGCTCCGCCGGTCGGGGAACTCAGGATCAAACGAATGGTTTCGTTGGGTTCCACAGACGAATCGTTGACGATGGGTATGGTGACCGTTTGCGTGTTCACTCCCTGAGCGAATGTCAGCAGGATTGAATTGCTGGCGTAATCAGCCGGTGCGGTCGCACTGCCACTGAGCGTGCTAAACTGAACCGAAACAATTCCGGTGCTGCCGCCACCTCGGAACACAGTGACTGCGGCATTGCCGACATTCTCCAGCACAGAGTAGCTCGCGGCGCTAAACTGCAGTGCGCCCGAACCAACAGTGGCCACCGCCAGTTGATAGCTCCCCGTCCCGCCCGAGGCGTGTTTGACTCGAGCGAAGTAAGTGCCCGCAGCAGGCACGGCAAAGGCGAATGCTTCCGACGCACCCGGCTCGTTCCCCGAGGAGTTCGCTGTGTAGAGGACGTTCACTTGATCCGTGGAGACAAGTTCCACCACTAGATCCGTCGCCGCGCCGGTCCGGCCGGGATCGGCGTCAAGGCAAACAATCAGCGTGTTTCCGACCGCCACCGTGACGGAGTACACGTCCACGTCAGTTGGGGAAGAAATTGTGCCTGAACGCACCCCCGCTGGCAGGCCCAGTCCGAGAATGGCATTGGCGGTGCCCGGACCATTGTTGCCCTCCGCTTCCGGTGAAACGGTGGTGAAGCTGACGATCACGTAGAGTCTGTAAGGGTTGACGATGCCCGTGTTGGCTGCTTCGGAAACTTTGACGTAGTAGGTTCCGCCCGAGACCAGTGTCCGGCCCGCAATGGCTGAGGCCAGTCCCGTCTCCTCGGTGAAATCAGCACCATTGCCGGAACCGTCGTTGTCATCCTCTTCGATGAAAGTTGTCCCGTTTCCAGCGTACAATGTCACCAAGGAATCCCGCGAGGTGGCACCTGGCAACTGGCTGCCGCCCGTATCCACCAGGAGCCACACCTGCGCACCGGCCGGCGCGGTAAACGAGAAAAAATCATGATCGCCGACAACGCCGATGGCTCCGGAGGCGACGGCCACCCCCGACGAGACGTCCAGCGTCGTCGCGGTCGCCGGCGAGTTGTTGGGCTCAAGTTCGGGGGTTGCTGGCTGGCCCAGTGCAGAAGGAAGAATCCAGCCAAGCAGGAGCAGGAACGCGGCGCGAAGCACACGCCGACTCGGGGAACTCATCCGCACGATCGGTTCCTGCACTTCCGAACGATGGGATGAAAAGATTGTTTTGAATGGCACCATTTACGTTACTCACATCGGCTGAAAGTGCAAAGGCTGGAGCGCAAACCGATCGCTTCCCTCTGCTCAAAAACGCTGAGCCGAATAGACAAAACCGCCGGTGGTCACTTTCGACCACCGGCGGTGTGAATCGGAACCGGGCCAGGGCTTACGGGCAACCCGCGCCGCTGTTGGCTTCCTTAAGCAGGTCTTTCAAACTCTTGAGGGCCTGGCTGGATCCGTTCATCAACGCCATGTCAACACCCGTGATGATGTCCGCCGTGGTCATCGGATAGGTGATGTCTGCTGCGCTGGAATTCAACACTGCGGCGACGGCTTCCTTGAGGAGATACTTCACGTCCTTGTTGGAGCCGGCTTTGCCGTCGAGCGCCTGAAGCAACGTCTTGCTGGCCGCATCCGCATAGAGCGACGCCTTGGCGAACACCGAGACCACGGGCTGGCCGGAGGTGTAGGGTGCCGGCCACAGGGTCGGATTCTTCTTCCAGTAATCAGCCGTCTCCGGGCAGCGACCACCCGTGACGCCACCCGTCTTGTTCGTGACGCAGATGATCGCGCCAGCTTGTGAAGACTGGACCTGACCGGAGGCAAAGGCCGTCACTGTGGCGATGTTGGTCACACAGGCATCGCATACGAACGGCAACGGGCCTCGCTCGAACGGCGGCTTGGTGGGGGAGTTGTGCTGGTCGGCAATCATCGCGGAACCGAACCCGGCCGCGCCGAACGCGCTCTTGCTCACGATGACCGTGTAAATCATCCGGTATTCCCACAGGCCGCTGTTCGGATCCGCCAGCGAGGGCGAATTGACGGTGTATTGGGCAAGGTTGCCCAGGAACGGCTGCTTGTTGAGATTGTCAGTCAGCGATGTATTCACGTAGAGAACATTGGTGGCATTTCCGGCCAACATGCCGCCGTCCCCACCCAACACGCCCAACGTGCCGTAACCCGACGGGAAGCCCGCCGAGGCAGTGATGTAGTCTTCCTTGAAGGAAAGAACCTCATTCCCATTGGCATCCTTGAAACTCCAGGTCGCCTGATCGCTGCCCGTCAGATTGCCGAAGGTATGGCCGCCGGGCCAGTTCATGGCGTTCACCCCATAAGTGTTGTCATTCACGGCCATGCTCTGGATGAACGTGGCCTTGATGTTGCCGTTCGTCAGAATCTCGGTGATGAGCAGGCCAGAGGTTCCCACCACGCCGTTCATGTCCAGCAGGCAGAGTTGCACGGGCGGGATGAGCGACTTGCTGAAGGTGCGTGACTGACCCTGAGCGAGCGAAGCGACGGTGCCGACGATGAAGTCATCGCCAGCAAAGCCAGGAGTGCCGTTGTCATCGCGAACCACGACATTGGTTAGCGTGACGCTGCAACCATTCGAGACGACGTAAGTATAGGTCGCCTGATCACCAGCGCCGATTGCGAACTTGTCCACAGTCTTGACCAAGCTGAGACAAGGCAACGGGAAGCACGGCACGATGCAGGTGAAGGCTTCGGGAATGGTCAGCAGGTTGCCGTTGCAACTGTCCTTGGCCGTGAAGATGACCGAACTGGTGATGTCTCCGCAGGTGGAGGGCGTGTAACTTCCGGAGAAGTTGGTGGTAACGCCTGGGAGCAGCGTCCCGTAGAACTTCACCAACCCGGACACGCTGTGGTTGAGCACCGCGTTGGTCACCGCGCTGTCTCCAGTGTTGCTGATCCAGCCGGTGAAGGTGATCGGCTGCCCGGGACCCGAGGCATCCTGGCATTCCACCGTCACCACTACGCTGGCACGACATCCGGGCACCAGGCCCGCATCCACCGTCAGATTAGTCTGTCCGGCGGCCAGCACGTAGCAGCCCGTCATCCCGGTGATGATGTCCGCATCGCTGTCCTTCGCATCATTCGCTCCCACGTTGGGCGCCGTGAAGGTGAAGCCCGCTGGCGGCATGAACTCTACGCGGTAGCTGCCAGCCACAAGGCCGCCAAACAGGTACTTCCCGTTCACGTCCGTCGTGGTCGTCCGCAGGGTCAAGCCCATGCAATCGGTCAGGTGGACCATGACGTTGGAGACGCCAGGTTCGCCCGCATCCTGCAGGCCGTTGGTGTTGAGATCGCGCCACACGAGGTCGCCAATGGCACCAAGGGCGTTGGTGTTGCAATCGAAGGCAAACGGCACATTCAAATTCGCGCAGCCCTGGCCCGTATCGCCGCCGTCCTTGTTCTGGTCACCGTCATGGACCGTGAAATACAGCCGGTAGGTGCGCCCGGGCAGCAGCCCAAGCTGGTCGGTTTCCCAGCGCACTTCGGTGCCAAAGCCCTGGTTCACCAATCCCGGTGGCGCGGCGTCGCCGCTGCCCAAGTTCCAGTTGTTCTTCGCCGGATTGGCATCCGGGGTCACCGTCACCACCACAGGATTCTTGGTCTTGTCCACCGCGCGCACCGCGCCCTTCCACGTGCCGAACACGGCGTGCGGAGGGATCGCCGTGCCGCCGTACTGCCAGTCACCGGCCAGGCTCGCGGGATTCGAGGTGATGTCCGTAATATACAGGGCCGGATACATCGGACGACCGGAGACATCCGTACCCGCCTGATCGCCGCTCTGGATGGTCGAACCCACCAGCGGGTTGAGCACACTGCCTGGATTGCTGTTGAGCGCCGTGATCGGGTAGTCGTTCGTGATGCTGCCTCCGGCGGTCTTCACAATCACCCGGCGCACTCCCAGCACCATCGCGTGCTCGTCATTGTAATACATCCGGATTTGCTTCGGAACGCAGCCATTGGTCACCGAAACCGTGTAGGCGCGGAGCACTTCGCTCTCGTTGAACACAATGCTCGTGAGCGGGTTGGTGCTGGCAAACGGATACGGCGGAGTGCAGGGGGCCATCGGCATGCAATTCGTCGGGCACGGCTGGCAAGTCACCAGAGACTGGCAACTGCTGGAAACCGTGATGTTCGTGCCGCTGAGGGTGTAGCCGCAGCGGTTCGTGCGGGTATCCACGGCGCCCATGACGGTCACAGCCGCCGTGATGGGCAATTGAGCGCAGGCCAGGCTCACGGTGCAGGTGTTGGTGAAGCAGGCTCCCGCCGGCAGAAAGGCCGGACCGGTGAGGCTGCAACCCAATGAGGACAACAGCGGCGAGTTGATGACCACATTGACCAGATCCGCTTGACCGGTGTTGCAAATGATAGTGCGGAAGGTCACAGCGCGCGGGCCGCTGCCTGTCGGCAGAAGCACCGTGCCGTTAATGGCGCTGCCATCCTGATCATCCGGCGAACTGGCGAGGCTGGTGCAGGTGATGCTCGCCGTCTCGATAAGCACCACGGCCTGGTCGTTCGCCGTGAAGGTCAGGCCATTGACACCCGCCGCCTTGCCGGTCGCCACCACGGTGTTCGTGGTGTTGGCCGACCACGCCATCTTGAAGAAGCGCGTGACGGACTGGCCCGGAGGCAGCGCCGTGATGGGCGTGGCGAA
>Ga0163144_10029108_pt1 | contig 10619 bp, 6 predicted proteins | sample OliLak19BULKMAT1_FD_123175 | JGI IMG/M metagenome (GOLD analysis project Ga0163144, IMG submission 123175) | Freshwater microbial mat bacterial communities from Lake Vanda, McMurdo Dry Valleys, Antarctica - Oligotrophic Lake LV.19.BULKMAT1 | ecosystem: Environmental > Aquatic > Freshwater > Lake...
ATATTATTTACCCGGGATGGCCGACGCCGTTTGTTTTGCGGAAGGCAACACCTCGTTCAGCGCATTTGAGCAATGCTGAACGTGGCATCCCCGGGGTCTGAGAGCACGGCATGTCCAAAGACTATGTGATGAACGTGGGATCTCCTCAATGTTCTGCCAGGAGGGCTGTAGGGGCTACACAAGTGTAAAAGCGAGGTAGCCGCGATGATGTTGGGGAAGTCAGATGACCGTAGTACTCGGAGCGCGGGAAAGCCTCGTACATGGGGAAGGGTCAGCGGCAAAATTAGCTTCAGAGGGGAAACGTCTATGGGACCAACAAAGCCCAAAGAATCGACGGCCACAAAACTGATGAAGATAGCGCAATTATCCCGTGAGAATCCGAATTCGGAGTTTCAGTGGCTCATGCCACATTACAACTTCGATTCACTCATGGGCTGTTTCAACGATCTCGATGGAAGGAAAGCCGTTGGAGCTGATGGTATTGGGAAAGCGGAATATGGCAATGCAGTCGCAGCCAACATAACGACTCTAATTGAGAAGATGAAATCGATGTCGTACCGACCGGGGCCGGTTCGTGAAGTGTTGATTCCTAAAGAAGGGAGGCCGGGAGCAACCCGACCCCTGGGAATCAGCAACTTCGAGGATAAACTTGTTCAGCATATGACGAACAAAATTCTCGGAGCAATCTACGAACCGACCTTTCGTGAATGCTCCTTTGGCTTTCGGCCGAATCGTAGCTGTCACACGGCTATTAAGGCATTGAGTACCCATCTTTTTAAGAGTCGCTGCAAGGTCGTGATTGACGTGGATTTGAAGAATTTCTTTGGGACCATCGACCACGATAAACTGGTTGAGATGCTGCGAATGCGGATTAAAGACGAAGTTTTCATAAGATATATCGTCCGGATGCTCAAAGCCGGAGTCCTCAGCGATGGGGATCTCCGAATAACCGAAGAGGGTAGCCCTCAAGGCAATGTGGCAAGTCCGACGCTATCAAACATCTTTGGGCACTACGTTATCGACTGTTGGTTTGAAGAGATCGTTAAAAAGCACACGGTGAAGCCTGTAGCCTTGTTTCGTTACTGCGATGATCTTGTTATTTGCTGTGACGACGAGCAAGACGCGGAGAGAGTCATGCGTGCCCTTAACGAACGATTGAAGAAGTTTTCGCTTGTGCTCAACTTAGAAAAGACGAAGATGGTCGGCTTTGACAAACACGCGTTTGGCAATGGCGTCAACCAAGGTAGCTTCGATTTTCTCGGGTTCACGTTCTTCCTGGCCCATTCGCGAGGTGGGGGTGTAACGGTGAAGTTGAAGACCAGCCGGCTCCGCCTGCGGTCAAAGCTCGGCAATGTCACGGCGTGGATGAAAAGCAATAGACATAGTCTTCGACTGAAGTCGCTATGGCTGAAATTCACGTCGAAACTTGCCGGTCATGTGCGATACTTCGGGGTTTCATTTAACTCCGCGAGTGTCGGACAATTTCTACGTGGAGCAAGGAGAATTTTCTTCAAGTGGATCAATCGTCGTAGCCAGAAAAGATCAATAACCTGGGAGAAATTCGCTTTGTTTATAAAGCAATATCCTCTTCCAAAGGTGAAGGTCTACCATCCGTTATTCTAGCTTTATATTGCGTCAAGAGTGTGTCGTCAGCCTATTGCCTTAATTGGGCACGATGGGTTGGAACTGGGGGGAGGTCGGAGCAATCCGGCCTCTCTACCACCTAAGCACTTTTATCCAGAAATCCGCACCCATCCGACACCGCTTATTCTTCATTTAAGCAGTGTATTTTGAACGTCCCCTACCCCCTGCGGCGAATGCCAAGGGAAAACAAAGCTATTTTTGATTTTTTTGCTATTTTTATAAAAGAGGGCGCCAGGCACATCTAGACTTTCAGGCTGAAAGTCATACTATTCGCGCATCCTATGAGTCCTCGGGCTGTGGTTCATAAGTAATCGAAGTTCCTGGTGGTGGACGGGCACATCGCAAGTTCGTGATTTGCAGGTCTAGCAAGCCAACATGTTGCAGAATTTTTGCAATCACCACTGGGTCACGAATCACAGCCAGACGCCGTACCACCCCGCCGCAAAGTTCACATTTCGTTAGGTCTAATCCGAAAGCCTGTTTGGATAGAGCAGCCCACGATGCCCGCTGGGCTGCGGACGCTCCAAGTTTACCGGATTCGTCACGCGCCTTAGGTTTGGGAACAAGTACAACGTCCCTGCGTATCCGTGCATTGGGTGCAAGAACTCCAAAATAGCGGATAAGATGCCCGCGAGGTGGTGGTACGGCAGCGGCCAATTTTTCTACGAGTTCAACTCCGGACAGTTGAATTTCTATCGTACCGTCTGACCATGGTTTCTTCATGCTGTAGCGAACCGTACCATCATCTGCTACCGTCAATCGTTCGTGAGCTAGCGGTGGCCTGGCAATATATCGCACAAGCCGCGCCAGCTTCCATCTTTGGTGCGCTTTGACGATCTTATCAGCCTTGAGGTTGAACCAGTTCATTTCCGCCACGAGATCACCGCGAATCTGTGGGCTGGTCTGATCCATACGCAGCCTTATCCGACGAACAGCTTGACCCGCCCGCAGTCCAAAAGCAATTTTACTTTTGACCGAGGCGCCGTCGCAGAGCGCCACGGCATCTTGGTCTCCATCGCCTGTGGATGCTTCTCCATCAACAATGAATTCATGTTTCTCAAGGACTTTGAAACTTCCAAGAGCAATCCTTTTTACTACTGCAGCCACATCCTGAGAGGTAATCTCATCATCAAGTTTATGAAAAACGAAGCTCCCCTTTTTTTTATCGTAGACATAACCGCCGTTGATAAAAATTCCATGAAAATGCACATTTAAATTGAGCGAACTGCCCAGACGCTGAATGACCAATACGCCACCCGTCTTTGCACCCTTAACGCCTTGAAGACGGAGTTTTTTGGCTATTTGCCGACAAATAGCGGCATAAAACACTTTGACAAGCACATTGACCATCTTTCGGTTGCGGGCACACAAAAAGCGCAGCGGCATGGGCAGTGACAGCACCCACTGCCGGGATGGAACGATCGGGAATACCTCTTCGACGATCCGAATTTCTGCGTCAGTCATCCGCCTACCGCAGCAGGACGGACAAAACCCACGGCGCTTACAAGAAAACGCGAGCAATTTTTCGTGACCACAGTCCGAGCATTTGAGCCTAGTAAAACCTTTTTTTAGCAAGCCACAGTCAAAGAAAGCCTCGAACTCATTCTCCACATAGCCAGGTAAGTTCTTACCTTTTGAAGAAAGCTCCCGCCGAAATGATTCCAAATTTTTTTCAAGAATGTCATACAACACGGTTTTTTCCGGCGTTCGACGTGTGTATTTTGTAGCAGCTATACCCATTAACTCTGGTAATAGGCTTGAAAGTGTTTTACCGGCCAATGACATCTCATGTCACTGAGCCATGTCATCACAAGTCACTGGCTTATATTGAGAGACCTGCCAAGATCTCGTGATTGTGAAGGAACCGAGCCGTGAATGAGATTAATGCTAAAATTGAAGCGATGGCCCAATCGATCATGGCGGGACGAAGTCTCTTTGATCATCAAAGGCAAGCTTGTGCTGCTCTGCTTTCCGGGCGCAACGTTCTACTGGTCGCACCAATGGGAAGTGGCAAGAGCCTTTGCTATCAATTGCCGGCGCATCTTTCCAAAAAGCCGACTCTTGTCGTCAGCCCACTTATTGCGCTGATGGACGACCAGGCGGAGAAGTCTCGAACCCTTGGATTATGTTCCGCCAGCCTTCACAGCGGAATAAACGCGGCCAAACAATGGTGGACCATTTCAAGTTGGATGGCTGGGAAATTGAGGATTCTATATACGTCGCCCGAAAGACTCAATGACGAGCGACTGCGCAAGTGCCTTCGCGAAAGACATCCTGGCCTTGTTGTAATTGATGAGGCTCATTGTATTTCGACCTGGGGTAGCCGATTTCGGCCAGCGTACCGAAGTCTGAGCGAAGTGCTTAAGGATTTTGGAAAAACGCCAATTCTTGCCATGACGGCCAGCGCAAAACCGGCAGTGCAAGCGGATATCGTCCAAACTCTAAACTTACATGATCCGCTGTCCGTGATTGTGCCCTTTACCTTCGCCAATTTGTCGCTAAGTGCAGCTCTAACTCGCAGTGTTGACGATCGCCTTGAATTTATTCGAAATCTTGCTGTATGTGAAGATCGCCTGCCAATGGTAGTTTTTTGCGTCACTAAAAAGCAATGTGATTGGGTAAGCTCATATCTCTCACAGAACCGCCTGAGGGTCATTACCTACCACGCTGGAATGACGATGTCCGATCGGTCAAATGCCAGCGCTGTATTTCAGCAGGCCACTCGGAGTATTCTCGTCGCCACTTCTGCTTACGAGATGGGAGTTGATAAGTCGAACATTAGGACTGTTGTTCACTTCGGGTTACCGTCTTCACTTGAATCCTATGCGCAAGGTATCGGCCGCGCTGGCAGAGATGGTACTGACGCAAAGGCTGTTCTCCTCTATTCCGAGCAGGACCTTGACGTTCTAGATGCAATGGCTGGCCCCGAGCTGGACGAAGGCAGATTGCCATGCAGCAAGACTTCGGCCGCCAAAGAAGGATACGACTTTGCGACCACAAAAACATGCCGCCTATCCTTTCTCAATGCCTACTTTTTTCCGGCGACGCACCAAAGAATTCGGAGCGTCTGCGGAAACTGTGATAATTGCCATTCATGCCAACGGTTGGCCGGATCAAATCCAACCCAAGACCTTATGTTCACCGCCGTCGCAGCCGCTCTAAAGAACTGGCGCAGAACCGCCTCAAGGAATCTACAACAAGCAGCCTTCAGGCTTCTTACCGACCAAGAAATCCTTCGCCTTAGCACCGCTAGACCTCAGATTGCGCACGATTTGGACCAACTCGCAGGTATCCGCCGTAGTGTGTCAAAGAATTATGGTCGAGAAATCCTGGAAGTCATTCGGAAGAACATGGGACACCACCCCACCTGAATGCTTCCACCTCCAAGATCGATAACTTTGGCTAATATCGTCAGCAGACCCGATAGAACGAGCGGATGCACATGCTCAAATACGGACCATCTATGGCCGCGCTTAGGTTTTGGCTAATGTTTAGGCTCCAAGGCATGAAAAGATACGCGGCATGTGTACCGCAGGTCTGGGCTTGTATTCATTTCCCGGGGCATTTCGTCTGAACTAATTTAGTCGGCGTATTCACCAATAAACTTCGCCCGTAGACTAGGGTAGAGGTTTATGGCTTTAGCAAAGGCTTGGTAGCGCTTTCCATCATGCTCGACCACGACATTGATCCAGTGTCCCTTTGCGAGGGTTCTGATTTACGAGCACTGGCGCCACATGATCGATGTTCAATTGAAAAAACCAACGGAGGCATAGCTGCCGTTGGTCAAAAGGGCGCCTAATGCGCCCGCGCCAAGAGCATGACGGCAATTTTGACCCCAACACAATCCGCGTCGCCGCGATTCCTACGACCCGCAAAAAGATCGCGCGGTTATTCTGGCCATCGATTAGGAATACGATCAGCAGCTTAAAGTCGTCACGCTTTTGGATTTGATGCGGTTGAGTCAATTCGAGCCGTCCCTTCGCTGGTTAACCGAATCCCGAATAATGACGTTCCTCATGACGGTAGATCCATCCAGCGAGCGAGCAACCGTTTCGCGACATAGTGTCCAACCTGTTGTGCTTACATTTGCTTGTTGCACAACAGATTATTCACTGCTAAATGATGATTCTCATATTTGGAGGTCTCATGGCTTACGTACGAAAAAAAGGGAATCAGGTAGCTATCGTTCATGGTGAGCGCGACCCCAGCACCGGCGAAGTCGTCCAAAATACGTTGTTTACGTTTTTCTCGAAGGCCGAGGCCTACAGGGCCATAGGGCGCGGGAACAAGGACCAAAGCCATTATTTTCAGTATCTGCTCCAGGACAAATATCCCGCCATAAAATTCGATTGGAAGGCCATAAACAAAGGCATCAATGAAAACCTGGATGGTCTGCCTGATTTGGCGGAATACCGCGAACAACGCCTGGCTGCGAACTTCAAAGATAGCCTGCACGCATTCACGCGAGAGTTGGTGCAAGCAGATCCGCAATCGCTAGTCCCATCGGCAAAGCTTCTTCTGGAACACAAGCAACAGCTCGAATTTCTTCGAGACGTTATCGACATGAAGCTTGAGCTTATTGGTCCCGATGAGAATGAATTCAATGGCGACAATGAATTTTATTGGCGCCAGACCATGCGCGGGTGGGGGATCAATAGCGACGTCGAAGAAATGGCGTCAGAAATTTACAGAGCCGGAGACCACGATGCGGCAATCGCGGCATTTCGCCTTCTAACCGAGAGTTTTACAAACTACGCCGAGGGCCACAACTACCTCGGACTAATCCATTTGGATCGTGGCGACCTTGACGCATCGGTTGAACATTTTCGTCAAACTGTTCAGTTAGGGCGTAAAATGTTTCCAAAGCGGATCCGAAAGGAACTTTATTGGGGTGACCATAAAACCCGCCCGTATATTCGCGGCCTGAGAAACCTCACCCTGGCACTTACCCGTAGAAAGTCTTATGACGAAGCGCTGACGACCTGCGACACCCTAGAAAACGAATGTAACGACGTGATCACGGCGGTATGCCACAGGGCTGCGATTTTTCTTAACACCGGAAAATGGCAGCAAGCCGAGGAAAATGCGTTAAGGATGCTAAATGTATCTCCGATGGAAGCAGCGATTGCTGCATTTAGCCAGTTTGAACAGGGAAACCTGAATGAAGCTCGCAAGAATTTTTTGTTCGCCACCTTTAACAATCCCCTCGGCATCGAAATTGTGATCAATGACCGAGCGAAAAAGCCCAAGGGGTTTCTCGAAGTCGAAGACTACAATGGCGGCGTCGAACTACGCGCGACCATCGCTGAATATCTTGCGAATCGTACGGCCAAATCGAAAAAATTCTTTTCAGCGATCTTGGCCCACAACGACGTGCAAAAGCTCCGCGAGGAAGTCAGTGCCTGCACCGCCAATCATTCTAAGGTGAAAGAACCGGCGATGCATCATAAAAACTTCGAACGCTGGCATGAGATGAAGGGTCTGAGCTTCGCTAAAGAACTTGCGAACTCATTGATGACATAGGGCAGGCGAATGATCGACATCGATACTATTGATAGAATATTGGCCCGCGCACCAATTGCCGATCTTTTTCGAATTATCGGCCCATCAGCAGGCCAGGACATGAGGAGAGCTGCATGAAATCATATCAATTAAAGGATTTTCGCGATGGTGATGCTTGGCTTGTCCTGCGTCTCGATGCTCAAGTCAAAGATCAGGCCATCGACATTTATATGACTATGGACTTGCCTAGTGGCAGGCTGATGGCATTCCAGACGATCGATACCGACGTCGCCGAGGAGCGGCACGCGCAAAAGTTACTTGCTGAATCGTTTGCCCAAAAGCGGAAGTGGCCAAAACGCATCCTTCTTACAAAGGGTGACCCTGCAGAGGAATTGCTTCACAAGATAGTAGCAACACATGGCGGGCGCCTTGAGGCTGTTCCCGAGTCGATGCTTGAAGAGTTAGTCGCTCCCGTGAAAGCATCATACGGCCAGCACGTCTTTTCGCCGTCATCAATGGCCTATTCTGCATTGGAAGACGACGTTGATGAGATGGACCGCGAAAGTGCTAAGCAGATGGTACCTGACGCCTATGCCCCGTGCTGGTGTGCCTCTGGCAAGAAGTTCAAGTTTTGCTGCAAGCCGATCATTAGGGAAATAGTTGGCGCTATGACGTCTGCCGAGGATGGGAAGAAAGACGAGGCCCTGAAATTTATCGCCGAAGCAAAAAGGATTGCAGGCGAAACGCCAGAGGTATTGTGCCGCGAAGCCATCGTATGGGCATGTTTCGACAAGGCTAAATCGAAAAACCTGCTCGATCGAGCTCTATCTGTTAATCCGAATCACCCACGATCCAATTATATTCGTGGCATCAACCTCAAAGCTCTGGGGGACTATCCCGGTGCGATCTCAGCCTACCAGCGAGCCATCGAGGCCTATCCAAAGACCGATCGATTTCACCTTAACGAAACCTACAACAATCTGGGGACGGTATACTTTGAGTCCGGTCAAGTTCTAAAGGCTAAAGCAGCGTGGGAGCAGGGACTGATTTTAATGCCATCCGACAAAATCATCCGGCGCAATTTACTCGAGCTAATATATACGAACCAGAAGATATCGACGGCAGAGCGTACGATGAGTTCTTTCGTCCAAAAGTTTTTCGATAAAGTGCACTGACCTACCTGAGTATGTTGAACTCAGCTAATAGCCTTAAAATTGTACCTGAGGCCGCTTGATGCCAATTCGCCATGGACACCTCAATAATGACGAAATTTGAAAATTATCTCCTTATCGTGGATGAAGGCGTCAGCTCAAACTCGCCGATTTGGAAGGAATTCCAGAAGGCACACAAAGGCCAGGAATGGCATTTCACCCACTTGCGCGAAGCTCACCCAGGTATTCCGGACGTCGAGATACTCGACAAGCTGCTTGTTGATAGCAATACTGCTCTGCTCACCAGCGTTCGAGTCCTCCATATGCAGGCCTTAGCAAGGGGCTATCGTTCATTCACCCTCACCGAAATAGGTTATCTTACCCATGAGGCTCTTCCAGGAGTTCACCTCCCGGCTCGGCCTCCTCAGTCAGTGCTGCAGCGGTTGGAGCCCGCTTACATGCACAGATCTGTAACGACCATACCGTCGCTATTGAAAAGATCCCTAACTGAGCGACAACTCAAGCGATACCGGACAGCACGTCGTCGAATACGGAGCTATTTCGGCTCAGCGGCTGCGATTTCCAAGGTATCAATTACAATCGGGATGAATCCAGCAGCATCACAGGGCCTTTGCGGTTTTTTCATGCACATTGAAGGCACATCAGGCGTCAAAGGACTCCATGCTACAGAAGGGTACTTTCATGGTCCAAAGGGCGACCTTTATGGTGCGGCTTCAGTTGTTTACGCGCTACACGAGCTATATCTGCTCCAGCTAGAGGGAAAGTCTACCAATTTATTCATAATGGAGCCGGCAGCGTATGAGCTTAGTACCAAACTTGTAACCATCTCCTCGAAACCGGGGATGAACCTTCACGGCGTCCTGCAAATTCTTCTCCAGAACGTCACCCGAGTGAATCTCCAACTGTGCCGGAAGGGTCGATGTCACGACCGAATGATCTGCAAGTTTGACAGCCTCATACAAAGCGTTTCGAATGAGGTAGTTGTCGTTAATTTCGATAAAATCATAGAAAACCTATCGGATTTTGGCTTGTCGAATTAAATGGTGGTGTCCACCGCGCAGCCGCGCAGGGCCGTATTGCCAGTAAATCCGTATTATGCTAATCGAAAAAATTCTCCAGACTTTCCTCACACGGAAGGATGGCCGAAATGGATACTCTAAGAGAGATTGAAAAGGGAACGACGCAATGACTGACACAATCCGGCAGGAATATTATGGGTGGTGGCGTATTGTCGATGCAGTGCGCCCTTGCAAATAATTTTGTCGGGTTAGCCACGAATATTCCCTGCGTATCCGGTTGACACATACTTCGTGAATTCTATGATTGTGATCGAACGCTCGCCGTGAAACGACGCGATAGAATTTGGCTGAATTTCAGCCTTTTCACGCTCAATTTGGTTAACTGGGTCCCACCGCTACCGTGGTACTCGTCGGCACAGTATATGACAACCGGATACGCAGGGAATATTCGCAGCATTGACGGCTAAATACACTGGTTTGACGCAAGGCATCGTTTCACGTAACTCCGCGACTTTCAAACCAACCAGCCAGTAAGTCTTCATCAGTCCTTATCACCACCGTGTTCTTCTATAAGCAAACGACGTCGTTCTGCCAACCTCCGGGCCAGCATTTTCTCGTCAGGTAGTACGCGAGTGTATTCAGCGGCTTTAATCTGCGGTAAATTGGCGAGAGCATAGCGTGCCAACGTCTCGTCTTTGCTGGCACACAGGATTAGACCGATTGGTTGATTCTCGCCTTCGCGCGTCCATTCCCGCGCTGCATAGTTAACATACAGATTCATTTGCCCCACGTCCCCGTGGGAAAGAGCGTCAGTCTTTAAGTCGATTAAGACCAAGCATCTGAGCCCCCGATGAAAAAAAACGAGATCTACCCGATACCAGCTTGTCCCAACCAACAGCCGCTTCTGGCGTCCAACGAATGTAAAGTCGTTGCCCAGCTCTAAGAGGAACGATTCAAGGTCTTTAATCAACGCATCTTCCAGATCGCTCTCACTGTAATCATCTTTCAAATCCAAAAATTCCAAAACATATGGATCTTTGAGAGCCGCTTCGGCGGAAACAGAGTCGGCAGATACCCGCTGCGTCGCTGAGGCAAGAACCGCAGTTTGATCGGTTGCAAGTTGATGTCGTTCATAAAATTTCACGCCAACCTGACGGTCAAGCTGCCGCGCCGTCCAACCACCTCTCAGAGCGGCGGCCTCGTAGAAAGCGCGCGTATTAGCCTCTTGGACCGATAGAAGGCGAACATAATGGGACCAGCTCAACGGCAAACATTGTGCCGA
>Ga0163144_10029109_pt1 | contig 10619 bp, 10 predicted proteins | sample OliLak19BULKMAT1_FD_123175 | JGI IMG/M metagenome (GOLD analysis project Ga0163144, IMG submission 123175) | Freshwater microbial mat bacterial communities from Lake Vanda, McMurdo Dry Valleys, Antarctica - Oligotrophic Lake LV.19.BULKMAT1 | ecosystem: Environmental > Aquatic > Freshwater >...
ATGCAGCAAAAGCACTGCCCACCTCGAGAGGGACGTCAGTCAAGGCGAATCCGTTCATATAAAGGCTACGCATCCAGGATGTAGCCTTGACTGATGACCCTCTCGCGAGTGGTGCAGGGCTTGAAGGGAGAAAACGGGAGTTGGTACACTTCCTGCCGGCCGAAGTCCTCCGCGTAATGCAGGCATGCCAGCGAGTTGACTTCGTTGTTGGAGGTAACGGCCAGCATTCGGCCCAGGCCCGTGTAGTCAATCTCCTCGCGCGCGGCCTCGGCGAGCGCGCTGCCATAAAGACAAGGCAGCCCGGCCATCCGGCATTGGGATAGATTCTCCCAGTCGGTGTCGATCAGGAGAACGCGACAGCCTTCGTCATGGAGTGCCTTGGCGACGGTCTGAACCCAAGGGTCGGCGCCGACAAAGAGGATGCCCTGCGGATTGGCCTGCGTCAGTCCCAGCCAACGCGCGATCGGGGACGCCGCCAATCCATAGAGCAGCACGGTCACGAAGACGACCAGAAACGTGACGGGAACGATTTTTACCGCGTCCGGATAACCTTCTCGAACGAGACTGAGGGCGAACACGGAGGATATCGCCGCCGCTACGATGCCGCGCGGGGCCATGCAGCAGAGAAAAAACCGCTCCTGCCAAGTTAACGTCGAGCGCCAGGTCGCTACCAGAACTGACAAAGGCCTCGCCGCCAAGATCATGACCGCGACAAACGCGAAGCTGTCCCAACCCAATTCCCGCAACTGGTCGAGCTGAAGCCGTGCGGACGAGGTGGTGAAGGCGGCGAACATCAGCATGAGGGACACGGGATTGTGCAATGCGTCGGGCACCCAGAAACGTGCCAAAACTAAAATCAAGATGCCCGCAGCGAGAAATCCCGCGACCATGCCGATGCCGAGTGTTTGCGCGAGATCGATAGCCGCGTCATGAAAGCCCTCGCTGCTGACGCCGGCCTGAACGACGGTGAAAACGAGCACGGCCAGCGTCGCGCCGACGGGGTCGATGATGATGCCTTCCCATTTCAAGAGGGCGCTGACTTTGCCGCGGAGGCGCAGGTGACGCAGAATCGGTCCGATCACCGTCGGCCCCGTTACCACAAGGATGGCGCCCAGGAGCGTGGCGACGGGCCATTGAAAGTCCAGTATGAAATGGGCCGCGACCGTCCCCACCAGCCAGGCGATCGCGGCGCCAATGGTGGTGAGACGGATAAAGACGTTGCCGATCTCGTGGAGCTCGTGCAACTTGAGATTCAAACCACCTTCGTACAGGATTACCGCGACCGAAAGGGACACCAGCGGCAACATCAAATTGCCAAAGAGCTCGTTGGGCTCAAGCCAGCCGGTGACCGGCCCCGCAACAATTCCGGTGGCCAGCAACGCGAGGATGGAAGGCAGACGGACTCGCCATGCGATCCATTGTGCCAGGATGCCCAACACAAGGATGGCGGTCAAATGCAGCAAGATTTCGTGGGACAACTGCGCGGCCTCCCTGTGCTCAGCTAGCGCGACGCGCAAACGAGTGAGTCACTCGCTAACATGTGGTGTCAAGCAATTGCGAGATGGTCTCGTCGCCGGCCAACCGCCGCGTGAGTTCTCGATAGTCCTGTTCGGAAACGGGGGGATCGAACAACTCGGATCCCCCGCCGGCAACTCCCGCGCGTGGCAGGGTCGTGGGGCGGCGGGGTCGTCGCGGGATCATAGCGGTAGATGATGTCGATCATGCGCGGCATTTCAACGGGAGGCACGGCGAAAATGAGAGTATAGGAAAATGCCGAAGCGGGGCATTGCCCCAGTCGCTCGGGTCGCATCAATGGGGAAACGCCGCAAGCCCCGCGCGGGCGGGGCTTGAAATGAAAGGAGTAAAGGAGCGTGGCGAGCAAGACGCGCCGTCCAACCCAAGGCGCGCTTCACGTTAGAATTGATCGAGCCAAAAATGGCTGCCCTGGTGATATTTCATCGGGGTCCAGAGTTCATAGCGCCAGTTTGGCTCCCGGAAGGCTGGATAAGCCTGGTAAGCTGGGGGACTCATGTACGGCTGGTTCGGAGCTTCCGGCCAGCGGGGCGTCATGGCGGGCCAATAGTTGTGGGGGAAATAGTGATAGGGGTAGTAGAAGAACCGATTGAGTTGAGAGGCCGGGTAGTAGTTGAAGTTCTGCGCCTGCGCTTCTTCAGTGCCGGCCGCCCAGACCAGTAATACCGTCAGCCCCGCTAGCCATCCTTTGCCGCGCATGGGTTGTATCCTTTCCTGTCGAGTCAGTCTCTCCTTTCAATTCCTTCGTCCGATGAAAGGCCGCCGCTGCAACAAGGGTGAGGGAGCAAAGCTCAACTTCCCCGGCCGCGCACCTCAAATTCCCGATTTGGAGTGGAAGCGGCACGGATAGCGGAATCGTTCCAGACCGGCAATCCGGAAATATTGGTAATTTGTGTAAAATTGACAAAGTGCAATCTTTCCGATTTTTAGAAAGTGTTTATGGTTGCAATCACTAACTTAGTCGCTACAACTTAACGGATTGGATGGCCGGGTGACTGTACCTGGTCAAATGGATAGACGTGGTGTCTCAGGAGGATTTGAATGTACACCTCGGTTGGTCTTTTCGCCCTCGCCGCAGCCTTGCAAACGACGCTCCCGACGGAGAGTCTTTGGCTGCGAGATTACAGCAAGGGCCAAGCCCAAGCCGCCCGCGACAGCAAACCGCTTGTCGTGGTGGTGGGCACTGGCACGGACGGATTCGAAAAGCTGGCCAAGGAAGGCAAGATAGGACAGGATGTTCAACAGGTGCTCGCGGACAACTATGTCTGCGTTTATCTGGATCGCTCGCAGCCCAAGGCGGCAAAGCTGGTTGACGAGTTGTCCATCGGAACGGGCAACGGCATCGTCATCAGCGACCGCAAAGGCGAGGTCATGGCGTTCCATCACGACGGAACGCTCTCCCAAAATGACCTGAAGACCCATCTGCGTACCTTCGCGAGTCCCTCGCTGGAGGTTCGCACCACGCAAACCCACAATTCGACGCGTTTCAGCTATTATCCCAACGGGACGACCACCGGCAGCCCCTTCCAGGGTTTCGCCCCGTCCTACACGCCGTCGATGCGTCCCGCCAATTGCTGAAGATAGTCTCCATGTCGCTTCCCGGACGGAAGCGGTAGCCCTTAAATTCACAGGAAGATAAGGATTCCGCCCACTCAGGGAAGATGACCGGTTGCCCGTGCGGCAACCGATGGACACTCGGGACCAGTGCCCCCTCGCGGCCTGGTCCCTTTTTTTGTGTACTCAATCGCTCAAATCTCGCTTTTCCTTGGCGGGCGGCACGGCGAGTCGCCAAACGTTGCCCAGCCAAGAACCTATGAAGAACCCCAAAATCGTGGCGCAGACGACGACCCAAGCGCCCAGCGAGCCGTATTGAAAGCCGACGAAAAACCCGCAAATGCCGCCGAAGAGGGCGCCGAGGATGCTGCTCTGGAAGCCGGCCAGCAATAGGCCGATCAATGCGCCGCCGAACATGGCCGACCAGCCATACATCTCGACCATCGCGAAGCCGCCCAAAAAGGCGCCCAAGACAAGCTGCGTGCCGCGCACCTGCGCTTCCAATGATCGCACCAAGGCAGCCGACGGCAGATGGCTGGAATCCGGCCTCCATTCGCGCGGCAGGACTTCCCGGCTGATTCGTTCCTCCAGTTCCAAAGCCGTCGGATCTCGACCGACGCCCGGGATGGCCGGCAACGAAGTCTGTATGAGATGATCGCGATTTGGTTCCAGAACGGTGCGTGCGATTTCCGCGCGGCATTGCTCCATCGTGACGCCATGATGATCGAGAAGCACAGCTGCCTGGCATTCCTCCTCACGCAATATGCCCAACAGCAGGTGCTCCAGCCCGCTTTCCGTCTTGTGCATCGCGTCCGCTTCCTCGCGCGCGAAACGGAGCATGCGCTGGACGGCGCCCGTGAGGGGCAGTTTTTCCAGGTCGAGAGAGTGCGCGCCCGCTTCGAGTTCTCCATCCAATTCCTGGCGCAGCGAATTGAGAGCAACGCCGCAAGCTTCCAGCACGCGCGCGGCGACGCCGTCTCCGTCCCGCAGCATCGCCATGAGCACATGCTCGGTGCCGACATAATCGTGATTGCGGTCCAGCGCTTCCTGATGGGCCATCTGCATGACCCGGCGTGCCTGGCCCGTGAGGTGGGTAAACATCATTTCAGTAGTTCATTCAAATGGCCCTCGACCGACTCCGCAAGGGCTTTGAGGTTGTACCCCCCTTCCAGGCAACTGACCAGCCGACCCTGACAGTGCGTCCGCGCCACTTGTTTCAAGTATCGTGTCATGGCAACGAAATCCTCTACCTCCAAATTGAGCGAACCGATCGGGTCGGCGATATGCGCGTCAAAACCCGCGCTGAGCAGGATGATCTCAGGCCGAATCCGATCCGCGGCCCCTTCGACCGCCGCTCGAAACTGGCTCGAATAATCCTCGGGGCGAACGCCGACACGCATGGGTACATTGGCGGTGAAACCCAGCCCTGGGCCTTCGCCTGTCTCGTCAGCGGCGCCGGTGCCGGGATAGAAGCCGGATCCGTAGCGATGGAGGCTTAGAAACATGACGGTAGGATCGGCGTAGAAGATATCCTGCGTGCCGTTGCCGTGATGCACGTCCCAGTCGACAATTAGAATGCGTGACAGACCGTAGGCGACGCGGGCATGATCGGCGGCGAGGGCGATGTTGTTGAAAAGGCAAAACCCCATGCTGTGCGTCGGCGTCGCATGATGCCCGGGAGGCCTCACCAGGCAGAGTGCCGTCGGATCGTCGCCATTCATGACGGCGTCGACGCCGGCGGCGCACGCTCCCGCAGCGGCGAATCCCACCTCGAAGGAGCGTGGGCTGACAATCGTATCCGCGTCGAGCATGCCTCCGCCCTGCCGCGCGACGTCCTGGGCACGCTGTAGGACGCCCGGATCGTGCAACCGGGCGACGGCCTCCGTGGCGAGCGGTTGAAAGCCGCTTCGGCGACAACGGTCGATCAAGCCGCTTTTTGTCAATTGCGTGAGGATGGACGTGAGCCGGGCCGGCACTTCGACGTGTCGGCCGGTTTCGTGCTCAAGAAAGATCGGGGCGGTGAACAACACGGTCATGAAGGCTCACAGTTGTGGGGATGGGTTCCGGAATCAGGATAGCCGGTAGGAGACAGGGGACAACACAGGATTCCTGGCAACTTCTCCCTTTCGGTTGTTATGGGCGGCGCGGGCAGGGCGGTTTGCCTTTCCACCGGGCAAAATTTCCCGATTCTGGGACGACCGCGCGGACGCTAAGCCGCAAGCGGCGAAGTCGGGAAGTTGTTTTTCGAGGCGTTGTCATGAACCGATTTTCGAGCATCCTGGTCTGGTCGTCGATTCTGGGCGCCGTTCTTTGGGTCGGCGGCATCGCGGTGCTTCGACCCGTCCCGCTCGATTTCCTATGGGCGCGGGCCTTGCTGCTATTCGCGCCGCTCGTGCTTGTGCCGCTGGGTCTGCGCCACATGCCATTCTTGCGTGATTCGTTTCGACCTTTACTCAATCTGATTCTTTTGCCGGCCGCGCTTCTATTGAGCGTCGCGAATTTGCTGGATGCGGGTTGGCTCGCCGCGGCGCTCGCCCTGCCCTGGCTTGCCTTCGCGAACTTTCTTGCTGGCTTCGCCATGTTCACGCTTTGGCGTCAAGGAAATCGCGACCTCACGACATTTTGCCAGGCGATGAGCCTGATCTTTCTCGCCATCGGAGCGGGCTGGGCATTGCTGGATCGCGCCGGCATTCGACCTCTCGAATTCGAGCCCGTTATCGTACTTCTGACGGCGATACACTTTCATTATGCCGGGTTTGTTTTGACGTTGATTGTCTCGCTATGCCTTGCGGAACATCGACAACTCGCGGGCGTCGCCGCCTGGGGAGTGTTGCTCGGCGTGCCCCTCGTGGCCGCGGGCATCACAGGAACGCAACTCGGTCTTTGGCCGGCTTTTGAAAGCGTGGCCGGTGTTTTCCTCGCCGCGTCGGGCGTTTTGGCGGGTATAATACATCTGGATGTTGGGATACGAACGACCCGCTCCACGTTCTCCCGCCTGGTTTTCACCTTAATCGGCGTTTCGCTGCTGTTCAGCATGACGCTTGCGATCCTGTACGCGGTGCGCTTTTATTGGCCTATCGGCTGGCTCGACATCCCCTGGATGCGGGCCTTACATGGCACTGCCAATGTTTTTGGCTTCGCCCTTCCCGCCCTGTTGGTTCGACGCGATCCCGCCCTTTCGCCTTGATAAATCTTTTTTGGCTTTTTCGCGCAAGTTTTCGGGCCGCCCTCGTTCTCAGGGGGAAAGCGTCCAAAAAACTACGCTCGCCCATTTTTTCTGGTCAACAAACAGGAGACCTACAATGAAGTCCACCACTCGACTGCTCGCCCTTCTCGGCGTCGCGGCAGGCGCCCTGGTTTTCGCGACCGATGCGGATGCCCAAGTCTTCGGACGATGCGATTACAATTCGTCGTACGGAAATTCCTACGGCAACTATTCCAACAATTTCGGCGGCAGTTACGGCACCAGCGGGTACGGCGGCGTGGACTATGGCCGTTACAATTCGGCGCCGATCTACCATGGCCCGTCGGTCCATTATGACCGCGTGTATCATCCCACCACGACCCACTGGACGCCGCGGCGAGGGGTGCATACCCACGGGCATTATGACGTGGTGCCCCACTATACGCCGGGCCACTTCGACCGCCTGCACGGCAACCATATCGACTTGAATCCGCGCTATCACCACGGACACTAATCGTCGATAACGAGCCGGATGCCTAAAAAAACAAGCCCGCGAGAGACACCTCTCGCGGGCCTTTTTCGTTGGTGAGGCGCCTTAACGCCCGCCTTTTTCACGCCGCCGATTGACGCCGGCTTCACGACATGAAAAGATAGGCCCTTGGCAACGATCGCTTCGTTCGCGAATCTCGGGAGGGCTCTCCATGTCGCATCGCTTAATTCTCGCAGTCATTGTCTCGTTGATTCCGCTCAGCCAGGAAGCGTTCGCCGACGGCCGGGCGCCAAACGTGATCTTCATCCTCGCCGACGATTTGGGTTGGGCCGACTTGGGCTGCCAAGGCAGCAAATACTACGAGACGCCCCATTTGGACCGCCTCGCCGCGCGCGGCATGCGGTTCACGCAAGCCTACTCCGCCGGTCCCAATTGCGCTCCGACCCGCGCGGCGCTCATGTCCGGCCAATACGGTCCGCGAACCGGCGTCTACACCGTCGGCACCGGCGCGCGCGGCAACGCGAAAAACCGAAAACTCACGCCGGTCGAAAATGTCACGCAACTACCCCTGGACCGCCAAACCGTCGCGCAATTCATGAAGTTGCTCGGCTACACCACCGGCATCTTCGGCAAATGGCATCTCGGTCAGGACAAGGCCCATCATCCCGCCGCCCGAGGTTTCGATGAAGCCATCGTCTCCATGGGCAAGCACTTCAACTTCGCGACCAGCCCCAAAGTCAAGGTGGACGCCGACGCCTACCTCGCTGATTTTTTGACGGATAAGGCGGTCGACTTCATCGGCAAACACAAGGATCGCCCGTTCTTTCTTTATCTTCCGCACTTCGGCGTGCACACGCCGCTGGAAGCGAAAACCGAACTGATCCAGAAGTTCAAGAAGAAGAAAGGCATGGGGGGACACGATAATCCAGTTTACGCCGCCATGATCGCCAGCGTCGACGAAAGCGTCGGCCGGGTCGTCGCCGCCCTGGAAAAGTACAAGCTGGCCGAAGACACGATCATCATTTTCTCCTCCGACAACGGCGGCGTCGGCGGTTATGCGGCCGCGGGAGTGAACGGGGCGCGCGACATCACCAACAACGCCCCTCTGCGCGGCGGCAAGGGCATGCTCTATGAAGGCGGCGTGCGCGTCGCCTGGATCGTCTGTTGGCCGGGCAAAGTTCCGCCAGGCAAGACCAACGACGAACCGATCATTTCCATCGATCTCTTGCCCACCCTCGTCGAACTAGGCGGCGGTAAAGGGAAAACGAAGATCGATCAGCCGCTCGACGGAACGAGCCTCGTGCCGCTTTTCTTCGGCAAGAAGATCGAACGACAGGCCCTCTATTGGCATTTCCCCGGCTACCTGGAAGCGGGGGCGAAAAGCAAAGGCTGGCGCACCACGCCGTGCGGTTCGATCCGCATGGGCGACTGGAAGCTCATCGATTACTTCGAGGACAACCGCGTCGAGCTTTACAACCTCAAGACCGACCCCAGCCAAAAAACCGACCAGGCGAAAGCCATGCCTGAGCGAACCCGCGAAATGCACGCGCGCTTGCGCGCCTGGCGCGAGGAGATTCGCGCTCCCATGCCGGGACGAAAGGAATAGACCGATTTGGTCGACCCGCCAGGTGACGATAGAATGGTTGAGTAGGATTGTGCCACGGGGAGATGAACCATGAAGAGCCGCGCCGATGCGCTGCCGCCTGAGATCGCGCGACAGATCAACCCGGATTGGCGGAAGAACGAAGCGGCGTATTGGAATGTCCGCGACCGACTCCTCGTTCAACACCAGGGCCAGTGGGTCGGGTTCGCGGACGGGACCGTCATCGCGTCGGGCGCCAGTCCCGTCGCCGTGTTCCACGCCGCGGAAGCGTCGGGGGGCGTCATCCGTTCGTCACCTGCGTCGGCCGGGAGGACGAGCCGTGCCGGATGAGGCGTGCGAGCTTCCCCTACGATGGCGCCTATCCAAGGATTGACCGATGCATCCGCTAATGATGTTCCTTGCATGTGCCGCGTTGTTCGGCCAAATATCTCTTTGCGCCGCCGGTGAGAAGCGCCTGCCCATCGTCGACGCCCACTTGCACTGTTTCGCGGGCAAGGCGGATGTGCGCTTCCCTTATCATCCAAAGGCGCCGTATCAGCCTGAAGCAGCTGCGACGCCGGAGCATTTGCTCGATTGCATGAAGGAGGGCGGCGTCGATTTCGCGCTCGTCGTGCATCCCGAACCGTACCAGGACGACCACCGTTATCTGGAGCACTGTCTCAAGGTGGGCAAGGGCAAGCTAAAGGGGACATGTCTTTTCTTCGCAGACCGGGATGACGCGGTGGCGAAAATGACTGAGTTGGTGCGTCGCAATCCCGGACAAATCGTCGCCGCGCGGATTCACGCCTACGCGCCGGACCGCTTGCCGCCGTTCGATAAGCCGGAGCAGATTCGCCGACTTTGGAAAGCCGCCGGCGATCTCGGTTTGGCGGTGCAGTTACATCTGGAACCGCGTTACGCGCCGAAGTTCGAGCCGTTCATCAAGGAGTTTCCGAAGACGACGGTGATCGTCGATCATCTTGGCCGGCCCTTCCAGGGCACGCCGAAGGAACATGCGGTCATTATCCGCTGGTCGCGGCTTCCCAACGTGGTGATGAAGATCGCCGCCATTCCGGAGAAGCGCGCCTATCCGCACCGCGATATCCGTCCAGTGATCCAGGAGTTGACGAAAGCGTATGGGGCGGATCGGATCATTTACGGCGGCGGCTTTGGCGAGAAAACCACGGGCGAAAGCTACCGGGCGCACCGTGAGAGCATTCGCGCGCTGCTGAGTCATCTCAGCCGCGCCGAGCAGGATCAGATTCTCGGCGGGACCGCAGTACGATTGTTCGGCCTCACAAAATGAGCGGGCCTCGCCTTACGAAATCAATTCGCGGATCGGCTCTCCGACCCGGTCGATCGCACGTACGGGGCGATCGTTCACGCTATGGCTGGCGTCGGCGTTCAGGCCGAGCAAATGGAACACGGTACACATGAAGTCGGCCGCGGAAATGGGGCGATCCTCGACCACGCCGCCGTTGCGGTCGGTACGGCCGACGATGCGTCCGCCGGTGAGGCCGCCGCCGAATAGGGCGACGGTCCAAGCCCGCGCGTAATGGTCGCGGCCGCCGTTGCCGTTGAGGCGGGGCGTGCGTCCGAATTCGCCCATGCAGATGATGAGCGTGCTATCGAGCAGGCCGCGCGCTTCCATGTCCGCGATCAGGGCGGATAGGCCGACGTCCAGTTGCGGCATGGCGAGCGTGTCGACTTCCTGGACGCGCTGGGCGGTATGCGAATCCCAACCGCCGGGCGTGGGGGCATGATACACTTCGACGAACGGAACATCCGCCTCGATCAGCCGGCGCGCCAAGAGACAGGAGCGGCCGAAGTTGCTGTTGCCGTAACGATCCGCGACGCGGGCCGATTCGCGGCTCAAGTCAAATGCCCGTGCTCGGTCCGAACGCATCAGACGCAGGGCTCGTTGATGCACGGTTTGCTGGTCGCGCACCGGGGCGGCATTTCGCGTCCTTCGAAAGTTCTCGCTGATTTGTTCGAGCACGCTCAGGCGGTCGTCGAACTCCGCCGAGGCCACCGATGGACGCAAGTTTTGCACGCCGACGCGATGATCGGTGACGATGAGCGGCGCATGACGCGTGCCGAGAAAACCGGGGTTGGCGACGAATGTCCAATTCGCGGGATTGAGGTGCATGCCGGTGACGACGAAATTGGGCATCTCGCCGGACGGTTCGGGACATTGCGCGGAGATAAGCGAACCCATCGTGGGATACTGTAATCCGCCCGTGCCCTGTTTGTAACCGGTATGGAGGTAAATCCGG
>Ga0163144_10029110_pt1 | contig 10619 bp, 7 predicted proteins | sample OliLak19BULKMAT1_FD_123175 | JGI IMG/M metagenome (GOLD analysis project Ga0163144, IMG submission 123175) | Freshwater microbial mat bacterial communities from Lake Vanda, McMurdo Dry Valleys, Antarctica - Oligotrophic Lake LV.19.BULKMAT1 | ecosystem: Environmental > Aquatic > Freshwater > Lake...
CGGCGATTGATCTCTTCCACCAGGGCGGCCATTGTCGTGGTCTTGCCGGAGCCGGTCGCGCCGCCGATGAGCACCAGCCCCTGGCCCAGCCGGGTGAGCGCCTCGGTCCCCGGGGGCAGGTCGAGTGAGGCCAGGCGGGGGACGTGCGTCGGAAGCATGCGAACGACCGCCGCGGCGCGTCCGCGCTCGCGATGCAGATTGACGCGGAACCGGCCGACCCCGGGCAGTCGAAGGGAGGCATCGGCAATCCCCGCATCGCGGAACGCCCGCTGCGCGTGTGGTGGCAGCGCCGGCGCCACCATCTGCTCAATGTCGTCCGCATCCATCGGCCCGGCGTCGGCACGGTGGACGTGTCCGTTCACCCGGAACACGGGTGGCTCGCCGGCCACCAGCAACAGGTCGCTGGCGTGACGATCGGCCATCACACGAAGCAGCGCCTCGAGTCCCGCGCCACTCGGGGTGGACTCCCGGTGCAGCAGCTCCAGTTCGTCCGCCAGCTGATTCAGATCGTCGATGGGATCCATGTGGGTTGCCGGAGCTCACTTCCCGAATTGGCGTACGTGGTGGTCGGTGTGACGGTACACGAGGGCACCCCCAACGCCATCCGGGCGGACTCATGGATGTGCGCCAGCATCCCTCGTGCGGTCATCGTCCCCCAGAGGGCCTTGGCGCCAGGTGAGATCTGCCGGATGCGGGAGACCAGCGCCTGACGATCCGCATCATTCCAGATGGTTGCCATGCGCCGATGCTAGCCCATTTCATTCACTCCGCGCGAAGCGCCATGGCTGGGTTCGTGCGGGCCGCACGCCGGGCCGGATACAGACTTGCCAGCAGCAGGACTCCGGCCATCACCACCAGGGTTCCTACAACGGTCAGCGGGTCGCTCGGCTGCACCTCCACCAGCAGGCTCAGACTCTGCACCACTCGGCCGAGGCCGGTGGCCAACACGAGACCGACGGCACCGCCGATCACTCCAAGGCGGCCTGCCTGCCGCAGCACCATCGACAGCACCTGCCCATGGGTCGCGCCCAGCGCCATACGAATGGCGATTTCCCTCGTGCGTTGCGCGACGAGGAACGCGGTCAACCCATACAACCCCAGCGCCGCCAGAAAGAGGCCAATCACGCCGACGCTGCCCGCCACCCATGCGGCGATGCGTTGTGGCAACAACCCAAACGCCGTAGCGTCGTAGATGTACGGCGCTGCTGCTTCGCTGATGGAACGGTACTTCGCATCGGCCACCACGCCAACCACCTCGAGCGGTCGTCCCTCATCGGTCCCGCCATCGGTTTGCCAGAAACGTTGGCCCACCGCCGATTGCCCAGGCCACGCAGTCTTCGCGAATGTCTCATTGACCACTGCCACCAGCGTCCGCCCATCGCGATCGTCGGCGGAGAACACTCGACCATCGCGCAGATGAATGCCAAGCGTGGTGAAAAAGTCCGGCGACACCACATCCCAGTCCGCGTTGTTCACGCGCATGAGCGGCTCGTCGCCAAGGCCGGGAATCCGAACGCCGCCCAACCCCATGCCTCCCTGCTGCAACGGGACCATCCGTGAATGCGCCACGTGCTCAACACCGGGCACAGTCCTGAGCGCCTCAACCACACGATCGATCATTCGCACGGCGGCTTGATCCTCTGCGCCCGCCAGCGTGGTATCCACAGTGACGACGTCCATATTGGAAATCCTGAAGCCCGGACTGATGTCGTTGGCCGCAAGGAGGGTGCGCACAAACAGTCCCGCCGTCACCACCATCGTCAATGACAACGCCACCTGTGCGATGACCAGTGTGTGCCGCAGGCGCAGACGCTCGCGCGTCGAGGTGGAGGCATGCCCGTGCAGCGCGCCCGCCAGATCCGTACGCAGTGCGTGACGTGCGGGGGCCAACCCAAAGACCGTGGCTGCGGCGAGCGCAAGCGTCACCGCGAATCCGATCGCGCGCCATCCCACCGTCCAGTCCATGGCAATTGGCACAGGGAACGCGGGCAGGAACGACTGCAACAGACCTGACAGCCAGAAAGCCACCGGCACCGCGGCGACTGCCGCCATGAGGAACAACACCAGTGTCTCGGTCATCAACTGGGCGATCAGTTGTCCGCGGCTGGCACCAATCGCCAGACGCGTGGCAATTTCACGTCGACGGCCGGTGGCGCGCGCCAGCAACATGCCAGCCACATTGCTGCATGCGATCGCGAGCAGGCCGCCTGTGAGAGTGAACAACACGACCACAAAGACACTGAACGGCAGCCGCATGGACGCAGGCAGGCGACCCGAGTTGGCCACCACGATGCCATGTCGTTTGTTCGCCTCGGGTGTCGCCGCCTGATAGGCCGCCATCAGCGTCTGCAGTTCCGCTTCCACCTGCGAACGCGTCACGCCGGGTTTCATGCGGCCAATCGCGGTGTGCCACACCGCACGCGGGCTGCTCAACAGGGCTGCGCATCAAGAGACGCAGGGCGTACCGAACATCAGGCACCAGGGAGAAACGGAACTTGTGCGGGGGCATAGGCGCGCCGGTGGGGGTGAGACGATGGCGGCGTTCGGCGGCGCCGAACCACACCGCTTGCGCGATCGTGACAATCCAGAACGGGATGAGCGACCACCACCCACGCGCGCGGTAGGCCGCCGGATAGGCGCGAAGGACGACGCGATAGAGGGCGTGGTCGATCATCGCGCCCCCTTCTTGATGACGTTCATGGTCGATACCAATGCCGCCAGGTGCTGGCGTTCCAGTTCCAGTGCGCGACGGCCATGTGGGGTGAGGCGGTAGTTGCCGTGGCGTTGGCGCCTCGGCGACCAGTCCATCGTCCAGTAATCGCGTCAGGTGGCGGTAGAACGACCCCGTCTGCAGGGGTACCCGGCCGCCTGACTGCTCGCGAACGGTCTGCATGATCGCGTAGCCGTGGCTGTCGCCCTCGGCGAGCGCGAGCAGAATGTGAAAGAGGGCGCCGGCCAGGTTCCGCGCGAATGCTACTGCGGCTGTCCTGGCCGGTATCGGACAACCGCCTGCGCGTTCACGTCGCGCTCGGTAAACGCCACCTTCTTGACCTCGCCCCGGGCGAACATGGCCGCCTGATCGGCGTGCCACGGCGACTCGGGCTTCGCGCTCTGACCGTAGGCCAGCACGGAGTACGCGCGCGGCACGTCCCCGAACTCCACGGCCAGCACCCAGCCGTCTCCGGTGGAGGCCGCCAGTTTCCCGTCGTCCGTCCGCGTGTATCCCAGTACGCGGAAGCACCCGAGCGCGCCCGGGCATCCGCCCACGGGCTCGTCCACGTTGCCGCGACGCACGCGGTGCACGTCGCCCCAGGACACGTCCCACCGCCCGTATCGTCGGGTGGTCTCCTCCACCGCCCAGGTGAACGCTTCGACGGCGCGCACGGGATCGGCCAGGCCACGCGGAGTCTTCAGCGGATCAGTTTCGGTCCACACGCGGGCGAACTGCTGTGCCGCATCCCGGCCTTGCGCATACCGTTGCCACCACACGTCAAACAGCGTCGCGCCCCTGCTGTCCGGCGCCGCGGTATTGTCCCAGCGTGACACCAGTGTCAGCGCCGCCGCGATGTCACCGGTGGGCGCCGTGGCCGTCACGGCCGCGACGAGGTCCGGCTTGACCCGGTCCGCCAGCAACATCCGATAGTTGTGTTTCAGTCGCACGACGTCGTCCAGGCTGAGCTTCCGGTTGTTGCCAATCAGCTCGATGGCCAACTGGCTGCGCAGGCGCAGCATCGGCGGCTCAATATTCGGATACGCGTTCGTGGTGTTCACTCGCTCCCGCACGTTGGCGAAGTGCGGCGAGTCGTTTTCATTGTGCAGATACCCGCCCTTTGGGTTGTGCCATTGGGGCAGCCCCTCGAACGGCACGTATCGCGTCCACAGATCCCGCATGTCACGCGCGAGCGTGGCGCGCGTGTCTCCGCCGGTCTCGTGCGGCAGGTGCGGAATCGACGCGTTCCACAACGAGTAGATATTGCCCGCGCGATCGGCATACGTGAAGTTCTGCGACACCAGCGCGCGCATCTGCATCGCCTGCAGCCACTGCCCGAGCGACGACGCGCGCATCATTCGAAGGAACTGCTCGCCGGCCCGGAACTCGCCGTCGCCAGCGGTGCGGGCGATGTAGATGTGCGTGGACGTGCGGTGGATCACGGGGCCGAGTGGGGTCGAGGGCAACTCCCTCGTCTCGGTCGCCAGCGCCTCGCCGTCCAGGTATTGGACCGACATGGACGCCCGCGCGATGGGCAGCGAAGCGCCATCCAGGCGGTAGTGATCCGGCAACAGTGGATCCAGTTCCAGCGCGTAGAACTCCGTGCGATCGTCGCTGTTGCTGTTGGTCGTGGCCCAGCCGAGGAAGCGATTGAACCCGCCGACGACACCCAACGGTCCACCGATGCGGAAGTCACCGTAGAAATCAACCACGCCAGGCACCGTGAGATGGGCCTCGTAGTACCCGGCACTCCATGCCAGATGCGGATTCCTCAGCAGGATCGCTTTTCCAGACTTCGTACGGCTGGGCGCGAGGGCCCAGGCGTTCGAGCCTTCTTCGGAGTCCTGAGGTCCTGGGGTCCTGGGGTCCTGCGCCGCCAGGAAGCGGCGGAGCTTCGCCGCGGGCGGCGCGTCGCCGATGTGGAGCGTAGCCACGTCGTAGCCGCTGAAATCCGATGGCATGCCCGCCTCGAACTCAGCCGGGTGCAACGCCACGTACCGGTTCACGCCGGCGGCGAAGCCATCGTAGAGGTCGCGGGTCTCCGGATCGAGCAGGTGGTAGGTCTCAATCGCCCTGGCGCGCTCACGGAGGGTCGCGAAGTCCGCGTCCACCGCGGACCGCCCAAGCCGTCGCGCGGTCTGTCCGCGCGTGGCCCACAAACGCATCGGCGTCTGCGCCCCGTAGTCTTCACACTGCAACCACCCCAGCGCGTAGCCTCCCGCGCGCAGGGACTCTGCACGAATGTGCGGCACGCCATGAGCGGTGCGGACGACCTCGACCTCGTTCCACACATCGGTCGAGGGAGTCCGCCCGGGCCTCGATGTGTCCACGCCGGCAACGAGCGCCCACGCCACGATCATCACGGAGACGGTTCGACGAAGCATCATCGTGTAACCATACACGTGTGCCGACGCGCTCGCGGACCGTCCTCCTGCCCCACGAACACGGCGCGTACGGCGAGGTCCTGTTCCCGCTCGCGTCCGCGCTCGTGCTTGGCCAGACGAATCAGGCGGTCTGGGGACTCACGCTCGCGGCCATCGCCGGCTTTCTGGCACACGAGGGTTTCGTGGTGCTCCTCGGGTCGCGCGGCAGCCGGGCCCGACGCGAGTCGAACGCCCCAGCCAGGCGATCGGTCATCGTCTTCGGCGCACTCGCCGTCATCGGAGCAGTGCTCGCCTGGCCCGCTCTGACACCGGACGTGGCACGCGGATTCGCGTTGGCCGCCACTCTCTCTGCCGCGGCCCTCGCTGTCGCCTGGCTCGGTCGCGAACACAGCCTGGGCGGTGAGTTGCTCGCTGCCCTTGCCCTCACGTCATGGTGCGTCCCAGTGGCCCTGGCCGGCGCAGTGCCCGTGAACACGGCCATGACGGCCTGGATGATCTGGTGCGGGGTGTACGCATTGGCCACCGTGGTCGTGCACTCTGTCATCGCGGGCGCCATCCAGCGGAGCCCACTGACGGCAAGGCGCCTTCGCACGATCGGATGGTCCATCGTCGCCCTGAGTGTTGCGACGCTGCTGCTGATCTGGAGCGTGTTCCGCTGATCTGGTCGAAGGCACCCATGACGCGTTCAGGCTACCAGCCGCCCGTTGCTGCCTGACCTGCGCGCGGAAGAAGCACACAGCAGCAAAGCACTCATCTGGATTGCCACAAAGACAGGCCAAGGAGCACAGCGCCCTCAACGGTTTCACCGTGCTCACGGTGCGGATCGTGAAACGCGACCATCGCCTAAATCGTCAGGCGCTCGCCAGCACGGAACATGAGGCCGCCGACACCGCCGACAGTCAGGCGACGGCTCTCGAGCGTCCCACCGTACACTCCGGGGTGGCCGCCATTAGGCCGGGTTCGTGCCTCGTCGCACGACACTGGCGCGCACACCGTGACCTGCCGGTAGACGCGTCGGCCAACGGAGATGCCCACGAACGGCTGGACGATGGCCCGTCTCCTGAACGCATACAGCACCTCGCCGAGGGTGAATTGACCGCGACGACTGTGCTCCCGGATCAGGATGTCAAAAAGAACCTGGGAACGCTCGTCGATGTCCACAGTGAAATGGCGAACGCGCACAACGACTTGTCGTCTGAGGTCAAGCCCCACGTACGGCCCCACAAAGGCGCCGGCACATCCAGTCCCTCCGTTCACGCAGGCCGAGCCGGCGTGGACCCCAGCCTCAACCGACACCTGTCCAGCCGCCGGCATGACGGCCGCCGCGAGGACGACACAGGTCCACCAGGTCACCATGATTGCAGGAGGAGGCGATAGGCCAGCCACACTGTCACCGGCAAGGCAACACGATGTCCACGACATCTCCGCCGGCGCTCAGCACGCGACCCGTAGCCGTGCGGAGGGATTGTCGCCTACAGCCGGGGCGCTCAACTTCCATCATGTAAGTCATGGACTCAACCGCACCATCAATCTCATACCGACCATCCGCGTCGGTAACCGCCTGCAGCACTCGCTGCAGGCCTCCCGGCTGAGCCGGAGCCAGGCGAATGTGTGTCCTCGCAAGGCTGACGATTTGTCAACGTAACGTCACTTCTGGACGTCCGTTGGATCATCCAGCAACATCCGTGCCGCGCCTCATGTCTTACGTTGCACCTGTCAGGACATGCGCGGTGCGCGAGCGGCCACCGGCGCGGACTCTTCTGCACCGAGTGCTGGCTTTTCATCCGTCCGAGTGATTCAGGCTCCAGGGGAGTTGGAAAGGTGCCCCAGGCTCTGAAAAAGGATGGGCACTCATACTGCGTTCAAGCTACCAGCCGTTGCAGTCCCACTTGAACCCGCAGCGCAGACAGCGCAGGCACCCTTTGATGAGCGCCAGTTCCCGGGACTCGCTGCAGACGGGGCACACGTCCACCGGCGTATTGACCGCGGGCTTCGGCTCCGGCCGAGACGATTTGGGTGGCGGCTGACCGCGCATTCGGCCGAGTATACTGCCGAGTCGATACGTCATGATGACCACACAATGACCACACAATGACCACAGGGCGCCGCATCGCCGGAACAGTTCTTCCTGTCCTCTTCGCCCTGGCCTCTGCCTGCGCGGCGACGCCGCCACGGCCAGACGCGCCCGCTGTGGACGCGCGTGCGGTCATCACGCCGCCCTCGGCACAACAGGCGCGCGGCGAGAATGGACTCATCGCCAGCGCCACACCGTGGGCGACCGAGGTCGGCGCCACGGTGCTGGCCGAAGGCGGCAACGCGGTGGACGCAGCCGTGGCGACGGCCTTTGCGTTGGCTGTGACCGAACCCAGCATGTCCGGCCTCGGCGGGCGCGCCAGCCTGATCATCCGAACACCCGACGGCCACGTGCACGGCATCGATGGACTCAACCAGGTCCCGCGCGCGTACACGGCCAATTCGGGCCTGCCTCCCGGGTACGAACGCGCCGCCATTCCCGGCATGCCCGCCGCGCTGGGGCGTGCGTTGTCGGAACACGGCACGTGGACACTCGCGCGTGTCCTCGCGCCGGCGATCCGTCTGGCCGAAGGGGGCTTCATCCTCCGCGAGGCTGAAGCCGGCCGATGGGCGGGGGCGGCATCCGAGTTGGTCAAGTACCCGGCTGCGCGTGGCACCTACCTCAGGGCAGACGGCTCCCCATGGCGCGCCGGCGACCGCGTGTCCAATCCCCTTCTCGCACAGACAATGCGAACGCTCGCGGCGGAAGGCGTGGAGTCGTTCTATCGCGGGTCGATCGCCGCGGCCATCGATGCCGACATGCGCAAGCAGGGTGGCTTCATTCTGCGAGACGATCTGGCGAGCTACGAGGCGCTCACCGCGATTCCCGCGCGCGGCACGTACCGCGGGTATCAAATCGCCTCCAACTTCCGCCCGGCTGCCGGACACGCGGTGATTCAAGCTCTGCAGTCGATGGAAGAGCTCGCCGTGCCGGGGCCGCACGAGCCGGCGCGGTGGGCCGCGGTGATCGGTCAGGCGATGCACTACGCGCTGGCCGACCGCGGCAGGCGGAGCGGCACGGAAGAAGAGAGCGCGGCCCTGCTCACGTCCATCGCCCACGCGCGCGATCGCGCAGCGAACATCGTCATTCCAGCCGCCAACCCTGCACCGCCGATGCCGTGGACAGACACACCGATCGTGCCGTGGACCATTCCACCCGGTACGCTGGTCAGTGCGGCCGGGGACCGTGAGGCGACGACGCACTTCTCCACCGCCGATCGTGAGGGCCGTCTCGTGGCCTGGACGCAATCGCTCGGCCCCGCCATGGGCACCGGACTGGTCGCGCCGGATCTTGGGTTCATCTACGCCACGCGCCTGGGCACGGCACCGGGGTCTCGTCCCGCGTCAACGATTGCGCCGACGATCGTGATGCCCCCACACGGCGCGCCAGCGTTCGCGCTCGGCGGCGCAGGCGATGCGCGCATCATCTCGGCCGTCATCCAGGTCATCAGCCGAATCGTCGATCACCGCATGAGCCTGGCCGACGCCGTGGCCGCGCCGCGGGTGCATCCGGACGAGCCGAAGGTTTTTCGCATCGAGGAAGGCCCGGTCGCCACGTGGACGGCTGCTGATCGCGCCAGGCTTGAAGGGTGGGGCTTCAAACTGGTGTCGGCCCCGTCAGGATTCTTTGGCCGCGTGCACGCGGTCTGGCTCGGCACGCCCGCGATCGGCGTGGCGGAACCACGGTGGACGGGCGGCACGGCCGGGCCGACGCGAATCGGGCGCTAGCGACCGGCGTTATCGCTGAAACGTGTCGCAGTCAGCCATCCGGCCGCTCTCAAGTCCGCGCCGGAACCACTCGACGCGCTGCGCGGACGACCCGTGCGTGAATGACTCGGGCACGACCCGGCCTCGTGACTGGCGCTGCAGCGTGTCGTCGCCGATCGCGGCCGCGGCCCGCAGGCCTTCCTCCACGTCATCGGGCTCCAGCATCTGCTTGCGCGCGGCGAAATGGCCCCACACGCCCGCGTAACAGTCCGCCTGCAATTCCTGCCGCACCGACAGCGCGTTGCCCTCCGTCTCGCTGCTGCGCTGCCGCGCGGCCGACACACGTTGCGAGGTTCCCGTCAACGTCTGCACGTGGTGCCCCACCTCGTGGGCGACGACGTAGGCCTGCGCGAAGTCGCCGGGCGCCCCGTACTGCCGCGCAAGCTCCTCGAAGAACGACAGGTCGAAATAGACCTTGTGATCGCCAGGGCAATAGAACGGTCCCATGGCGGACTCACCCAGCCCGCACGCGGACTCGGTGGCGCCGGTGAACAACACCATCACGGGCGGATCGTAACGGTCGCCCTGCTCGCGAAAGATCGCGTCCCAGGTCTCTTCGGTGTCGGCCAGCACCACGCGTACGAATCGCGTGGCCTCGTCACTGGCCGGTGGCCCAGACGACTGCTCCGTTCCTGGGGACACGCCCGACTGTTCAAGGCTCGACAGGAGATCAGCCGGATTCTGATCCGTCAGGAGCGACACCAACAACAGCAACACGACGCCACCGATGCCGCCGCCAATACCCATCCGCATACCGGTCGAACGGCCACGGCGATCTTCAACGTTCCCGCTCTCGCGGCGTCCTTGCCATTTCATGTGACGACCACCGTTTCTCCGGACACCACGGCCCGGTTCGCCAGTATGCCGACAATGGAGGACCGGGCGCCGTCCTGGAAGGAACAGGCCACCGGCGCGGCCTCGGTCACGCTCTTCAGGAAATCCATCAGCGTGTAATACAGCGACGGGTGCGGCAGCCCGGCGCCCGCCTGCAACTGGCCCTGTTCAGCCAGTTGGGTGGCATTGGCGATCAGCACGATACCTTCCTGGTCCATCACCTGCTGACGCGTGGCGTAGACCTCCCACCCCTGCGTGGGTGCATCGGCCTCCTTGAACAGCCACGCGTGGGTCCACGCGAATCGAATCGACCCATTGATGCCGTGAATGACTTCGAACTGCCCGCCGTGTGAGTTCGCCAGGCTCGCCTGATATTGCATGATCACGCCATCGTCCCAGATCAGATCCAGGGCGATGGTGTCGGCCACGGTGCGGCCGTCCTTGTGCGCGCGCACGCTGCCACGACCGGTGATTCGCACCGGGTAGGCCCCCCGGCACCAACTCGCGACGTCGATCTGTTGCGCCCCGATTTCACCGGCGAGTCCTGCGGTCACAGCTGGGTCCAGACGCCAGTTCGCCTGGCTGTCGGTCTCGCCCTCGCCTGTGGGGAATCGCCACGATGTCTTCCGATGCCACTGCCCGAACATCGACACGGTGTCTCGCAACTCCGAGCGCGCCAGCGGCTGCGCACGCTGATACGTGGGATTCGATCGGCCCTGAAACCCGGCGTGGCAGACGGTCTTCGCTGATGACGCGGCCGCTGCCATGGCCTGGCAGTCCTCCACGGTTGACGCAATCGGTGACTCACAGAACACGTGCCGGCCCGCCGCGATCACATCGTCAACGATCCC
>Ga0163144_10029111_pt1 | contig 10618 bp, 9 predicted proteins | sample OliLak19BULKMAT1_FD_123175 | JGI IMG/M metagenome (GOLD analysis project Ga0163144, IMG submission 123175) | Freshwater microbial mat bacterial communities from Lake Vanda, McMurdo Dry Valleys, Antarctica - Oligotrophic Lake LV.19.BULKMAT1 | ecosystem: Environmental > Aquatic > Freshwater > Lake...
CAGTCGGTTCATCAGGTAAAGAATTTGACATAGCAATTGAAATAGGTAGTTCAGGGAAAGTATCAGTTGACGAAGCGATTGCCGAATTGACCTCACCACTTTCGACATCAATTTCTGGGTGAGGGGCGGCAGTTGCCATACTAAGGTTAAATCCACAATGCCCACAAAACTTAGCATCTGATAACACAGTTGCATGGCAACTAGGGCATTGAATACTTTTGACTATCGGTAACGGCGTAAAACAGGCTTCGCAGTTTACGGCTCCGTCAGGATTGAGATGCGCGCAATTAGGACAGGTAATCATAACAGCAACTTAGGGGGGGATTTAAGAATTTCAAGATTAGGAGACTCATAGCACCGCGCATCCTAGTATTAGGGATTTGGAGGCATTTGCAGGATAGTTTTGGAGACAATCCGTGTTTTTTTGCGATCAGCTTCGCTTAGCTCAGTGCCTGTTTGCAGACGAGTTGCGTTATTTTGCAAGATTGTTGAAGCATTAAGATCACCCATCTGCAAAGCAGTTTTTGCAGCAGATTGTAACATTGTCGCAGCCCCAGTGCGATCGCCTTGTTGCAGCTTTTGTTCAGCAAGCTGAGTTTGGCGATATTTAGCTAAAGCGAGTAAATAATTTTGTACTTGCGGATCGACCTGTGGCGCATAGTCTTGGACTAACTCAGCCGCGATCGCAATTGCTTCTGATAGCGAATTAATTTGAGCAAGTGAGGGAATGTCATAACGCACTTGGGCTGTCAAAATGGGGATTTCGCCGCTCGCTGAATGATTAGTAATATAGCTAGTAGGACTGATATAGAGATTAAATAGCACGACTCTTTCTACATCGGTCATTAAATCGCCAAGTCTGACAATAATTGCGTCACCTTCAGTTTGATAAGGCAATTCGATCGTATCAGGCGCAACTTGAGCGATCGGTTTTAATTCCGCCAGCCTTACATGGGGAGCAAGCTGTAAAATTAAATGAGCATTGGTCAAACTAATCGCTTGGACTCGCTTTAATAACTTCTGAAATTCTTCACCCGCTGCGGCTGGCGATGGAATATAAGCCATTGCACCACCTCCAGCATCAGCAATACGTTCTAGAACATCCTGATTCCAACTATCACCAAAGCCTAAGCTATGCAAGGTCATGTTGTACTCAGTTGCTAATCGTGAAAACTGAAAACAGCGCTCATTATCTCCATGCTCATTTTCACCATCGGTCAGTACAAAAAGCTGACTAACTGTTCCATCTTTGCCTTTACTGGCTTCTTGTAAACCAAGTTTGATGCCATCGTCAATACAAGTGCCGCCTGATGCTCTCAATGACTGGATCTTTTCTTTGATCGATTCGAGGCGCTCAACATGTTGATTTTCGACTACGACTTTAGCTTTATGATCAAAGCCAATTACACTAATTCGATCTTGCGGATACATCCGATCAATCAGATCACGAGCCGCCCGTTTGACGGTGTCAAGTGGTTGCCCTCCCATAGAGCCACTATGATCTAAAACCAGACATAGATTAAGAGGAGTATTACTACCATCCATAGAAGCACTAGCCGACACAGCGATCGCTAATTGGCGCTGACTGCTGCCTTGGTTACTATCAAGATGGCGATCGCTTAACTTACAAGTCAGGTTTACGCTCATTTAAGCTTTTATTCCTAAAATTTCATAAGATTTTTCTAAAATTTCATCAGGGTCAAAAGGTTTAGTCATGTAAATATCTGCACCCATGTCTTTGCCACGACTCCGATCAAATTCTTGACCTTTGGCAGTCAGCATAATGATGTATACATCAGTCATGCCAAGCTCACCTTTGACCTTTTGACATACATCATAGCCGTTCATTTTGGGCATCATTACGTCTAAAAACACTAAGTTAGGTTTTTCACTCTGAATCATCTCAAGCGCTTCTAACCCATTGGTTGCAGTGAATATCTCTACGTCGTGATCTTCCAACTCTTCCAAGGTTTGCTCCAGTAGCAAACGAATGTGTGGCTCATCATCAACAATTAATAGCTTTTTAGTCATCTTCGAGCCTTTGAGGTTCCTCAAAACTAATGTATCATTTACAGTGCTTTGCACTCAGATAAACCTTAGATATTTTTAACGTGCCTATAGTAAAGAGGCTGCTTTGCGCTCACATTCCTTTTTAGTTTTTTAAGGTGTTACAGCGCCTTGCGCTGCCATAAAACCCAGATAATTTTTTGAAAGTGCCGCGAAGCGGCACTTTCAAAAAATTATCTGTATCACTCAAACCCTCAATAGGCTGTAGCTATATCAAATGCCCCACTTTTTGCTAATCCTCATACATCACCTCAAAAACTTCAACCAGCTTCTTCTTACCTTTCACAGGCAAAGTTCCAAACTCTCTAAATTGAAAATTAGTTTGCGTTGCTTCGTATACACTTCGCGTTACTAAAATTTGTCCACCCTTTGCCAAGCCTTGCAACCGCGAAGCAATATTCATCTCATCACCGATCGCAGTGTAGTCCATATGCTGAGGTGAGCCAATATTGCCAACAATCACATCTCCTGAACTGATGCCAATTCCCGTAATAAAGTTGTCGCGAATCCAGTCAATTGGCATACTTTTGATGCGCTTTTGCATATTGATCGCCGCAGTGATCGCCCAATATTCCCGATCAGCAATCGAAGAAGGTGCGCCAAACATCGCCACAATCATATCGCCCACAAATTTATTAACAGTTCCCTGATGACTAAAAATCACTTCCACCATTTGCGTAAAATACTCATTTAGATAATCTACAAGTTGTTCGGGTTCAAGTTCTTCACATTTGGTTGTGAAATTACGAATATCTGAAAACAACATCGCAATTTTTCGTTTGCTTGTAGTTAGAGATACTTCTTCTTTTTCATTAATTACAGCCTGAGCTACTTGTGGTGATAGATATCTTTCTAAATTATTTTTGATTCTCTCTTCTCGTAATTTATTTTCATGAAGAAGAGCATTTTCGATCGCTCCAGAAGCTTGAGTCACCAATGCAGTGAATAGCTTAAGATCTTGAGAGGTATAGTTAACAATCTGAGAGTTGCTAATATTAACAACGCCCAAAATTTTATCTTTAGTTAGAATTGGTACACAAATGAGTGCATAAGATTCGGTTTCATTGATTATATAGCGAGGATCTTGAGTTACATCATTTACCAGTTCAGGTTTGCCCGACACATATACATGCCCTGCTATCCCTTTATTCGCAGAGATTTTTAAGTTTTTTATCCGCTCGGCTGTTCCTTTGGCGGAGATTATCTCAAGATAGTTACTTTTTTCATTATGCAACATCACTGATGCGCTAGTGCAGCTAATCAGCCGACTAGCTTCTTCGATTACAAGCGTTCCAATTTCTTTGACATCGAGACAGTTAGACATTTTACTAGCGATCGTATAAAGCAGACTAATCTCTCGGTATTTATCCAAAGTTTCAGATGCCAAAGCTTTCCTTTCAAATTCACGACTTGCTAAATAGCTCAAAAAATTAGCAACTTGCTCAACTTTCTCTATCCCGATTACCCAGCCCAGTATTTCATCATTGAGTAGGACAGGAATTTTCTTTATGTTTTCTGCTAATATTGCTTCCTCTGGGCCTGTCCTCTTTCTATCTATTGATTCCATTCCCAGATCCGCAACCAAAATCTTCCCTTCTAAGTCCTGAATCGCTATTTGAGAGATGAGTGTCGGAACTAATCCTCTCAATAAAGACAATACTTCTCCTTTAAGAAGTATTTTTTTGAGGCTGACAGACATCATAAAATTAAGAAATTGTATAAAAAGATGTTATAGCAGTAGTGCTTTAGGATGAGTAACGTCAAGTGCTAATCATCCTAACATCATAATAACTAACAGCCTTGAAGCAAACGCCATAAGGCTTAAAAACACGATAAGTCGTGAACCTGCTTATCTTTTTCTAAATTTAGTAGGGTGAGTCAGTTAAATAGCTGAATTTTGATCAGGTAACTTCTTATTGTGCCTACGTTTGCTAGACTGAGATTAACTTTCGAGACATATTCCGTAAGGAATCGGGTAAGTTTAATATGCCTTATTCAGCAGAAATCAGTCGTCGCCAACCAAGTTGCTTTCTATTTCTCATTGATCAATCAGGATCGATGGCAGATACCTTTTCTAGCGAAAGTGCTACTAAAGGCACAGCCAAAGGAGTAAATGAAAGTTTACACAAGACTAGCGAACCGATCCAAAAAGCACAGGCAGTTGCCGATGCTGTCAATCGTTTGTTGGATTCACTTGGACAACGATGCGTCAAAGGTAACGAAATTTACGATTATTTTGATGTTGGCGTAATCGGTTACAACAGTGAGGTTGCCTCAGCACTCAATGGCGTTGCAGGTGATCACGCGATCGCGCCGATTGGCAAGATTTATGAAAATCCAGCAGAATTGGAAAAACGCGCCCAGAAATTGCCTGACGGAATGGGTGGACTAGTCGAAGTCTACAATGACTTTCCAATTTGGTTTAAATCTGTAGCAAGCGGTGGCACAGCCATGTGTAGTGTATTTGCACTGGCGCGGATCCTTTTAGAAGAATGGATCGAAAAACATCCCAATAGCTATCCGCCAACAATTATCAATATTACTGATGGAGAGTCTACCGATGGCGATCCTACCGAAGAGGCGATTAACCTCAAAAAGCTGAGTACCTCTGATGGTTCGGTACTGCTTTACAATATTCACCTTTCCGCAGAATATACCCAACCTGTTTCCTTCCCAAATACTGCTGATGTATTGAGCGATCCCTATGCTCGCTTAATGTTTGAGCTATCCAGTTCTCTACCTTATGCCGCCCAAAAAGCGGCTGAAAAAGAAGGTTATAAAATTGCACCTGATGCAAGAGCTTTTATGTTTAATGCTGATCCTGTCAAGTTGATTCAGTTTCTTGATATTGGCACTCGCACTGAAAACTTACGTTAAATTTAACGCAAGATATTTTAACGAGATTGGACTAGTATTGTTGCAGTAATTGGCACAACACCAACTTCGTCACTGTTAAGCGCGATCGCTGCTGCATGAGATAAATCAAGATTGCGATCGCCAAAATAAGGGCCGCGATCATTGATTCTTACTACTACTGACTTACCATTTTGCTGGTTGGTAACATTGAGGTAGGTATCAAAAGGCAGACTAGGATGAGCCGCCGTAAAATCTTGCTGTTCAAATTGCTCGCCTGAAGCTGTCTGTCTACCCTGAAAATAGGGTCCATACCAAGAAGCAATGCCATTAATTTGTTCATTAGTATTAGCCAATTGATACATTTGCTTTTGGGCTTCTACTAAAGTCAGAGGTTCTGCTCCAGAGGCAACTCGTAGATTGTTAATCCATTGAGTCAAATTGAGCGAAGGATTAAGAACCGCTGATTTAGGAATTTTAAATAAAATAGTATCTTTATATTTGCCAATGTATTCGCCGTTTATTACGATTGGTTCAAGAAGATTAGGAGCAAAATCTGGGGCATTCATAATCATTGCTAGTTTAGCTGTAGCGATCGCTGCCTCTGGTAAATTTTTAACCCAAAATATAGGTTGTTGATTTACCATAATCATCCATTGGTTAACTGACTTTGTATGAACCTCAATCGCATAGCGAGGTCGCTTAGATGTTAATAGACTATTACTAGTAGAATATTTTTCTTCTAAACTTAACTGAGGGTCATTGCTATTTTGGGCATTAACAAATTCAGTTAAAAGTATTGGTGAGGACGCGCTAAAAACTAGCGAACTCAATGAGATCGCCCATAGCGCAGATATTGTAGACATATGTTTTAGATGTTAAGCAACAAAGATGTTTGTTAGGCGATAAATCGAAACAAGATTTATTTGAAAAATAAAAATAGTTAGGACCTTAGATCAAGAAATTTCAAATTTATTTAGATTTATATAAATCCTAGATAACGTTTAAAATTTCTTGGGCATTTTTTAAACTACGATATTAGCGGGGATCATAAATCATCCCTGAGAAAGAGATAAAATTGTAATCATTTAACCAAACCAAAAACTTCAGTTAAAAGTTTTGAAATATTTAACTCTTCGTTATGGCTGAGTTGTCTCTAATTAGTTCTGTGATCGCTAATTAAAAGCTATACCTATTAATTGTTTAAGGCATCTTGTATGTTTTAACTTGAGCTTACGGTCTTAAGCTTGAAAACCTTTGATATTAAGTAAATCTTAAATTTTAATAGTTTTAATATAAATCAAGCAATTTTGCTGATGTTTACTTAATTTTTTATCGCTAGTCTATTTAAATGTCTCGGATAATTCCTCTATAGCGTGGATTGCTAACTAAAACTTAGCGATGCCCGCTATTTTTGTTTTTGGCTTTTATACAGCGCCTTGCGCTGCTATAAAACCCAGATAATTCTTTCAAAGAATTATCTGGGTTACTCAAACTCTTAATAGGCTGTAAAGTTGGCTTTTATAAAAAAGGTGGCGCAAAGCGCCGCCTTTCTTGAACATTTGCTTAGCGTAGTCTGCCTAATGTCGTGATGTATAAAACCGCCTCTTCACTAGGAATACCAAGAACCTCATTGACTAGATCATCAAAAAAACCAGCAATTCCACTTACTCCGACACCTAAACCGATCGCTGCAAGGTTCAGACGTTGCCCTAAATGTCCAGCATCCATATGTAAATAGCGATAAACGCGATCGCCATATTTTTCGATTGCTTTTTGAAGATCGGCAGTGTGGAAAATTACAGCGCCAGCATCGCGACCTAGTTCTTGACCGAGGCAGAGATAATGCAATTCATCGCGGAAATTTTTAAAACGAATTTGGCGTAACTCTTGAGATTTAGGAGCGTAGTAATAACATCCTTCTTCTAAATTTTCTACGCCTGTAACTGCAACAAAAGTCTCGATCAAACTAAGATCAAAATAATCAGGATTGCCGTCAAGTCCTTGATCGGTGTAATGTTGCGGCTGATAAGTAAAATCGAGTATGGCTTTTAGTTCAGCTAACTCTAACTTCACGCCACTATATTCACGAGTTGAGCGCCTTTGTAAGATCGTGTTCTCCAATAATTCCAGATCATCGCCCCAGTGAATGCTTTCAGTTACTGTACTGACTTTTGTACAAAATGGGAAATTGTACTTGTCGAGATCTTGATCGGTGACTTGGTTAGCGTCGTCAGGACGATCTACCTGTGCCAAAAGCATCTTAATATTCGGCGTTTCGATAATCTGGGTAGCTTCGTGTAAATAGCCTAATAGCTCACCATCGGGTAGCTTAGTAGGATAGTTAATGGCAGTTACCGATGGTAAGGCTGTCATTAGTCCCCTAGAAATATTTTGCGATCGCTGCATAGGTTCTCGCGATTCCTGACTTCTACCAGTGCGTTCTTCATCTTGCAAATCAAGAACTGGCAAAATTGCGATCGCCCCTTCTACTTGTTTATCTAAGAATAAAAGTTCATTCACCGACTCATCAGCAAACCCACCAATCAGAGATACTTGATAATCCTCAATTGCACTTGCTAGATCAATATTTCCTAGCAAATGCCCAGTATCCAGAAAGATGCGGCGATAAGCACGATCTTGATAGCGCCATGCAGATCGATGAAATACTGCCGTAATCGCGATCGCCATGCGGGTATTTTGTAAAGCTGGGTGAGCAAAGCAAGCCTGCTCTAACCCTGACCACACATTATTATCTTGCCAAAAATGAATCAAGCTATGGGTTCGCACTTGATAGTTGTAGATTCCTGCTGACAAAAGCGGTGTGCCAGCCGAAATCAAATATAGTTCCGCAGGATATAAACCTCCTGCTGATGGTGCAGCGCGTAAATAAAAAGTATCCCCCGTTACGGTCGGTACTCTGGCCGTCAAACCATAACTGCAAAATAACAACCGCGAAAGCCGCCGCCAACGACTCGCCAATAATCCATCGCGATCAGACTGAATATTTTCAGTGAGATAGGGTTTGAGATCATAAACTGTGCCAATTTTATAGTCCTTGTAAGGCGATGGCTGTGTATTCCAATCTAAGCCCTGACTCTTGCTAGCAATGGTTGCAGGCGCATACTTGGTACGTTCATGATAATGTTCGGCGAAGGAAAATCTGGCTTCGGGCATAGCTTTGCAAATAGGCGGCTAAACTAATCTTAAACCTAGAAAGGAGAGACATTACTTAGCAATGTCTCTCCTTTCTGGGTTAACTAAAAATTGCGATCGCAACATCCATGATTTCGCTTATGATAGGAAGGTTGTCAAAAATTTTCTAATTAGAAAATTATCACATTTAATATAGGGATCAGGTCATGGCAGTACCCAAGAAGAAAACTTCTAAATCTAAGCGAGATATGCGTAAAGCAGTATGGAAGCACAAAGCAGCAGTTCATGCTCAAAAAGCGATCTCGCTCGGTAAGTCAATCCTATCAGGCAAAAATGATGGTTTTGTCTATCCAATGGCTGAAGAGTCGGCAGAAGACGGCGAAGAATAACTTAAAACCAAATAACTTAAAACCAACTCAAATAAAAAAGACGCGCATTGCGCGTCTTTTTTATTCAACAAAATTTATTGAACAAAGAGGGTAAATACCCCGCCGCTCTGCGGCGTGAGTATATTCGGTAAAAAAGAATTTAGATACCCCGTCCGCTTGCGGCGGGGTGATTCATTCAACTAAATTTTGTTGCTACTAATTGCCATATTTGCCAGCCAGCCACTAGCCCCAGCAAACAAGGGAGTGTGAGTATAATAATCGTCACAAGAGATTTACGGTTTTGCTTAATTAGAAATTCACCAGCTATGGCGATCGCAGTAATACCAAGCCCTGCCATGAATGCCAAAAACACGAACTGAAATGGAACCTTGGCGACAAAAAATAATCCGCCAACAATCACAAAACTGCTGATTAAATATCCCCACTTTACTAGAGCATAGTCAGCAAAAGCGGTAATAGTGGGTAATAGTGCAACGATTATAAAACCTGCGATCGCGAGATTTTTTCGGGCTGGTATAGTTAGCAACACTGACAAAAAATAGCCAATAAATATATAACTAATTAAAATAGTTATCAGCCAAAACCACAAAAACTCACCTCTTTGATCAGATACATTTACAGTGCCTGATCTAAACCTTGGTAAGCCAATCTTTGGTAAACGCCAATTTGGATTAAGCTTCCTAAACCTTGGAAATCTTAATCTTCTTGATGAGTTAGGTCTTGACGAATCGTAAATATCTTGGGTTTGATCCGCCGTAAGTCTTTGATTATCGGAAGTGTCAAAATCATCATCATCCATAATTTCATACTACAGCGATCGCTATAGTGCTTCGCTCAAAGCACATTAAAAGAGAGTGATCGCCCTAGCGATCACTCTCTTCTACAAATAATTCTCTGACGCAACGATCATTGAGCCAACGCCGCTATTGGTAAAGATTTCAAGCAGTAGTGAATGTGGTACTCGACCATCGACAATATGCGCCGCCTTCACACCTTGAGCTAGCGATCGTACACAGCACTGCACCTTAGGAATCATGCCACCACTAACAACTCCTTGAGCGACAAGCTCTCTAGCCTTTTGGATCGTTAAACTGCGGTAAAGAGTACTAGGGTCTTTATAGTTGTGCAAAATTCCCGCAATATCAGTAAGCAAAATCATTTTTTCGGCTCCGAGCGCTGCTGCAAGTTCCCCTGCGACTGTATCGGCATTGATGTTATACGACTGCCCTGTTTCGTCGCTTGCTACACTCGACACTACGGGGATATGTCCAGCTTCGAGCAAAGTCGAGAGCAGATTAATATTGATGTGGTTGACTTCTCCCACAAAGCCGATCGCATCATTTCCTTGAGGACGAGCGCGGATCAGGTTGCCATCTTTACCACATAGTCCAACAGCAGAGCCACCTGCAAGGTTGATCATTTCGACAATTTGCTTATTGACGCGCCCAACTAAGACCATTTCCACAACTTCCATAGTGGCGGCATCAGTGACCCGCAAACCATCAATAAATTGTGGCTTGATGTTCAGCTTAGTTAGCCATGTATTAATTTCAGGCCCGCCGCCATGCACGAGCACTGGTCGCAATCCCATAAATGACATCGTAACGACATCGCGGATCACGTCCTGTCGCAGGCTTTCTTCTTTCATCGCTGCGCCACCGTATTTGACGACAATGGTGCGCCCTGCAAATTGCTGCATATAGGGCAAAGCTTCACTTAGAACCTGAACGCGATCGCTGTCTGTTAGCATTTAACGCCTCGACTACTCTGAAAATACTTTGATTAACCTTACAACCTCCAATACACCAATAGATAAGCGATTTAGGTTACTTATTAGTATTTCATGACTTTTACGAATATCTGTCTTAGCTTATGCATAGGCAGCTTCAAGTATTTGGTTCATAAAGAGGGTTTATAAAGAGGCGATCTCTTTTCTAGTAAAAACTAAGGCTTTGATGAGCGCTTTGTACGTGGCGATTTTGACGTTTGGGTCTGTTTTGCCGCAAGTTTTTGTAGTTTTTCGATTTGTTGGAGAGTTAACCCTGTAACCTGAGCAACTAAATCTGTAGAAATGTTAGAACGCAACATATTGAGAGCTATTTGATTAGTTGCTTTTACTAGCCCCTTCGCTTCACCTTTTGCTAGCCCCTTCG
>Ga0163144_10029112_pt1 | contig 10618 bp, 7 predicted proteins | sample OliLak19BULKMAT1_FD_123175 | JGI IMG/M metagenome (GOLD analysis project Ga0163144, IMG submission 123175) | Freshwater microbial mat bacterial communities from Lake Vanda, McMurdo Dry Valleys, Antarctica - Oligotrophic Lake LV.19.BULKMAT1 | ecosystem: Environmental > Aquatic > Freshwater > Lake...
AAAGAGGCAGTCAATCAAAAAACTACTTTACAAAGCCAAACTTTATTCAAAGAATATCCTCTCCGAAACATAGGCCCTACAGTCATGGGTGGGCGTGTAGTAGATATTGCTGTCCATCCTCAAAATACCAAAGAGTATTACGTAGCCTACGCTTCAAGTGGTGTTTTTAAGACTCAAAACAATGGACTCAGCTTCGAACCTATTTTTGATAATCAGGCTAGACTTACTGTGGGGGCAATTTCTATTTCACCTTCTAATCCAAAGGTGCTTTGGGTAGGTACAGGTGAAAACAATAGCAGCCGCTCTAGTTATGCTGGTTTTGGGGTCTATAAAAGTACGGATGCAGGCAAAACTTGGCAGCACAAAGGTTTAGAAAACACACAACACATCGGGAGAATAGTTACGCACCCTACTGATGAAAACACAGCATGGGTAGGAAGTCTTGGAGCTTTGTATAGCCACAACTCAGAGAGAGGTGTCTATAAAACTACAGATGGTGGCACTACTTGGAAAAAAACACTCTTTGTCAATGACAGCACAGGAGTAGTAGATTTAATCATCAATCCCAAAAACCCAAAACAACTCTGGGCAGCTACTTGGGAGCGTACCCGCAAGGCTTGGGATTTTAAGGGACATGGAGCAGGCAGTGGATTACACTACTCCGAAGATGGTGGTGAGACTTGGACAAAAATTAGCAATGGACTTCCAGAGGCTCAGTTTATGGGTAGAATCGGTTTATCTATCTGTGATAGTCAGCCCAATGTACTCTATCTTGTCATAGATAACCAAGAACAAATCAAAGCTGACCAAGAACCAGACGAAGATGCTCCTAAGTTTAAATCTAAGGATTTTGAGAAAATGACCGCATCAGATTTTCAAAAATTAGAGGATAAAGATTTAGATGATTTCCTGACTAAAAGCGGCTTCCCTAAAAAATACACTGCACAAAGCGTCAAAAAAGACATCAAAGCAAATAAATATACTCCCAATGCTTTGGCTACTTATTTTGCAGATGCCAATGAAGCTCTCTTTGGCACCGAAGTGCGTGGAGCAGAGCTTTATCGCTCAGATGATATAGGCAAATCTTGGAAAAAAGTAAATAGTTATCCACTTAAAGGTGTGTTTTATAGCTATGGATATTATTTTGGGCAAGTACGTGTAGCTCCTAGCAACCCCGAGCAGTTATACATTTTTGGTGTGCCTTTGCTTCGCTCAGATGATGGAGGAAAAACTTTTAAATCAATTGCACCAGGTCAAAAAGTACACGCTGACCACCATGCTATGTGGATAAACCCTAGTGATGCCAATCATATTCTTAATGGTAATGACGGTGGAATTTATGTAAGCTATGATGCTGGAGGTACTTTCTTACACCACAACAATACTTCTGTAGCACAGTTTTACGCCGTAACAGTAGATATGGAAACACCTTATAATGTCTATGGTGGCATGCAAGACAATGGAGTATTTAAAGGCTCTTCTAGGCATCAACCCAATGAAGGAGAATTTTGGGAAAGAATCTGGGGAGGCGATGGAATGTTTGTACAAGTCAATCCTACTCAATCTGATTTGATTTACACTGGCTATCAGTTTGGTAATTATTCACGACTAGAAAAAGGAAAAGCACCCAAACGCATTACTCCAGAACATGATTTAGGGGAAGCACCTTTGAGATTCAACTGGAGAACACCTGTGTTGATGAGTCATTTTAACCCTGATATTCTTTATTTTTCTGCTCAAAAAGTATATCGTAGCTTGGATAGAGGAGATACATGGCAAGCCATTAGTCCTGATTTGACTAAAAATCTACCTAGTGGCAATGTGCCTTATTCTAGCATTGCTTCTTTTTCAGAATCACCTTTAGATGTGCAAGTACTGTACGTCGGTACAGATGATGGAAATGTACAAGTCTCTAAAAATGGAGGAGCTACTTGGCAAAACATCACCCCTTCACAAGTAGCAGGGCGATGGATAAGCAGTGTAGTAGCCTCACCGCATCAGTCAGGAACGGTCTTTTTGACCTTTAATGGCTATCGTTTTGATGAGATAAAAAGCTTTGTCTATAAAAGTGAGGATTACGGACAGACTTGGCAATCTATCAATTCAAATCTTCCCTTAGAGTCTATTAACGTAATACTACAAGACCCTGTGCAAGAAAAATTACTCTATCTCGGTACAGACGAAGGTACTTATATTAGCTTAGATGCAGGTAAAACTTGGAATGTACTCAGTGGTGATTTCCCGAATGTAGCTACTTATGATGCCATTGTACATCCTCGTGATAATGAGCTTGTATTAGGCACACATGGTAGAAGTATCTATGTGCTAGATGCCAAGCCTCTGCAAAAACTAGCAAGTATGGAGAATCTTCCTCAGCTTCACGTATTTGAGCCTTCTCAAGTGCGTCATTCTACTCGCTGGGGCAGGCAAAATGTGATGTATATAGAGCCTTATGAGCCAGAAGCTGAGTTGCTTTACTTCCTCAGTGCCACACAGAAAAAAGCACCTCAAATTACTGTCTTAGACAAGGAAGGTAAAATCCTTCGAAAAGTAGAGGCGAGTGCTGAGGCAGGCTTTCATACTTGGACTTGGAATCTGAAAAAAGAGGATGGGAAATTTTTAGATAAAGGTACTTATACGGTCATCTTAAAGCACGACAAACAAGAAAGTAAGACTGAATGGGTAGTTAAATAGCTTTTTTAATAGCCTAATTTCTAAGTAAGTGATGAGTTATAAATGACGAGTTATAAATTTATAATAATCTAATAATGAGAGTTTTACTCAAGCTAAACAAGTACTTTATTTTGAAGGAGTTTCTGGAAAAAACGCTCTGTGAAAACAGAGTGTTTTTTTTGTTTCATCAAAAAATACAGTTTCAAGCTAATATTTATCTATAATTTTAAGATATTTTCTTTGATTAAGTTGGTGTTTTTTCTTCTTAAAAAGTTTAAGAGCTAGTCCACCTAGTATCAGCACACTGCTTGTAAGTATAGCAGGTTTGGAGATAACAAAGGCCTCATTTTTAGAAAAAAGAGGATTCACCATATCCATCAAAAAATAGCCTGCTCCTGCAATAGGGAAATATACACTTCCTTGATCTACAAACCAATGATCATTAAAAATCACTACTGAGCCTATCTGGTCTAATTTTATCTCCGTATTATAACTCACAAAACCAGTAGGAGTAATCCCCTGAATGAAGGGACGATACAATGTGCGGCTTGGATCATTTTTTAAATAAAAATTAATCCTATCACCAGTTTTATATTTAACTCTTTTAATAACGCCTCCTTTTTCTAGACATAAAAAGCGATTTTTGAGCATTGGCTTTGAAAACATAAGAGAGTCTAATGGCAGTGGTTCTTCTTGGGCAAAAATAGAAAATGAAGAAACCATCATAAAGCAATAAGTAAGAACCAACAAGTTAAATCTATTCATGGTTTGAGATGTTTATGAGCTAAGAAGATGTCAATAATGAATTTAGATAAAGATACATGAAATTCAATGATTATTTCAGCATTTTATCTTTTAAAAATGTATTTAGATGAAACTTAATTGCTAGGTTTGGTATCTTTACTTTGTTTTATTTTTGATGTATTTATAAATCACAATAAATAGCTTTATGCAAGAACATTCAGAACCTACACTTCACCTTCGGACATCTAATTGGGAGAGATTTCAAGAATACTTATCAGAGTTTGTCTATGGAGGGATAGATGGCAGTGTTACTACTTTTGCAGTAGTAGCAGGTGCTACTGGTGGAGGCTTAGATAGCTCTGTGGTGATTATCTTGGGCTTTGCTAATTTGATAGCAGATGGCTTCTCAATGTCAGTAGGAGCTTATTTATCCCATAAATCTGAGCAACAAAACTATCAAAAACATCAGCGAATAGAATACTGGGAAGTAGATAATATGCCCGAAGAAGAAAGACAAGAGATAAGAGAAATTTATGCAAAAAAAGGCTTTGAAGGAGAATTATTAGAGCAAATAGTGGCTAAAATAACAGAAGATAAAGATCGATGGGTAGATGAAATGATGAAAGAAGAATTAGAAATGTTGCCCGCTTCCAAATCTGCTTTTATGACTGCTTTGGTTACTTTTATTTCTTTTTTGATAGTCGGGTTTATTCCCTTGAGTGTCTATGTCTGGGATTATGTCATCGCTCAAGTAGATTCTCTTTTTTGGTTGTCTAGTGTATTGACGATGTTAGCATTTGTGGGTATTGGCTGGCTCAAATCATTGGCTACTCAAAGCAGTCAATGGAAGAGCATTGCTGAGACACTCTTGCTTGGAGTAGCTGCTGCGAGTCTGGCTTATCTAGTAGGCAATGTCTTGGAACGTTTATTTTAATAATTTTTTAGGAGGATATTTCTTTTTTTACAACTAAATAATTAGTTTTGGGAATTGTATCACTCTAATTCTTAAATTTATGCGTACCATTACTTGTTTTTTTATGCTAATTTCATTTGTATCTCAAGCTCAAATAACTGATTGGGTAGAATATGAAGACGCTATTGCCATGGACAACAAAGAGAATGTGTTGCGTCTAAGTCTTTCTTACAGAAATCTTTCTCAAATTCCTGATTCAGTTTTCTTATTTAAAAATCTACAAGCACTTGATTTATCAGGGAATCAATTGACCAAACTTCCTAAAAAACTAAGGAAACTCAAAAAACTACAAACCCTTAAATTAGAACGAAATGGCAGTGGATTATCCAGTGAAAAATTAGATGCTATCAATCAAGAACTTAGTGTTTTGGAAAAAAAGAAAGAAATCAGAGATAGTCTTTTAATCGCTGAGCAAAGAGCAAAAGGAAATGATAAGGCAATGATTGTCTTTAATGAGAAAGACTCTCTCAATATTCAGCTAAGAAAACTATGGCGTGAGCAAGCCCAAGAAAGTACTCGCCTAACCTACGAATGGAATCAGCAACTTAAATTTCCAAGATTAAAGAATATAAAGCAACTGCTTTTCTCTTATAACCAGTTAGAGGCGATTCCTAAATCTATCAAAAAACTACGCAAACTCATAGAGTTACAGATTCATGACAATAGTCTAACTGAGCTTTCTAAAAATATTATCAAATGCCGAAAGCTTCAAAAAATCAACATTGCCAATAACCAAGTAACAGAAGTAAGTGATAAAATCAAAAAACTGAAGCACCTCAATAATATCTTGCTCTATAAAAATAAATTAACAGAAGTACCCAGTATTATCTATCAACTAGGATTATTGAGAGAATTAGATTTGGCTTATAACGAAATAAAAACCATCTTGCCTCTGATAGGTAATCTCAAAAATTTAGAGTTGCTTTATCTTTCTTACAATAAAATCACAGACCTCCCTAGCGAGATAGGCAAACTCACACAGTTAAAGTATTTTTTTGTCCACCATAATCAGTTGAGTACTATCCCTAGTACAATCCAGAATTTAACTCTACTCAATACCTTACACATTAATAACAATTATATCGATGCCTTTCCTAAAAGTATTTTGGCACTAAAAGAATTAGAAGATCTCAACATCTCTAATAATTTTATGACAGATTTGAGTTTAGAGCTGCAGAAGTTAGATAAGCTACAACTTTTGCTAGTATCAGAAAATATGGATAAGACTTCCGAAAAATACACGCCTTTTGCTGAGATGTTTGAGGTATTGCGTAGCAGAGGTGCTATAGTTAGGGAGTAAGATAAGGGAAATAAAAAGGCAGTCTGTAGAGATACAAACTGCCTTTTTTAAGATTAAAAGAATTTCTAAAAAAAATAGGGACAATCATTAAATAAAGTGTTCATTTAGTTTAAGTAAAATACTGACAATCAGATTATTACAAACTCATAACCCATGATTTATAACTCATTTCTCACTTATCTATTTCCTACTGCGGTATAGATTTTAGCATCTTCTTCGGTTATTTTTTCTTCACTCATAATGATTAATCGCTCTACTACATTGCGAAGTTCACGAATATTACCTGTCCAGTTTAGTTTTTGAAGATACGCCATGGCTTTGTCTTCTATTTCCTTAACTGCATCACCATATTCTTCGGAGATGTCATTCAAAAATTTATGGACTAATAAAGGAATATCTTCTCTGCGTTCATTAAGAGGCGGTACGTGAATCAAGATTACACCAATACGGTGGTAAAGGTCTTCACGAAATTTATTTTCTTCTATCTCAGTACGGAGATTTTTGTTAGTAGCTGCAATGACACGCACATTGACGCTTATCTCTTTATCACCACCTACACGAGTAATTTTTCCTTCTTGCAAAGCTCTCAATACTTTAGCTTGTGCCGAAAGGCTCATATCACCGATTTCATCTAAAAAGAGAGTACCTCCGTTGGCTTGCTCAAATTTACCGATACGCTGCTTGATAGCAGAAGTAAAAGAGCCTTTTTCATGTCCAAATAGTTCACTCTCAATGAGTTCACTAGGGATAGCAGCACAGTTTACCTCTATCAAAGGCTTATCAACACGAAGACTTTTGGTGTGTAACCATTTGCAGACAAGTTCTTTTCCTGAGCCATTGGGTCCTGTAATAAGCACTCTAGCATCAGTAGGAGCTACTTTTTCTATATCAGATTTTACCCTTTGGATAGCTTCGGACTCACCCACAATATCAAAAGTACGGCTAATTTTTTTTCGAAGTACTTTGGTTTCAGTTACAAGGTGAGATTTATCTAAGGCATTGCGAACGCAAAGGAGGAGTCGGTTAAGGTCTGGTGGTTTTTGGATAAAATCAAATGCACCCTTTTTGGTGGCTTCTACGGCAGTTTTGATAGTGCCATGTGCCGAAATCATAATGAACTGTATATCTTTACCTAGTTCACCTGCTTTCTCTAGCACTTCCATCCCATCCATCTTGGGCATTTTAATATCACAAAGTGCTACATCATAATTGTTTTTTTTGATTTTTTCGTAGCCTTCTTCGCCGTCTTGTGCTTCATCCACCTCATAGTTTTCATACTCTAAGATGTCTCGCAGGGTATAGCGAATACTTTTTTCGTCGTCAATAATCAGAATCTTTGCCATAAATGAAATAGTGTCAGTTTTTGTAAATTAGCTAATTATTTGCTTTTTCTTAATCTCTAATAGCTATTATACGGTTAAAAACAAAAATAGATAATTTTTTTACTTTTATGCGTTTTTTGGCATATATATTACAGGAAGTTTTTAGAAAGCATAAAAAAACTAATATAAGCCGATAAGCCGGGTTCTGTACACTTCACCGAAGCGAATGTTCTTATCATTTATCTAGGCTTTTCCTCACGAAAAAGCTCCAACGACCTACCCACAGACTACGGACGGACAGCCCTTTACCGTTTGCACGAAACGCCTGCATATTTGGTCTTTCAACACTTGGGGTTTGCCATGCCTCTCTCATCACTGAGTGAGCGGTAGGCTCTTACTCTACCTTTTCACCCTTACCTTTGCGAGCAAAGGCGGTATATTTTCTGTGGCACTTTCCGTCATTTTTTCGTTCCCAAAAAAACGCCTTCCCGTTAGGAAGCAAGCTGCCCTGTGTTGCCCGGACTTTCCTCTTTTGGGCAAAGCCCGAAGACCCGCCCAACAGCGATAAGATGGCTTATATTAGCCTACAAACTTACAAAAATAAATCTTAAACCTAGTAGGATATTTTACTTACAATAGTTGTAGGCTAAGTGATTCATCAAAATTAGTTTATATTTCAAGTTTGTTATAAATAATTGATTATCGGAATATTATTAACAAAACCCATCATTTATAACTAATCTTTCACTTGTCTTTGAATACAAGGCTTTTTGAGTTTTATTCTAACATTATACTATCTGGAAGGTTGAGAAATCAGTAGAATGAAAATAAACAGTAATGTCTTTAAAAATCCAACTGACCGAAGACGGCTCAAGTACTCTTTTTAGTGAAGAATTTGATGAAATCTATCATTCAAGACATGGTGCATGGCAGGAGTCGCAGCATGTATTCATAGAGGCTGGTTTGAAATATGTACTAGCTCAAAAAACAGCAATCAATCTATTAGAAATAGGTTTTGGAACAGGCTTAAATGCTTTGCTCACGCTCGCACATATCAAAGATAGCTCTGCAATAGTACATTATTGTGGAGTAGAACCCTTGCCCATAGATTTAGAACTCATCCAAGCAATGACCTTTCCTCAATTAGAGGCCTATCCAGATTTAAAAGAAAAGTTTGAAGCCTTACATAAAACCCCTTGGGGAGAAGAAGTAGAGATTTTACCTAATTTTTATCTTCATAAAGTAAAAAGTAAAATAGCAGACTGGCAGACAGAAATAAAGTTTGATTTGGTTTATTTTGATGCCTTTGCACCTACCAAACATCCAGAGATGTGGGAAGAAGATATTCTAAAACAAGTATCAGAAATGACTAATACAGAAGGTGCTTTGGTAACTTACTGTGCCAAAGGATATGTAAAAAGAAATCTCAAAGCAGCAGGGTTTAGAGTAGAAACACTGCCTGGCCCTGCTAAAAAAAGAGAAATGACAAGAGGAATTAAGATATGAGTTTTCCAGAAATAGGGGTTTAAAATATAAAAAAGCCTTTGCTTGTGTCTTCACAAGCAATTAATCAGTTCATGCAGCGAGCGGGAGTTTGATTTGCTTTTGGATAGCTACATCTAAATTAGCTTGTACTTTAAGTTCTAAAGTATTTAATTCTAATGCGATAAGGTTTCCTCTTCCTTTTTGCTCATAGACACAGCCATTGTCAAGGCTAATAGCATCGCCTACTTGGATTTGATTTTTTATATCATTGAGAGAATAAGGTACGTGTCCGTGAATTAATCTACGATTCTGAATTTTTGCTTTATCTACTGTGTAATCTTTAATCCAGAGCATAGATAGCTCATCAGAGAATGGATTATCTATCTCAAAATTAAGCCCAGCATGGGTCAGCACAAAGTTATCTAAAACATAATAATAAGGGAGATTTTGCATAAATTCTATATAGTGTTTAGGAATATCTAGGATATTCTTAGTGCCAAAGCTTTTAAGAGTAGCCTTGCCACCAAAGTAAAGCCAGCCTTCTTTTAACTCATACAAGCCAAGTGCTTGAGGGCTTCCTTGTTCGTGGGCATAGCAGCGAAGCAAGACATCCTCGTGATTTCCTTTAAGTGGAAACACTTTATAACCCATTGCTTTGAGCTGTATCACATAATCAATCACGCCTCGGCTATCAGGACCTCTATCTATATAATCTCCAAGAAGATATAGTTCATCAGCAGAAGTTAATTTTATTTGTTCTTCTACTAAGTGTTTTAAACTTTTAGCACATCCGTGCACATCTGCAATTACCCACTGTCGTTTCATAAGCTAAATTGTTAAACTCCTAAAAGCAAAGAGTGTTTGATTTATTTTTTTTGTGTGTATATTTATATTTTTAAAATGCTATCTTAAAATGATAGAGTACAAAAATGAGTACTTTTTTTGGTGTGTAATCTAAAATTGACTTTTTCAATATTAGATTACGGAGTAAGTTTTATCAAAAAAATTACCAATTTTAAGAAAGCAATCGTTTGCAAACTTGTTTTATAACTAAACTTATGATGATTATGAATTATGAATTTAAAACTCTCTTAGTAGATGTGAAAGATTATGTGGCACACTTACGTCTCAATAATCCTACTAAAGCCAATGCAATGACCAGTGAATTTTGGGTAGAGATGCGTCAAGTTTTACCACTTTTAGACCAAGATAAAGAGGTCAGAGTAGTAGTATTAAGTGGGGAAGGTAAAAATTTTACGGCAGGAATAGACCTCAATATGTTTGCTGGAACGCAAAGCCAAATGGGTGGAAAAGGCGACCCAGGACGTGCTAGAGAGGATTTTAGGATTGCAGTATTGGACATGCAAGAGAGCTTTACGGTGATAGAGAAATGCCGAAAGCCTGTCATAGCAGCCATTCACGGGGCGTGTATAGGAGGTGGAATAGATATGATTTCGGCTTGTGATATGCGTTATTGCTCAGAGGATGCCTATTTTTGTGTCAAAGAGATAGATTTAGGCTTGGTGGCAGATGTAGGTACTTTGCAGCGTTTGCCTAAAATAATTGCAGATGGCATAGCACGTGAGTTAGCCTTCACTGCCCGTAATATGTTGGCTCAAGAAGCTGAAAAGGTGCATTTAGTGAATAAATGCTACTCTAGCCGTGAAGAAATGATGGAAGGCGTAATGTCAATCGCTCACCAAATAGCCCAAAAATCTCCACTCAGCACAAGAGGAACTAAGGAAATTCTGAATTATACCCGTGACCATTCTGTACAAGATGGTTTAAATTATGTAGCTACTTGGAATGCCGCAATGATTTATTCACATGATTTATTAGAAGCCATGCAAGCTGGAATGCAAAAAAGGCAACCAGAATTTGAGGATTAAAAAAATAAAAAAAATGTGTGGGTCTGAGAATGACCTACACTTCTTATAATATTTTTTCCAATTTTTGGAAAAAAAATTAGATTTTGGAAAAAAAAATAATGGATTTAAAACTTGAATGTGCGGTTTGTTGCTCAGACACAATTTTTTGTTTATCAATTCCCGACTTGACTTTGTTGTGGCGGATACAAGCTGACCAAGCAACTTGTTTTGAAATTTACAAATACCAAGACAG
>Ga0163144_10029113_pt1 | contig 10618 bp, 11 predicted proteins | sample OliLak19BULKMAT1_FD_123175 | JGI IMG/M metagenome (GOLD analysis project Ga0163144, IMG submission 123175) | Freshwater microbial mat bacterial communities from Lake Vanda, McMurdo Dry Valleys, Antarctica - Oligotrophic Lake LV.19.BULKMAT1 | ecosystem: Environmental > Aquatic > Freshwater >...
AAGAAGGCACTGAAATTATGACCATTTTCCCACCCACGCATATGTCAGGAGAGCCATATTCCGTGACCAGCAGCGCGGTGAGTGGGGCGGTTGCGGCGGTGTGGGTCTCCACGCAGGACATGAAGGTGACATTCAATCCGGCAAGCGCGCGGCCTTTGGCGCGCAGCAGCGCATCAATGGGCCCCCAGTCACCCGTCAGTGCCATGCGGAGCATCTGCTTCTCCGCTGTCAGGTGTCCCTCACCCGTTGCTGCGCGGACCACCTGGGCAATCTCTGGATTGGCGCAGAGCGTGGCTCCCTCCTCCACCAGCGCCGCAAGGTTGTCCTCGTAGACGCGGATGAAGTCAGCCAGCGCCTCACCGGGCATGAGCCACGCGCGCTGCACGGAACCGCTGGGGCCAGTCTGGTTCTGAGTCATGGGTACACGGCACGTTACAACAGCGGTGGCCTGCCCGGTATGCGCCAGATACCGCGCGATCTCCTCTATATCCTCAGATGCCAGGTGTGCGCGCGTGGTCCAGTACGGCCTTGTCCGGGCCTCCGTGAACTGTGGCGTCCACATCCCAGAACGATTGGCTCGTGACGTGACAACGGTACCCGCTGCTGATCTCAGCCGAACGCACAGGCCTCCACGCGTTGATCCGCCAATGCAGCCAAAGTGCTGAGTGCCATTGCATGCCGCATCATCCAACACCTCCCCTGCACGGGGTGCAGTCCGCTTTCTCTGGCCGCAATCCCACGGGGTGGGAACGTTGGCGTCTGCGCGGCCGGGGCCATTGCGTCCCATCCGCGCCGGGCACTCCACCGTTGCCATGGCGCCGGCGGGCAACGTCTTACTGGACGCCGGCTGCGTAGACTGGGTGAGCCGCGCAGGCTTGGCATTCTTGGCTGCCAGCCTGTGCTGCCGTGTGGTTTCACCACACGGAGGGTGTGGCCGGGGTGATGGGCGGGCGGCACGCTGACCAACAGACGTCTGGGTATCAACCAACAGCGTCTGTTGGCGCTGACAACGAGCCCCTGCTACGCGGAGGCCATGCACCACCCCCGCCTGTCCCCATCAGTGTCCACCCTCAGGCGCTCCCTCGTGCTCATCGCAGTGCTCTGTCGGTGCGGAGTGCTCGGCGCTCGCGGTGGTGGAGGACGCGGCGGTGATTGGCCGGTACCGCAACTGCGCGTCTGAGTTGGTGGTGGTATGGTTTTGTGGCCCAGAGAGCACGCTGCGCGTTGCCGTGCTGACCCCGGAATGCTGGGTGTGGTGATGGCCCACGCACCCTGACGGGACGTCAACGCGGTGTGTTCAAGACCTGGCAACCAAAGCGCTGGTACTCACGGATGACGCTGTCCGGCAGGTCACGCGCGCCCTGCTGGAAGGGCAGGTCCAACGTGCCGGGCCATAGGTAGCCCATCACTCCAACCACCTCAGGAAGCTGCGTGGCCAACTCCCAATAGTGCTGCGCCACCTCCTTCATCTGGTCCCGGGAAATCCCCCCGTTGTCCGGGCGCCACTGCGCATCCAGGATGATCCAAAGCCGCTGCTCCGGCGTGCTGAGCTTGGATTTCAGCGTTGCAAGATCCTTCTGATAGATGCTGTCCGTGACGGGATTGACCACAAAGTAGCGGTCAAACGCCACCCAATCCACTTCCGGCGGAACCACCAGTTTGTCCAACGCGGGATAACCTTCCACCAGCAACAACGGGACAGCAGGCAGCGCGCCCTTCACCACACGCGCAGCTGTCGCCACGTCGTCAGCGGAGGCGTTGTTGTGAAACGGCTCGTCCACAAGATAGATGCCCGCCACATGCTGCGTGTCCAACACCGCCGCATTGGTGGAGAGGAACTGCTCCCAGCGTGCCTGGTGGTCCGGGTGTAATTCCGTCCGGGCGGGCCCACTCTCACTGGGGCGGAACAGCAACGGCTGGACGTCCACCATCCCCTTGATGCCCAGGCCATTGAGGCGTTCCACACGCCCCCTGATGTCTGCTCCGGGTTCAAAGACGCACAGGTGCGCCACGTTGGTGAAGCCAGAAACCTCGTCGCCATACCAGTTCTTGGCGGCCAAGTCTGAATGGTCCTCCAGTGAACAGTCCACCGCCACAAACCCGAAGTGCAGGATGTGACGCGCTTCTACGGGCAACGGGTCCGCGTTGCATTGCGCGGCCGGCGGATGGTGCGTGCACGCCAGGGACGCCAACAGCACGAGAGTTACACTTGTGCGCATGTGTCCTGATTAGCACGCGCCCTGGGAAAACCGTGTTGACGCTCCAGACCGAGCGATGCTCCCGACCAGGTTGGAAGCGGTCCGCCGCTGTTGATGACGACTGACCGCCTCACCGCAGGAAATGGGTAGGTAGCCCATCCACCCGAACCCGCGGCGCCATGCCGCCCGCGCCCCGCAGACCCGGCCCAGATGGGCCGCACCATAGTTTGGCACACTGCACCGTTCCGGTCCCCCGGTCCTGGCCATCCAGGTAGTTTGAACGCCCTGCCCAGGGCTCCATGCACAAGCATGCCGACCCGCAACCGGAGACCCATTGATGCAGCCAGCCACGCGAGCTTCATTGTGCCGATGCCTCTTCCAGGCCACGCACGGCGCGCTCAAGGGTGTGCTTCTTTTGGCCATGGGGTGCACGGTGCAGCCGGCAGCCGATGAGCAGTCCTCTGGGACGTCCAGCGGCGGGGTGGTGCCATCAGGGAGTTCAACATTGCCACCGGGTCAGGCGCACGGACCTTTGATTTGACATCCGCGGGTTCGGCCCCCGGCGTTGCACCCCCTGACGGCGGCGGAGAAAGATGCGCTCAGGGACGCAGGAGACTCCACCGGTCTTGAGGGGATGGTGTTTGTGCCGGACGCCTCGGACGTTGAGGGTGGCACCTTCTGGGTCGGTTCACAGGAAGACGGGTGTGTGTACCGGTTCCGTTTGCCGTTGATTTCAGGAGGCACGGCGGCGGTCTACCTGGGCAAGTTGAAGACCTGGTCAGACGGCGGCATCCAGGGGCTGGAGTTTGACTGGTTCTACCCCAGCCCGGGGCGGGCTTTTGTGCTGATTGGTTCAAGGATCCCTGCGGTGGCGCCTGATGGAACCCTGCTCCATGAGTACACCGGCATCCCCAGCACCGGTGGCGGCGGCCCAGAAGGGGCCGCTTGGGACGGGTCTTCGCTCTACATTGCGGAAGACCCAGGAGCCCAACATGAAGTCTGGAAGTTTGCAGGCTGCTCCTTGTGAGCACACGCGCGAGGGGACGAAATCTGCGCTGAAGAAATCCGCCGCTGGATTCTGAACACCATGCCCGCGCTCCGACGTCCGAGTGGCGTGATGCCCGCGTATCGGGTGGGTGAGGCCCGCGTACCGCCTCAGCCGATCCACGCGTCCCGGTAGTCGCGTGCGTAAGTCCGTAGCGTGATGGGCTTGCGCCCAAGGATCTGCTCCACGTCGTCGGTGACGCGCCCGGCCCGGCCAAGCCGCACGACGAGGTAGATCATCATCATCACGTTCACGAACGCCTTTGGCCGCCCGGCCTTCAACTGGTGGCGGCGGAAGCCAAAAATCCCGGGGTTCGCGAAGCGGATTTCCCGACCCAGCTCCTCCGACAGGATGCGCGCCACCTCGAAGTAGTCGAGCGCCTCGCTCCCGGTGAGCGGCCACGCACCGTCCGCCGGCGGCCCCACGAGCGCCTTTGCCCCGACAGCGGCGATGTCGCGCACGTCGATGAAGCTCGTCTTCCCGCGCCCGGTCGGAACCTGCAGGGCCCCGGCGCGGACCTCGCCGCGATGCGTTGTGTCCAGGTTCTGCATGAAGAAGCTTGCCCGGAGCATGGTGCTGGGCACGCCAGACGCCCGCAGCGCGTCCTCCACCTTCCGGTGCGGCACAAACGGGTTTCCCTCCACGCCCAGGAGGGACAGGAACACGAAGTGCCGCACGCCCGCCGCCCTGGCCGCGGAGATGAACGGCCCGAGCGTCCGCGTGATGTCCTCGATCTGCGGCGGCCGCACGAGGAACACGCGGTCAATCCCCGCGAGCGCCGGACCAAACGTCGCGTGATCCTCGAAATCAAACGGCACCCACCGCGTGGCCGGCAGCCCGCTGGCCGCGCCCTCCGCAAGCTGCCGCACGGCGCCCACAATCTCCACGCCACCATTCGCCGCAAGGCATCGCACCACCTCGCGCCCAACATTGCCGGTCGCGCCCGTCACCAGGATCCGCTCGCCCATTGCCGCCTCCGTCCCCGCGCCGCGTTTGACATCCACCGTGCGCCGGTTAGTGTCCAGCCAGTTACTAACTGGGGGGATGTGTCCATGGCAAGGCCGCGGCTCGTGAGCGATGAACGGATCCTGGCGGCAACCCGCGAGTGCCTCGTGGCGCACGGTCCCGGCGTGTCAACGGGCGTGATTGCAGCGCAGCTCGGGCTTTCGCAGGCGGCGCTGTTCAAGCGGTTTGGGACCAAGGAGCGGCTCCTCCAGGCGGCGCTGGTGGATGACCCGGCGCGGGTTCTTGCCGGGCTCGCGGGCGAGCCTGACGACCGGCCCATCGAGGCGCAGCTCGCAGCGCTCACCCTTGCGCTGCTTGATCACTTTGAGGCGATGCTGCCGAGGCTCCTGCTGTGGCGCGCGACGGGCCACGGCGGGCCGGACTTTGACGCGGGGCAGGACGCGTTCCCGCTGCGTGCGCGCAAGGCCCTGGCCACGTGGTTCCGCCGCGCGCGCGCGCTTGGCCTCATTGGGGACGTGGACCCGGCGCTGGCGGCGGACGTCCTCCTTGGCGCCGCCCAGCTCCGCCCGCTCATGCGCCACGTGGGCGGGGGCGCGCGCCACCGCACGGGCCAGCGCCGCTTTGCAAACGACCTTGCCCGAACGCTCCTCACCGGCCTTGCCCCACCCGACGCGCGGCCCCGCCGCGGCGTCCGGAGTCCTCCATGACCGACGTCTCCGCCACCCCCAACAAGCTCATCCGCGCAACGCTCACCGGCGCCGTCGCGGCCACCGTGGCGAACGGCGTCCTCTTCACCGTGGCGAAGGCGGCCGGCGTCCCGTTCCTGCTCCCCGATCCACAGGATCCGGCCGCGCCAAGGTCCGTCATGCCAATCATCTTCGTGCTCGGATCGTCGTTCGCGCCCGCGCTTGCCGCGGGGGCGCTGATGGCAATCCTGGTCCGCGTCACCCGCGCGCCGGCCCGGGTCTTCCTTGCGATTGCGGCCGTTGTCCTGGCCGCCTCGTTCATCCCCAGCGTGCTCATTGACGCGGACACGCCGACCCGGGTTGTGCTGGCCCTCCTGCACGTGGTCGCAGCGGCGGCGATCGCGGCGCCGCTTGCCAGGGCGGCCAGCCGCTGACGGGGCGGGCACCGCTCCTCGCACCGGGCGGTTCGTCCCAGGTGGTCCAGTCCTCGTCGCATGTGGCAGCGGACGCGGGTTGTGAATGTGACCGCACTTCCAACTGCGACGACGAGAAACCCTGCAGCATTGACCTCTGCGACGAGGACCATCGTTGCCAGCACATTGCGTTGTCTGTTCCGTGGCGCCCCGCCACGGACGTGTGACGCTGATGAGCGGTGTGACGGCGCATGGGGCTGCACCAAATCAATTGGCCCGTGGTAATGCCGGGCGACTGAAGTCGCGGCAACAACGGCACGAAACGTCCCTGCGGACGTTGCCCATGACGACGGGATGTTGAAGTCCCCGAAGGGGGACTTCCTGCGGTTGTGGCCGCGACTTCAGTCGCCAGGCCTGAGCTGAGCTGAGCTGAGCTGAGTGAACGGCGGAACCCAACCGCGCTCACATCAAGCGCGAGCGGCCGCTCACTGCTGGAAGCACATTGGCGTGGAATTGGTGCCAGCGCCGTCGATGGCGGTGACCTTCTTCAGGCCGCCGTTGTCGGTCCAATACACGTTGATTCCATCGGTGGCGATGATGTGCGTCTCGGTTGGTCCCGCCAGAAGGAAGTCCGTGCGGCTGAGCGTCTTCACGGTGCCGCCGTTCACGCCTAGCTGGTAGACAGACGTGGAATTTGCGTCCAGCCAATAGACATTGGCGCCGTCCGTGGTGACGGAGCGGAAGCTTTCCCCCGTTGCGTTTGGGGGCCAGCGCCGTGGCTGCGGTCCCTGCCGTGGCGTTCACGGCCAGCTTGCTCAGGGCTGAGGGGTGTTCGCCCCAGTGCGCAAACACGCTGGTGCCGTCACTGGCAAGGCCGGGAGAGAAGACGGTCGCCAGTTGATCGGCCTGTCCGCCAGCGACGGGGTAGCGGTCAACGCTGATCCGGTCGAGATTGAGGAAGAAGACACTTCCGCCGCCAACCGTCACGCCCCCATGTTCGCGTCGGACATCCGCAGGTAGCCGCCTCCGGCCACCGGCGCACGGAAGCCACCCCTGGCAGCGCCCGCGTTGCTCGTCCAGAAGACGTACACACCGTCCGTTGCGAGAAACTCGGCGGTCCCATCGGCATCTCCGACACTGTAGGTGGCCTGCTGCGTGGAAATCACCATGCAGCTGGTGCGTTCCTGATTCACCAGGTGCTGCAGAAGTTGAAGGATGCGTTCACATCCAAAGAAACCTGCACGTTGATGTCATCACTTCCGGGCGCCGCCGTGTTGGTAACCTGCATGCCGCCCAGCAGATCCACGCCCTCATCACAGTGCCGGTTTCCGTTGGTGTCCACGTAGAACTGCAGCTCATAGTGCTCACGCTGCGGACTGAAGCTTTCATGCCAGCTGAACTGAAAACCGCCGTCCGTGACGTTGGACAGGTTGGGCCACATCACCACCTGGCCCAGCACCGGGTCCAACCCGCGCGCAAACACCTCACGCCCGGAATACATCTCAAAGCCCACCCCGCGGACAATGACGTCAAGACGGAATGCCTCGGGGTTGTCCGGGTCACACGGCTCTTCATCATCCACCGGTCCGTTGACGTTGAGCGTGGTGCCAAACTGACGCCCGGGACATCCCGCGGCGCCCGCAAACACCTTGTGGTCACACGCACAGTAGAAATGGCCCGCGGCTGCGCTGCAGTGGTTGACGGTGGTGCAGGTCCACAACTCGCCGCAGGACGCAGATGGACCGTGGCAGTCCTGTTCCTGAGGACAGTCCTCCCGAGAGCGGCACCGTAACCCGGCATCCACCGCACATCCGGCACACAACCCGCCGTCAACCTGCGCGCTGCCCAGCACCAAGAATGGCTCTGAACACGCAGCCGCACCTGCCAGGGCAACAATCAACAACGTCACATTCAAGGAGCAGCGCATGAACCTGGGTTGTTAGCACCTGCTCCGCGGCCGGACACGCCCAAGGTCTGGCGTTCTCCCGCTGAGCTGCCGTCACACGCGCGGCCGGAAATTCCGTTGGCGGTGCGCCATCACAAGCGCCAGGAGCGCCGCGGCCATCAGGCCCATCGGCCCATCTTCCCTTTGAGAAACCTGGCAGCCGCAACCCGGCGTTGCGTTGCCCTCTCCCGCATCTGGAACTTCCACAGCCGCAGGGTTGGCCGGGCCAGCGTCAGAGCGTGCGCCCATGGACGCATCCGCGCCCGTCGAGGCGTCAGCTCCAGCCATTGACGCGTCCGCCACGGAAGCATCCACGGCCATTGACGCATCTGGAGCAGGCACGGCTGCGTCCGGAGTTGCCACGGACGCATCTTCCGTCGTCATGGAAGCGTCCAGCATTGCCACGGACGCATCCGGAATCCCTTCGCCGGCGTCCGGCTGGTTGGGAATGCCCGCGTCAGGAGGCGCATTGGCAACGGTGAAATTGACCATGGCTGAACCGGACTGGCCTGCCGTATCCACAACGGTGAGCTGTGCCACGTGCGGTCCATCAATCAGCGCCGTGGTGTCCCAGAGCATGTGCGCGCCGTTGATGTGGTAGTGGTTTCCCGCGGCCATGTCCGTGAAGACAAGCTGTCCGTCCACGGAGAATTCGCCGCGCACCGTCCCAACATCGTCGTAGCCGTCGCCAAAGAACTCGCTGGTGGCTCCGGAAACCACCGCACCTTCCAGTGGCACCGTGATGGCCGCCATGGGTGGCGTGTCCGCCGCCACCGTGATGGTGAAGGCCTGCGTGGCGTCTGGTTGGGTCCCGTTGCCGGCCACCACAGCAACGTCAAACGTGCCCGTTGCGTCTGGTGTCCACGTGATGACACCGGTGGACGGATCCATGGCCATCCCCTGCGGCGGCACCGGCATTCCGGCCAGTGAGAACACCGGCGCAGGATGTCCGGTTGCTTCCACGTCATACACATACGGCGCGCCCTGAATGCCCGTGACAACGGCGGTGGACGTGATGGCCGGCGGCATCAGCTCATTGTCCGGCACGGTGACGGAAACGGAAGCACTGCCAAGTCCCGCCGCCGTGACGACGATCTGCGCCGTGTCTCCCACCTCATCCGCGTCTTCCCCGGCGGCCACGGTGATGGCCACTGGCGTTGAGAAATTGGTCCCATCCAACTGGAAAGATTCCGGCGTGGCGGTGATGTCCGTGTCTCCCGACCCGCGCGCCACGGTGATCATGACGGGTATGGCCGGCGCACCGGACAGCGCCACGGTGAACGTGTCCGAGGTCCCTTCTGGGAACGTCATCATCTGCCGCGACAGCAACAAGCCCAGTGTGTCGTCGTCATTCACGCGCACGGTGATCTGCTGCCCGGTCAATCCCGCAGACGTGAGTGCAATGATGGCCGCGTCATCCGTGATGTCTGCGTCGTTGGCCGCGTCAATCCGGACCACCTGCGGCCGCTGCCAGTCGGCCGCGGTGAACGTGAGCGTGCCCATACTCCCCACCGCAATATCCGAGTCTCCAGAGAGCCTGCCAACGTCGACGGTGACTGTTGTGTCCATCGCCACCGGCTTGAGGAGCGAAACCGCAAACCCGCCGCTGGCGCCCTCCCGGAACCGGATGTTGCGCCGGTTGACGACGATGCCCTGCGGATCACCCGTGCGGTTGTGGGATGCGCGGTAGATCTGGCCGCCATAACTCGCGTAGTAGAGTGCGCCATCCGGACCCACGGTGACGTCAATGAAACCGCCGGCGGTGCCCCAGAAATCAAAGCTGGTGAACGTGGTCCCGCCTGGCACCACGCCGCGGAAGAGACGGTTGGTGACGTAGTCGCCGGTGAAGAAGTTGAGATCGAACTCCGGTGGGAACTGCGTGGCGTCATAGAACACACCGCCGCTGAGCGAACGCCCCATGGTCAGCATGGCCACATTGCCGCCTGTGCTTGTGCCATCCGGGCCGGTCTGCGCAATGGTGAAGGACGTTGTGGACGGCGTGCTGGTCACATACGTGCCAACCGCGTCATTGAACGAGGTGTCCGTGACTCCGCTGAGGAAGATTTTGGCGCCGGGTTGCAGGCGGTGGGCGTTTGACGTTGTCACGGTGGTCACGTTGGCCGCGCGCGCCACGCTGACGATGGTGCCGATGCTGGTCGTGGTGCCGGAGTTGGACGTGATGTACGAGATGGCCGGGCGCAGGTAGGTTGCGGGCTGGTTGCTCTCAAAGTCGTTGTAGCCGGCATGGTCCCCGCGTGAGACCCGGAACACCTGCTCCCAGCTGGTGCCCACCACGTTGGTCCACACGTCCTCAGTCACGGGGTGGTGGTGCAAGGTGAACGGGTTCCGGAACCCGCGCGCCCAGATGTAGTCATTCTGCGGCCCGGCCCCGTCAAAGAACGGATTGTCGGAGGGCGCTGGTGCTCCTGGCGTTGGGCTTGCGCGTCCGATCTTGGCGGCGAGGCTTGTGGTGTCCATGTCCACACCCGTCCCGTTTCCAAGGTCACCAATGCCGAAATAGATCATCCCGTCCCGGCCAAAGATGATGCCGCCACCGTCATGGTTGTTGCCCGCCGTGGGCAGTCCGCTCAGCACCACCGTGCGGTCCATGCCCACGTTGTTGACGTCAGTGTAGCGGATGATGCGCTGCTCAGACGAGGACGGGGTCACGAAGAAATACACGAACCGGTTGGTCACATAGCTCGGGTCAAACGCCATCCCAATGAGCCCACACTCGCTGTTGGTGTAGACCGTCTCGGTGGCGAAGTTCATGGTCCTGACGACGCCACTTTCAACGATGCGGACCGCGCCGTTCTTGGTGATGACAAAAAGCCGCTGCGAGCCGTCAGGCGCCCACTCCATCCCGGTGACGTTGCCACCGCTGATGAAGACGAAGTTGCTCTCTGTGAAGTTGGGGTCCGTCACCGTGGCCTGGACCGCGGCGGGACAGACCAGGGTGGCCAGGAGGACGGACAAACGCAGGGGATGGGAGCTCATGGGCCAGAAGCTACATGACCGTCGTCAAGATTGTCGAATGCCGGCGGGAACCCAGTCCCAACGCTTGAGCCCTTCCACACAGGCCAGCTTCCCGTTCAGCTGACCTCCCGTCATTATGGTAATACCGTCAATGTGTCAGCGGTGGGATCCGCGGTGCCGGGCGCAGCAGGGTTCACGGTGATGTCCGCAAGTTTGTTGTATGCGCGCACCGCGTCCCAGGTGCCGGTGTTGGCAAGGCGGACAGAATATGGCTCTCCTGACATACGTGTGGGGGAAAATGACGACGGAAGCTGGGTCGGTGAAGGGCGTCTTGATGGCGGTGGGCGTCGCGAAACTTGAGGAAGAGACGCACGGCTGAGCGGCTATGA
>Ga0163144_10029115_pt1 | contig 10617 bp, 8 predicted proteins | sample OliLak19BULKMAT1_FD_123175 | JGI IMG/M metagenome (GOLD analysis project Ga0163144, IMG submission 123175) | Freshwater microbial mat bacterial communities from Lake Vanda, McMurdo Dry Valleys, Antarctica - Oligotrophic Lake LV.19.BULKMAT1 | ecosystem: Environmental > Aquatic > Freshwater > Lake...
CGAGGTCGTGGTCTTATGCGGTATTAGCCCTCCTTTCGGAAGGTTATCCCCCACTCGAAGGTAGATTACCTACGTGTTACTCACCCGTGCGCCGCTGTACCGGGCATTGCTGCCTTTCTCGCTCGACTTGCATGTGTTAGGCGCGCCGCTAACGTTCGTTCTGAGCCAGGATCAAACTCTCCAGTTAAATTTGTAAGGCTTGCGCCTTCTGGAAAGGTCGAGTCCTCGAGACGCTCCGGAGCTTGCGCTCCTTTGCTGGCTCGTCTTCTCAATCGCGTTGGTCCCCTTGCGGAGCCTTCGCATTTTCGATGCCTCACGCAGTCTCCCGCTAGGCACCGTCAGGTCGACCTCGTCTTCTTGGGAGAAGATTGGAGTGACGACCCCGTTGGTTCGGCGTGCGACCAGACCTCCGAAGAGGGCTGCTCGCAGCACGTACAATCCAGTTTTCAAGGAGCGAGGGCTTCCTGCTCGGAAGCGCACCCGGATCTCTACAGTGCGGGGCCCCGTCTACACGGGATTTCCACAGGCTGTGGAGAACTGCAGGCGCTCTCATTTCTGAGAGACTCATCAGCGCGGCGGCGATTGCCCCAGCGCTGAAGGGAGGCGGACTTTAGAGGCCCGAAGTTGTTTCGTCAACAACTCTTTTCCTTCCAGCCTCGGTTTCGCGTCGGGGGGGGACGCCGTTTCCGGCGGCCCCGCTCGGCCGTCTGCGTTGCGAGGAAGGGCCTTGTAGATCCCAGGCCCGACCTGGACAAGAAAAATCGACAAGCGAAAATGCAGGTTGCCGAAACCGCCGCAAAATTCCCCGATTTCGGTGACGGCCAACGAGTCGAATTGGGGATCAGCCGCCGAAGGCCGATGCAGCCACCTGCTCCCAGTAGACCACCCCTCCTGTTACCGCACGAAGCGCACGCTGCCATCCTGGGAGACGACGAGCAACAGAGCCTCCGGGAGCGCGCGCGGCAGATGCGATAGGCTGCCCGGTGGCGCGTACCGACGCCGTCCGCCGGCTCGGCCAGCCGATTCTGGCCTTCGACGACGAGCGCCGTCGAAACCGTCGCGACTTCCGGGAGCGCGCCAGAAACGATGCCTCCGAAGCCGACGATCAGCGTGCGGCTCTGGCCGCGACCCAATCGCTGGCCGCCCGCGCTCGCAACACGGCGACGACATGCCCTGCCGCCAGAAACAGCTCAGTTGGCAAGCCGCGCCCGTTGTATTCGCTGGCCATCGTGTAGCCGTACGCGCCTGCGTCACGCACGACGACTGCCGCAGGCGGTGGATCCGGAAGCAAGTGGGCTCCAAAGTCGTCGGAGCTCTCGCAAACGGGACCTACGACGCGAAAGCTCGCCTTCGGGGCATCGACGGGGCCGAGCGTGAGCGGTTCGATGCGATGAAGGGCCTGGTAGAGCGCGGGCCTCAAGAGGTCGTTCATGCCGGCATCGATCATCAGCCAGCGCCGCTCGCCAGCGCGCTTCTCCATGATCACGCTTGCGAGCAACACGCCGTGGCTGCCCACGAGCGAACGCCCGGGCTCGACGATCGCCCGCAGATGAGAGAGACCGGCGCGGGTGAGCTCGGCCGTGACAATCTCCGCGAAATCTCGCGGACGCACGCTGCAACCGGCCCCATAGTCGATGCCAAAACCGCCGCCAAAATCGATGGAACGCAGCGCAGGCCTGCCGCTCTGAAGCATGGCGGCTTCGCAAGTCGCGAAGATGGGGACGAGCATACGCGCGGCGCTGGTGTAGTCGTCGAGCGACGTCAGCTGCGAGCCGATGTGGTGGCCCACACCGACCAAGTCGACTGCGGGAGCGCGGAGAAGCGCCTCGACCGCGTCTCCGATGGCAGCGCGCGTGATTCCGAATTTGGCTTCGTCGTGCCCCGTCGCGATGTACGCGTGCGTGTCGGCCTCGATGCCGGGGTTGATTCGAAGGCTCACCGAAGCCCGCACGCCGAGCGCAGACGCGCGCGCTTCGATGCGCGAGATTTCTTCGACGCTCTCCACTTGCAGCGCGAAAATCTTCGCCGCAAGCGCGCGATCGATTTCACGATTGGTCTTGGCAACGCCGCTGTAGACGATCGCGTCTGGCACCACGCCACAAGCCAGCGCGAGCTCGAGCTCCGCGCCCGAAACGACATCGGCCCCCACCCCATTTGCCGCCAGCGCGCGCATGATGGGTCCCGCACTGTTCGCCTTCACGGCGTAGGCGACCAGATGCGGTTGCGCACCGAAGCCTGCTCGCAAGTCGACGGCCTCGGCGACGATGCCGTCGAGGTCGTACACGTAGACTGGCGTTTCGACATTGGATGCGGCGAGGACTGTTTGGAGACAGCCCTCACCCAGCACGGCCTTGCCGTCTGCATCCCGCGTCAGCACGCTTCAACCGAAGGTTGACAATCGAACAACATTCCTCCGTGCCCTCTGCGACCAAAAGCGCGCGCAGGCGGCCGGGCCTTCACTTGGCAGGGAGGAATTGCTCTGTGCCAAGTGCAAACTAGAGCGGGTGCTTGCGCGGTTCTTGTCCCAGAGGGCACAGAGCAATTCTTTGTTTATTGATTCAACCTCCGGTTGGAATTACCGGCGACCGCGACCGCCGCCACCGCCACCGCCGTCACGGCCACGCGGCGGACGACCACCACCGCCACCACCCTCGGGGCGCGGAGCGCGTTCGATCGCAGTCATGCCCTCTGGCAACGGCAAGAGCTCGCGGATCGACAGGCGGACCTTGCCGTCGCGATCGATGCTGAGAACCTTGACCTCGACCTCGTCGCCCTCTTTGAGGACGTCCTCGACGCGCTCGACCCGGTGATGCGCGAGCTCGGAGATGTGCACCAAGCCGTCGATGTTCGGGAGAATCTCGACGAAGGCACCGAAGTCGGTGATGCGCTTGACGGTGCCCTTGTATACGGTGTTGACCTCGGGCTCGGCAGTCAGTCCGCGGATGATGTCGAGGGCGCGCTTCACGGCCTCCGAGTCGCTGGAAGCGATGTTGACCGTGCCGTCGTCTTCGACGTCGATGGCGACGCCAGTCTGGTCGACGATGCCTTTGATCGTCTTACCGCCCGGGCCGATGATGAGGCGAATCTGGTCCGGCTTGACCTTGACCGTCGTGATGCGCGGCGCGTATTTCGACAGGTCGGCTCTCGTCTCGGCCAATGTCTCCGCCATCTTGGCCAGGATATGGATGCGACCTTCACGCGCCTGTGCCAGTGCCTGCTCCATGATCTCGCGGGAGAGGCCGGCGATCTTGATGTCCATCTGAATGGCTGTGATGCCCCGTGCGGTACCGCAGACCTTGAAGTCCATGTCGCCGAGGTGATCTTCGTCGCCGAGGATGTCGCTCAGGATGGCGAACTTGTCGCCCTCTTTGATGAGACCCATCGCGATGCCCGCAACCGGCGCCTTGATCGGGACGCCCGCGTCCATCAGGGAGAGCGTACCGCCGCAAACCGCAGCCATCGACGAGCTGCCGTTCGACTCGAGCGTCTCGCTGACGATGCGAATGGTGTAGGGGAATTTGTCTTGCGGGGGCAGCACACGCGCGAGCGCACGTTCTGCGAGGGCGCCGTGACCGATTTCGCGCCGGCCGGGACCACGCATCGGCTTCGTCTCGCCGGTCGAGAAGGGCGCGAAGTTGTAGTGAAGGTAGAAGCGCTTCCAGCTTTCGCCGATGAGACCGTCGATCTTCTGCTCGTCGGAGCTGGTGCCCAGCGTCGTGGTGACGATCGCTTGCGTCTCGCCGCGCTGAAATAGCGCGCTGCCGTGAACACGCGGCAAGATGCCTGCTTCGGTGGCGATCGGGCGGATGGTGCGCCCATCGCGGCCGTCGATGCGCACGCGCTCTTCGATCACCATGGTGCGGACGACGTGCGCCTTGCGCTCCTCGAACTCGGCTTTGATGAGCCCCTCGTTCGAGGCGTACTTCTCGGGACCGAGCTCGGCTTTGAGCGACTCGCTTAGACGCTTCTTGATCTCGCTGTAGCCCTCGTAACGGGCTTTCTTGTTCAATACGCGCGTAGCCTTGCTGAGCTCGGCGTCGCACTTGCTCGCGATTGAAGCCGCGATCGACGGCTCGAGCTTGGGCTGCGTGAAAGAGCGCTTGGGCTTGCCGACCGCCGCGCGAATGCGTTCGATCAGTTGAAGGACCGGCTGCGCTTCTCGATGAGCGAACCACAGCGCGTCGACGATGTCGGCTTCGCTGGCCTCGGCGGCGCCGCCCTCGACCATCACGATTGCGTCTTTGGTGACTGCGACAGTCAGCTCGAGATCGAGCTTGTCTTGCTCTTCGACCAGCGGGTTCACCAAGAGCTCGCCATTCTTGCGTCCGATGCGCAAGCCGACAATCGGCCCGTCCCAGGGGATGTCGGAGATGTGGAGCGCCACGGAAGCGCCAGTGAGCGCAAGCACCTCGGCACGGTTCTGTTTGTCGCTCGACATGACAGTGGCGATGATCTGCGTGTCCTTCTTGAACCCGTCCGGGAATAGCGGCCGTAGCGGCCGATCCATGATGCGGCAGGCGAGGATCTCATCTTCGCGCTGACGGGCCTCGCGCTTGAAGAAGCCGCCCGGAATGCGCCCGGCGGCGTACGTTTTCTCGACGTACTCACAGGTCAGCGGAAAGAAATCGAGACCAGGGCGCTCTTCGGTACAGACGGCGGTGACGAGGACGACTGTCTCGCCGTAGGTAACGAGCACCGAGCCGTGGGCCTGCTTGGCAAGCCTGCCCGTCTCGAAGGTGAGCGGACGGCCCCCGAGCATGACGGATTCACGAACGAACATGATGAGCCTCTTTCGGAGTCGCGCCGGCATGAAAGCCGGCCGCGGGTGCAATGACGGATGTCGATTTGCGGCGTGCGCCGTTTCTCGACTCCGGGCTCCGGGGCTCTTCTTCCTCGATCGCTACCGCCGACAGTCGTCGGAGGCAGGGAGCGAAGTAGAAGCTGCTGCCCGTCACCCGGGGGTGAGCTGATGTGACGGGCAGCGATGTATTCGCAACACGGCGGCACCGCAAGTCCCCAAAGAACCGGGGCTGCTCCCGCCTTGGACTTACTTACGAAGATTCAGCTTGGTGATGATCGTGCGGTAACGCGACACGTCTTCCCGCTTCAAGTAGTCCAGCTGGCGACGACGCTGCGAAACCATCTTCAAGAGACCGCGGCGGGAGTGGTGGTCCTTCTTGTGGGTCTTGAAGTGCTCGGTGAGCTGGTTGATGCGCTCTGAAAGCAGCGCGATCTGTACTTCTGGCGAGCCTGTGTCGCCGTCGTGCTGCTGAAACTGGGTGATGATTGTCGACTTGTGAACGGGGTGGAGCATGTCGTCCTCGACGCCTCACCGGGAGCCAAACCTTCTCGCGATTGGGAGAAGACGAGCCCCATGGTGGGCCTACTGCGGTTCTGCTTTCGTTTTCCCCGACAACGGCCGGGGCGAAAGGGCGCGCAGTATACGGAAGAAGGCCTCGGGGTCAACGCCTCTAACTTCAGATCGTTACGTCGCGGCGCTGACAGCGGCGAGAACGCGCGCTAGCCTGGTCGCTCATGGCTCGGACGCCTCCGCTCGGTTCCCATCCCAACGCTGGTGCGGGTGCGGCTGGTGTCGATGCGCCGGCTTCGTCAGGGCAACCGCTGGCAGCGCCCGTCTCCGGCTCGGCACCCGTTCTGTCGACGGTGCCCGACGGGACGCACGCGGCGCCAGCACGCACAAGCCCTCGAATCGGCGCCAGCACCTGGGTGCAGGGGCTGGCGGGTCTGCCTCCCCCGCCCTCTCAACAAGGAGGGACCGCGCCGCCCCCGGTGGCGCAGCGGCCTGGCTTCGGCGCTCCGAATCCGCATCCGAGCATCGGCTCGGGGTTGTTCGCGGCCGCCGCTCCGCAGGCCGGCTACGTCGACCGTGCGCAGCTCGGCGCGAGCCCGACGCTGCTGGGCAAGGCGCCCGGCCGCGGCGAGCAGCTGTCGGCTCCGCAGATTCGAACCAACTCGTCGCCGGATTCGCAAGTCAACAGCGCGCGTGCCTCGCTCACCTCCGCCTCGGGCGTGTTGCCCAAGCTCTGCCCCGTTTGCGCCCTGCGCTACCCAGTCGAGTTCAACGTCTGCCCCAAAGACGCCACCGAGCTGGTCGACGCCGAAGAGGACGAGGACGAGCTCATCGGCCGCACGCTGGCAGACACTTACTCGATCGTTCGCATCGTGGGCGAAGGCGGCATGGGCCGCGTCTACGAAGCGCGTCACACGCGCATCGGCGGCAAACGCTTCGCGGTCAAGCTGCTGCACCCAGAGTACGCGCGGCTACCGGAGGTGTTGTCACGCTTCCAACGCGAAGCAGAAGCTGCGGCGTCGATCGAGAGCCCGCACGTCGGCGACGTGTACGACGTCGGCAAGACAGAAGACGGTCGCCCCTTCATGGTGGGGGAATTTCTTGAAGGCCGCGAGCTCGCAGAGTTCGTTCGCGAGCGCGGTCGGCTCGAGGTGCAGCCGGCGGTGCGCATCGTGCGCCAGATCTGCAAGGCGCTCTGCGCAGCACACGCAAAAGGCATCGTTCACCGCGACATGAAGCCGGAGAACGTTTTCCTCACGGGCGACCTGTCGAGCCCCACGGCAAAGGTTATCGACTTCGGCATCTCCAAGGTGAAAGAGGCGGGCGGTGGCCCTTCCCTGACCAAGACAGGCATGATCATGGGCACGCCCTCGTACATGGCGCCCGAGCAAGCCAAAGGTGAGCACGTCGACCACCGCGTCGATATCTACGCCGTTGGCGCGATTCTGTACGAGCTGGTGACAGGCAAGCGGCCATTCGACAGGTCTGATCCCACAGCGACGATCATGGCCGTTCTACTCGAAGAGCCGGAGCGGCCTCGCGTATTGAATCCGACGTTGCCCGAAGGCCTCGAGATGGTGATCCAGCGCGCGATGGCGAAGGCCGCCGACGCTCGTTATCAGACGATGGACGAGCTCGAGAACGAGCTGTCTACATTCGCCGAGCGAGGTGTGCCGGGGCAGTCGATGATGCCGGCATCGAATGCCCAGCCTGGGCTGTCGACGGGGCAATCGGCATCGCGCACCGTGATGGAGGCGCGCGAGCGTGACGTAGCGCTCTCTCGTCCGACGATTGCGTTGCTCGGCACGCTCGCGGTGTTCGGCTTTCTCGCCGGTCTGATGACGATGGCCGCCGCGTTCATCCGCCTCGGTCGCGGGCCAGGCGCAAACGTCACCGGCTCCGAATCGCTTCTTCTGGGGTCGCTGCTCACGCTCTCGCTGGCGACGCCCATCGGGTTCGCCGTTCACTACGTACGAAAAAATATCTGGAACAACAGCGCCAAGACGATCGAGCTCGCCAACGTCATGAAGCGATCGGTGGTGGCGGCATTCGTCACCTACGGGCTGGTCTCGGTCACCATTCGCCTGACTGAAGGCTTGCTGCTGCGCAGAGCCGCTGGCCAGGCCTGGCCAGTGTGGGACATCTTGGCGCTCGGCCTGGCCTTGACGGCTGGCGCGGTGACGCACGTCGCGCTGCGCGAATCGAAGCGTTAGCTAATCGAAGGTTTTGGCCTGCGCTTCTTCGGAGGCTTCGCCGACACGGGGACGCTTGCGGCGGGCAGGTGCTTTGGCAGCACCTGCTTGCCAACAAAGGTGATTCCGTTTTGATCGAGGAGGCGAATCGCTTTCTCGGTATGGGCGAAGTCCACCTTGCCCGAAGCGATCCAAAGCCATGCCGAGATGCGAGCGCCGGGCTTCAAATGGGCGCGCAAGTGCAGGCGCGCAGCCTCACGCTTGGCGATCACCGCCTTGACCCCCTTGCTGTTTGCCGAGTGGGGTTCCATCGCAATCACCTCTCCGCTCGGCATGTGTCCCATCAAGTAGTCCCACCGATGCTGTTGCTCGTTCCCACGGAGCAAGGCGGCATCGAGATCGAGGCTGTCAGCAAACGCGGGGCGAATTGCCTCGTCCAGATGATCGCGCACGTGCGCAGACTTCAGTGCTTTCAGGCCGTCCAAGATCCCACCATGCAGCGGGCTGTTTGAACGGAGCGCTGCGCGAAGGGAAGTCACTCTGCATCCCGTTCGTTCACCGCGTTCCGCACCGCATCGCCGAAGCGCGAGCTGAACCCCGTCAGACCCCCCCAGCCGGAAACGCCTTCGTCGTCGGAACCAGGGTCGAGCGTGAAAATGTCCTTCGAGCGCACTTTGCTGTCTTCGCCGAATTCCAGCAGATGAACCTTCAGCGTCTTCTTCAGCGACTCCTCGGCAACCTTCCTCAGTGCCGCACGATTGGTGACTCCGAATGCGTCGCAAACGAGCTGCCACCGCGCCTCGTTCTCTCGAAGTCGACGCAACATCCACACAACCGTGAGCACCAAGGGCGAGTGGGTAGACAGCACCACGCGATAGCCCCGCCAGAGCAGATCAAGCACGAGCAACATGAACACGCTCACCGCCTGTGGGTGTAGCCCCATTTCGGGCTCCTCGATCACGCCCATCCTGCCCCGCATCCCGCAGCGCTGACACGATCTTGCTTGCCATCAAGCGCGGTCTTTAGCCATTGCAACGCCAGGCTCTTGCCAGAACCTTGGGCCCCGACAAGCACCGTGAGATCGCCGAGCTCGATGGAAGCCTCCGCGATGTGAGCAAAGTTGCGAACGGTCAGCGTCTCCGTTGCCATCGGAAACCTCCTACCATGAGCCGCCGCAGGCAAGCCGGTCTAGCCAGCGCTTGGGAGGATCGTTTCCCGTAGCGTCAGCGAACGCGACGACGCGGAGGTGACGCAGCGGCGGCTTCTGCGTCGGCTTCTGCCTCTGCTCGAACATGCGCCGCTGCGCGCAACCGATCGTCGACCGAGCTGTGTGGCGGCTCGACGCGGACACGCGGCGCTTGCTGGAATGGTTGCACCGGTGGGGGCGGGGCGGGCGGCGCCGGCGGTGACAACGTACCCGCTCCCTCGCGAATCTTCTGGGCTGCAACGGCGAGGATGGACGCGACGCCATCCTGAACGGCGTTGCCGAGCTCGGCCGCACCCTTGTGAAGGTCACCGCGCCCTCCGCCTCTGCGCTCGAGCTTGCCCGCCAAGGCCGCGCGCCGCGCCGCGTCTTTTGCGATGGCTTCTTCCTCCTTTTGGATCTCCTTGCGCAGTTGGCGCGGCTCGATGCGTTTCGATAGCGCAGCCATCGCGTGAATTGCAAGCCCGATGCCCCAGCTGAGGGGCGTCGCCAGCATTGCTACGAGGGGCGCGCCCTGCGCCAACAGCGGCATGATCACAATCAGGTTGATCGCGATGTACGGGATGAGGTGGGCGTAGAAGCCGCGCAACCGACTGCGCAAAATGCGGTCGCGAATCTCGTTCTCCGCGACGACAGCAACATTGCGCCGCTTCTCGACCCGAATCGCGTGGGTCGCCTCGGCGAGCGCGGTCTCGCTGATGCCGAGCTCGCGCGCCGCTTCGTAGAGCTCGCTCTTCGAGTAACCGCCTTGCTCGTCGAACGCGAGCGCCTTGCCGATCACGGCCTTCACCGTGCCCTCGCTGAAGCGAGTCTCCGGGCGCAGCTGGGCGCCGATCGGAGCAGGAGACCAGGCAGGTGGTCGTACCGAGACATGCGTGTCAGCGGAGCCGTCGGGCGCTTCATCGGCGTCGCCGTCGAGGGCGCGTACGAGATCTTTCATGGAAGCGAAGCGATCTTCCGGGCGCTTTTGCATGGCCCGCGCGATCGCCAGGGCGACCTGCGACGGAACGTCTGTGCGCACCAGGTTCACGTGCGGTGGTACTTCTTCGAGGATGGACGCCACGATGCCGAGCGCGCCGTTGTCTGCCTGCCACGGCAAGCGACCTGCCAGCGCCTCGTACGCCGTGACGGCCCACGCAAATTGGTCGGTGCGACCGTCGAGCTTCTTTCCTTTGATCTGCTCGGGCGCCATGTACTGAGGCGTGCCGACCTGCACGCCGGTACCTGTCAACGTGGGCAGCGCGGCGTGTGTCGGCGCGCTCGGGTCTTGCAACTTGGAGCCTTGTCGCGCGATGCCGAAGTCGAGCACCTTGGCGATACCGTCGCGACGAAGCATCAAGTTTTCAGGCTTGATGTCGCGGTGAACGATGCCACGATCGTGCGCGTCGCCGAGCGCGAGGGCCGCCATCTTCATCCAGCCGACGATGCTGGCGACGGAGGGGCCACGACCCATCGCGCCGCGCAGCGTTTCACCCTCGATGAGCTCCATCACGATGAAGGGGCCGTGCTCGCTGTCGCCCGCGTCGTAGATGGCCACGGCGTTCGGATGCGACAGCGCAGCCGCCGCGCGTGCCTCGCGCACGAGGCGTTCACGGGCTTCTTGATCAGGCAAACCGCCGGTGCCGTCGGAGAGCACCTTGAGCGCGACGGCGCGGTCGAGGTGCGTGTCGCGCGCGCGATACACGGCCCCCATGCCGCCGCTGCCGATCGGCGCTTCGACTACGTAGCGAGCCAGCGTCGTACCGGGAGCAAGCACCGCGGTAGACTAGTTACGGCTTCGGCGCATGACAACGCGCGCGGCCATCGAAAGCACCTCGAGATGCCTCAAACCTCGCGAGGTCGAGGGCGATCGAGCCAGCTCTGCAAGAGGACGCAGGCCGCTTTGTCGTCGATGGTCTCGGCCTTGTCTC
>Ga0163144_10029116_pt1 | contig 10617 bp, 8 predicted proteins | sample OliLak19BULKMAT1_FD_123175 | JGI IMG/M metagenome (GOLD analysis project Ga0163144, IMG submission 123175) | Freshwater microbial mat bacterial communities from Lake Vanda, McMurdo Dry Valleys, Antarctica - Oligotrophic Lake LV.19.BULKMAT1 | ecosystem: Environmental > Aquatic > Freshwater > Lake...
CCCGCCCAGGCTCACGATCGAGGAGACAGTCTGCGTAGGATCGCTCGCCCGCCGGGCGCGAACCGTGGCGGTGAGCCGGAAGTCGCCGCTGGCCTCCTGGTAGACCAGCCCGCCTTGCCCGTTCCCGGCCCAACGCGCCACGCGGTGGAGGGTAAGCCGCATGCGGTTGCCCTCCACCACCACATCGAACACCTCTGGTCGGAAGACCGTCCAGGTCTGCCCAGCGTAGGCCAGTGGCCGCGCGGGTTCGGGCGGTGCCTGCGGCCTCAGAAACCAGTACGCCGCCACAATGACGACCGCCAGAAGCGTCACCGCGCCACCGATGAGAATCCGTCTTCGACTCATGGTTGTTGCCCCTTTCGATGCGATATGTGCCACGCTCGTAATCAGTAGGCGACCGCCAGGGCCTGCCGATGGTAACCGTTGTCGTCGAGCGTGTCGAGGATAAAGTCCGCCAGGTCGGCCCGGCCGATCTGCCAGCCTCTCGGCAGGCTGTAGGTGGGCGCTACCCGGTAGATCTTGGTGGGCGGGGTGTCGCGCAGGGCTGGCGGGCGGACGATGGTCCAGTCGGTGTTGCTGGCCATCAGCAGGACCTCCATCCGGCGCATATCGGCGAAGATCCGCCCCAGGAGCAGGGGTGCCACCACATACTCGAAGAAGATCGGGTTGTTCGGGTCCTTCCCTGGGTGTGTGCCGCCGGCCGAGACGCAGACGATTCGGCGCACGCTGTGCTGGGCCATCGTGGCGAGTATGTTCGCTGTGCCGCACGAGTAAAGGCTTACCGGCGCGCGGCCTACGGGGGCGCCGAGGGCGGAGAGCACCGCGTCGTGCCCGGCGATGGCCGCCGCGATGGTTGTGGGGTCGGTGACATCGCCCCGCACCACCTGTAGCTGCGGGTGTCTGAGGCTCATTCGCTCGGGCGAGCGGGCGACTGCGGTGACGCTGTGCCCGCGCGCGAGGGCCTGCGCTACCAGGCACCGCCCGGTCGGACCAGTGGCCCCGAAGATACTAAGTCGCATAGACTCCTCTGCTCTGTTTGGGCCTATAAGGGCGCGGTGTGTTGGATGCGGGGATCATGCCGTAGCTGCCATCATGCGCTGGCTGAGCGCCCAGAGGCGCTGGGCGGCAGCGTCGTCCTGGGCCGCCGACGCGGATGGGATGGGGCGCGACTGGTAGAAGTACTGGCCGCTGATCTGCCCGACCTCAGGGGCGCACGCTAGGTAGAGGATCGTCTGCGCGCCCTGTTCGGGGCTGATCGAGCCGCGGTTGAACAGCGGCCGCAGCGCACGGCCGATCCAGCCGTTGTTGGTGCCAAAGCTCGTGGCCACCACGCCGGGGTGGAGCACGTTGGCTGTCACACCGCTGCCAGCGAGGCGCCGGGCCAGCTCACGGGTGAACAAGACATTGGCCAGCTTCGACTGGGCGTAGGCGCTGAACCCGGTGGCCCGCTGCGGGTCGTCGAAGTTGATCCGCCCGCGCTCGTGGGCGTTGGAGGCGACACTGATCACCCGCGCCGGCGCGCTGGCCTTCAGCGTATCGAGTAGCAGGTCGGTGAGCAGGAAGTACGCCAGGTGGTTGAGCGCCCAGGTCATCTCGATCCCGTCAACGCTCTCCTCGCGGCGGAGCAGCACGGCTCCGGCGTTGTTGATCAGCACATGCAGCTGCGGGTGTTCTGCCCGAACCTGGGCCGCGAGCTGTCGGACGGCATGTTGTGCGGAGAGATCGGCCAGCATGTATGACACCTTGGGGTTGCCAGTGGCGCTGGTGATCTGCTCTACGGTGGCGGCACTCTTCGCCTGGCTCCGGCCAACGATAATCACCGTCGCGCCGCGCTCGGCCAGCACGCGCGCGGTCACTAGGCCGATCCCAGAGGTTGCGCCGGTGACAAGGCAGACCTTGCCGTCCATGGGGTGGGTGGTGCTCATGCGTGCTCCTTGGCCGTGGGCCACGCTGGGCACCACGGGGCAGTAGGTTCCAGTCTGCGGGCGTAGCGCGTGGCTGGCGTGCGGTCAGGAACCGCACACCCGGCGAAGTTGCGCCCGTGCGGTTAGGGCTGGCGCTCGTCGTGGGCGGCGATCAGCCGGAGCAGCATGGCCCGCAGGGCTGCTCGCTCCGGCTCGCTGAGCGCGGCAAAAAAGATGTCGTCGGCGGCAAAGACGGCGGCGTGGGCAACGGCCAAGCGCTCGGCACCCAACGTAGTCAGGGTCACATCGTGGACGCGCCGGTCGCCGGGGTTGCGCCGACGCTCGACGAACTGCCAGGCCTCAAGCTCGTCGATAATCGCCACCATGGTGGTGCGGTCGGTCTGGAGGCGAGCTGAGAGCGTAACCTGGGAGAGCGGCCCGTCGGCGAGCATGGTCAGCACCGCGTTGTGCGGGGGGCGGAGCGCAGCGGCGGCAAGTGCCTTGGCGACGTTGTCTTGTGCGCGTAGGGTCGCCTGGCGCAGTAGGTAGCTGAGCCAGACGGTGAGCGGCGCTGGCAGTTCGGGGCCAGGCAAAGGTGTGTGTGAAGAATCCATCGTCATAGTCATAGCGACATATTATCAGTATATCTGATAATTGTCAATACTGACGAAAGAAACGGCGTGGGCGCGCCGTCGTCCCGCTCTGCCCATTCATCAGCGCCGACATCAGGTGCTCTAGAGATTGGGCCGACGCCTGGCCATCGCCGGCGACGACATCGCTTTGTACTTCAGTAAAGAGAAGCACCTCGACCACGCCACGCGCTACGACCGGGCGCACGAGTTTGTCGCGCTGATCAAACAGCTCTGGGATAGCTGGGAGGATGCGGCCCGTGCCCCTGGCGCGCCCGACACTGAGCAGATCCATGCGCTCGATCACGCGGCGCAATGGTTCTAGGGGCGCGCCCGCCCCAGGGCCACCCGGTCATAATCCAAGCTGACCAGTCGGACAATGGGCGCGACCGCGCCGCCCGCATCGCCGATGTGATCTTTAGCCCGCTGCGCAGCCTGGCGGACACCAAAGCCTACTACGCCGATATCCCCCTATGTGCTAGCGCGTGCTTTGGGCTGAGGGAGAGCCAGACTCGCACCTATCTATTCGGAGATCCGATCGAGGGAGAGATCGGATCTCCTGCTCGGTTTAGGCCGATACTAGCACTGGCCGTGATACGCCGGAATGTGTCAATAGCTTTGCGAGCGTGCAGACAGCTCGGGAGTGGATGCGGCGCTTTGCGGAGTGGTACAAGGCTGCCCTGCTGCGCCCTGAGGTGGTGCATAGCGGTCGGGCGGACGAGGTGGCGAAGCGCCAGGAGGTGCTCGACGCCGCATACGCCGCACACCCCGAGCGCTTCGCACGAGGCCGGCCTCTGGTGGGGCAGGTGCCGAACGAGGTAGGCATCAACCTGCCGCGTGGAAGCACTGGTGAAGCTACGCAAGCCACATCTGCAGCTCAGCTGGCGGCGACACCGGGGTCAGGCTGGCTCAGAGGTGCTGGCGGCAGTCACCAATGTATGCGCGCTTCGCGGTACGCCCGCCACCTGCGTATGTCCTGATGACCTGGCAGCGTGTGGGGCTGATCACTGATCAGCGGACGCAGGCCACCCGTGCATGTCAGGAGCGAACCGTCGGCCCATAGCATCAGCCTCGATGCGCCTGACGTGTCGCCACAGATGTAATCACGCGTCTGGTGCCTGCTCCAGCACCGTGCGCACGAGCCGGGCCAGCGTGCCCGCGGTGAATGGCTTCTGGAGTAGCACGCCCTGCGCCAGCAACTCCTCAGGAAGCGTGGCGGCATAGCCCGACATGTAGATCACCCGCAGGCGCGGCTGGTGGGCGGTGAGCCGGGCGGCGAGCGCGCTGCCGTGGAGCCCCGGCATGACCATATCGGTCAGGAGCAGATCAAACGCAAACCCGCGCTGGGCGAGCTGGAGCGCGTCAAGCCCGTGTTGCGCGAAGAGCACGGTGTAGCCGAGCGCGCGCAGCACGCGTTCCACAAAGGCGCGAACCGCCCCCTCGTCCTCAACAACCAGGATGGTCTCGCTTCCGCCGGGGAGGGCGCCGATAGGTGGGGGGGACGCGTCCGCCTCCGGGATCGCATCGACGGTGGGCAGGGCGATGGTAAACGCCGAACCCTCGCCAACCCGGCTATTTACCGCAATATGCCCGCCGTGCTGCATGATGATCCCGTAGCTCGTCGCCAGCCCCAGGCCAGTACCACGGCCCACCTCCTTGGTGGTGAAGAACGGCTCGAAGATCCGCGGCAGTACCTCGGGTGGGATGCCCATCCCAGTGTCCTGCACGATGATGCGGACGGCCGCGCTGCTCGTGGTGGCCGCCCCCTGCACCAGTTCTGACAGGGTCGTCAGCCGCGTGCTGATGCGCAGCAGCCCGCCCGCTGGCATCGCGTCCCGCGCGTTCACCGCCAAGTTGACGAGCACCTGCTGGATCTGGTTGGGGTCGGCGCGGACCGGGATCGGGCCGGGCAGCAGGTCAAGCAGCACCGCAATATCCTCGCCGAGCAGGCGGTGGAGCAGCGGTGCCGTCTCCTGAACCAGGGCGTTGATGTCGAGCACGCGCGGGGCGAGGATCTGCCGACGGGCAAAGGCCAGCAGCTGCCGGGTGAGGGCTGCGGCCCGCTCAGCAGCGGTGCTCACCTCGATGAGATCCGCTTGTACGGGGTGATCTGCGGGCAATTCCTCGCGTATGAGGTTGGTCACACCCCCGATCACGGTGAGCAGGTTGTTGAAGTCGTGGGCGACCCCGCCCGCGAGTTGTCCCACGCTTTCCATCTTCTGCGCGTGCAGCAGCTGCGCCTCAAGCTCCCGGCGCTGGCTTATATCGCGCAGGATGACGGTGTAGAAGGTCGCCCCCCCAACGGTAATCTGCGAGATCGACGCCTCAATCGGGAAGCGTGTTCCGTCCGCGCGCAGCGCCTCCGCCTCCAGTACATCGGGGGCGTGCATCGAGCGGTGCGTCACCCCCGTGTGCCCAAACGCCGGGATATGCCGTCGGTGGGCGGCATGCACCTCGGGCGAGATGAAGCGGTCGAGGGTCTGGCCGAACACATCAGCGGCGGCACAGCCAAACGTCTGCTCGGCTGCCCGGTTGAACAACACGATCCGCTGCTCGGCGTCCACCGTGATGATCGCGTCCATCGCCGAGTCGATGATGCCGGCGAGTTGGGCCTCACGATGCGCGAGTGCGCGCTCGGTCTGCTTACGGGCGGTCACATCCAGGCCGCTGAACGCCACCCCCGTGATCTCGCCGTCGGTGCGATGCGAGATCGGAGTGTAGGCCAGCTCATACCAGGCGGTCTGACCCGAGGGGTACGCCACTGCGCGTTCATAGCGAAGGGTCTCACCGCGCAAGCAGCGCTGGTAGTGCTCGATAAACAGGTCACGGTTTGTGGGGTTCACGTAGGACAGGATGGAGTCGCCCTCGGCCACCTCCCGTTGCCAGACTGCCCGAATCTGCGCGGCAGTGACGTGGTTGAAGGCCAGGATGCGGTAGTCTCGGTCGAGCAGGTAGTGGGCCTCGGGCGCGCTCTCAAAGAATGCGCGCAGGTTTGCCGCGCTGCGCCGCAACGCCGCCTCGGCCTCGACCCGCGCAGTCACATCGCGATTGATCCCGACCAGACCGATCACGTGCCCCGCCGCATCGCGCAGGTGGCGTACCGCTGACTCGATAGTGATCTCGTGGCCGTCGCGATGGCGTTGGGCAATGAGTCCGGTCCACACCCCGTGCTGCTCGAGCGCTGCATACGCGCCAGCACTGGTGCTCCCATCGAGATAGCGGAGGGCGAGCAGCTCCCCAAGCCGACGGCCATGTGCCTCCGCTGCTGTCCAGCCATAGATGCGCTCGGCGGCGGTGTTCCACTCGATGATCTGAAAGTTCGCATCGAGAATGATGATGGCGTCGCTGACATTGGCGAGGATCTGTTCGTAGTAAGCGCGCCGTGTGTGCTCAGCCGCCAGAGCCTGCTCGGCGGCAGCGAGCCGGGCCTGGAGGTTGTCGTATGCGTCTGCTGAATAGGGTAGCGGGATTTCATGCTCCATCCAGGAACCTCCCAAGCCACGTTACGCAGGGCCACTGATGCTGCAATCATTACCCCAACTATCGGCGTGAAAATATGCCGATAGCGTGCCACATAATGATAAAGAACTGGTTTAACCAACGGAGTCTTCGCTTACGTTATCCCTAATTGTAACACCTGCTGGAGTGCGGCGCGTAATGCAGTTGGTGTGAATGGTTTCAGCAAGTAAATCGCGCCTGTTCTCTGGAAAAAGGCACGCGTAACTGGGCGCGTCGCGTCACCAGTAATGAAGAGTAACCGCGTGACTAATTCAGATGATCGATGATGCAACTGCTCATGGAAGGTCATTCCATCCATATCCGGCATCAAGACATCGCTAATAATGGCATCAAATCGATTCTGTGCGAGCAGTTCGAGCGCCACGGTGCCATTTGCCGCTCCCTGCACCCGATACCCATCGTGGGTTAGCAACCGCTCAATCAACCGACGAATCTGCATATCATCATCAACAACCAGGATATGCCCCCGGCTTACTGGTGAGACAACAGCAGGCGTATTCGTAGGCGTTGGTTGTGTGCTCGGGAGTTGGATGATAAACTGCGCCCCACGCCCTGGCTGGCTGAAAAGAGTGAGTACCCCTTGATGCTCGGTAATAATTGTTCGTACGATACTCAAGCCCAGCCCGGTACCCTTGCCGACCGGTTTGGTGGTGAAAAATGGCTCAAAGATACGATCATGCAACTCCGATGGGATGCCTGGCCCATTATCACTAATCGTGAGTACGAGCATCTGCTGATCGCCCTGTGCCAGATCAATACGGATCTGGCGTGGCTGCGGCCAGTGTTCAAGTGCCTGAATTGCATTGATCAGCAGATTGATCAACAGTTGCTGCATGCGGTTTAGGTTGATGCGTGCTAACGGGAGGTTCGGTTCGACAGCAATATGCAATGCCGTCTGGTTGGCGTTGAGATCAGCCTGAACGAAGATCAGGGTTTGTTGGATGAGCGTTCCCAAATCTGTTGATTGCATCGCATCCGCCATGGGCCGTGACATCTGTAATAAATTCTGGACAATATCACGGGCACGCTCGGCAGCAGAAACGATATTGGCGAGGTCATCGTGTGCTTTTGCAAGGGTTGGGTCTTCCAATAAAAGATCGGCAAAGCCAAGCACACTCTGGAGTGGATTATTCAGTTCGTGGGCAACACCGGAGATAACCTGGCCTAAGGTGCGTAAGCGCGATTCATAGGCCAATGTGCGTTCTAGGAGTAGCCGCGCCTGATGCTGACGTGTCAGATTATTAACAAGCCGTGCTGTGAAGAGAGTCATCAGGCGTGCATCGGGTTGCGGCGGCGGGAAGCGCTGGATCGCAATTGCTAAATCATCACTCCGATCCGGGCGCTCATGAGCAACGACGGTTTGGAGCAGTGTGAGCGCTGTCATAATAATAGCTGGCTCGAAACTCCAGAGTGTTTCAAAAGTACGCTCGGCCTCATTGGCTGCTACGGTTTGCGCGTCACGCCCACATAAGAGTGCAGCAAACGATTCGGTCAGTACCAGCAAGAACCACTCCTGGCGTAGTGGATCTGGGCCGCGTAAGCGCACACGAATTTCGCGTTGGTCATCCTCGATTGGCAAGGTTCCGCCAGCGAAAATACAAATCTGATGAGCGACATTGGCTAATGCGCGGTAGCGGGCCGTCTCCGCGCGCCAGTAGCTCGATTCCTGAAAGCCAGTAAAAATAACGGCTGGCAATCGTTCGCTGAGTACCAAATCTTCGAGGAGATGGCTTACATCAACCAGTGTGGCTTTTGTCGTTTGAATTGGCGCAATACGATCACTGACATGATCGACAAGCAGTGTGAAGAGCGATAGGAAGGATGTGTCCGTCATCGACAAGCTCCATGATCATGCATCCGTGCCTGATTATAACCGCTACCGGCGATACCATGATATGAACTCAGTTAAACGTTCGCCAGGACATTGCGCAGGGTGATGAGGGTGTAGGCGAGGAGATGAAAGCCGAGAAAATACACCTTCTCGCGCTCAAACTGGATCAGCAATCGCTTGAATTTGGGGTTTTATCCAGCGCGCCCTGGCCGGGCTGCCAACCGTCCACAAAGGTGCGTCGCCGCTCCTGGCCCATACTGAACTCCATCCACTGATCATGGTGGACGTGTGGTGGCGCTTCCTGCTCTTCGTGCAATCCACCTCGCCCGACTGCCTGGGCATGGCGGGTCTTGCCCTGTCTATTCCAGAGCTCCTCCTGGCCTGCATGCTGCGGCCATTGCCACCTTCATCCGAGCGTCTGTCCGCGCTCCAGCACCGCACGAACCATATCGGCCAGATCCTTCATCGAGAAGGGCTTCTGCAGGAATGCGATTCCTTCCGCCAGTACCCCATGGTGGGCGATAATGTCGGCGGTATAGCCGGACATAAACAGGCACCTGAGATGCGGGAAGCGAGTCGCCAGTGCTGCTGCCAGATCGCGGCCATTCATCTTCGGCATGACCACATCGGTGATGAGCAGATCAATGTGACCCTGCTGCGTTTCCGCACGTGCCATCGCCGCGCTTGGAGTTGCCGCTGCCAGCACATGGTAGCCCAAACGAGTCAGCATCGTGGTACCCAGCTTCAGAATAGCGGGCTCATCATCAACGAACAGGATGGTCTCGCGACCACCCTGATGGGGGATGGTGGCATGACGATCGCTGTCGCGTCGTGCCGGAGCAGTATGCTGCGGCAGATAGATCGCGAAGGTTGTTCCGTGGCCTGGGTCGCTGGTGCAGATAATGAAGCCGTGATTCTGCGTGACGATGCCGTACACGATCGCCAGGCCCAGACCGGTCCCACGGCCGATGGCTTTGGTGGTGAAGAACGGCTCAAAGATGTGCGCCTGGATCTGTGCATCCATGCCGGAGCCGGTATCATGGACCGCCAGCAGCACGTATGCTCCCGACAGGCGCTCCGGATGGTCGGCGCTATGGGCCGCATCGACGATCTCGTTGCTGGTTGCGATCATGATCTGACCAACATCGCTAACCGCGTCACGGGCATTGACACACAGATTCACGAGAATCTGGCTGATCTGAATGGGGTCGATCTTGACTGGCCACAAATCTGCTGCGGGAAGCCAGACCAGATCAATATTTTCGCCGATCATCCGCTCGAGCATGGTCAGCATACCCGCTACCGTCTGATTCAGATCGAGAATTTGGGGGGCAATCGCCTGTTTGCGCGCAAACGCCAGCAACTGGCGGGTCAGGTTTGCAGATCGCTGGGCCGCCTTCTGGATCTCCTCAAGATCGGCACGCAATGCGAGCGTTGGATCGGTCTCACTCAGCGCCAGTTCGGTGTGCCCAAGAATGACTCCCAGCATATTGTTAAAATCGTGGGCCACGCCACCCGCCAGGCGGCCAATCGATTCCATCTTCTGGGCCTCGTAGAGTTGGGCTTCGAGGGCGGCTTGCTGGGCTTGTGCCTGCTTGCGCTCAATGACAATTTTCGCCTGGTGTGTTGCCCGTTCGATCAATTTAAAATCAAATGGCTCGGGCAAGCGCGGCTCACGATAGTACATTGCGAATGTTCCCGAAATGCGGTCATTGGCATCTTTGATAGGCGTTGACCAACATGCTTTTAGCCCATGTTTCAGCGCCAGTTCTTGATAATCGATCCAGAGTGGGTCGCTGGCAATATCAGAAACAAGAACTGGTTCTTTACGATATGCCGCTGTTCCACACGACCCAACGTTTTCTCCAATTGCCACGCCGTCTATGGCGCGATTGTAGTCCTCCGGCAAACTCGGAGCCGCGCCATGCCGCAGGTGAATGCCGTCTTCATCCAGTAATAGAATTGAACAGAGCGCCCCGTTGGAGAGCGATTCGATACTCTTTGTAATTGCTTCCAATACATCGGGCAATTGAGCTCCGCTGGCGATCATTTGCAATATCTGGTTATCTTCCTGTAATAATGCCTCTGCCTGCTTGCGTTCGGTGACATCGCGATAGTTGACGACGATGCCTTGCACACTTGGCTCATCGAGCAAGTTGGTGGCTGTGCCTTTCATCCAGCGCCAGGAGCCGTCTGCGTGCCGGAGGCGGAACGCCGCCTGTCGGCTGGAGCCTGGCTGGGCAATCACCGCTCCCCAAGTCTGCTTGGCTCTATCCAGATCATCAGGATGCATCAGTTCAAATAGGCTGCGGCCCAGGAAAGCGCCGGACGGGTAGCCGAGCGGCCGCGCGACGGTTGAGTTCTCGTAGAGCAGGGCACCGTCAGGCGCGAGCAGGGATATCTGGTCAATGCCGTGTTCGACGAGCGCGCGGAAACGCCGCTCGTTCGCCTTGAGTTCGTCTTCAGCACGCTGTTCATGGGTCATATCCCGTGCGATGCCTAATAAGCCGACCACCTGGTCATCCTTGAATTGAGGCGAGATGTTCATTTCAACAACCAGGATCTCACCAGAGCGGGTGTGCATACGGAGTCGGAGGGCGCGTAATGTTTCACCACGTAAGATTCGGTTAAATTGGTCGTGCGCACGCCCTCGGTCATCCTCTGCAACCAGGTCATCGAAGGGGCGTTCCAACCACTCGGCACGAGTCCAGCCGGTAAATATCTCAAAGGCCGG
>Ga0163144_10029118_pt1 | contig 10616 bp, 7 predicted proteins | sample OliLak19BULKMAT1_FD_123175 | JGI IMG/M metagenome (GOLD analysis project Ga0163144, IMG submission 123175) | Freshwater microbial mat bacterial communities from Lake Vanda, McMurdo Dry Valleys, Antarctica - Oligotrophic Lake LV.19.BULKMAT1 | ecosystem: Environmental > Aquatic > Freshwater > Lake...
CGCTGCTTTTGCTGCTGTCGGTGGCCGCAGCCGCCGTCCATCTCTCGCAGCTTGGCGTCGTTCGCATGCCGGGCTTTGCCGGCATCCAGATCGGCCTGGACGTCGTGCTCTTCATCGTCGCGGTGATGGCCGGCCGGGTCGTGCCGATGTTCACCAACAACGGCGTTCCAGGCGCTGCAGCCAGCAGGCGGCCGTGGCTCGAGCGGCTCGCGCTCGGCGTCTTGCTCGCCTTGCTGCTCGGCGACGCGCTGCAACTGCAGGGGCCCGGCCTCGTTGCCCTGCTCGTCGTCGGCGCGCTCGCGCATCTGGCCCGCTGGATCCTCTGGCAACCGTGGAAGACGTTGCGCACGCCGATCGTCTGGATCCTGCACGTGGCCTATTTCTGGATCCCGCTCCACCTGCTGCTGCGCGCGCTCGCCGAGCTCGGGCTCGTTTCCACCTCAGCCTCGATGCACGCGCTCACGGTCGGGGCGATCGGCGGGATGGTCATCGGCATGATGACGCGCACTGCGCGCGGCCACACCGGCCGCCCGCTCGTCGCCGGCCGCGCCGAAGTCGCCTGCTACCTGCTCGTGCTGCTCTCGGCGCTGGTCCGGGTCTTCGTGCCGCTGGCGGCGCCGCAGCACACCCTGCTTGCCGTGTCGTGCTCGGCCGCGCTCTGGTCGGCCGCGTTCGGCCTGTATGCGCTGCGCTACTGGCCGATCCTCACCCGCCCCCGGCTCGACGGCAAGCCCGGCTGAGGCATGGACTACGGCGTTCTGAAAGCCGTCCACCAAGGCGCGGTAGCGCTGTCGCTCGGCGGCTTCTTCGCGCGCGGCCTGGCGGCGCTGCACGGCGCGAGCTGGGTGCGCAGCCGGCCGGCGAGAACGTTGCCGCACATCGTCGACACGGTGCTGCTCCTCTCGGCGCTGGCGATGGCCTGGATGCTTCGCCTGACGCCGGCGAACGCACCCTGGCTCGCCGCCAAGATCCTCGGCCTGCTGCTCTACATCGCCCTCGGCATCGTCGCCCTCCGGCCGGGCCGCCCGTGGCGCATCCGCGCGGCCGCCTGGCTCGCGGCGCTGGCGGTGTTCGCGTGGATCGTGTCGGTCGCGTACCTCAAGACGCCGCTCGGCTTCTTCGCTGCGATGGTGCCGCCGAGCGGGATTCCTTGATCGAGCGCATGGCACCGGCCCCTCGGTGGGCGCACGATAGGCTCATGACTGACTGCATCGCCTCAGGACCCATGACTGCATCGCCTGCCGATGTCGCCAACCACCGCCCGCTCCTGACGACGGCGTTGCTGCGCCAATTCGACACCCCGGGTCCCCGCTACACCTCCTACCCGACTGCGGACCGATTCACGCAGACGTTCGGCCCGGAGCAAGCGACCCGGGCGCTGGCCGCCCTGCGTGGCGAGGCCGACGCTGCTCCGCTGTCCCTGTACGTGCATGTCCCGTTCTGCGAATCGGTCTGCTACTACTGCGCATGCAACAAGATCATCACCAAGCACCACGACCGTGCCACGAGCTACCTCGACGCTCTCGAACAGGAGCTGTCCTTGGTCGTTGCGCAGCTCGGCACCGGTCGCCCGGTGTCCCAGCTGCACTTCGGCGGCGGATCGCCGACGTTTCTTTCCGACCCGGAGCTGACGCGCGTCATGACCGCGCTCGGCTCGGCATTTCGCCTCACGCCAGACTCGGAAGTCTCCATCGAAGTGGACCCGCGCACCGTGACACCGTCGCGCCTCGCCCATTTGCGCGCGCTCGGCTTCAACCGGCTGAGCTTCGGCGTGCAGGACTTCGACGCGGAGGTGCAGAAGGCCGTCCACCGCGTGCAATCGTTCGACAGTGTCCTCATCCTGATGCAGAGCGCCCGCGACCTCGGCTACAGGTCGATCAACGCCGACATCATCTACGGGCTGCCGAAGCAGACGCCCGAGAGCTTCGCGCGAACCGTGCAGCAGCTCGGCGAGCTTCGGCCCGACCGCATCGCGCTCTATGCCTATGCGCACTTGCCCGAGCGATTCAAGCCGCAGCGCCGCATCGCGCAGGAAGACCTGCCTCATGCCGGCGACCGCATCGCGATGCTTGCCGGTGCGATCGAAGGGTTCCTCGCGCGCGACTACCTCTACATCGGCATGGACCATTTCGCCCTGCCTGGCGATTCTCTCGCCGTCGCCAGGCAGGAAGGCAGGCTGCAACGGAACTTCCAGGGCTACAGCACCCAGCCTGACTGCGACCTTGTCGCTCTCGGCGTGTCGGCGATCGGGCGGATCGGCGGCTGCTACTACCAGAACGCCAAGACGTTGCCGGAGTACGAGGGCTCGCTTGCCGCGGGGATGCTCCCGGTCGTGCGCGGCTACACGCTTGACGACGACGATCTCCTGCGGCGCGACGTCATCATGGCGCTGATGTGTCAGGGCCGAGTGGAGTTCGAGCGCATCGAGAAAGCGCATGCGGTCCGCTTCGGCGCGCATTTCGCGAGCGAGCTCGAGCGATTGCGAGTCATGGCCCGGTCCGGCCTCGTCGAGCTGGACGACCAGGGCATCCGGGTGACCGCCGCCGGCTGGTTCCTCGTGCGCGCCGTGGCCATGGTCTTCGACCGCCACCTGTGCGAAGCCCAGGAGCGCCGCGGGTTCTCCCGCGTCATCTGACGAGCCGAGGCGGAGAGTCGCCGGCACGACAGCGGGCGCCGATGCAACGTGGCACCGGCGCACCATGAAGCCCTCTGGCAGTGACGATGCCGACTACCTGCGCTTGTCAGTCACGTCGGACGCGGACATCGCCGGGCGCTCGGCGAAGTGCCTCAGTGCCCTTCGCCGATCCGCGCCTAGCCGTCCGCGCCCTTGTGGAGAATCGCCTTCTGGTCCTCGAAGCCGATCGGCGCCGAGGTGTGCTCGTGCACGATCCTGAGGACGTGGCCGCTCGTGCGCAGTCCCCAGGTGAGCCGGTTCTGCATGGCGCGCAGCGGCACGCCCTCCGCGCTTTCGCCGGCATAGGTGACGATGGCGCTGACGAGCGCCATCTGCGGGCTGCCCATGATGCTCACCTCGTCGAAGCTCACCTTCACGCGCTCGCTGCCGAGCGAGGCGAACCAGCCTTCGACCGCCCGCTGCCAGCCCGCCGCATCCTCATACGACCACACGCCCCAGGCGTCGTAGACGCGCACCTTGGGGTCGTACAGGCGCATGAAGGCGGCCGCATCGCGGTCGCGCACGGCCGACGCGTAGCGCGCGAGCATCGGCCGGATCGAGTCGTCGAGTTCGTTCAAGTAGGTTTCTCCCGGAGGGTGGGACCGTGCCGTGGTGCGGGGCGCTAGTCGCGGTAGCCGGGCAACTCCCGGTCCAGCACCCGCATCATGGCCTCGAAATACAGCCGCTCGCGCTCGCTGCGCGAGTGGGTGTCGTCGGGGCTCGGCGTGTTGACGCGGGCGACGATCTCGTCCGAGAGCACCTGCAGCGGCCGCCCGGTGCCGAGCGCCAGCACCTGGTTGCGGCAGACGCGCTCCAGCTTGTAGAGCCGCCGGTAGGCCTGGGCCACGGTCTCGCCGACGACGAGGATGCCGTGGTTCTTCATGAAGACGATCGGCTGGCTGCCCATCAGGCGGGCCAGCCGCTCGCCTTCCTCCAGCGAATCGGCGACGCCGGTGTAGGTGTCGTCGTAGGCGATCTGGCCGTGGAAGAAGGCCGCCGTCTGCGTGGTGGGCAGCAGCCGGTTGTCCTGCAGCATGTTGAGCGTGAGGGCCCAGGTCTGGTGGGTGTGCAGCACCACGTTCGCGCCGGTGATGCGGTGGATCGGCGTGTGGATGCAATGGGCCGAGCGCTCCACGAGGCCCGTGCCTTCGAGCGTGCGGCCGTTCTCGTCGTACACCAGCAGGTCGCTCGCCCGTGCCTCCGACCAGTGCAGGCCGAACGGCAGGATGAGGTACTGGCCCGGGCGGCCGGGCACGCTCATCGTCAGGTGGTTGTCGATCCCCTCCTCGAGATCGTGCAGCGTCGCCAGGCGATAGGCGGCGGCGAGATGGATGCGGGCTTCGCCCAGGGGCTCGGCGCGGCGCGGCGCGGCGGTGAGGGGGGTGACGGACATGGGCGGTCTCCGGGTGGCGGCGCCGGCGAGCTTACCGAATGCCGCCGGGCGGCCAAACGGGGGGTCTGGCTTTCGCCAACCGCCGGAGGTAGCCTGCTCGTCTTTCTACCCGCCTGTGCGGCAGCCGGCTTTCGCGCCGGCACGAAAGGCCAGCCATGTCCGTCTTCGAGAAAACCGCCCTGACCTGCCCGGCCTGCGGCACGAGCGTCACCGTCGACCTGGTGCACAGCGTGAACGCGGTGCGCCGGCCCGACCTGCGGGCCGCGATCCTCGACCGGAGCTTCCAGCGCATCGCCTGCCCGAGCTGCGGCGTCGGCTTTCGCGTCGAGCCGATGTTCACCTACCTCGACACCGGCCGCAAGCAGTTCATCGCCGCCCTGCCGGCCACCGCGCTGCCCACCTGGCAGGAGGCCGAGGCCCGCGCGCAGGCCTCGTTCGACAAGGCCTTCGGCAAGGGCAGCGGTGCCGGATCGCTGGCCGTCGGCATGCAGGCGCGCTGCGTCTTCGGCTGGCTGGGGCTCAACGAGAAGCTGATCGCCCGCGAGCACGGCATCGACGACGTCGCCCTCGAGATGGCCAAGCTCGCCACGCTGCGCACGATCGGCGACGTGAAGCTGGGCGCCGACCGCGAGTTCCGCCTGGTCGGCGCCACCGCCGAGTCGATGATCCTCGCCTGGCTGCGCACCCGCAGCGAGGAGATCGACGACGAGTACACCGTGCCGCGGCAGGTCCTGAAGGACATCGAGGCCGCGCCCGACACCTGGGCGGCGCTGCGCGACGACGTCTCCGGCGGGATGTTCGTCGACTACCGCCGCGCGCTGTTCGACGTCCCCGCCTGACGCTCGGCGGACCCGCCGACCTCGCTCCTCTTTTCTGGATGGTGTGACATGCCCAACCTCCTGTCGATCCTCGGCCTGAAGCCGCTTCCCGCTCTCGAGACGATGGCGCCGGACGCCGGCCACGCTCGAGGCGACGACGACGCCGTCGTCGCGTCCGAGCCCGCGCCGGGCACGGCGGCGAAGGCCGGAGCCACCGGGCCCGTCGCCGCCGGCGACGAGGCGGCGCCGGCCAAGGCCGGCGACAAGGCGCTCGTTTCGCCGGAGCAGGCAGCCTACGACAAGGAGCTGGCCGCCGTCACCAGGCTGCGCGCCGACCTCGGCAAGCACAAGCAGGCCGGCCATGCGAAGGACAAGACCGACCACGCGGACGCCGCGATCCTCGCCGCGGCCACGCACGCCACCACGCCGGACTGGCCGGCGGCGATGACCGAGCTCGCGAGCGCGAAGACCGCGTGCGTCGACGGCAAGGGCTTCGCCGACAAGTTCGCCGACTTCCTGGTCAAGCGCGCCGAAGCCAACCTGCTGCTCACGGCGGCGCAGACCAGCGGCTGGAACCTCCCGGCCTGGGTCCCGGCGCTGCTCGTCACCGCCGATGGCAAGGCGGCGCCAGGCACGCGCGACTACCCCGGCGCCAAGGCCGACTGCCAGAAGCTGGTCGATGCGGTCGGGGCGGCCTTCAAGAAAACCTACGTCGACGACGTCAAGCCGACGATCGCGGCGCTCAAGACGCTGCCGGCGGCCAAGTTCATCAAGACCGAGACCGACGAGCTCGACAAGCTCCTGCTGCAGCAGCAGGCCGCCATCACCGCCAAGCAATGGCGCCAGGCCCGGCTGAACGCCGGCCTGGTCGCCGGCCGCATCCTCACGGCCCGGAAGATCGCCGACCGGCGCACCGCGTTCGACGCCCAGCGGCCCAAGGTCGACATCGCCCTCAAGGCGCTGGCGGTGCACGGCAAGGCGATCGCCACGCCGCTGGCGGCGATCCAGCTGCGGGTGAAGAACGCCGACGCGGCCGGCTCGAAGAAGGGCATGCAGTTCGAGGACGCAAAGGACGAGGTCCTGGCGGTGCTGAAGGCCTGCGAAGACCTCGACAATCTGGCGCGTGCGGCCGGCGCGTACACCAAGGAGCGGGCTGCCGTCGCCGCCGAGCTGACCAGGCTGCGCAGCCACGCTGCGGCCGCCAAGGTCAAGGGCGAGCTCGACGTCGCGCGCGGCCTGATCGACGACGCGGCCAAGGCCGCGGGCGACACCGGCGCGCCGGGCACGGTGCTGGCGCTCGGCGCCGACGCCGCGGCGCACGACTTCGCCACCGCCGGTGCGCGCCTGACCCAGGCGCGCGCCACCCTGGCCACCGCGAAGAGCCTCGCCGACGGCCTGGACGGCGTGGTGGCGATGGAGAACGTGGTCAACGACAAGTCGAACCTCACCGAGCTGCGCAAGGGCGCCGACACGCTGGCCAAGGAGCTCGCCGCGGCGCGAACGGAAGACGGCGCCGACCTGGCGCAGGTGCCGTTCGACCTCGTCCAGAAGGCGCTCGACGAGGTCAAGGAGAAGATCGACACCAAGAAGCCGCAAGGCGCGGCCGCAGTGCTGGTCGCCGCCGGCGAGCAGCTCACCGCCGGCCGCCGCATCCAGATCGAGCATCGCCAGTTCCTGGAGCGCTCGGCGCAGCTGAAGCATCGCCTCGACCAGCACAACGCCGACAAGGTGCAGGCGGCCAAGCTCGACATCAAGCTCAAGGAGCTGGCGAAGGCCCTGGCCGCCGCCGAGGCGGCGGAAACGGCGAAGGACCATGCCAGGGCGATCGCCGAGCTCAACACCGGCGAGGCCGCGGCGGCCGCGGCCGACGGTGCGTTGCTGGCCCGCGTCGCCTTCGACAAGACCGCCGAGACGCTCGAGGTCGATCTCGCCAAGCCGGCCAATGCGACCCTCAAGGTGGCCCAGTCGAAGGAGATCACCAAGGCGCGCGCCCTGGCCTTCGTGCTCGACTTCGCCGGCGCCAACAAGGTGCTCGCCTCGATCCGCAACGCGATCGGCGCGCTCGAGGCCGGGGCCATGGCCAAGAAGACGCCGCCGGATCCGAAGCTCTTCGACACCGCCAGGAAGCTGGCCGACGCGGGTGCCACCAAGGAGCTCGACGACCTGATCGCCGCCCTGCCGGCGACCCTCGACAAGCAGGTCTTCATCGACCTGGCGAAGGCGCGCTTCAAGTGCGACTTCGAGTCCGACAGCGACGGCCACGAGCAGGCGTCGCTGAAGCAGATGTGCAAGCTCATGAAGGACGTGCCGGAAGACGTGATCGGCAACCCGAGCCTGAAGAAGATCGTCCGCAACGCCGGCGGTGGTGCCTTCTACACGCCGTCGAAGAACGAGGTGACGATGAATTCGCGGCCGAAGGAAGGGAACAAGGCCGACTTCCAGCCGGGCGTGACCGGGCGCCTTCCCGACCGCGAGGAAGCCTGCAAGCCGAAGAACGACAACCCCGAGGACCTGTTCGACTTCAACATGCTGCACGAGGTGGCGCACGCCATCGACGACGCCCGCAACTACATGGGCACGCACGGCAAGCAGGACGACCACGCCGGCTGGATCGAGATCGGCGGTGCCGTCGACCCGATCGTCGCCGCGGTGCTCAAGGAAACCGGCTTCGGCAAGGAGCCGGAGTCGAAGCAGTACGTGCTCGACATGATCCTGCGCAATCCGGCGGTGCCGCCGACCACGTTCGTTGGCGACAAGGCGCGCTTCGAGGCGTTCGTCGCCGCGGCGCAGACCGATGGCGTGTGGAGCAGCCAGGCGACCACCGAGAAGGCCACGCTCGACGGCCGCGTCTACCAGGAGTCGTACCCGAGCACCTGGACCAGCTACAAGGCCGAGGCGCGCAAGCGCGGCATCACCAGCTACCAGTTCCGCGCCCCTGGGGAATGGTTCTGCGAGCTCTACGCGGCCTGGAAGCTCGGCAAGCTGAAGGACGAGCACCCGGCGGTGGGCTGGCTGAAGACGCTCAAGATCTGACGGTCGGGCCCGCCCGGAGAAGGCGGCCGCCGCCGGCTATCGCGGCACGAAGCGCAGCGTGTTCGTCGTCGCCCCCGGCAGAAGCGGCGTCGGCCGGCCGGCCACCCAGTCGGCGTGGCCGCCGAGGAAGTTGCGGCTGAGCGGATGGCCGCTCTGGCCGCCCGGCATGTTGAACACGCCGCTCGCCTCGCGGCCCGGCGAGACCACGAACCGCTCCGACTGGCCGAAGTCGGGCGCGGCGACCCGCGGCATGTGGTTGTCGCCGGGCATCGGCTCGGCCGGCGCCGCCAGCCAGCGCGCGCCGAGCGGCAGCGCCGCCGCCATCGGATGGGCGATGCGGTTGGTGTTGCGCTTGCCCCAGGTGGCCTCGGCGAGCAGCGTGCCTTCCTTCTCGATCGCGGCGATGGCGTCGTCGATCGCCGCCAGCTGGACCGCCCGCCAGTCGGCGCTGCCCTGCGGCAGCCAGCCGGCGGGCTGCTCGTCGAGCAGGCGCGCGATCACCGCCGGCCAGCGCGGCGTGGCGCGGGCGAAGCTGGAGCGCTTGTCGATCTCCTTCAGGGTCTCGTCGACGCTGCCGAAGAGCCGGCCGTAGAGGCCGGCGACGAAGGCGCGGGTCAGCCGGTAGCCGACCGAGTCGATGCTCGCCCGACCGGTCCAGGTGGTCTCGAGCAGGTGCCGGAACTCGTCGCGCTTGGCGCGGGCCGCCGGGTCGGTGTCGCCGGCCAGCGCCTGCAGGGCGCGGTCGCGCCACGGCGCGAGATAGAGCGCGCGGTCGTCGAGGAGGACGCCGTAGAGGCCGGCCTCGTCGGTGCTCGGGCCGAGCGCGGCGATGCTGCCCTGCAGCTGGCGCTGGCGCGCGCCGAGGTCGGCGCCGCCGTCGCCGATCGCCGCGTAGCCCGCGCCGGCGAGCTGGCGCGAGTTCGCGGTCGCGATCTGTCCCGAGGCCGGGTCGCCGATGCCCGGGTGCGCCGCCGGCGCCGCCAGCGAGGTCCAGGTGTGCGACGCGGCCGAAGCCGCCGGCGCCGGGAAGGTCGATGCCCGTGTCGCCGGGCGGCCCGGCAGCGCGCCGGCGATGGTCCAGCCGATGTGCCCGGCGGCGTCGCCGGCCACCATGTTCTGCGCCGGCAGGCCGGCGCGCCGGCCGATCGCCAGCGCCTCGGCCGCGCTCGTCGCCCGCTCGAGATCGAGGAAGCGGAAGTTCACCGCGCCCGGGTCGTGCGCCACCCAGTGCACCGCATAGCGGCGTCCGCCGCGCTCCCAGACCGGCCCGAAGGCCGTTTCCTTCACCGCCAGCACCTCGTCCTCGCCCCCGGCGACGGCGATCCGCTCCTCGACCGTGCGCAGCAGGCCCCACGGGTCGCCGGCGGCGCCCATCGCCGCGGGCAGGCGGTAGCGGGTCGGGTCCTTCGGGTCGAGCTCGAGCTCGAGCAGGTCGAGGTAGGCGCCGTAGCTGTTCGTCAGGCCCCACGCGACCTGCCCGTTGCTGCCGGCGACGATCGCCGGGGCGCCGGGCAGGGTCACGCCGACCAGTCGGCGCGCTGGCGCGCCCGCCGGCTCGAGCTCGATCGCCGCCCGGTACCAGATGTGCGGCAGGCGCAGCGTCAGGTGCATGTCGTTGGCGACGATCGCAGCGCCGTTCTTGCTGCGCGCGCCGGCGATCGCCGCGTTGTTGCTGCCGATCGCGGCGTTGCCGACGTCCTCGAGCAGCGCCACCTTGGGCTTGGCCGGCTTGCCGAACCAGGCGGGGCCGGTGGCCGGCATCGGCGCGGCGGCCTCGTCGATGGTGGTGGCGTCGAGCGGCGCGTCGTACCCGCTCGCGCCCGGCAGCAGGAACGCCAGCTGCTCCGCCGACGTGCCCTGGTCGCGCAGCCAGCCGCGCGAGAACACGCGATGCAGCTGATCGTCCTGGAGGTCGAAGTACATCGCCCAGGCGACCAGCAGGGTGTCCTGCGCCATCCAGGGCCGCGGCGTGGCGCGCAGCACGCCGTACTCGAACGGCCGCGCCGCCAGGCCGGCGAGGCCGGCGTTGACGCCGGCGGCGTAGCGCTCGAGCACGACGCGGTCCGCCTCGGGCATCGTCGCCAGCACCCCGCCGGCGCGCGCCGCGAAACGGTGGATCCGCCGCTCGCGGTCGACCGGCAGCAGCGCCTTGCCGAGCAGCGCCGCGAGCTCGCCCGAGCCGGCGCGGCGCAGCAGGTCCATCTGGAAGAAGCGCTCCTGCGCATGGACGAAGCCGGTGGCGAAGGCGACATCGCCGCGGTCGCTGCCGTGGATCGTCGGCACGCCCTCGGCATCGCGCATCACCGAGACCGGGCCTCGCAGGCCCGCGGCCGCGATCTCGCCGTCGAGCGTCGGCAGGCTGGCGCGCAAGAAGGCGTAGGCGCCGATGACGACGGCGAGCACGAGGACGACGAGCAGCCAGAGGATGGCGCCGATCCAGCGGCGTGCGCGTCCGCGGCGTCCGATCACCGGCTGCTCCATCCGTTGCTCTCCCGTCGCCCGAATCGAGCGAGTGTGCCCAAGTTCAGGACGCGGGCGCGCGGCTCATCGGCCGGCGCGCCCGCCCGGCGGCGGCGGTGCGCCGGTGCTGCCCCGGCTCACCAGCTCGAAACCCAGCGTCTGGAACGGCTCGCCTTCGCGGCGTTCGAGGCGCGCGATCACCTGCTCGGCGGCGGCCCGGCCGATCTCGACGATCGGC
>Ga0163144_10029119_pt1 | contig 10616 bp, 8 predicted proteins | sample OliLak19BULKMAT1_FD_123175 | JGI IMG/M metagenome (GOLD analysis project Ga0163144, IMG submission 123175) | Freshwater microbial mat bacterial communities from Lake Vanda, McMurdo Dry Valleys, Antarctica - Oligotrophic Lake LV.19.BULKMAT1 | ecosystem: Environmental > Aquatic > Freshwater > Lake...
GCAGACGTAAAACTACTTCCCTGCGGCACCGACTTCCGTCCATTGTTGGCTAGCCAGTCCGCTCGGGATTCCTCACGTTTCACTTTGATACATATCGGCCGCCTGGTTCCTGAAAAGAATCACAAACTATTGCTTCTGCTGACGGCGGAACTGATTGAGCGAGACCCCTCAACCAGACTTTGGCTCGTAGGCGATGGCCCGCTGCGCCTCGAGCTCGAGTCCTTGGCGAATTCGCTTGGGATAGGACCGCACGTACAATTTTGGGGTAATCGTACCAACATCCCGTCTTTGCTTGCAGCAGCTGACCTTTTCGTTTTCCCAAGCCATTCAGAAGGGCTGGGTCTGGCGGCGATCGAGGCCCAGGCCGCAGGGCTTCCCACCTTGCTTGCCAGTCACCTGCCACCGGAACTTGACCTGCTGCCTCACCTCACTCGGCGTTTGGCCCTTGATTTGCCTCTTATTCACTGGGTGAATGCCATTTTGGAAATGCGAACGATTCCACATCTTGATCCGGTCGAGCGCCGTGCCGTGCTTCTCGGCTCCCCTTACTCGATTGAAGCCAATATTCGCGCGCTAAGTCAGATTTATGCCAGCTAATCCGAAGAGCACTCTAAATCTCGTCGTGGATCAGCGTTTTATGCAAAGCCCGGACGGCTCTGTCTGGACCCACACTCCGCCAACCTACGACTTCTTCCGGTCGGCTCTTGAGGTCTTTGACAGGCTTCGAGTCGTCGCTCGCATTGCAGCCGTTTCCTCACCACCTACCGGTGCTCGCCGCGTCGATGGCCCAGGTGTAGAACTCGTCTCGATCCCCAGCTATATCGGCCCTTTTCAGTACCTTCGACGCCACTCGAGCATTTCCTCTGTGCTGTCGCGAATCACTCAGCTGGATGGTTCTTTTCTCCTGCGAATCCCATCGCAAACAGGTTTTCTTTTGGCCTCTCGTCTTGAGCAAATTCATCGCCCCTATGCCGTTGAGATTCTGACTGATCCACACGATTTTTTCGCTCCTGGCGTTTCTCCGCACGGGCTTGCCTTTCTCTTCCGTTCCTACTTCTGTCGTCGTTCGCGAGAGCTGTGTGCGCGGTCGCTTGTTACAAACTACGTGACTGGTTCTTCGACCCGCAACGCCAATCCCGCTAAGTCTGCAAGGTGGGCTGACAGCATTTCCGATGTCGACCTTCCTCCAGAAGCTTTTCTCCCGCTGCGAACGAGGCCTTCTGGCGCTCCGCTGGAGATCATCAGCGTTGGATTACTCGATCTTCTCTACAAAGGACAAGATCTTTTAATTCGCTCCCTTGCCATCTGCAGACAGGAGGGGCTCGACTTCAGGCTCACCTTTGCCGGTGACGGTGAAAACCGGCAGCGCTTGCTTGCGCTTGCCGCTTCCCTTGGCATCGGTGATCGAGTCAGCATTACTGGCGCCTTGGGGGGGGCTGATCAAGTACGCTCCTGGCTCGCGCGATCCGATTTGTTTGTCTTGCCGTCCCGCGCCGAAGGCATTCCACGCGCCCTTCTCGAAGCCATGGCCGCCGGGCTTCCCGCTATCTGCAGCAATGTCGGTGCCATGCCTGACCTCCTGCCCAGCCAATGGATTGTTCCATCCGGGTCTGTCGACCGCCTTGCCGGCAAAATGATGGAGTTTTCTCGCCTTCCACAGCTCTGGCCCGAAATGTCGGCCCAAAATCAGGCTGCGGCCCGTAGCTTTGAACGATCGGTACTTTGGCCAAAGCGAAAGCAATTTTATGAGGCTGTGAGAGACCACACTTTGCATCTTTCAATCCAACAGAGGGTGCCCAATGCTGCCTGATTTTGATCACCCCGTCATACTCCGCCAGCAGCCACGCTATCCAGCAATCGATCCCGGCCAACTCGTCGATTCCCACACAGGCGTTGCCGAACTTTTTGCCAACGCGGGGCTCGACCCGGTCAATCCTTTAGGCCCATGGATTCAACCTGGCATGAGGGTTCTGGTAAAGCCGAATTGGGTCCGCCATGCAGCAGAAGAATGGTCTGTGCTCGAGGCGCTTGTAACTCATCCTTCTCTCCTGCGCCCGGTAATCGAATTTGTGGCTCGAGCGCTATGCAATTCCAGAGGCATCATCGAAGGAGAAATCATTCTTGCCGATGCTCCATTGCAGAGTACAAACTTTGAACTTCTCTTGCAGCAAAGCTCGATCTCACCCCTCCTCGCTTATTGGCGTTCGCGCTCGATTCCTGTCCACCTGAGAGACCTCCGCCGGGTAATCTCCGTTACCGATGAATCGACCGGTGTGATCCTCTCCAGCCGTCCAGCTCCAGGCGACCCAACCGGAGACACGGTAGTCGATCTCGGATCTCAAAGCAGGCTCGAAGAACTTCTAGTGGATCGAAATCGCTTCGGCGTATCCAACTATGACTCCTCCACTACTTCAAACCACCATCAACCCGGACTTCATCGCTATTGCATCGCGAATTCGTTGCTCGATTGTGATGTCGTGATCAACCTCCCGAAATGGAAGACCCACGTCAAGACCGGCATCACTGGCGCACTCAAAAACTTCATCGGCATTAACTGCGACAAAGCCTATCTGCCACATTTCCGGCTTGGACCTCCCTGCCGGGGAGGCGACGAATATCCTGACTCTTTTGCCGGCGATTTGCTTGCCAGAATCCGCCCCTGGTTTGAGCGCGTCATGCCCGGCGAAGTCATTCGCTCAGCCCGGAAATCGCTTCTTGCTACCAGACAAAGCTCAAGCTCTCCGCTGGTTTTTGGAGGCGCATGGCCTGGCAATGACACCCTGTGGCGAACCATTCACGACATGCTGTTTATTGCCCGATGGCTTGGTCCGAATGGGATGAAACTCTCCTCTGCTCGTCCCATTCTGACCCTTCTCGATGCAATCGTTGCCGGAGAAGGTGATGGGCCGTTGCGGCCTGCCCCTCGTGATATGGGCTGTCTCCTCTTTGGTACCGACCCCGGGCAGATTGATGTCTTTGCCACTGCTTTGTCGGGTTTTGACTGGACTCAGGTTCCGGTCTTGGCCCACTTGTCCGATCCTGCGGCGGCATCGATTACAAGATTCGAATCCTCAACCTCTCTGCCAGGTCCCCAGCTATTGCTTAAGCCACCGGCCGCCTGGTCCGCTGGTCTTCCGTTGAAAGAAGCAGTCTATGAAGCAGCTTGATTCTCTCTATTCGCAACTCCCGGAATGGCTGCAAGACCTTGCAGTTTCTGCTCAGGGAGCTATTTACCACCGGCAACGCTACGGAGGTGCTTTCCGTGAAGAATATGCCTTCTTAAAGGCTACTGAGATGTCCTCTCCACTTCAACTGGAATTGCTTCAAGTGGCCCGGCTCAAACGTATGCTTGTTCACGCAGCCAACACCGTTCCCTATTACCGGTCACGCATTCCAATGACTAACTGGGAGAATCTTCGTGCAGGTGACTGGTCGGCTTTCTCCGATTTGCCAATCACCGAAAAGGCAAGTCTGCGCGCCGATACCCACTCTTTCCTCTCTGGTGGCAAGCCTCATCACTCATGGATCGAATGGAACACATCCGGGACAACCGGCTCTCCGATTCAGCTCTTTTATGAACGCGAAGCTGTCGCTCGTCAATATGCCTACGTCGAGCGATATCGCGAGCAGGCTGGTGTAAGTCGTTTCCTCCGTCGTGCTTCTTTCACCGGAAAGATGATCGTAACGGGTGAGAATCCGTCCCGCTTCTGGCGCAGTGACTGGGCCAATAGAGCTCTGCTTCTCTCTACCGTGCATCTGAATTCAGACACGATTCCCAAGTATCTTGCTGCTCTGGCGCAATTTCAGCCAGCCTATTTGAGCGGCTATCCATCGGCCATCTATCTCCTTGCTCAACATGCCCTGCGAAATGGTAATCGATCGCTACGCATCCCCACAATTCTTACCAGTGCCGAGACATTGCTCGAAGTACAAAGAGACACCATCGAAGCCGCTTTTAGTGGAAAGATATTTGACCAGTACGGCCAAACAGAAATGCAAAGTTTCTGGTTTCAATGCCGGTACCGCCGCATGCACGCCCATCCGCTCTTTGGCGTGACTGAAATCGTCACTCCCGAAGGCAGACCCTGCCGCCCAGGTGAATCCGGAGACGTCGTTCTTACCGGTTTGATCAATAAGAGTTTGCCTCTGATTCGCTATCGTGTCGGCGATCGTGCCACCTGGGCCGACTCTGATCGCTGTCCTTGTGGCCGCAGCATGCCAATGATCGAATCCATTGAAGGACGCCGCGAGGATTATCTCTTTAGCCGGCAACGTGGTTGGGTTGGCCGTATGGATCCCGCCCTCAAAGGCGTAAAAGGTGTCGTCGAATGTCAGTTTGTCCAGGAGATTCCAGAGGCAGTCCGCGTTCTGTGTGTCCCCGCACCAGATTTCAGAACGGAGGATCGACTCCATCTTGAATCCAATTTGAGAAGTCGCCTCGGCTCAGAAATGCAAATCGACTTTCAGATTGTCGACCAGATTCCTCGCGGCGCAAATGGCAAGTTTCGTGCAGTCATTTCCCAACTCCCGAAAGAAATTGAAAAGACAAGCGACTTTGCGGAGGTTTGTTAAGCGTGAGTGAGCGGCCACTGGTAATGCGAATCATCACCCGGCTTGCAGGAGGCGGCCCGCCTGTCCATGCCACCCTGCTCAACAGGCAGCTGGTCAAGCATGGTTTTGACTCCATTCTTGTGTTTGGAGATTGTTCGCCGGACGAGATGAATATGGAATACCTGATCGATAGTGGCGATCGGGTCGAGAGAATTCCTATGCTTGGCGCTAACCCCAATCCGGCTTTCGACTTGGTCGCTCTCTTTCAGCTCTGGCGACTTATGCGTCTCTACCGGCCAGACATTGTTCACACACATACCGCCAAAGCAGGCGTTCTGGGCCGGATCGCCGCCTATCTCGCCGGGATTCCATGCGTGATTCACACCTATCACGGACATGTGCTGGAAGGCTATTTCGGTTCCTTTGTAAGCAAGGCACTAGGCGTGATCGAAAAGGGTCTGGCTCATCTTTCGACTGCTCTATGCACGGTAAGCCGGCAGCAGGCCGACGAACTTAGCACACGCTTTTCTGTCGCATCTCCCGATAAATTTCATGTCGTGCCACTGGGTCTCGATCTTATGCCCTTTCTTTCAATACCCGCGCCGGACTTCAACTCACCTCGCCTCACTGTGGGTTGGTTGGGCCGTTTTGTTCCGATCAAGAACCTGCCTCTTCTGATCGATATCGTCGACTTGGCGGCGAGGAGCAAACTGCCGCTCGACTTTCTCGTAGCAGGCGATGGTCCCGAACGCACCCAATTTGAAGAAGAGATTCGAACCAGGCTACTTCCAAACATCCGCATCCTTCCTTGGCAAGGCCGTGTCGAGCATGTAATCGAAAAATGTCACTTGCTGATTCTGACCTCGCACCGCGAGGGCACCCCGCTCGCTTTGATCCAGGGGATGGCCTCGGCTCGCCCCTTCTTTGCCACACCTGCTGGTGGCAATGTCGACCTCATGACCGGTTCCTGCAGGATAGATCGAGCGGCTTGGTGGCATGACAACGGAGTACTTTGCTCACCTGATCCAAAGGCCTTCATTCAAGTCTTCAAATCCGTTCTGGCGGATAGAAGCCGGTTGGTTTCCATGAGCGATTCGGCTCGCGCCTTTGCCTTGAGTTCTTTTGACGAACCCCGTTTGGTTGGCGATATTACTTCTCTTTATCGAAAATTGCTAGCTGAACACGCTATTCGGACTGAACCTGTTTTGGAGAAGTCCCCTTGAGCGCCGTATTGACTCCCTCGCGAGTTACCTCCAGACTCCACTCCCTGGATTCTTCCTTGGGGGCGCGCATTCTTCCCGCCAGTTGGATCCTTCTTTGGGAGCTACCCTTCTGGGCCATTCTTCTCTTCGGGGCTCTGGTTCCGGCCACCATGGTGGATCGGCAAGACTGGTTCGGCGTACCGATGAAACTCTCAGATTTACTCGGGATCTTGAGCTCCACCGCTTACGGGAGCGTTGCCCTTGTGCAACTCCTCTTCCGTCGACGCGCCCGCAACTACGGTGGCCTGGTCCTGGCAACTCTATGTCTTTTTTCATACGGACTGATTCGGTTGTTCGCCGGCTCCCTCGAGCTGGAAGACAAGCTGGCGATGGCTTTCGCCCTCCTGTTGGCAGCAACCGCGCCTTTGCAGGCGGCGGGCCTTTTGTCCCTCTATGACGTAACTCAGACCAGAGCCTTTCTGAACCGGCTTGTCTTCGTACTTGCTTGCGTAAGCTTGATTTACACTGCCGAAAGTGTAGTGGGCCTCGGGCTTCGCAGCGAAGCCAGTCGTAACTTAGCCTCCGACTTTGGCATCCAGCGCGTAAGGGGTCCTTTATACGGCCCAAGCACCGGCTATCTCCTACTTTTGCCGGCAATGGGCTGGGCCCTTCAATCCTTCTTCAGTCGCCAATCGAGAAAAACTTATGCCGTTTTTTGTACCGTTGCTCTGCTCAGCGCCTACCTCGGCCTGGGCAGCCGGGCTGGATTGGTTCTGCTCGTCCTCTATGTCTGCTCGATCACGTTATTTCTTCGCAGCCTTAAACGTACCGAAGCGACTGCCATGTTACTTGCTGGCTTTAGCCTTGCTATTGGCTTTTTAATCTACTCCCAGGCAGATACTCAGCGCCTCACTCAGTTTGAGGATGTACATCGAAGGCTGACTCACGAGACGTCCATGAACATCGTAGAGACTGAATCTTTGACTGCCTTGCTGCTTGGGCAGGGCTATGGCTCCATCTGGCCCTGGTATAGACGAGACACCCTGCGTGGCGAGTTGATCGCGATTGGAGATAACGTCGTCCTCACCGGCTTCGGCCCCAGCCTCTATCACTCGCACTCGACCTTGCTCGAGTTACTCGTTGAATTCGGCCTCGCTGGCCTGGCTTGGCTCGCATTCCTGATTGTCCGAACGTGCCGGCTTCCCTTCGTTGCCTTCGCCGGCACTGGTTGGCATGTGTTCTCTCTTGCTTTGGTAGTGTCACTCCTTTCACTCGGCTTCGACCTTTTTGTCTTTAAAGAAGTCCGAGTCAATTCCATTTGGTGGCTCTTCGTCTGCGCAGCATTCCAGATGCGAAGCCAACCGGAAACGAGCGAAATGTGAAATCACTCTTCGCTGTATTCTGGATTTCGCTTACGCTCAGTCTGCTTCTCGTGCCGTTGACTCGCTGGATCTTCCTGAAGCTCGGAAAACTCGACCACCCCGAGGGTCGCAAGATGCATTCAGTCGCAGTCCCAAGATCGGGCGGACTTGCCGTAATCAGCTCTTATTTGATCGCTGTCGCTATCTTCACCCAACTGCCCGCAGGCGGCAACTACGTTTTCGATCGATACGGAGACTTCCTCCTTCGCCTGCTTCCTGCCATCGGAATGGTCTTCGCCACCGGGTTTTTCGACGACTGGTTCGAACTTCGTCCCAAGTACAAGCTACTAGGCCAGTTTGTGGCCTCCGGCTTCGCCTATTCGGCAGGCATTCGCCTCTTTGATTCCCCGCCTGGCTTCGAGTGGCTTGCCTTCGCCGCGACTGCATTCTGGCTAATTCTTTGTTCGAATGCCTTTAATCTGACTGATGGAACCGATGGCCTCGCCGGCACGCTCGGCGTAGTCTCCTGCCTTGGCCTGATTACCGTCGCACTCACTCTCGACTACTACTCGCTCGCGCTTGTCTTCACTCCCTTGCTGGGCGCAATTCTGCCATTCCTGCGAGCCAACTGGCCCCCTGCCAAACTCTTTCTCGGCGACACAGGAAGCCTCACCCTCGGCTTTTTAATCGGTTGTGGAGGAGCCGCTCTGGCGCGCCGATTTCCCGCTGGAGAAGGTCTCACCGCCGCTGTCCTCATCCTGACCCTTCCATTGATGGAAGTTGTCCTCAGTTCTTCTCGTCGTCTCCTTCGTGGACAACCAATATTTTCCCCGGACAGCTTCCATATTCACCACCAATTGAAGCGACAGGGGCTCCCTGCGTCACAAGTATTATGGCGGCTCGGTGCGCTATCGCTGGCCGGCACCACAATTGCAGTTGTTCAGATCGGGCTCCCACCCTGGCTGAGATTTTGTCTCGTCGCCCCATTCCTCGGATACCTCACCTTTAAAGTCTCCTCATTGCGCTACCCGGAATTCAAAGTCCTTGGCGATGCAGTGATCGGTGGAAGAATTCGCGGTTGGCTCCGTCATCAGATCCTCCTGCGCACGATGGAAGACGAGCTAACCAGCACCTTAAGTCTGCCTTTGAGCCTCAAACTGCTCGAAGGTTATGCAAGGGAGCTTTCGCTGATGGAGCTTCACGCCAATCTGCTCGGGCAACAGTTGGAACAGCAAAAGATACCGCAAGATCAAGATCCCAGCTACGCAGTCCGCATCGATCTCCCGCAACAGTGCTGGGTAAACTTCCGCGTCCTTGCCTCACTCCGGCGCACTGAAAATCCAGCCGCCGATTTTGCGGCTGTCCTGATTCGAGTCTTTAACTCGCAGCGACTGGCACGGCTCCGGCAGGAAGCCGATGCGCCGTCTCCTCAGCCCGCGGTAACTCTTGCGTGGGATCGATCCGCGTAAAAAGATAGGCACTGACGAAGAGCATCACAGAAAAGCACCGCAGCGGTAAATCGTAGCTTTGGTAATAGTCCACAATGTAGCCAAACGCCACGCTCGATCCAAACGAACCCAACTGTCCCGCCATATTCATCGAACCCGACAAGGCACCCGCATAGCGCTTGCCAACATCAAGGCAAACCGCCCACGAAACCGGCAACATGCAATCCATCGCTCCATACCCAAGCGCCAGCAGGATGATCGACCAAACCGGATCCGCTGTATAGGAAGTCCACATCATGCACACTCCGCTCAGCGCGAGCCCGCTAGCTCCAACCGTCCGCCGGCCAATCTTCAAGCCATAGCGCCTGCTCAGGTAATCACTCAGAAATCCGCCAAATATATTGCCGCAAAAGCCCACCAAAAACGGCAGTGCCGACAGAGACTTCATCTGGTCCTGGCTCATCCCGCGTCCTTTCACAAGGAAGGTATGCAGCCATGACAAATAGAAATAACTTCCCCAGCAATACGTGTGGTACATCAACAAAATCGTCCAATAATTCTTGTTGCGCAGGGCCACCGCCCAGGGCAACTTGTGGTGCCCGGTATCAGCCTGGTCTGAATCCCCAGCCATTTCCGCAATCTCTTCCTGCGAAGTCCCAGCTTTCTCAGCCGGCGTATCGCGGAACCAGAAATACCAAACCGCAACCCAAACCACTCCCAGGCAACCGAAGATGTAAAACGACATCCGCCACCCGTAGGCAACCTGTATCGGGATCACAAGAAAAGGACTTATCGCGCCACCCAGCCGGCTCGCACCCCACACCACGCTCGATGCTCTCGCCCGCTGCGCCTTCGGAAACCATCTCGAAATAGTCGAAGAGGCATTTGGGTACGCCCCAGCCTCGCCAATGCCAAACAGGAAGCGGGTCCCCAGCAGCACGGCAAAGTTCGACACCGCTCCGGTCGCGGCAGTAAAAAAGCTCCACCAAAGAACAATGCGGCTCAACGTACTGCGCGACCCGTAACGGTCGCCCATCGCCCCCGTGGGGATCTCAAACAAAGCATAAGAGATCGTAAACGCTCCCACCACCCAACCCCACATCGTTGGCGTCAGCCCCAATTCCTGTTGCATCAAAGGCCCAGCAACAGAGATGCAAACCCGGTCGATATAGGTGATCATCGAAAGAAAAAAGAGTAGGACTAACACCCAATGTCGGTTCTTCATAAGCAAGGGACGATTCTTTCATAAAGTGTTGTAGTTTGGGTGAGATGTCAAAGATTTCCAGGCGCGCCATGATGGCTCTTGCATTGCCATTAGCTGCAGCCCAAAAGCAGACCAACAGCTTCTTTGGAATCTACACAAAGCTGAACCCCGGCACCACTGCCAAAATCCGGCGCTTGCTGCAAACCGTGCGTCCCGACTATGCGCAGTACGGCCCCAATTTCTCAGGCGTCTGGACAGAGGGAGAGTGCTGGCAATCCAACCCAGACTATTCGCCAGCGACACTTGATGCCTGGCGCCGAATAGGGCTCGGATTGGACGCCCCGCGCAAGCCCGAAGACCCCAAATGGGATGTGTGGCTTGAATTCAATCGCCAGCGCTTTCGAGACTGTGTTCGTAATTCTGTGGAGCGTCTCCACAAGGAGCGCCCGGGAACCCTAATCGCCTCCAAGCATCTGTACACCACTTTCGTCCCGGAAAAGCCCGAAATCCCAGTGGACTTCCTCATCAACTCCAGCATGAGCCCCCGCCTCGAAGCGCGCTATCTGGGCCAAACCGGCAAGGCCTGGGGCCTCCAGATCTCAGACACTCAGCCGATTATCCAACTGAAGCAAGAGGCCTCTATTGCGCTAGCCCAAGGCGGCGGCATCCAGCTTCACCTCAAGGCATTTGAACACTTGCACGAGGTCTCTCAATTTTGCCGTGAGCGGCAATCGCTCTGTCACAAGAGCCAAAGCCTCAGTGATGTTGCCATCCTCTTCAGCCGCACAAGCCTTTACCGAAAGTCGAACCAGCTTTTCGGCGACTGGGGCAAACACGTGGCTTCGTGCGC
>Ga0163144_10029120_pt1 | contig 10616 bp, 10 predicted proteins | sample OliLak19BULKMAT1_FD_123175 | JGI IMG/M metagenome (GOLD analysis project Ga0163144, IMG submission 123175) | Freshwater microbial mat bacterial communities from Lake Vanda, McMurdo Dry Valleys, Antarctica - Oligotrophic Lake LV.19.BULKMAT1 | ecosystem: Environmental > Aquatic > Freshwater >...
GCGGCACCGACCGCACCAATCACGGCGAGTACAAACGCGGTAATCTGCTCGGTGCGGCGAGCACCGCGGGCCAGTGAGGTGCCCGCGATCGCGTAGATGGTGCCGCCAATCGCGAGCGCGCAGAAGCTCAGGAAGATTGCTCGCTCGAACGGAGTGACGTCCGTGAACGACGCTGTCAGGATGAACAGGCCGATCGGGAGGGCGGCGAAGGCAGCGATCGACGCGACGCGGATTCGAGCAAAGCGGTGCCAGACGAGAAACCCGACCGCGGAGCCGATGAGCGCAGCGCCCCAGTACTGCGCCTCGTCTCGGGAGCCAGCGCCAAAGAGGTCGTTGGCGCGTACGGCGAAGACGTCGAGGTACACGAAGACAATCGCCAGAATGCCAATCCCCTCGGATGTGGCGTACAACGATCGTCGTCGTAGTGCTGAAGCGGCAAGAATCGCGACGAGCGTAACCGTCCCGATAATGAGCGAGCGCCACACCAAGCCAAACGTGATGAAGGCGTACACCAGAAAGAAGATTGCCCCGACCGAGAGCAGCGAGATGCCCACGATGAGGAGGATCACCTGCACGCCGAGGTGACGGGATGCCGGGGAGTCCGCGGCGGGCACGGCCGGGGTAACTCCGACAGCGGGAGTAGCTGCAGCGGCCGGCGCAGGAGTACCCGCTGCGACAGCGGCAGTCGACTCGAGTCGCATCCGCCCAATAATCGCGAGCCGACCGCGCAGCGATTCCGCTATCGAAGCTGAGCGCTCAGCCAGTTCTGCGGCCGCCGGATGCTCCAGATTGAGCCCGCACGTGCTGCAGCTCGTCGAGCGCAGCGCACTGAAGCAGGCCGGACACTGTGCCGTGCTAGTCAAGTCGTTCAGGCTCCGCGGAAAGTCCACTCGCCCCGCCGCAGCGATCAAGTCGTCGTTCGAAGTTTCCATCGTTCGCCCGCTCTCCGTCGTGTTGACGATTCAGGGTAGCGTCAGCGCGGCGCGACCGAGCAATACACTCCACCGGGCCGCGAGCGCTCGCTAAGATGTCAGGGTGAACATCATCGGTTTCATCGTGTCGATCGCCCTCTTTGTCGGCGGCATTTACGTCATGGGGTCCGCGTTCTACGTTCCCGGCTTGGAGCTCGTCGTGTTTCTCGCGGGAATGTTCGCCTCGATAATCGGGGTGTTCATTCCGATACACGTGCTCAAGCGCATCGACAGCTGACCCACCATGGCAAGCCTGCTGAGTCGGCTTGCCCCGCTCATCATCACCCTTCGAGGCTCGAAGCGCGAGTTTCGTTCGGCAGAGAGAACCGTGGCGCGCGTTCGTCGGGAGCGCGAGCATCCGGTCTCATTTGAACCACCAGCCAGGCTTCGTCGCACTGTGGAAATTAACAGGGCGGATGCCGCGGGCTGGCCGGTCTTCGAGGTCACGCCCCTCGACGGCTCAGGTGAGCGTGGCGCTGGCGCAAGCGTCGACACCATCGCTGGCGAAGCGATCTACCTGCACGGTGGCGTCTACTCCTTTGAGATCGACCCGGTGCATTGGGCGTTCATCGCGAAGCTCGCTGTCGAGGCCGGTGTGCGTGTCACGGTGCCGATCATGCCGCTCGCGCCGGAAGGGACCGCCAGTGTCGTCGTGCCGACCGTCGCCGATATCGCCGCGGCGGTCATCGAGCGCACCGGAGCCGAGCGCACGAGCATCCTCGGTGATTCCTCCGGCGGTGGCATGGCGCTCGCGGTGGCGATGGTGTTGCGCGACCGGGGTGTTGCGCCCTTCGGTGCTACCGTGCTCATCGCGCCATGGCTTGATATTTCCGGGACTGACCCGCGGTTGGCCGAGCTCGAACCAAGCGATCCGTGGCTTGCCATTGCGGGAACTCGGGCAGCTGGCGCGCTCTACCGGGCGGAGCTTGCCGAAAATGATCCAATGGTGAGCCCGATCCACGGTTCACTGAGCGGGCTCGGGCCGATCTCGATGTTCAGCGGTACCCGCGACATCCTGAACGCGGATGCGCACCGCCTCGTCGCGCTGGCCGCGTCGGTCGGGCATCCGCTCGACTATTACGAGGGCGCTGGCATGATCCACAACTACCCGATTCTGCCGATGCCAGAGGGCGATGCTGCGCGCGCGATCATTGTGGCCGCAATTCGCTGAGCTGGCACAAAACTCTGGCGCAGGGTATGCCGTTCTAGTACGCCGCATCGAGCACGATGCTTGATGTATGGGTACATCACCCCTAGCGCGGCAGTAGCGGGTTGAGTGCGAGGAACTGCTCGACGGCATCCATTTGGAAGTACGGAAGGGCACCGATGAGGCCGACGTCGCGCACGGTCACCCACCAGCCGTTGGGCGAGATCGACGCGACCTCGGTAGCGCCCCCGCTGGGGCCTGAAGTACCGACAAAGTAGTGAATCGTGGTGGGTCCACCAGCCCAGATCGGGCCGCCCCCCACGGTCGCCGACACGCGATTGCGGTCGTACCAAGACTTGATGATCTTGTACTGCGCCGTCGTGATTCGCGTCTCGGTCACGACCACACGGGCGGTGCCGCTGGTGCCGTAGCTGCAGGTCACAGCGTCTGTGCGGGCGCGGATCACGTTCGTCAAGGTGGACGCCTGAGCCCCATGCAGTCCTGCAACGTTCGGAACCGCTCCAAAGCCGGGATAACGGACTGCGGTCGCCCTAATCGCGGTGGCTGGAATCATGTTCGAGCAGGTGGGGATGGTGACGAGCGGAATCCTCAGAGTAGGCCCGGGGAGCGGAAATCCGGGGATCCGCGGGGGAAAGGTCGGGCCGGGGATTACCGGCGTCCACGGGGGCGGCGGAGCCGCCTGCGTCGGCAACGCGGCACCCACAAGGAGCGCAGCGGCAAGAACGGTGGATGCCGCAGCTGCGGCAAGGGAGCGGGAGGTGCGCATTGCGGTGTCCTTTGTTCGGTCGGGCCCGTTGCCCGGTTCGAAGTCACGACGTACCGATTGCCGCGCAAGGTTGACACGCGGAGCAATTTGTCATTCTGAGGGGATGACGGGAATCGAACCCGCGTAATCAGTTTGGAAGACTGGGGCTCTACCATTGAGCTACATCCCCACGCCTGGTCCGCAGACCAATCGCTCGGCAGTTAGCCTAATGCATCATCGGCGGGGATCTTCGTGATGACGTGGCGCCATCCACCCCGCTACCATTCGGTAGTCAGCGACCGCACACCGTCATTGGGGACCCATGGACAAGCCCACGTTTTCTGAGCGTTTCCGCTACTGGTTCGACAATTGGATGTCGCGGGGCACGCTCGCCCTCATGGCGCTGCTCGCTATCGCTACCGTCGTACTCGTCTTGGTGGTTGGCGTGGTTGTCGCAGTTTTTCGCCAGACCCCTGAGGACGACCCACAGCGTAGTTTCGGTGACATCCTGTGGGGCAACCTGATGCGCACCCTCGATCCTGGGACGATGGGGGGCGATTCCGGTTGGGGTTTCCGAATCTTCATGTTGGTCGTCACCATCGGCGGTCTGATCATCGTTGCGAGCCTCATCGGCATCATCTCAGGGGCGTTCGACTCCAAGGTGGAGGAGCTTCGCAAGGGCCGATCAAAGGTACTCGAGAAGGATCACACGCTCATCCTTGGCTGGAACTCCAAAGTGTTCCCGGTCGTCAGTGAAATCTGCATCGCGAACGAGTCCAGACGACGGCCAGTCATCGTCGTGCTCGCCGACAAAGACAAGGTGGAGATGGAGGACGAGCTGCGCGCGCAGGTGTCCAGGATCGGCAAGACCAAGATCATCTGCCGAACCGGCGACCCGATGAGCCTGACCGATCTCGAGATCGCGAATCCGGCCAGTGCGCGCAGCATTATTCTGCTTGCCGCGGACGGTAGTCCCGATCCGGATGCCGACGTAATCAAGACAGCTCTTGCGCTGACAAACAACCCACGACGCAAGCCTGAGAAATTCCACATTGTTGGCGCGCTCGAGTCATCCGCGAATCTCGAGGCGGCCACCCTGGTCGGTCGCGACGAAGCGCACTGGGTGCTCGGCGATGACCTCATCGGTCGCATCACCGTGCAAAGCTGCCGTCAGAGTGGGTTGAGTGTCGTCTACTGCGAGTTGCTCGACTTCGACGGCGACGAGATCTACTTCACCACGCAGCCGGCCCTGTACGGCAAGAGCTACTTCGATGCCCAGCTTGCTTTCTCAGACAGTACGGTCATGGGCTTAGTCAAGGCCGGCGTCGTGCAACTTAACCCGCACGCAGACGCTGTCTACGAGTCGGGTGACCAGTTGATTGTCATTGCAGAAGACGACACCGCCATCCGTTTGGCGACACGAGGCATTCCGGATGCCACGGCAGTCAGCACGTCGAAGGCCGCAGCACCAAGCCCTGAACGCACTCTCGTGCTCGGGTACAACGCAGGGCTCGGGCGCATGCTCGAGCAGATGAACGAGTACGTCGCATCCGGCTCAGAGGTCACCGTTGTCAGCAACGCGGCCGCACCTGACTACCCGAAGTACGACAACCTCACGGTCCAATTCACCCGTGGCGACGCAACCAATCGAGCCGTCTTAGATTCCCTGAAGGTGGATACGTACGACCACATCATCGTGCTCGCCGATAAGCAGAGCCTCGACATGCAGCGGGCCGACAGCAAGACGCTCATCACACTGTTGCAACTGCGTGACATCGAGTCGCAGACGGGACTCGACCTGAACGTCGTCAGTGAGATGCTGGATGACCGCAACCGGGAGTTGGCGGAGGTCACGAACGCTGACGACTTTATAGTGAGCGACAAGCTCATCAGTCTCATGCTGTCGCAGGTATCAGAGAATATGGAACTGACAAAGGTCTTCGAGGATCTGTTCTCGAGTAGCGGGTCTGAGGTGTACCTCGTGCCGGTCGAGGAGTATGTCTCGCAGGGTGTCGGCGTTACGTTTTACACAGTGCTGGAGGCGGCGCGTCATCGCGGTGAGACCGCGCTTGGTTTCCGGATCGCTGCGAACGCGCACAAGAGCGACCGACGGTACGGCGTCACGGTGAACCCGCTCAAGACCGAGGTACGCACGTTCTCACCCGGCGACAAGATCATCGTGCTGGCTCAGGGGTAGGATTACGGAGGCACATTTTACGGAAGCAGCTTCGCTCTTCCGGTGCTGGTGTCAGGAATCGGTGGAGCGATTCTTATAGCCACACCGCCCGGGGCGTAGCTCAGCTTGGTAGAGCGCTCGGTTTGGGACCGAGAGGCCGCAGGTTCGAATCCTGTCGCCCCGACAATACGATCTGGCACAAACGATCACAGCACGATAACCATCAGGAGAAATGCAGCGTGAAGACCACCGTTGAGAAGTTGAGCCCGACCCGCGTCAAGCTCAGCATTTCTGTCACCCCAGAAGAGCTCAAGCCGAGCATCACCCACGCCTACGAGCACATCGGCTCGCAAGTAAACATCCCCGGTTTCCGCAAAGGCAAGGTGCCGCCGCAGCTCATCGACCAACGCGTCGGACGCGCCGAGGTGCTGAACCACGCGGTCAACGACGGCCTCGACAAGTTCTACCGCCAAGCGGTCACCGAGGAGAAGATCCGAGTGCTCGGTCGCCCAGAGGCCGATGTCACGAGCCTGCCAGACGTGAAGGACTTCAGCGGGGACCTCGTCGTTACCATCGAGGTGGATGTCCGTCCAGACTTCGCACTGCCGACCTACGAAGGTCTCGCGCTGACGGTCGATGCGGTCGAGGTTTCCGCCGACGACGTAAAAGACGAACTCGACGCGCTTCGCAGCCGATTCGGCACACTCGTGACGGTCGATCGCCCAGCCAAGAGCGGAGACTTCGCCCAGCTCGATCTCGTCGCGAAGATCGGCGACAACGAGGTCGACTCAGCGACCAGCATCTCCTACGAGGTGGGCTCCGGCGAACTCATCGAAGGCATCGACGAGGCGCTCGATTCACTCAGCGCTGGCGAGTCCACCACCTTTGAATCCGTGCTGCTCGGTGGCGATAGCGAGGGCGAGACCGCACTCATTGCCGTCACGCTCTTGGCCGTGAAAGAACGTGAACTGCCGGAGGCCGACGACGACTTCGCTCAGATTGCTAGCGAGTTTGACACCATCAAAGAACTCAAGGCTGACCTGAAAGAGCGCGCGGCCCGCTCGAAGGCATTCGGCCAAGGCGCCCAGGCTCGCGACCAGATCGTTGACGCGTTGCTCAAGCTTGTCGAGATCCCGGTGCCTGCCAAGATCGTCGAAGACGAGGTGCACCGTCACCTCGAGGGCGAAAACCGCCTCGACGACGACGAGCATCGCGCAGAGGTGACCGCGACGAGCGAGAAGACCTTCCGTACGCAGATCCTCCTCGACTCCATCGTCGAGAAGGAGGAACTCAAGGTAAGCCAGCAGGAGCTCACGACCTACCTCGTGCAGGCGGCAGCGCAGTACGGCATGGAACCCGGCGAGTTCATTCAGACGCTCGACAAGAACGGCCAAGTTCCGGCGATGATCGCCGAAGTCTCGCGTTCCAAAGCGCTCGCGGTCGTGCTCGACAAGGCGAAGGTCGTTGACACCAAGGGCAAGAAAGTCGATGTCTCTGCCTTCACCGCCACCGTGCTCGGCAACGCCGATGGCGACACAGTGAGTGCTGCCGATTTCGCGGGCGGCGAAGACGACCACGACGCCGACCACGACCACGACCACAAATAGCAAAGCGACAGCGAGGCTCTCCGCTCCGCTCATGGCGAACTCTGCCCACGGCGAACACGCCCGAATGCGTGAGTGTGCTCCGATAGATTCGACAGCAAGCGATAACTGAAACGGAGCGCAACCCCATGGCCCAACCGGCATTGGTCTCGAGTGTTTTTGACCAACTCCTCAAGGACCGCATCATCTGGCTTGGTTCAGAGGTGCGAGACGAAAACGCCAACGAGATCTGCGCAAAGATTCTGCTGCTGGCAGCAGAAGACCCCAAGCGTGACATCTTCCTCTACATCAACTCCCCGGGCGGCTCGATCACCGCTGGCATGGCGATCTACGACACGATGAAGTTCGTGCCGAACGACATCGTCACCGTCGGTATCGGGCTCGCGGCATCCATGGGTCAGTTCTTGCTGTCCTCTGGCACCAAGGGCAAGCGCTACATCACTCCAAACGCGCGCGTGCTGTTGCACCAGCCGTCTGGTGGTTTCGGTGGCACAGCGGCCGACATCCAGACCCAGGCCGGCGTCATCCTCGACATGAAGAAGCGGATGGCAGAACTCACCGCCGAGCAGACTGGCAAGTCGGTCGAGCAGGTTCTCATCGATAACGACCGCGACAACTGGTTCACGGCACAGCAAGCGCTCGAGTACGGCTTCATCGATCACTTGCGTGAGTTCGCCTCCGACGTGGTCGGCGGCGGCGGAACTATCGATGCCCCAAACTCTGACGCGGCGAACAAAGACGCGGCAACCGACGGCGAGAAGGACTGACCATGGACAACTTCACATTTGGCACCGGCGCACTAGCCGCCGCTGGCACCCCCGGCGGCACCGCCGGAACCCCTCAGGAATCGCGCTACATCCTGCCATCGTTCGAGGAGCGCACGGCTTACGGCTACAAGCGTCAAGACCCGTACGCCAAGCTCTTCGAAGATCGCATCGTCTTTCTCGGGGTGCAGATCGACGACGCGTCCGCCGATGACGTCATGGCTCAGTTGCTCGTACTTGAGAGCCAGGACCCTGACCGCGACATCGTCATGTACATCAACTCGCCCGGTGGTTCGTTCACCGCGATGACGGCGATCTACGACACGATGCTCTACATTCGACCGCAGATTCAGACCGTTGTCTTGGGTCAGGCGGCGTCTGCCGCGGCCGTGCTGATGGCGGCTGGCACGCCAGGCAAGAGACTTGCGCTGCCGAATGCGCGCATCCTGATTCATCAGCCATCGACGGGAGATGCCGGCCGTGGCCAAGCCTCGGACATCGAGATCCAGGCTCGCGAGATCATGCGCATGCGCGAGTGGCTGGAGATGACGCTGTCGGCGCTCTCGAACCGCAGTGTCGAGCAGGTCAACAAGGACATCGATCGCGACAAGATCCTCAGTGCCGCAGAGGCGCTCGAGTACGGTCTCATTGACCAAGTGCTGACGAGTCGCAAGAACGCGCCTGCGCTCACCGCGAAGTAGCATCAGCATCGAGCAACCAAGAGACCGGTCGGGCCACGTACGAGTGGCCCGGCCGGTCTCTTGTTTCGCGTGCCCGTTCAGTCGGTAATGCCTGCCCGAGGTCGCTTTTTGCGACCCAACACCAAGAACGTCACGAGTACGCCGACGATGACGGATACGAGGATGCCTCCGACCCAGAGCAGGTCGGCAAGATTCGCAGTATTCGCCACGCTGCCATTGTCTAAGGGCGCGCGGCCGCAGTTCGGCGCGACCGAGGAGCCGACTGATGCCGTCACAGCGTCGGTCGGCTGCCACTCAAACTCAAACTCGTCTGAGATCGGATGCCCGTCGGCCGAGATGATCTGCCACCTCACCAAGTAGGTTCCAGCTTCGCCGAGTGCCGCCGACGTGTACACGGACGATCCGTCGACGGTTAAGCAACCGTCACCGTAGAACAGGCCAGCGTTGTCGCTCACTTGCATCGCGAAACCGGTGCCGTCTCCGCTGATGTCAAGGAGGGCCTCATTGGTCGTGATGGAAAAGCGTTCTGGCAGTTCGGTCAGGGTGCTGCCCGCCTCCGGAGTTGAGGCGATGAGGTAGCTGTGCGCCTGTGCCGGAGCGGCGAGCCCCAGCACAGGCGCGACAATCAGCACAGGCGCGACAATCAGCACCGACCCGGCAAGGAACGCCCGAAGCCATGACAACCCGGTGAATCGGGGTTCAGTAGCGACGTTGTCGGCGCGCATTGTCACTACTTGCTGTCGCTGCTTGACGATGCTGGGCTGTGAGCGCCCGCATTGGCCAGCGCAGTGCGGCGGGTGATCACGCTGACCGCCAGCGCAATGGCACCGAGCAACAGACCGGCACCACCGAGCGCGCGCCCGAGCGTGTCCGTCGCACCGATCGGTGCCGAGATAGCGACGACCTCTTCAGCGCTAATCCCCTCCGCCGTTACTCCATCACTGTGGTTGTGGTCGTCACCGGCAGCGGGGGAGTGTCCGTCAGCGGCGCTCGCGGCCGTCAGTACCACTGACGGAACGTCGTCGCCTTCCCAAACAACAGTTGCGCCGGTCGGGCTGGTCTGCGTTGTGCGGAACTCCACGACATCGCCCGGCTGGCCTTCTGGCAGTTGAAGGGACAGTTCGAAGGTGTCGCGCTGATCGGTTGGCAAGCCAGCACCGATCGCCGTGTAGACGACCTCAGCGACGCGTTCGCCATCGAGAATCTTCGTGATGGTCCAGTTGGGGTTAACGGTCGGGGTGACGCCGGCGATGATTTCGGGGATCTCGATCGTCACAATCGAGGTCGACTCCTCTTCGACACCGTGCGGCACGCTGATCGTGACGATGGTGTACGAACCGACAGCGGTCGAGCTTGCGCTCGCCGAGACGTGGGCGCTCGCGCTCAACGGAGCGGCCAGAGCGAGGGAGGCGCCGGCGAGCACAGCGAGCGAAGTGCCGAGGATGGTTCGGCGGTGCGTGTTCATGAATCAGTGTCCTTGACTGTTGTGGCCGCATGGCGCGGCTGGGTTTGGTCGTGCAGTTCTGCGAGTGCAGCGGGCGAGTGCCCGTAACCGGAAGAGATCCGGCAGTGATGTGCCGCTCTAGCGGCTGGCGTGCACGAGCGGAGGCCCGCGGTAGCGCAGGATCGATAACACGTGGCCGGGCTCGGGGGCGACATGCTGGGCGCCACCAGCGGTCACGAAGCGCGGCGTGGCGATTGAGACTGCAGTGACAGCCACTGTGACTCGGAGAACGAGAAGGGACGCCGTCGTCGCAAGCGACCAGAACGCGCGCTCAGCGTAACGGAACACCACGATCGTGATGACGGCGGCAACGGCGTGGGCGAACCACATGTTTGCGTGGGCGGCTGAGGTGCCAGTGGCATTCATTGAAGCGGATGCCGCGTGGCTATGCCCAAGCGCTGCGGGTGCGCTCAGCGAACCGAACACGCCGTGGAAGAGCGCCTGCGTGATCGCGACCGACAGGCTGAGCCGCACAACGGAGAGGGTTCGCCCGGCGAGGAGCACACAGGCGCTGATCGACACCGCGAGTGAGACGACGATGGCAAATACAGACGGAGCTACGCCGCCCGCGATAGCGTGCGAGAAAGCAGCGATCACGGTGGCAACGGTGGCGGCGCTTGCGCCACGCGCGACTCGCGCCCACCTCGACCGCATTCCTCACCTCACCGTAGTTCTTCGTCTGAAAACAATCCTGCCACACGCGTCTGGGCGGTCGATGGCGCACGGCGCGCCGTTGCAGTTGTGCACAGCGTGCCATCACCGGCTGTTTTCGCGGGTTAGGCTCGGTAGCACGCATCCGCGCAGAGGAGGAACGGGGACATGGCACGCATCGGAGAGAGCGCCGACCTGCTCAAGTGTTCCTTCTGCGGCAAGAGCCAGAAGCAAGTGCAGCAGCTCATTGCCGGCCCAGGCGTCTACATCTGTGACGAGTGTGTCGAACTGTGCAACGAGATCATCGAGGAGCGTCTCGCCGAAGCGGGCGA
>Ga0163144_10029121_pt1 | contig 10616 bp, 6 predicted proteins | sample OliLak19BULKMAT1_FD_123175 | JGI IMG/M metagenome (GOLD analysis project Ga0163144, IMG submission 123175) | Freshwater microbial mat bacterial communities from Lake Vanda, McMurdo Dry Valleys, Antarctica - Oligotrophic Lake LV.19.BULKMAT1 | ecosystem: Environmental > Aquatic > Freshwater > Lake...
CGCCGTCACCGGCATCGTCGACCGTACCGCCGCGACCAAGGCCGCCGCCCAGGTCACCTATGCCGTGACCGGCAAGGACCTGCGCGCCGCCTTCGGCGTCGCCGCCCCGCCGCGGCCCGATGAGCGCCTCGGTAACATGGCGGCGGTCGCCCCCTTCCAGTACGTCTGGCCCGCCTGGGCGAAGGGAGACCAGCCGTGAGGCGCCTGCTGCTCATGCCGCTGCTCGCCGCCGGCTTGCAGGCCGCCGACACGGTCACCGTCCAAGTCGAATCCATGACCTTCCCCATCGCCGTGGCCGAGAAGACGATGCGGCGCGGCAGCCAGAATGACGACAGCGGCTTCTATCCGCGTGGAGCCTGGCGCGAGGAGACGCGCACGGTCGAGGTGGTGAAACTGTCCAACGGCGTGGTCGAGGCCTGGGTGGTGCCGGCCTGGGGTGCGCGGCTGATCCGTGCGATTGATCTGCAGACCAAGACCGACTACTTCTGGTGGACGGGCAAGGCCAAGGCCAACCTCGGCTGGGACGCCCCGGGAGGGGTCAAGGCGAGCTTCCCCTTCTTCGAGCACGGCACCCACCTGGAGCAGCCGGCGTCCTACCGTGTCGTGCGCAACGCCGACGGTTCGCAGACCGTGGCCATGGATATGCGCTTCACCCAGTACACTGACGACCGCGAACGGCAGCGCTACGGCCGCTTCAGCGACGAATCGCTCAACATCATGGTCACAGTCGCACCAGGCTCAGCGCTGGTGCAGTGGCGGCAGCGCAAAGAGAATCTCTCGCCGCAGCCGCGCGCCGAGCGCATGTGGAACGACACCCTCTTCCCCATCCAGCGGCCGATGATGAAGAAGAAGGTGCTCGACAAGAAGACCAACCTCGAGATCGAGCAGGAGGTCGAGGACCGCGAGGCGATGCGGGCGCTCAGCCGTTTCATCTACCCGGTACGCTATGCCACCGACCACGGCCCGACCACCGTGCACAGTTCGCCGCACTGGTCGAACCCTGGCAACTGGAACGTCTCCCACTTCGCCATCGACGCACCGTTCCATTTTGTCGGCGTCTTCGACGTGCCCGCGCGGACCAGCCGGTTGCGTATCAATGACGATCAGGGGCCGGCGGCCAAGCTGTTCACCGGCTTCTGGTGCCCCTTTGCCGAGCACTGGGGCGGGGTCGGTCAGATATTCGAGCGCCCCGGCCGCCTCCTGCCGGCCTGGCAGCCGGTTGAGTTCACCCACCGCTTCTGGATCGCCCAGGGCATCGGCGAGGTCTCCTTCGCCAATGACGACCTGGCCGTCCACGTCGAGGGCACGGCCTACGAACTGCTTGCCAGCCGCGCACGTCGGGTCAGCGTCGGGGGTGCCGCGGCCTCCGCAGTCGGTCCGCACATCGTGCTCACGGGGACCTTCAACGGCAAGCGCCTGCGCATCGACGACGAGGCCGGCAAGCCGCTCATGGACCAGGCCTTCCCCCTCGACCGGCCGGTGCCGGCCAAGGACGAGGTCATCCCCGATGCGGTCCGCAAGCACTACGAAGAGATCGTCGCCAGCGCCACGCCTGAAGGCGAGACAGTTGCGACCAACGAGGGTGCCATGGCAGCACTCGACGGCATCGCCGGCAATCCGCGCGTCGCCTACCGGTTCGGCCAATTCGAGCAGGCGCTACGCCTGCTCGGCGACGACCACGGCCCCGAAGCCGACTACCTGCGCGGCCTGATCGCCTGGGAGCAGGGCGGCAAACCCGATTTCGGCAATGCCGGCTGGCAAGCGGACTACCACCGCGCCCTGCTGGCGGTGCAGGCTGCCGACCTGAAGACCGCCATCGCCAAGGTGGACAGCTACGTGCGGGCTGTGCCCAACGCCTGGTACCCGCGCCTGGCCCGCGCCTGCTGGGCGAAGGACGCCGCCGCCGCCCAGGCCCTGGCCGAAGAGAACCCCGGCTCGCCCGAGGCGCAGTTGGTGCTGAAGCTCCTCGGCCGGCCGCACGAACTCGACAAGCTGTTCGCCAGCAACACCGAGGCCGCCAAGCACGTCGCGTTGTTCGAGGCGCAGCTTACACGCGGCGCGTGGCAGCATCCGACTCGGTATCCCGTCCCCGCCGACAAACTGCCCAAGGCCAAGTGATGCGTCCCCCGATCGCCTTCCTGCTCACCGTCTGCGCCACGGCCGCCGAACCACCACCGGTGGTGCTGATGCCGATCGCCAGCGAGTTCAATACCACCGAGTTCTATCCCATGTGGCACGGCCTGCGCGCCGCCGGCTACCAAGTGGTGGTGGCTGCACCGCAGGCCGGCCCAGTCGAGGCCGGCAAGCTACCCTTCCCGACGGCGGTGGCCCTGGCGCCGGCGCAGTCAGAGGCCTTCGCCCTGGTGCTCGCCGGCGGCAAGGCCCCGGCCGTGCTTGAGGAGGTGCCGCTGGCAGTCGAGTTGGCGCGTGACTTCATGCAGAAAGGCAAGCCGGTGGCAGCGATCTGCCACGGCCCGCGCCTGCTGTCCAAAGCCGGCGTACTCGGCGACTGCGTCGTCACTGCCTGGTACCAAGTGGCGATGGAGACGCCGGAGCGCTGGATCGCAGGTACCTATGGCACCTACGTTGACCAAGCCGTGGTGCGCGACCGCAACCTGGTGACCAGCCGCTACCCCGAGGACGTCACCCTGTGGCTGCGCGCCACCCTCGAACTGTTCGCCGCCCAAGGCGCCCTACCGGTCGAGACCCGCCAGCGCCGCGTCCTGGTGGTCAATCCGGGCTGCACGCTGCAGACGCAGCATGCCGTCGCACGCACGCTGCCGGCGCTGCTGCCGGGCGTCACCGTGGTGCGCGAATGGCAACTCGCCGAACTGGCCAAGGCCGGCGAGGCCTGGGACGCCGTCGTCCTGCTCGATGGCAGCAAAGCCGCGCAGCTCGCAGGCGATGCCGCATTGGCCGCGATGATCGCAGGCGAACCGCTGCTGGCCCAGCCCGGAGTGGGCAAGGCTTTTGCCGCCGCCGAGGCCCTGCCCGCCGCCGATGACCTCGAGTCGAACCAGGTGCTGCTGCAGGCCATCCTCGAGCGCCTGCGCCGCATCGACTCGCGCCCTACCGTCCCGCCCTCTGCCCCGCGCGCCTTCCTTGCCCTCGCTCCCGGATTTGACGATCGGGTGGTGGCGGCCCTGCAGGCCGAATTGGAAGCTCAAGGCTTGGTCGTCACCGGCGTTGCCGCCACGACGGGATGGCTGCGCGGCTGCAACGGTCTGCCGGCCGAGGCTACGATCACCTACGCCCAGAGCGCTCCGGGCGCCGGAACCGTGGTTGTGGCACCAGGTGGATTCTCGGCTGCGGCCACAGACCCGGCGCGCACCGCCTGGCTGCTGGCAGCATGGAAGGCGGGGGCGGTGCTGACCGCCGTAGGAACCGATGTGCTGGCGGTCGGGCGCGATCCGGCCTGCAAGGGTCTGCGCGTCGCTGGCAGCCAGCAACTGCGCTGGTCGTATGGAGACGGCGCCAAGCACGCCGACGAGCGCGCCCTGCTCAGTGCCGATCGTCTGCTCACCATACGCGACGCGACCTGCCTCGGTGATGGTCTGCGCCTGCTGCGACCACGGCTCAATCCATGAGAGGAATCCTCCCGCTGCTCGCCTGTGCCAGCCTGGCCTGCGCCAGCGAGGTCGTCATCGCCGTCGATGGCCGGTTTCTCGACGTCGCTGGCCGCAGCACGGTGCCGGAAGGCATGTTCGGCGTGCACGGCGTGCCGTTGACCCCCGAATTGGTCGCCGACTGGGGACTGGCCTCGACCCGTCTGATCGTGCACGGGCCAACGGGTGACCCGGTGCTCATCGGCCGCCATGCACAGGCCCCGGCCGGCCTCAGCGAGGTGGTCGAATGCTTCTTCGATCGTTTCCGGCCGGCGCTGACCCTGACCTCGCCGAAGGACTGGCGCGAGCAGCTGACGCAGATCGCCACACGCTATGGCGCGACAACGCGGGGCGACGGCCAGCGGCACATCATCGAATTCTGGAACGAGCCTTACCTGAACTGGAGCGTCAAGCCGGGGGTCAACCTCGATCCCTGGTGGTACGAGACGGCTGATGCGGTCGAGGGCGGCCCGGTACGCATCAAGGGCATGCCCGAGCCGATGGAACATCTGCGCTGGGAGCGCCGCCGCTGGTTCGAGGCGCTTGACCGGGCCGGCGACCGGACTCCTTTCTACATCGGCCTCGGCCTGATCGGCTCCGTGTGGCGTGGATTCGAGTCGGCACCCTTTGGGGAGGAGTTTCCCCTCTTCGGCAGCAAGCGCAAGGTACGGGTGGTCGAAACGCTGGTGCCACGCGACACCAGCCAGGACCGCCCCGATGGCAGTCGTGTCTGGTTCAGCGCCCTGGCCAACGCTGAACACTACGCACGTATGTACGAGGCCTTCGCCGGCGCGATGAAAGCGGCCGATCCCGCGGTGACAGTGTTGGCTGGCTGGGGCTTCAACTACTTCCAGTCCGATTGGGCGGGTTGGGAGCTGACCTACCAGCCGGTACTCGATCGCTGCCACGCCCTGGTCGACGGCCTGCACGAGCACCACTACGGCATCGATCCAGAACTGATCTCGGCCAGTTACGAGACCGCCGCAGCCATCACCCGGCTGCGTTACGGCCGCGCTCTGGCGAGCTGGAACACCGAATCCGGCACCCACTGGGATCCGCAGCGTCCCGACAACCAGATCTCGCCACAGGAGCGCTGGATCCGTGACGCCGTGACGCCGGCGCAGGCCGCTGCCTTCAGCGCCTATGCCTACCTGGTCGGCGACATCGTCACGCAACTCGCACGCTGCCCAGACAAGGCGCTCGGCCGCGCAGCCCACCAAAGCCATGAGACTCAGGGCGGCGACCCGACGGGTTTCCGCCAGTTGAAGGGCTTGCGCGGCCGTCTCCTCACCGTCGACGCCGGAGATGATCAGGTGCCGACAGTGGCGGCGCTTGATGGCGATCGCCTGGCCATTTGCGCGGTCAACCGCAGCCTGGAGGAGCGCAGGTTACGTCTGCACATAGCCCTACCGGTGGCCGAAGGCGAACGACAGAGCCTGGTCCTGGGTACCGGGGTGGAACCGCTCGGACTGGTCTCGGCATCCGGCGTCCCGGCCGACGATGCCTGGACACTTCCTCCGCTACAGGCGGTGACCTGGCGCTTCCGCCTCGCCGGTCCGGCGCCAGCGCAGGTGCGCCGAATCCGTCAGTTCCACCTGCCGACGACGCTTGCCCGCATCGGCGACCTACCCTTGTCGACCAGCATACGACTCGACCCGGAGGCAATGCGTAGTGCACGCTCGGCCCGCTTGACCACCGTGATCGTCGGCCCGCCCGGTGCGACCGCCAGCCTGCGCATCGGCGGGACGGAACTGCGCCTGGTGGTGGCCCAACGCGTGCAACGCCGCGACATTCCTGTCGCGGCCCTGACAGTCGAACTGCCGGTGACGGTCGCCGGACCAGGTTGCCGGCTGTGGATGGCCTCGCTCGACCTGATCGACGAGGTGCCGGTTCAATAGAAGGTGACGATCCAGATGATCTCGGCCGGGGCGTTGCCCTTCGGCTTCAGCCCGCCGACCACCGCCTCGTAGCTGCGGCCTTTGGCCACGGCGTAGCCCTTCTGGCCATTGACCGCCGACTTCGCATCGGGCCGCACGATGCGGGCGTTCTTGTAACAGCCGTAGCCATCGCCGTTGCTGCCGTCGTGGTCGAGGGGCAGCGGCGCACCCTGGCGCTTCAGCTGCGCGTCGAGGACGTGGATGACGAAGGTCGTGGCCTTGAGGTCGATGGTGTATTCGGCGGGGTTCAGCGAAATGTGCCAGGCGTAGCGGTCGCCGAAGTGGCTGACCGGCATGAAGCCGGGCGGCGGGAAGGCCTGCCACTGCTGAGCGGTAGGATCCTTGCGCGCACCGTCGTGCGCCCAGATCACCGAGTACTTGCCGCTGATGCCGTAGCCGCAGGTCTGCATCACCGGGTTGAGCATCCAACGGCGGTGACCAAGGACGTCGATGTTCGACTGATCGCTGTCGTCCATCCACATGTCGACGGAGCGCCCCAGGTCGCCGACCCCCATCGCCAGGTTGCCATGCCAGCAGGCGTTCTTCGCCTTCTTGTAGTCGGCATCGTTCCACCCGGCCGGCTTGGCCGGGTGGTGGTCGAGCTTGCCGAGCGCGGCGAGGATCTCGGCCCCCTTCTGGGCCTCGTCGGTGTGCTTCGGCTCGATGGTGACGTCGTAGGCGAGACCGACCAACCAGCGGTACTGCCGCAGTTTCGCCATCGCCTTGGCCTCGTCGGCTGGCGCTGGCGCGCTGGGATTGCCCGATTTTGGCCAGGTCGGCAGCAGCGCCATGGTCTCCGCCTCGATGCGCGCCAAACCTGTGGTGACCTGGGCCTGCGAGCGCGGGTAGATCAGGCGGCCGCGGATCCACGTCTCCTCGACCGTCGGCTTGCCCTTCTCGTCGTAGAGCATGCGGAGGCCATGCAGTTCGCCCTTGTCCCACTTCGACTTCTCCTTCAGCACCTTTCCGCCTGGCCACCAGGCGGAAAGGGCGCCATCCCGCTTGCCGTCCTTGTCGATGGCGACGCTGAGCGCCTTGCTGCCGTCGGGATGGTTCTCGGTAACCGCCTCGGCGGAAAGGGCGGTGAAGGCCAGGAAGAGGATGAGGGATCGCATGGCGTGGCTCGCTGTCTGAATTTAGGTCCATGATGGCCCTTGTCGATTGCGGCGATGCACAAGCCGCCTGCGCAGGAGGGCAATGGCGCGGTCATCATGGCCTGCTTGATCTGCGCTAGGATGCCGGCATGGAGCAGACATTATCGTGCCTTATCGTGGACAGGCACTTCTAGATCAGCGCACACCCTGCGACTTCTTGCAATGGGTCCATGATGACCGTATGCGTCCCCCATGCCCATCCCGCGCCGTCTCCTCGTGGCCGAAGACCGCCCGGGCTGCTGAGAGTGCGCGCAAATATAACCTAGTCAGTTCGCCGTTGTTCTTGGTGTGATCACGTACGACCACCCATCGTGTGGTCCAATCATTCGAATGCTCAACTCACGCATCTGCTTGGGGGGAATCTTCTTTCCCTTGGGATATGACCCCGGATCCATGGCTGCCTTGATCGTGAGCCCGGTCTTGGTGGTCGTGCCAGCAATGAGATTGATAATGGCCTCGTGACTGATGAGTGGCTTGCCTCGCCAGTTCATAGTGATGTGGCTGAATAACCTGTGCTCGATCTTGTTCCATTTGCTTGTGCCAGGTGGGAAGTGGCAAACGGAAAGCTCGAGATGGAGTTCGTCGGACAGTTGCTGGAGTTCGGTCTTCCAGAGCCTGACACGAGCGCCATTGCTGCCTCCGCAGTCCGCCGTTATCTGCAGCCGCTGCGCATGTGGGTAGGTGACTCTGCCCATGTTGTGCCACCAACGACGGATGGTTTCGACTGCGAAGGCGGAGGTGTCATGGTCAACACCAACGCTCACCCACCCGGTATTGGTCTTCAGGTCGTATACGCCGTATGGGATGACCCTCCCCTTGCTATTGGTGATGAAGTCATGGATCAGGACCTTCTCCGGTTCGTCCTTTGGACTGTACTCGCGCCCGCCATTGCAGAATTCACCAACCAATTCCTTCTTCTTCGTGTCTACCGAGATGACCGGTTGACCGTCCGACATGTGCTCAATCGCCATCTGGCTAATGAACTCGAACTGGGCGTTCCGATCTGGATTCTGTGGGCGACCCTCACGCGCCTTCTGGTTCGCCTGTAGGCTGTACCCGAGGACAGACAGGAGACGGGCGACAGTACGTGCGCCGACACTGTGTCCCTGAGCTGTTAAGACCGCTGCCAGCTTCTGCGTGCTCTTGCTGGTCCAACGAAGCGGCGATTGTGGGTCGCCTCGGGTTGCCGGCGAAACCAGTCGTTCAAGTGCCGGCATCAGATCCCTATCCTTTCTGTCAGCCGACTTGCGCCCTGCACCAGGACGGCGAATTTTAGGCAGCCCTGACGGATTGGCGGATGTCGCGCTGCCTTGCGCCTCGATATCTCGAAGGCCAGCCATAATGGTTCCGCGAGCCAGACCCGTGGCGCGAGATACCAGCGATAGACTCCGCTTGCCTGCGGCCTTCACCTCTGCGGCAGCCCACACGCGGCGAGCACGCTCATCGAGGAATGGCTCGACGTGTCGATAGCGTTCAGAGATGGCCATGTTGCTGATGATAATGCAAGTTTGCCAGCTGGGGAAATATGTTCAATCTATTTTTGCGCGCGCTCGGGAGGCCGCGAAACGGCGGCGGACATTGGCGCGGAGCAACTTCTCCGACGCAATCAACAACTGCCAACTTCCCACTTTTGGATATTTTATGGCTACAAATTCTGGCGAGGACCCCATACATATAGGGCCATATGGACCTCTGTGCAAGTTCGCGCATGGCGTTGCTAGATGAAGACGTGCCTGTCCAAGGTTCCAGTTGCCTCTGTCCAAGGTTCCGGCTCAACCTCGGTCTGTCAGCGTGGCGGCAGTCCGAGGTCAGCTCTCAGTTTGCCGGTGTCATCAGCGCGTTCCAGCCATTCTTCCGCCCGTTGGTCACCCGCCAGGGCGAGGAACACAGCGGCACAGTCGATGCCATCGGTCCCGGCAACGGCTACAGCAAGACTGGCCCGGTCGGCAGCGGTTACTGCCGTCAGCGGCAGTTCCAGGATGCCCATGCTGGTCCGCATGGTCAGTGCATCAGCATCAGTTATTCCCTGAATCTCGGTTGCTGGACCGATCTTGGGCAGGTCAACGTGGACTGATCGCTTCGCTAGAATGGTGGTGCGCACATGTCCTGCGAGGACTGACAACCACCGTCGGTAGGCGGCATCGGGCATCTTCAGCGGGGTGGCTTTGGCTGGAGCCTTCGTTGACCCTTTCCCTGACTTTGCCCCCGCTACGGCTTTGGCCGGTCCCGATGACCGCGCCTTCAGCTGCGCCACATAGAGATCGAGAATCGACGGAACCACGCCAGGGTCGACGATGATCGTGCCTTTGTTGCCAGGCGGCATGGCGAAGCTGACTCCAGCCTTGATCGGACCCTGGACGCCGACCAGGGCGCCCAGTGACAGCTGCTCTGGCTGGTTGACCCAGGATCCGTCACCACCGGTGATGCGGATGTTCCAATGCACCACACGCCGTCCAAGGAACGGTCCTGCACTGCCAGCGCCGCCTGGCTTGCCGTCATTAGACAGTTCGATGTCGGTGCGCACGGAATCGAAGGACATGCCGCAGTGGCTGTCGAAGGTGCCATGAGCCATACGTCCATGGCGCCAGACATTGCCGCTACTCAGACCTTCCGTGTTGATGCCGTGCATCGGAGACGACTCGATGATGAACTCTTCGATCAGGTTGTCGTGCGACTTGACCCGCAGCGCAGTGGCGTGGTGGTGCTTGCCGCCGCTGATGGTGAAACCACTGACCGTCGTGCTTTTGGCCGAGGCATGGATGATGCCATTGTCGACATCCTGGATACTGACATCGCGAACAAAGCAGTCGACGCAGCGGTTGAGATAGATGGCATTCCATCCGGGATAGGTGTTGTGGGGCAGGCCGGAGCGAAATCCGCTGGTGGTAATGGTCAGGTGTTCGATGCCGGCCTCGCGCAGCAGTCCGCTGATCGCCAGGACCGAGACCTCCCATTCCGGGCGGATCGGCAGGCGTAGGGGCTGCGCGAGGATGAGATTCTTACCATCGACGGCGGTGATCTGCACTGGCCAGGGCCACGAAACGGTTTTTCCGACGTCTTCCAGATCCCCGTCCGCGACCAACGGATGACCCGCCATCGCCTTGACCAGTGAGCGGTCCGGCGGATTGCGATAGGACAAGATCACCCATTGTCCCGGTTTGATCGTCGCTGGGGCGGCGAGTTCGATACTGCGAGCACCCTCCAGAGACGTGCCTGTCGCCTTGCCCAGTTCGCTACCGGTCCGCCAGGTCTCCCAGGCCTCGCAATTGAGTGTCTTTTCAGGGTTCAGCGAGCCATCGTCCAACCACGTGTTCGCTGGTCCCATCCACACCAGGCCACCAGACCAGCTCCATTGGGTCTGGCCACGCAGTGGTGGGGCATTCAGCCGATCCTTCAGCGATTTGCGGAACAGGAGCTTGGTCTTGTCGCGACCGGCGCCGCGTAGCACCACGCCATCAGCGGAAAGTCGGAGGATGTCGTCCAGTTCCCACGTACCGGCTGGGACGTCGACGGCTCCACCTCCGGCGGCGGCAGCTGTTGCGATCGCCTCGGCGAATGCGGGGGAGTCGTTTTTTCCGTCATCAGGCACGGCACCACATGCGGCCACTGAGATGACGATGGCCGGGGTAGGCAAGGGGTCGTCCCCTCGGTGGTATCCTGCCCAGGATACATCTGGAATGTTGGTGTTTCGGGCTGGATCCTTGGCCCACGCAGAGAATACGGACGCGGCATCCCCTGCCATCAGCACCATCGGCATGGCGAGCAGCAGCAGTAGGTGCCTGGTCATGACTATTAAGTACGCCGCAGCCCAGACAGCGTGACGGGGATGGTATGTGGCTGGAACGCAGTCGGATTCAACTCCTGCGCAAGGCGACCTCCATCACATGATTCGGTCGAGATGATCCATCATTGGCCGAACG
>Ga0163144_10029122_pt1 | contig 10615 bp, 10 predicted proteins | sample OliLak19BULKMAT1_FD_123175 | JGI IMG/M metagenome (GOLD analysis project Ga0163144, IMG submission 123175) | Freshwater microbial mat bacterial communities from Lake Vanda, McMurdo Dry Valleys, Antarctica - Oligotrophic Lake LV.19.BULKMAT1 | ecosystem: Environmental > Aquatic > Freshwater >...
CCCGGAACTGCGGCCCGGAACTGCGGCCCGGAACTGCGGCCCGGAACTGCGGAATGGATCGCCAGACCCTGCGGTGAGGCGGATCAGAAAACTGTCCGGGGGACAGTTTCCCCGCCGAACGGGTGCATCGCTACAATGCCGAGGGATTGGCCGGGCTTGCGAGCCGCCGCGGGTCGGGTCGTCCACGGCAGCTCACGCCGGAGCAGATGGCAGAGCTTGCCGGCTGGGTCGAGGCCGGCTCCGACCTGGCCCCGATCTGGCCCCGACCGGGCTCGGGACGGCGTGGTGCGCCGGCGGCGCAAGGACCCCTGCCGCGCCGGATCGAGGCCGCCGTCGGCGTGGCCCTGCACGAGCGTACGGTCGGCAAGCAACTGGCGGCAAGCAACTGGCGGCAAGCAACTGGCGGCAAGCAACTGGCGGCAAGCAACTGGCGGCACTCGGCTTTCGGCGGTTGTCGGTGCTGCCTAAAAGCGGTGCGCCCGCAGCACCCGAAGTCAGATGCCACAGCGCAGGACGCTTTTAAAAAGACTTCCCGGCGGCGGTAGCGGCGGCGATCCCGGAACACGCGCGGGGCAAGCCAATAGAGATATGGTTCCAGAAGTGAGCCGGGCCGGAAAACAGTCCGGTGGACTGTTTTCCCGGCGAACGCCCGCGTGGGCCAGCAGGGCACCCTCACCCGGGTCCGGGCGCGGCGTGGCACCCGACCCCGGGGTCTGCGCGACACCCGCTATCAATCGGCACTCGCCATCGTCCTCGGACCGATGGCGGACAATGGCTCGTTGTTCGGCGCCGTCTGCCCCGGACGCGGCATCGCAGCCGGTCTGGTCCTGCCCTTCGCCAACACCGAGGCGATGAACGCCCACCTCGCCGAGATCGCCCGCGCGGCAACCCCGGGCGCGCATGCACTGCTGGTGCTTGACGGCGCAGGCTGGCATGGTGGCACAAGACCGGTTGTGCCCGATAACCTGACGCTGCTGACCCTGCCGCCCTACGCGCCCGAGTTCAACCCCGTCGAGAACGTCTGGCAATACCTGCGATCCAACATGCGCGCAATCACCGTCTTCGATGGCTATGACGCCATCGTTGACGCCTGCTGCGCGGCTTGGAACTTCTTCGCCAACGATACACAAGCCATCACATCAATCACCTCCCGCTCGTGGGCAAAGATCAATCTTCAGGGCCGTTGGTATCATTCCCGGCCTGAGCCTCAGCCAGCTTCCGGTTCCCGGCGTCCGTCGCCCGCTGGCGTTCCGCCTGCCATGCCGTGTCACTGAATGAAGGGCGGGCGCTACATCCCGGTGATCGGGAATTTGGGCAATGGCTTGCGGAAAATGTGCTTTCGCAAGTTGCGATTGCACATTTGCCTGACAATCAGGCCGCCGCGATGTGGGCCGCGCGCTGCCGCGATGAATTTGACGAGGCAAGCGCGGCGGGCAACGCCAGGACCGTGCGGGCTTGCTCAAATTGGCTTTGGTTTGCGGCAGCCCACATCGCGGCGGCGCGCTCCGCTTGATTGGTGTCGGACAAGTTTTTCGTCACCAACCATTGTCCAAACAACTCATCTTTTGCAAACAGCGCCCTGCCTTCATTCAGCGCCGCGCCCATGCCTTGAGCGCATCGCCCGCCCTGCCGTTTCATAGGATACCCGCCAGACGGCCTTTGCGTGTTTTGGCCTGTTCCGGATAGCTTGGCATAGGCCAGCGCCCATGCCTTGCCCCGCTGGTGGGCTGGGGTTAGCCTTTGTGCCTGCCTCCCACCCCCCTTTTGACGTGATCTCAGTGCGAACGCTGGGGGCTGCGTGGTCGTGGCTCAACCGAAGGCCAGTTATTTGCCCCCGGCCCATGGTTCGGCGCGGGCTGACCCCGGGGGTGCTGCAGTGGAGCCGAAAAGCTGTTTGGCAAGAGATTGGCACGAATGGGGGCAAGGTTCGGGCAACCGGGCCGCATTGGCCTCAGCCTTCAGAGCACGTCGTTCCCGCCCCCTTTGTCGCAGTTGTCGCGGTTGTCGCAAGGGTGGCCAACCGAAAATGCAAAGGCGGTGAAGTGGGCCAAAATCCAACTAATTCCCACGGCATCCCACAAGACGAGGGGGATTTTTTGGGGGAAGCATTTTTTCAATTTTACAGATATTCAAGTCATAACAATAACTTACAGAAAATGTATGGCGGAGGAGGTGGGATTCGAACCCACGGAACACTCTCATGTTCAACGGTTTTCAAGACCGCCGCAATCGACCACTCTGCCACTCCTCCGGGTCGGAATGCGCAATAGCCTGTGGCGGGTGATTCTGAAAGCCTCGGTTCCGTCCCCCTCAGGCCGAAAATCGCCGTTGGGCCAAGGCTCCCTTTCCTTGCCCGATTTCAAGCGCTACAATGACGCTCGACGGCTGCTTGTGCACATCTGCCAAGGTGTGCTGTTCGGCTGATACGGGTGCGCGCTACGCCGGCCCGCGTGCGGGCTGGCACTGCGGATGATCGGGACGAAACGTGCTTCATGCACGACGGGGCACAGCAGTCAGGCCGGGTACACGGTGGCGCGCAGGAACGAAGTGCTGCGCAAGGGGGCGAAATGGCGGGAACGGGGATCAGGCAACTGGCCTTTGGCATCGGTGCAGCGCTTTTGCTGGCCGGATGCGAGGCAGCGTCGACAGGTGGCAATGGCGATCCGGGTGCGGCTGCGCTGGCCAGCGCCGACATCTCAACCGTATCGCTTGACAGCCCCGATGCCACCGCAACGCCGGGTGATGATGCCGCCGTGGCAGCCGGCCCGTTGGTCGATCCGCTGGTTGTGCCGGCCGAACGGCCCGCTGCCCCGGCCCGCAGGGGTCTGTTCGGGTTTCTGAAACCGAAAACGGCTGACAGCACCGACAGTCTTGCAGGCGACCCAAGCCTGGCGGAAGTCGCGGCCTTGCCCGCTGCGCAGACCGGTGAAGGTGAGGCTCTGGCCGAAGCCCGGGTTGTTGCCGCAGACACCACGGTCCCCGTAACAGATGCGGCCGCTGATCTGGCCGCAGATGCGCCAGCGGCTGACGCAGCACCTGTCAGGGAGCGCAAAGGCTTGTTCGGCTTTCTGAAGGCCAGACCGGCCGACGGCAGCACCACCACCGCCGCTGCAACTGCAACCCCCACCCGCCCCTCGGTGCGCATGATCGACCGCGATGTCGAAGCGCCCGACGTGTTTCAGGTCACCGACAGCGGGCTGTGGGATGGCCGCCCGTCGCTGGGCGGGGTTTGGGTCGCCTATTCCGATGTCCGCGACCCCGAGCGCGTCATCATCCGCAACATGGAAACCGGGGCTTTCGTGATTGGGGCGCTGTTCCGCCGTGAGCGGGAAAACCCGGGGCCCCGGCTTCAGGTCTCATCCGATGCCGCCGATGCGCTAGGAATGCTGGCGGGTGCGCCGGCCAAGCTGAATGTCACGGCGCTGCGCCGCGAAGAGGTGGTGGACCCGGCTGATGCCGAGGCGCTGCTGGGCAGCGGTGGCGCGATTGCTGAAACCACGGTGGACCCGATTGCCGAAAGCGCCGCCGCCGCAATTGCGGCAGCACCTGAGCCGGAGCCTGCGTCGGGCGACCTGTCGGCTGCCGCGCCAGAGGTGCGCCCTGCGGCAGAACCAGCCGCCAAACCAGTGGCGAAAGCTGCCGCCCAACCGGCGGCCGCCGGGGTGAAGCCCTTCCTGCAAGTCGGGATTTTCTCGGTTGAAACCAATGCCGAAGGCACAGCCAGGTCGCTGGAAGCGGCGGGATTGACGGCACAGGTCATCAGGGAAGAAAGTCAGGGCAAGACCTATTGGCGGGTGATCGCAGGGCCGGCCGGCACGGGTGCCGAGCGTGACGCCCTGTTGGCCAAGGCCAAGGGGCTGGGCTTTGGCGACGCCTATTTCGTGTCTGGCTGAGGAACGGGGGCCATCATGCTCATTCGCTTTTTTGTGGCGCTATGCGCGGCCGGTCTGGTGGCTGCACAACCGCTGGCGGCCTTTGAACCCCGCGCCAAGGCGGCCTATGTCGTTGATCTGACGACCGGCACCGTGCTGCTGGCCAAGAACGCCGATGAGCCTTTCCCCCCCGCCAGCATGTCCAAGCTGATGACGCTGAACATGCTGTTCGAGGCGCTGCACGATGGCCGGGTGCAGATGGATACCCGCTTCAGCGTGTCGGCCAAGGCCAAGGCGATCACCGGCGAAGGCGGCTCGACCATGTTCCTCAACGAACAGGATCAGCCGACGGTCGAGGAACTGATCCAGGGCATCGTCGTCAATTCCGGCAATGATGCCGCGATCGTGGTGGCCGAAGGGCTGGCAGGGTCGGAGGAGGCCTTTTCGCAAAAGGCGACAGACCGCGCCCGGGCGCTGGGCATGGCGGGCACCACGCTGGTCAATTCCTCGGGCTGGCCCGACCCGGCGCAACGGATGTCGGCGCGTGATCTGGCCATCTTGGCCCAGCGGATGATCGAGGAATTTCCCGAATTCTACCATTATTTCGCCGAAACCGAATACAACTACAAAGACCGTGCCGTCGATAACCGCTTCAACCGCAATCCCTTGCTTAAAATGACCATCGGGGCCGATGGGCTGAAGACCGGCCACACCATAGAGGCGGGCTATGGCCTTGTCGGCTCTGCCAAACAGGGCGACCGCCGGATCGTGTTCGTGCTGACCGGGATGGACAGCGATGCGATCCGCGCCGAAGATGCGGAACGGATCGCCAACTGGGCCTTTCGCCAGTTCGTGCTGAAAACCGTGGCACCCAAGGGCACCCGCATTGCCGAGGCCGAGGTCTGGATGGGCGACGCAGCAACGGTCGGTCTTGTGGTGGCCGAAGATGCCAGGATGCTGCTGCCGGCCGAACTGGGCGATCAGGTCGCCGCCGAAGTGGTCTATACCGGCCCGGTGCAGGGCGGGTTCGAGGCTGGTACCCCACTGGCCGAACTGGTGCTGCGCCTGCCTGACATGGGGGAGATGCGCATTCCGCTGGTGGCGGAAACTGCGGTCGGCAAGGCCGGGATCGTCACCCGGCTCTTGACGGCGGCAGGCGTGCTTTACGGCGATGTCATCGGCTCTGGCGGCACGAGAGCGGAGCCCGGCGCCTGACCATGGTGGCCAGAGGAGCGTTCATCAGCTTCGAGGGGATCGACGGGTCCGGCAAATCGACCCAGGCCCGGCTGCTGGCAGAGCATCTGCGCAAGGCAGGGCATGTGGTCACGCTGACCCGCGAACCCGGCGGATCGCCGGGGGCCGAGGAAATCCGCGCGCTGGTGCTGCAGGGCGACCCCGACCGCTGGTCGGCGGAGACCGAGATATTGCTGTTCACCGCTGCCCGCCGCGACCATCTGGAAAAGACCATCCGCCCGGCTCTGGCCGCTGGCCATATCGTGATCACCGACCGCTTCGCCGACAGCACCCGGATGTATCAGGGCATCAGCCGTGGCGATCTGGGCGCGGTGGTCGATCAACTGCACAGGCTGATGATCGGGGTGGAACCTGACCTGACCTTTGTGATCGACCTTGATCCGGCCAAGGGCCTGGCCCGCGCCAAGGGGCGGCAAACCAGCGAAGAGCGGTTCGAGGATTTCGGGCTGGACCTGCAGCAAAAGATGCGGGCGGGCTTTCTGGCGCTGGCATGCAGCGCACCCCGGTTCCGGGTGGTGGCGGGTGACCGCGCCGCCGAGGAGATCGCGGGCGAGGTTGCGGCGCAAGCCACGGCATGGCTTGCCCGAAACCGCAATGGCTGACGATACCAACCCCGAGTTTGACCGGGTCGAGGGTGCGCCGCATCCCCGCGATACCGCGATCCTCCATGGTCAGCAGGCCGCCGAGGCGGCGTTTCTGGCGGCTGTGAACAGTGGCAGGCTGCATCACGCCTGGCTGATCTGCGGCCCGCGCGGGGTCGGCAAAGCCACGCTGGCCTGGCGCATCGCGCGGTTTCTGCTGACATGGGAAAAGCCGGAAGTGGGCCTGTTTGGCGAGGCCGAGCCACCGCACAGCCTTGATGTCCCCACCGATCACCCGGTCATCCGCCGCATGGCCGCCCTGTCGGAACCCCGCCTCAAACTGGTGCGGCGCGACTGGGATGACGAGGACAAGAAGCCTGACAGCGTCATCACCGTCAAACGCATCCGGGCATTGAAGAACTTTTTCCAGTTGTCCGCCACCGATGGCGGCCGCCGGGTTGTCATCATCGACGCGGCGGATGAGATGAACCCTCAGGCCGCCAATGCCCTGCTGAAGTTGCTGGAGGAACCGCCCGCCGATGCGGTGCTGCTGCTGATCAGCCACCAGCCGTCGCGTCTGCTGCCCACCATCCGCTCGCGCTGCCGCGATCTGCGCTGTGCGACGCTGGGGCCGCAGGATATGGCGCTGGCGCTGGCCGGGGCCGGGGCCGAAACCACCCAAAGCCGCGAACTGGCGGAACTGGCGGGTGGCTCGGTAGGCGAAGCAATCCGGTTGCTGAACCATGACGGGCTGAAGCTCTATGCCGATCTGGTGGCGCTGATGGCCACAATGCCCCGGCTCGACCGCCACCGGGCGCTGGCCCTGACGGAAAGCGCCGTGGGCAAGGCGAACGAGGCGCGGTTCGATCTGTTCGTGCGGCTCACCGAGATATTCCTCGCCCGGCTGGCCCGCACCGGCCTGTTCGCTCCGCCACCCGAGGCAGCCCCCGGCGAGGCGGCCCTGCTGGCGCGCCTGTCGCCCGATGGCAACGCGGCGCGGCACTGGGCCGGGGTCCAGCAGCAGCTTGGCGCCCGGGTGCGGCAAGGCAAGGCGGTCAACCTTGACCCTGCGGCGCTTCTGCTGGATATGGTGCTGAGACTAGACCAGACGGCCGCCGCCTTGGCCGCCCGCTGAGGCCGCCATGCTTGACCCGAGCCCGCCGAACTTGCCCACTTTGGCTGACCTGCCCCTGTTGGTAGACAGCCATTGCCACCTTGATTTCCCCGATTTCGCCGGTGAAATCCCGGCTTTGATCGCCCGTGCCCATGCCGCCGGGGTCGGGCGGATGGTCGCGATCTGCACCCGCCTGCGGCAGGAACCGCAGGTGCGCGCGATTGCCGAGGCCCATCCCGGGGTGTTCTATGCCGCCGGCACCCATCCGATGAGCGCTGCCAAAGAGCCGATGGCGACGGTGGCCGAACTGGTGGCGCTGGCCGCCCATCCGAAACTGGTCGGAATCGGCGAAAGCGGGCTGGATTACCACTATTCCGCCGACAGCATGGCCCTGCAGCAGCAAAGTCTGCTGATCCACATCGAAGCGGCGCGCCAGACCCTCCTGCCGCTGATCATCCATGCCCGCGACGCCGATGGTGACATGGCGCGGATATTGGAAAGCGAATATAGCGCCGGGGCTTACACCTGCGTGATGCACTGCTTTTCATCGGGGCCCGCGCTGGCCGAACGGATGCTGGCGCTGGGGTTCTATCTGTCGATGTCGGGAATTGCCGCCTTTCCCCGCTCCACCGACCTGCGGGCGATCTTTGCCGCCGCCCCGCTGGAGCGGATTCTGCTGGAAACCGATGCCCCCTATCTTGCGCCGCCACCCTATCGTGGCCGCCGCAATGAGCCCGCCTATGTTGCCCATACCGCACAGGCCGGGGCTGCGGTGTTTGGCCTGAGCCTGCCCGAATTCGCCCGCGCCACCAGTGCCAATTTCGACCGGCTGTTCACCCGGGCCGCAGTGAAACGGCAGGCGGCCTGATGGCGCGGCTGGTCTTTACCATTCTGGGCTGCGGCTCGTCGGGCGGGGTGCCGCGCATCGGCGGCGACTGGGGCGATTGCGATCCGGCAGACAAGCGCAACGCGCGGCGCCGCTGCTCGGTGCTGATCGAGCGATTTGATACCAGCGGCACCACACGGATACTGATCGATACCTCGCCCGACATGCGGGCGCAGCTCCTGGATGCCGGGGTCGGCACCCTGGATGCTGTGGTCTTTACCCACAACCATGCCGACCATGTCCACGGCATCGACGACCTGCGCCAGGTGGTGTTCAACCTGCGCCGCCGCCTGCAGGTCTGGGCCGATGGCCCGACGCAAGAGGCGCTCTATTCCCGCTTCGGCTATGCCTTTGTCCAGCCCAAAGACAGCGCCTACCCGCCGATCCTTGACATGAACACCATCCACGGCGATGTGACCATTGTCGGCGCCGGGGGCAGCGTGACGCTGCAGCCGTTTGCGGTGCAGCACGGCACGATGGATGCACTGGGGTTTCGCATCGGTGACCTCGTCTATCTGCCGGATGTGTCCGGGATCTATCCCGACACCTGGGCAAAGCTCATGGGGCTGGATTGCTGGGTGCTGGACGCGCTGCGGCGCAAACCGCACCCGACCCATGCCCATCTGGCGCAATCGCTGGACTGGATCGCCCGCGCCAAACCGCGCCGCGCCGTGCTGACCAACATGCACATCGATCTGGATTACGCCACGGTGGATGCCGAAACCCCCGCCAATGTCACGCCCGCCCACGACGGCATGACCATCGCTTACGAGGTTTAGGTGCAGGCGCTGATCGACGTGATCCTGCCGGTGTTCGTGGTGATCGGCTTTGGCTATGCCGCCGCATGGCGCGGGCTGTTTGCTGAAAGCGCCGTTGATGGCGTGATGCGCTATGCCCAGAATTTTGCGGTGCCCTGCCTGCTGTTTCGCAATCTGGCCGGGCTGGATCTGGCAGCAACTTATGACCTTAACCTGTTTGCCGCCTTTTATGTCGGGGCCTTCGTCAGCTTTGGCCTTGGATACCTTGGCGCACGGCGGTTGTTTGACCGCCCGGTAAGTGATGCGATTGCCATCGGCTTTGCCTGCCTGTTTTCCAACTCGCTGCTCCTCGGCCTGCCGATCACCGAACGCGCCTACGGCCCCGATGCGCTGGCGGGCAACTATGCCATCATCTCGATCCATGCGCCGCTGTTTTATGCCTTCGGCATCACCTGCATGGAACTGGCGCGCAACCATGGTCAGGGGCTGGCGGCGCGGGCTTTGGCGCGGCAGGTGGTGCGGGCAATCTTCCTGCAGCCCCTGGTGCTTGGGATCACGGCGGGGTTCATCGTCAACCTGTCGGGCCTGCCGCTGCCCGGTGCGCTGACCGGCGGCATCGACATGCTGGCGAAATCGGCGATTCCGGCGGCTTTGTTCGCGCTTGGCGGCGTGCTGCTGCGTTACCGGCCCGAGGGCGACAGCAAGACCATCGCGATGATCTGCGCCCTGTCGCTGGTGGTGCATCCCTTGGTGACGTTCGGCCTTGGCCGCTATGTGCTGGGGCTGGATATCCACCAGATGCGCTCGGCGGTGGTAACGGCCTCGATGGCCCCCGGGGTCAATGCCTATATGTTCGCCCATCTCTACGGCGTGGCCAAACGGGTGGCGGCAACCTCGGTGCTGGTGGCCACCGCGCTGTCGATGGTGACGATCTGGTTCTGGCTGCAACTGATACCGTAGGGTTCACCCCGGGCTGACCCCGCGCAGCCGTTCTGACCGGCGGCGCAGCAGTTCCACCGTGGCCAGCAACCCGATGGAAATCACCACCAATATCGTTGCCACCGCCAGAATGGATGGGCTGATCGCCTCTCGTATCCCGTTCCACATCTGGCGCGGGATGGTCTGCTGTTCCGGGCCGGCGATGAACAACACCGCCACTACCTCGTCGAACGAGGTGACAAAGGCGAACAAGGCCCCCGAAATCACCCCGGGCAGGATCAGCGGCATCACCACCCTGAAAAACGCCTGCACCGGCGATGCGCCAAGCGACGCCGCAGCGCGCGACAGCGATTTGTCGAACCCGGTCAGGGTGGCGGTGACGGTGATGATGACAAAGGGGATGCCCAGGGTGGCATGGGCCAGGATGATCCCGGTATAGGTCGAGGTCAGCCGACCACAGGAAAACCCCAGAACGGCGCAGGGGTTCGAATAGAAAAAGAAAATCCCGGTGGCAATGATGATGATCGGCACGATCATCGGCGAAATCAGGATCGCCATGATGACCCGGCGATAGGGCATTTCGGGGCGGCTCAGCCCCAGTGCCGCCAGCGTGCCCAGCACCGTCGCCAGAATGGTTGACCAGAATCCGACGATGATCGAATTCTTGGCGGCATTGACCCAGGTCGAATTTTCCCACATGTCGGCCCACCAGGCGCGATCACGCACCAGTTCCGGTGCCTGCATGCCAAAGGTCAGCAGATCGTCATACCAGCGTAGCGAATAGCCTGCCGGATCCAGCGTCAGCATCCTCGGGGTAAAGGTGAAATAGGGCTCCGCGTTGAAAGACAGCGGGATCACCACCAGTATAGGCGCAATCAGGAACAGGAATACCAGCACGCACATCACCCGGTAGGTGCGGTGCCACAGCTTTTCCAGCGGGCTGGCATAGGTTGGCAGGGCCATCGCGCTTTATCCCAATTTCAGATTGTCGATGCCGACCAGCCGGTCGTACAGCCAATACAGCACCAGCACCCCCGCCAGCAGCATCGCCGACAGCGCCGCCGCCATCGACCAGTTCGACTTGTCCATGTGAAAGTCGATGAAATTCGAGATCAGCTGACCATCGGCCCCGCCGACCAAAGCCGGGGTGATGTAATAGCCCACCGCCAGAATGAACACCAAAAGCGCCCCGGCCCCGATGCCGGGCAGCG
>Ga0163144_10029123_pt1 | contig 10615 bp, 7 predicted proteins | sample OliLak19BULKMAT1_FD_123175 | JGI IMG/M metagenome (GOLD analysis project Ga0163144, IMG submission 123175) | Freshwater microbial mat bacterial communities from Lake Vanda, McMurdo Dry Valleys, Antarctica - Oligotrophic Lake LV.19.BULKMAT1 | ecosystem: Environmental > Aquatic > Freshwater > Lake...
AGCTGCAAAGGCGAATCCGACTAGAACTCGGTGGCCTCCTCCACTCCTCCGTGCCCTCTGTGGCTCTTATCATTTGCGATCATCAGCGTCCATCAGCGGTTTCCCTCCCGAGCTTTCGTCCCGAGCAACATTTTGGTTTCCCGATTTCCCAATTTTCCAATTTTCCTCATCCCCGCTTTTCCACGTTTTCCAATTTTCTCTACGCTTCAAAAGGCCCATTCCACGCCCACACTCGGCAACAGCGGCAACTGATCGCGCGCCTTGCGGGTGACGCTCACCTCACTGCCCGAGACGGTCACGCGATGATCGTAGCCAATCACGTTCACCCGATCATAGGCGTTGAAGACGTCGACAAACACCCGCAGTTCGCTCCGACGGAGCTGGAAGCGTCGGGTGCCCCGCAAATCCAGCCGATGGTAATCCGGCAATTGTTCGCCATAAATCGGGCCGTTCGCCGCCACGGTAACGCGCCGGCCGTTCGTCAATGTGGCGAGCGAATACGTCACGTCGGTCGTGGGCCAGCCGGTATGAAATTGCGCCGCAGCACTGAATTCCCATCGCGCATTGGGCGCATAGGTCACATCTCCCCGCCAAGTGTGACGCTGATCGCGGGCCCGTGGCACCCAGCGGCCTGCAAGTTGCTCCTCCGCTTCCGCCAGCCCGTAGCTCAGATTCCACGCCACGACGCCGCGGCGGGAAAGCATGACTTCAACTCCGCGCGCGCGACCTTGGTTCGGCGCGAGGCGCAGTCGATCGGTCTGCACCTCGGGAAACAGGTCGTAGCCGTTGTCCACGTTCTCCCACCGCGGCGGCAGGTGATCGCTCCGGCGCTCGTAGGCTTCAATGCGCAACACCGCCTTGCGCACCGGCATCTCAACACTCACGACGCGATGCTCGGCGCGCGCCGCCCGATGGAAGACCGCCTCGTTATCCGCGACGTCGAGTTCATGCAGCCCCTGCGCCTGCGCATGCCTCCCCCAGGCGGCGCGAACCGTCGCCGGCCCCAGTGTGAGTGCCGCATTGAGCCGCGGGCCCCATTCGCGGTCGCCGGTGTGATCATGTCGATCGAATCGTAACCCCGGTTCGATCACGAGGCCCGGCAGCGGCTGCACGCGCGTCGTCACAAATGCGCCCCACGCCTCCCCGGCGGGATCAATCCGTTGGTTAACGGTTTCCGCCACGACCACCTGCCGGCCCGCCGCCACGATCGTACGCTGGCGGGAGTACGCATAACGATAGCGCGCATCACCGGACTTCACCTCGACTCCGGCGCGCGCGAGTATCCGTTCCGTTGGTACGAAGGTCCACTCGTGGCGCAACGTCGCCAGCGCCAGCTCGCGCCGCTCGCGCAACGCAAAGGGCAGCCCGTCCAGCCGGCCATCGCCATCCCGCTTCCACGTCAATTGCGCCCACGACAGCACCGCCTCGCCGGACAACGTCGGCGAGGGTGCGCCCTGCCAGCGGAGCCAGCCATACGTGCTGTCGTAGCTGCTGCGCAAGGAGGGCCGGTTGGTACGTTGCGAGCGCAACGTGTCGCCCGCGTGCAGCGCGTGCAGCGACAACCGGTGTTTCGGCGCCAGTTGGAATTCCACCTTCCCCGTCAGGTCGTAGTAGCGGGGCTCCACGTCGTCATCGCGACCTGCGACCCGCAGCGCCACATCCGGATAACCTCGGCGCGCCGTGGCGAGCCAGCTGGCCCCGCTCCGACCCATCAAACCTTCGGTGCCCGCACCCACCCCGGTCAGACTGAGTCCGAGGCTGGTACGCCGGCGAGTGGGCGTTTTCGTCTCCATGGTGAGAACCCCACCCAGACGATTCCCGAACTCGGCGGTAAACCCACCGGTCGACAGTTCCAACCGCTGGATTGCCCGCGGATCCACAATCGAAAGCGCCCCATCGACATCCTTCAGATGGAACGGCTCGATTAGTTCCACGCCATCCAACCGCGCCAGCAACTCACGATTGGGGGCACCGCGCACCCAGAACTGCGCCGTGAAATCGTCCGCGGCGAGTCCGGGTAGCCGCGCGATCGAGCGAAACAAATCATCCCCGAGTTGGGGCAACACTTCGAGTTCGCGGCTGGTCAGCGTTGCCGGCGCGGTCGTGCGCGTCTCAGCGATGCCGTAATGGCTCGGCGCTACGACAAATTCCTGCAACTTTACCACTTCATCGGGCGCAGCTGACGCCGCCTCGCTCACGCCCAGCAGCGGCGAAAGCAGAACGAGTGAGGTGCGAGCCAAAGCGGAAAAACGGGAGAGAAGCATAGCCAGAGTAGCGCCAGTCCAAACCCGTTCCGAAGTAAAAACAAGAGTGATGCGGCGAGGTGTGCATAGGAAATGTTGGGATGAGAAAACGACGGGCGAAGAGCCGGGGGCGGTCACTTCGATTTGGGCAAGAGCACGGGCTGCGGATCAGCTACCCACCCCGCCGCGCGTGCGCCGCCCGGACTCAAACAATTTGCGCGCAATCGCTCAAAACGCGCAGAAAGTGCACCTGCTCGGCAGGGACGACGTAATTCGTTGCCCGGGGCTGTTGGACGCGTTGATTTCCGCGGCGCTACCGGCCCACGCCTCACGCGGGATTGCCATGGGCCGAATCCATGCAACGCTTCGGATGCAGTTTAACGTCCCCTGCCCCATGAATCGTCGCCACTTCCTTGGATCCGCGATCGCGGCCGTCGCTCATATGCCCCTCCGTGCGCAAACCGCCGATGTGAGTGAGTTTGAAATTGGCCTCGTGGCCGACGCGCAATACGCCGACATCCCCGCGGCCGGCACGCGCTACTATCGCGAGTCCATTTCCCGCCTCGCCGCCGCCGCCGATCACTTCCAGGGACGCGACCTCGCGTTCTGTGCCCACCTGGGCGACTTGATCGATCGCAACTGGGACTCCTTCACCGCCATCGAGCAGCCGTTGAGTCAGAGCCGCCACCAGTGGCATCAGGTGTTGGGCAATCACGACTTCGAGGTGATCGATGCCCTGAAAACCAAGGTGCCGGATCGTCTGCGCGTACCCCGCCGGTACCGGAAATTCGAATACGGCGCTTTCGACTTCCTCATCCTCGACACCAACGACGTCAGCACCTACGCGCACGCCGCCGGGACGCCCGAACACACCGTGGCTACAACCGAGTTCGCGGCCCACGTCGCGGCGCTGCTCCCGCAAGCCAAGCCGTGGAACGGGGGCATCGGACCGACGCAACTTGCCTGGCTCGACCACCACTGCGGCGAGGCGCGCTCGCGGGGCCGCAAGGTCATTGTGCTCGCGCATCATCCCATTCTGCCCGTGGGCTCGCACAACGTTTGGAACGCCCCCGCCATCCTGAGAGTGATCGAGCGTCACCGCAACCTCGTCGCCTGGCTCAACGGCCACAATCACGCCGGTGCGTTCGCGATGCATGAAGGCGTGCCCTTCGTCACGATGCGGGGCATGGTCGAGACCCCCGACACCACCGCCTTTGCCACCGCGCAGATCCGGCCCGATCGCATGATCATCACCGGCCACGGCCGCGAACCTTCGCGCGAACTTATCTTTCGAACGTAAGCCATATGCCACCGGCGGCGAAGCGGGCGCATTTGCCGGTTGGCGGTTCCGGCTCCGGCGCGGAGCGGAGTCCGCGCCCTACCTTTTCAAACGTCACGATGGGTAGGGCGGCGAGTCCCTTCACCGCCTTTTTCAAAGGTCACGATAGGTAGGGCGGCGAGTCCCTTCGCCGCCTTTTTCAAAGGTCACGTTGGGTAGGGCGGCGAGTCCCTTCGCCGCCGCGATGGCTGCCACCGCCCACCGGCAGATGCGCCCCTGCGAAGCCCAGCGCGGGAAAAGGAATCGACGCCGCAGCCCGTTTCCCAGACCGTTCGCCGCTCCTTCTTCCCGGACGTGACATACCCGAGCGTCCCGCCATCCCCCTTCACTTCGTCTCTCTGCACCATGTTACTCCACCGTCTTATTCCTGCGCTGGCCCTGGCACTCGCGTCAACGGTCAGTGCGCTCGCCGCGGCGGCTTCCCCCACGCGTCCGAACATCATTTTGATCATGGCCGACGACATGGGTTGGGGCCAGACCGGCTACTATAAGCATCCCGTGCTGAAAACCCCAAACCTCGATGCGATGGCGGCCAATGGCCTGCGCTTCGATCGCTTCTATTCCGGCGCACCGAACTGCTCCCCAACTCGCGGTTCCGTGCTCACGGGTCGCTCCAACGATCGAGCGGGCGTCCAAAATCACGGCTATGCGCTGCGCCGTCAGGAGAAGACCGTTGCCCAGGCATTACGTGGCGCCGGATATGTTACGGGTCATTTCGGCAAATGGCATCTCAACGGCTACCAAGGCCCCGGCGCACCCATTCTCGCGAGCGATACCCATCATCCCGGACACTTCGGTTTCGATACGTGGTTCTCGGTGACCAACTTTTTTGACCGTGATCCGCTGATGAGCCGGCAGGGCAAGTTTGAAGAGCACTCCGGTGACTCCTCCGAGATTGTCGTCGCCGAGGCCTTACGTTTCATCAAAGAGAACCGCAGCGGGACGAAGCCTTTCTTCACCGTCATCTGGTACGGATCGCCGCACAGTCCCTTTGTGGCCTCTGACAGTGACAAGGCCGCCTTCGCCCAGCTGAACGAGAAATCCCAGCATCATCACGGCGAGCTGGTGGCGATGGATCGGAGCATCGGGACCCTGCGGCAGGCGCTGCGCGAAATGAAAATCGCGGACAACACCCTCGTGATGTTCAACAGCGACAACGGCGGGCTGCCCGAAATTACTCCCAACACCGTAGGCGGACTGCGCGGTTTCAAGAACAGCGTCTTTGAAGGAGGCCTGCGCGTGCCCGCCATCATCGAGTGGCCCGCCGTGATCAAGACGGCGCGCGTTACGAACTATCCAGCGGGCACGTTCGACATTTTCCCGACCCTCGTCGATATCACGGGCCTGCCGGCCACCGTGATGCTTAAACCGGTGGATGGCATTAGTCTCAAGCCCCTCTTCGTCGGCGATCTCAAGGAGCGCGCTCAGCCGTTGCCGTTTCGCCATCAGGGACGCGGGGCGTGGATCGACAACCGTTACAAGTTGCTCACGCAGAACCTCGAGAAAGGAGAGTTTGAACTCTACGATCTGGAAGCCGACCCGAAGGAAACCAAAAACCTCGCGGCGGAGCGTCCCGAAATCGCCGCACGGATGCGCTCCGCATTCTTGAAGTGGAACGAATCCGTGGCCGCGAGCGTAGCCGGAAAAGACTATCCGGAAGGACGCGTCGATCCCGCTGAGCCACCGTCACGACGTTGGCATACCGCGCCGGAATATCAGCCGTTCCTGCAGGCGTGGAAAAATCGGCCCGAATTCAGGTCCGAGCTCGATCGTCCCGAAAAGGGCGCCGGCAAGAAAAAGTAAGGCGCAGCGCTCGTCGCACCAAGTTGAAAAGGTATCCCGAGCCGCCCCCTAAAGGCAGCAAACCCCGCCTCGGATATCCCAACATCTGCGCAGCCTTGGGACTGACGGTATGACAAAATGCTGGCCCGGCTCTTCCCCCGCTTCGATTCACCGGTATTCTGCCCCCTCGGCAATGTCGCCCCCCCCGCCAATGCTCCGACCGGTTCTCATCATCGACGATACCGATGATGATCTCTGCCTGGCGCGGCGCTACCTGATGAAGGCGGGCATCGTTAACCCGGTTCTCTCGTTCGACGACTGCGAGCAAGCGCGCGACTACTTAACGTCTGCCGTCAATCCGCCCAATCCTGAACTGCTTCCCTGCCTGGTTTTAACCGATTTGCGCATGCCGCGAATGACGGGAATTGAACTGATTGCATGGGCCCGTTCCAACCCGGCTTTCGACTCGGTGCGATTTGTCATCCTCTCCACGTCTTGCAACGAACGTGACCAGGAATCCGCCTGGTCAGCCGGTGCCGACGATTATTTGGTTAAGTTTCCTGAAACCTCCGTGTTCGCAGACCTGGTGAACGCCGCCAACGCCTCGGTCAACTCGCGCGCCACTACCGAGCGGTAGCGATCAGACGAGCTCCCCAAAATCATCGGTCTCCCCGATTCAGTCGTGGCCGCGTCGACGGCCACGCGCTGGTCCACGCCACGACTATTCTCCCCGATGTCGTCGCGTATTACCGCGCTACATACCCGTGTGCCCTGCGGGGTAAGAAATTGTCTGGCGGCCGTATCGGTCCGACCATCGGTCCGATGCTTCAAGATCTGCTGCAGCTGCGCGACCACGAACCGCCCATGGGCGACCTGTTCAACCATGCCACGTTCGCGGCGAGCCGGGCCATCTGGACCGCTCCTTTGCCGCACGAAGTCGGCGTCCCCGATTCGCGTATAATCCACGTCCGCGTCCTGCGACTCGCCGGGCGGGCCCACCTGCACCGACTCGGCATCCGCCGGGGAATGGGCTATCACAAATGCGGTAGCCGCCAGGATCTGGACTGGGTGACCGCGCTGCGGCTACTGGCCTTTCACGACGGCCAGTGGCAAGAACGGCTCCATCTCCCGGACGTGCGAAAGCCCGCGGCCGATGAAATCATCTGGTTCGATCTTGGCGGCATCGAGACGAGCGCCGTGACCATTGAAATTCGCAAATCCGGCATCGATGACGGCTGGACGCCGTGGAACCTCGCGGAGTCAGCCTTCATTCTCGAAGGCAAACTCAGCGGGCCCATTCCTCCGCGCCGGGAAACGTTGCTGAAACTCGACCGCTTCAAACTCGGCGATTTAACCACGGGGATCACCGCCCGCGAAATCGACGGACAGGTTCACTTTCACACGCCCGCTTACGACGTCGCCTTCCATCTCACCCGCCCGGGCTTTTCGTTTCTTGGTCTCAACGGAGAAACGCCGCGTACCCAAGCCATCAATACGCTCGCAGTGCGACCCGCCATCTCCTGGCAAGGCCCACGGCTGCATGAAGTCGGACTCCCACCCGTCATGGCGCCTGCGGTCCGATTTGCCGTTTCAGGTCAAACCCGGGTCGAGGGCGCGACGGTCACCTACGATTTCACCGCTGGTCCGCTGCAGTACCGCTTGCGCTGGCAAGTGACGCCTGAGGGCTTGGTGCTCCAAGCTCGTCGCACCGCCGAGCGCGACGTACTGGCGTGGGACAGTGCCGCGTGGACGATCGCGCTGCGCAACAGCGTATCACCGTCTCAGGTTATCGGAAAACTCCTTCCTGACGGCGAGACGGGCGCGGTCGCGCTCCCGTTGCTGCTGCACCTTCCGAGCTTCGGGACGTGGGAGATCGCATCGCGTTCGCCCGACCTGTTCGCCCGCAGCGACTGCTTTCGGAAACACGACTACAACAGCCTTGAACTCAAACTGGGCGAGCAGCGGACCGCGGAAGGACTGTATCACCTCGCAGCCGGCACGTTCACGGCCCGCGTCACCCTCCAGCCCAGATCCGCGCCCCTCGTGCTCCGGCCGGATGCACCCGCCGCAGCGCGCGCGGCCGTGCGCCGGACATTTTTCACCGCGCTGACCTATCGGGCCGACACGGGCACCCTCAGCAATAACGGAGCCTCCATGCATTGTCCCATTTGCCTGGATACGTGGACCGCCGTGATGCTGCCACTGCCAGCGATTCTTTCCGGTTATCGCCCCATCGAACTGGTGCGTACGTCTCTCGAGCGCTGGCTCACCGGTGGTCCCGGCTATGCCGCCGGTCGCCTGCTCCAGGACGGGATCGCGCACGAGGCGAGCGATGAATATCTGATGACCGACACCGCCGGGCTCCGTGGACTCGGAGACTACCTGCGACACGTGGCAGACCTGGCGTGGTGGACAAAATACGCCGGTTACATCCGCCAGCGCATCGCCATCGTGCGGCACCGTGATCTCGACGGCGACGGTCTGATCGAGAGCCCCTACCGCACCGGCGTGAGCGGAACTTCCCAGTGGAGCACCTGCTGGTACGACGTCGTTTCCTTTGGGTGGAAAGACGCGTTCGCCAATGCGATTCTCTACGGCGCGTTGCGGGAACTGGCCCCGGCGCTGCGGAAATTTCAGGCCGGCAGCGAAGCGGACGAACTCGAGCTGTGGGCCGACGCCATCCGCCGCAGTTTTCATCCCGCGTTTTGGAATGAGGCCAACGGTTGGTTTGCTGGCTGGCGATGTCAGGAAAACGTCCTGCATGACTATGGTTTCTTAGCGATCAACGGCGCCGCCGTGAACGTCGGTTTGGTCCCAGAGGCTGACGGGAAATCGCTGCTTCGGCGACTGCTCGCCGAAGCCAAACGCGTCGGCATGCCGGACGCCGCCCTTGGACTGCCCGGAAACCTGCACCACATTCCCGACCGCGATCTCGCCGACATCATGCAGGGGTATCCGCTCGGGTATTACCAGAATGGCGGCCGCACGCATGCGCAGACGCGTCACTTCATCATGGCACTCTATCGGTGCGGCCTGACCGCCGAAGCCGATCAGCTGTTGGAACGTTTATGCGTCGGACTCGCCGACGCGCGGGTCTTTGGGGGCAACCAGAGTGGCGTTGACTGGCGCTACTGGGACGATCGCCCGTGCGGCTACGAAGGCCTGCTCACCGATCAGTTCGGAATTCTTGAAGCCATCTATTGGCGGTGGGGCCGAAAGCGCCGGGAAAAACTGAGCTAACGAGGTGAGCCCGGGGTCCGGCTGGCGTGGGGGAACGCATCGCGGATAACGCGAATGAAGCGGATGCCCGAGGTAGTCGTGGGTTTGAGTCCAGATCGAGCTCTTGGATCGGATGAATTTATCCGCGTAATCAGCGTTATCAGCGGTCAAAAGTTTTGGATTATTCCTGACCTCATTCCACATGAGATTTGGACTCCTCCGAGGGGTAAGGTGCGACCCTTCGGGAAATGATCTGCCCGCAGGGATTTTCCCCTGTGCGTAAGCCGCCCGTTCAGCTTAACTCGCGCTGCGCTGCTCTCACCTATGAAGACTTTTCTACTCCTCGTTCTCCTGACTGTAAGTAGCAGCGTCCACCTGCTCGCTCAGGAGTTCGACGTCGTCATTCGCCACGGTCGCTTGATCGATGGCACCGGTAAGCCGGCCGTGGTGGGCGACTTGGCCATTCGCCAGGATCGGTTCGTGGCGATCGGGACATTTCCAGGAACGGGTCGGATCGAAATCGATGCTACCGGCAAAGTGGTGGCTCCAGGGTTCATTGATGTGCACACGCACTCGGAAAATATTGTCGAGCTTCCGCGGGGGGAAAATTTCGTCCGCATGGGCGTGACGACGATCGTGAGCGGAAATTGCGGGAGCTCGGAGACCGACATCGCGGCTTATTTCAAAACGATCGCAAGCACCGGGGTGGCGCTCAACGTGGCCACTCTCCTGGGTCAAGGGTCGGTCCGTGATGCGGTGATGCGCGGCAGTTTCATGCGCCCGCCAACGGCAACCGAGTTGGAGCGGATGCGCGAACTCGTCACCCAGGCGATGGAGGACGGCGCGGTCGGCATGAGCACGGGCTTGATCTATCTCCCGGGCACGTTTTCGAAGACGGACGAAATCGTCGAACTCGCCAAAGTTGTGGCCAAGCACGGTGGCATTTACGCGAGCCACATGCGCGGCGAGTCGCACCCCAAGATCTTCGATTCGATCAACGAACTCGGACGCATTGCGCGCGAGGCGAAGATCCGGGCTCAGGTGTCACATCTAAAAATCAGCGGTCCGAATGGCTGGGGTCGGGCCGACGAAGTGATTGCGTTGCTCAATAAGCTGCGATCCGAAGGGCTCGAGATCACTCAGGATCAGTACGCCTATACCGCGTCGAGCACGGGAATTTCCACGCTCGTGCCGGCATCCGCCCGCGAGGGTGGCACCAAGGAATTCGTCGCGCGCATTTCGGACCCGGAAAACAAAGCGCGCATCGTGATACAAATGAAGACCAGTCTGGAGGAGGCAGCGCGCAAAGATTATACCTATGCCGTGATCGCCAGCTATCGGCGGGATCCCCGTCTCAACGGGAAGACCGTGCCGGAGGCGGCCAAGCTGCTGCGCGGCTCCGACACGCTCGCCGATCAGATCGAAACGGTGCTTGAGATCGTCGGGAACGGTGGCGCGCAGGGCGTTTTCCACGGCATGCATGAACCCGACCTGCAGCAATTCCTAGCTCTGCCGCTCACGATGATAGCATCGGATTCCGGTCCGCGAAAATATCAGGATGGCGTGCCCCATCCGCGTGGCTACGGGAATAACGCCCGCATCCTTGCCCGTTATGTGCGCGAGCTAAAGGTGCTCACCCTCGAGGAAGCGGTGCGAAAAATGAGCTCGCTCCCGGCCCAAACGTTTCGGCTAAAAAATCGAGGCGAACTCAAGCCCGGCTTTATTGCCGACGTGGTCGTTTTCGATCCCGCCACCGTTTCCGATCCTTCCACGTTTTCCGACCCGCACCATTACGCGACTGGCTTTAGTGACGTGATCATCAACGGCGTGCCCGTGATCAAAGACGCAGCGTTTACGGCCGCACGGCCCGGACGACCGGTCCGGCTGAAGGACGAATAAGAATGAAGCCACGGGTTAATCGACCGATGCGCGCCGGCGGGCTGAACGGGTGACGTTCAAATCTGACGCGTCTGCTCGAATTCGATTTGATCCTGGATCCTAGCCGGAACATTTCACACTCTGGCGTGAACGC
>Ga0163144_10029124_pt1 | contig 10615 bp, 10 predicted proteins | sample OliLak19BULKMAT1_FD_123175 | JGI IMG/M metagenome (GOLD analysis project Ga0163144, IMG submission 123175) | Freshwater microbial mat bacterial communities from Lake Vanda, McMurdo Dry Valleys, Antarctica - Oligotrophic Lake LV.19.BULKMAT1 | ecosystem: Environmental > Aquatic > Freshwater >...
GGGCTGGGTGCACGCTACGACCGCACCGAGACGCCGAAGGCGGTGTTCGATCCGCTGACCGCCGAGTACCAGTCGAACACGCTGACCGGCCGCCACGCGGACCTTTTCGTCGACTACAGGCTGACCGGCCAGGTCACGACCAACCTGCGTCTCAGCTACAGCCGACAGAGCAATTCGCTGGTCGACGCGGCAGATTTCTCGGGGCTCACCGGCCGGCTGGGAGTGAATTGGCAGGCGACCGGAAAGCTCTCTTTCAGCGCCCATGGGTCGCGCGACTCGGGCTTCGACTCCGCCTTCGGCAGCGCGACGATCGTGCCTCCCGGCTCGCCCCCGGGCACGCCCCCTGTCACCCGGCTGTATGAAAACAACCGGCTCACCTATGCGGCCGACCTCGGCGCCGTCTACTCCGCGACGGCGAAGATCGATGTGTCCACCGGCGTGCACTACACACGAGCGCAGCTTGTGTCGACGACGAGCGATGGCCTGAGCGCGTCTGCGGCGGACAGCACCGACATTCAGAGACAGTTCTACCTCGCCGCCAACTACGCCTTCCTGCGTAACGGATCGGCCTCCTGCAGGTTCGCGCGAGAGTTGCGCAAGGTCTCAGGCGGAGTCGCCTATTCGTACGACTCGAGCAGCATCGGCTGCTCGGCCCGGTTTACCTATCGCTAGGTGCGGAAGATCTCCGCCGCGCGTTAGCGCTTCGGCGGATAGAGGAACGTTCGCCCCACCGTCTGCCAGTCGCGACCGAGCATCTTCCACTCGAGCACGGCTCCTGGCGCGGCGCCTTCAATGACGATGTAGTACGGCCGGCCGACGTCGAAGTCGATCACTGTCTGGCGCGCGGTGGTGAGGAAAACCGAGCCGCCGCCGCGCACCCGGAACTCGTGCTTGCCCGGCAGCATCGAGACGACCCAGCCCCTGCCGGCCTCGAGGCCCGTGCCCGGTCCGAGGCTGCCGCAGCTGCCCTGCTGGTGCGCCTCCTGCGCCTTCCAGTCCGCGGGTGCGGCAGCGAGGACGAGCGTGTTCGTGAGAACGAACGACAGGGCGAAGGCGATCTTCTTCATGACGATGGCGGTCATCCTACTCGGCCGAACCAGCCGAGGCACTTGCAGCACGTGAACTACGCACGGGCGCATCCGCAACCAATTGTGAGCACGGTAAGGCGATGGACGGGCTGCGGCGCTGCTGCGACGGGTGGTGAGCACGCGCGTTCACTGGACCGCTTGCGCGCTGCTCTTTGTCACAACTCCCCTTTCAAGTTCGCCGGCACGCACCCGAAATGACCGGAACATCCCGCCCTTCGAGACTTGACCGAAACGGCCCGCCCGTTCTCCGCCAGATTCCCTGATGACGACGAAACTTGCAACAATCCGACCCATGGCCACCGGTCTCGCGGTCCTGATGACGTGCCTCCACACCGCATGCGGGGGTGGCGCCGGGGCGGAAACGATTTCTCCCGAAAGCTTTGCCGAGACGTTCGCCGGTGCGGCATCGAGCGTGGTTTCAGCCAACGGCAGCGACGGCCCGTTCGCCTCCGGCGGAGCGAGCCCGATCGCCAGCGCTCCGGCTGCGGGTCCGGCGCCGAGCACACCCTCCCTACCACCGAGCACGCCAAGCACGCCAAGCATGCCGCCAAGCATGCCGCCAAGCATGCCGAGCGTCCCGCCTACCACGCCTGTCGTCCCGCCAAGCGCGCCGAGCTTCCCGAGCACCGTCGTCGCGGTCGACCTCTCCAAGATCCCGCCTGCCGGATTCGGGACCAGCGCGATGAACGTCTCGACTACGACAGAGGTGGCACCCAAGGGCGACGGCGCGTTCCGGACGGTGTGCGGTTTCGCCCACATGTCGTTCGACGATCCGATCGTCTTCCCCGGACAGCCCGGGCGTTCCCACCTGCACACGTTCTTCGGCAACACCGGCGCCAACGCCAACTCGACTGCCGAGTCGCTGCGCAGCACCGGCAATTCGACCTGCCGCGGCGGCGTCGCCAATCGGTCGTCGTATTGGGTGCCGACGCTGATCGACACCAAGAACGACGCGCCGATCAAGCCCGACGAGATCATGGTGTACTACAAGAACGGGGTGCTCGACGCAACCAAGGTTCAACCGATCCCCGCGGGTCTGCGCATGATCGCCGGCGAACCGACCGCCAGCGCCGCCAACCCCGATGTCTTCAGCATGCGCTGGAAGTGCATCGGTGGGCCGAACAATCAGAACGGCCTCTACCAGTCGTCGATCGGTAACTGCGATGTCGGCGCCTCGCTTTACCAGGAAGTCTTCTTTCCGCAGTGCTGGGACGGCGTCAACCTGGACTCGCCGGACCACAAGAGCCACATGAGCTACACGGTTCTGGTGAAGATCCCCAACGACCCGCGCGGCTGGTCCCAGGCGGCATGCCCCAAGACCCACCCGGTGGTGCTGCCGCAGATCGCCTACAACGTGGTCTACAAGGTCAGCGAGACGGACGCTCCGCTCCGCTGGCGCCTCTCGTCCGACAACTACGACCGTAGCAAGCCGGGCGGCTTCTCGTCGCACGGCGACTGGTTCAACGGCTGGAAGAGCGAGATCAGCGACGCTTGGGCGAGACACTGCATCGAGACGCAGAAGGATTGCCACGCCCATCTGCTTGGCGACGGACGACAGATCTTCTAGCACATCCAAGGGTACCGCCCCCGAGGCACCCCTCTTGCATCATCGCGTCTTCGGCGACGAAGCCCGGCGGCAGGAGCGACATGAAGGACGCGATCAAAACGGCTCTCCACCGGCTCGGCGTCTATGCGCCGGCCCGCGACCTCTACCGGACGGTGAGCCGCAAGCATCGCGATGAGCGGCGGTTGCGGCGCGAGTTCTTCGCCCAGCTCGTCTCCCCGGGCGACCTCTGCTTCGACATCGGCGCTAACGTCGGCCAGACGATCGAGGCGCTGCGCGCATGCGACGCATCGGTGGTCGCACTCGAGCCGAACCCGAACTGCCTGAAGGCGCTGCGCCATCAGTTCGCCCGCGACCCGAAGGTCACGCTTGTGACCAAGGCGGTCGGCGACCGTCCGGGCAAGGCGGCGCTGCACTTCAGCGGCACCGCCGCCACCGCCAGCCTGCGCGGCGACTGGAACCGGCATGACGACCAGACAGTCGAGGTCGAGACTGTCACCCTTGACCAACTGATCGCCATCCATGGCGCACCGAAGCTTCTGAAGGTCGACGTAGAGGGTTTTGAGCTGGAGGTCTTCCTCGGCCTCGGGCGGGCCGTGCCAGTCGTCTACTTTGAGATGCACGCCCGCGAGATCGCGGTCGTCGGTCGGATCCTCGCCCGGCTGGGTACGCTCGGCCGCATTATCGGCATCAACATCATCAGCGAAGACCACTCGACCTGGCTCTGGCCGGAGTGGTCTCCCGCCGACGGCTTCATGGCCAGACTGTCGGCGCCGCCGGAGGTGGCCAACGTCGTCGTCCGCATGCAGGCGGCCACCTGACGCAGTGCTAAGGTCCGCAATGCCATGGATCGCGAGGTGTGCGCGCGGCCGGCAGGAAAGACCCCAGTTTTGCAGCGTCAAGCAGGATACTGAGAATCTATTGACCTTGCCACCTAGGCGACGATTCACCCCGGTCGACAGTGGCGTCTGGCGAGATGCCTGCGAGTCGAAGTCGGCACCCTCTCGCTCTTGCCTAATATGAAACTTCCCGAACAGCTGAAATTCATCCAGCCCTTCGTTTATGCCGAGCTCACCAGATTCGGAAGCGCTTGTGATGGCGGCTACCTGGTTCCAAGACAATATCTGGTCGGGATCGACGCCCTGATCTCGTTCGGTGTATCGGTGGACTGGAATTTCGAAAGGAGCATCAGGAAGATTCGACCGGACATACCTATCCACTGCTACGACCACACCGTCGGGACGAAGTTGTTCGCCAAGCACCTCACAGCGGGGTTTTTCAGCTTCCTGACCGGTCGCGAGCGACCGGCCGGAGTGGCTGCCAGACTGTCGATCTGGCGTGACTACCATCGCTTCTTCAAAGACAAGACTCGACATTTCGCGCAGCGGATATACAACCGTCACGAAAGCGGCATTGACGCCACCATCGACGATGTCTTCGAGAGATTGAAGGATTCCCGACGCTCGCTCTTAAAGATGGACATCGAGGGCGCGGAGTATCGAGTAATCCCCGACATCCTGAAATACGCTGATCGGATCGATATCCTCATCGCGGAATTTCACGACACTGGCCCGCTGAGAGTTGTCTTCGCGGAACACATGGGATTGCTCGCCGAGCACTTTCATGTAGCGCATGTTCATGGCAACAACTATTGCGGACGTGCGGACGACGGCTTGCCTGAAGCATTGGAGATCACCTTCATCAGCCGTCGGCTCGGCAAGCCAAGTGAGTCGCGAACGAGGTTGCCTCTGCCCGGACTCGATTCGCCCTGCAACGCGGGAGCCCCTGATCTGGGAATGGCGTTCTGACATTGACGACTTCACCGGACCCACGGGAACGCGGGGGTCCCGGTGCGAACGCGCTGGAAAACCGATACGCTCCATCGTGGGCTGCTCTGAGGGAATCCTTGCACCGCGTGGCCGATCGGAGTTGCCGGTATTCCGGCCATGACCGCGGCCAGCTACTCGGCGATCATCGTCGGCACCGGCTTCGCCTCGAGTTTCTTCCTGCTCGAGTACCTCCGGCATTCCGACCCGAGCGCGCGGGTTCTGGTGCTCGAGAGAGGCGGCCGCACCGACCCGGCGGCGATCCTGCAACGCCGCGACAGTTTCGACCTCCGCTTCGACGACATGATCGTCAACCGGACGCCGCAGAAGCCCTGGATCCAGAACATCGCATTCGGCGGCGGCTCATGCTGGACCGGCAACACGCCGCGCATGCACCCCAACGACTTTCGCACCAAGAGCCTCTACGGTGTGGGCGTCGACTGGCTTCTGAGCTACGACGAGCTCGAGCCTTATTACGCACGGACCGAGCTGGCGATGGGAATCGCGGGCGGCGAGGCGGGCCCTTTCAGACGTTCGGCCCCCTATCCCTATCCTGCGCACGCCTTGAACGCCTTCGACAAGGCGCTCGCACGCAAATACCCCGGGCTGCACATCGCCTTTCCAAGCGCCCGCTCGAGCAGCGTGAAGACCGGGCGGCCTGTTTTCTGCGGCTCGGGCGTGTGCTCTGTCTGCCCGGTCAGCTCGAAGTTCCAAGTCAACCTGCACCTGACGGAGTTGTACGCCGATCCGCGAGTCACATTGCTGCTGCAAGCGGAGGTCGAACGGGTAGAGACGGAGGGAGGGCGTGTCACCGGCGTCCAATACCGGCGCGGCGGCCGTGAGCAGCGCGCTCGGGGAGATGTCGTTGCGGTGGGTGCACACGCGATCATGACGCCGTTTATCCTGCTTCGCTCGGGGCTTAACGACCGGGCCCTCGGGCGCTATCTCAACGAGCAGATGTCGAGCGACGTCCAGGTCGACCTCGACGGCATCGATAACTACGGCGGCGGGCAGTCCGTGACCGGCCTCGGCGCGATGTTTATCGACGGCGCGTTTCGCAGGGACCGTGCAGGCTGTCTGGTCGAAAGCTGGAACGTGCCTTGGCTGCGCGCTGAGCGAGGCCGTTGGCGCCAGCGAGCGTTGCTCAAGCTCGTGTTCGAGGACATACCGAGCTTCGACAACCGCGTCGGCATCGCCTCCGAGGACGGTTCGAAGCCGGAGATCCACTACCCGGCGGTCTCCTCCTACATGCAGGCCGGACTCGACTCAGTCAAGGCCCTCGTGGAGGAGCTGCTGCGCGGCCTGCCTGTCGAGGGATTCCGAATCCTTCCGAGCGAGGGGAGTCTGGGCGGCGAAGCCCACATCCAGGGGACCACCCGCATGGGCAAGGATCCGGACGACAGCGTCGTCGATCGTGACCTGCGGCACCACCGGCACCGCAACCTTCTGGTCCTTGGCAGTGGAACGTTCCCCACCTGTCCCGCGGCCAATCCGACGCTGACCCTGTCGGCCTTGTCGATGCGAGCAGCGGAACGACTGTTCGCCTGAGACCGCGATGGGCATCCGCCGCCGACGATTCCTCATGCTCGGTGCCGGCACAGCGGTGGGCGTCGTCGCGACTCTCGGCCTGTCGCGCGGGTTTCGTGGAAATCCGTCGGCCGTGATCGTTGCCATCCTCGAGCGCCGACTCGGCTACCTGCAGATCGACCGCGGGTCGCTGGACCGCTTTGCTGCCGACTACATAGACACTCGCAAACGGTTCAGCCGCGAGCTCTCGCTGATGTCGCTGTTCGCGCTCCCTTATCGCTACGTCACTCCGCACCCGTGGTTGAAACGCGGTCATGCGCTTCGTCGCCTCGAGGACAACGTCGTCTCGCGCTACCTGCTCTCAACCGATTTCTTCGAGAACGGCGCGAACGAGACGCGGCCGGTCGCCTACGTCGAGTTCCACGACCCGTACAGCATCGCCTGCCGCAATCCGTTCGTGCCGCGCCCGAGCGTCGACGGGGCACCCCAAGCGGCCGCCGCGCCTAGGACTTGACAAGCCGGTAGTAGCCCGCGCGCCGCGCCCATGCCTTGAGCCGCTGCGTCGCCTCATACGCCTCACGCGTCAGCTCCTCGAACGGCGCAGGCGCCTTGGACTCCGTGATCTCGCCCGGTACCGGGAGGTCGCCCGCATCGATCGCCTCAGGAATCCACCACTTGGCAACGCCTCCCCCGTGGAAGCACTTCATCGCCTGGAATCGCTCGGCACGCAGCACCGTGCGACCGGAGGCGCCGAACCGGCGCAGCACCCGCTTCCATTGCGAGTTGCCCCAGCAATGCCAGTGCACCGGGTCAAGGTATCCGCCACCCGAGCGCATCGCCAGCGCCGCCCAGACGATCGCCTCGACGTGCATGGCGCGCGGCAACGTCGTTCCACCCAGGCGAGCGATCAGGCCGTCGAGCCAGTCCAGATCGAGGCCATTGCTCGCCTGCGCGACGCCAATGTCGACGTGGTGCGCAAGACGAATGCCCTCGTCGTACGCCCGAACCACCACCTCGTGCGGCAGCAGGCAGCTCGGCGGCTGGTGCATCAGGAGCAGGCCGGTCTTCGGCGTCGGCTCGAACCGGAAACGGTTCGGGAAGTAGAGGTCCGGATCGAGGATCACCATCTCGCCCCCGGGCGGCGCGAACAGCATCGGATCCGTGATCTTGCGCCAGCAGGGGTGGCCGAAGCGGAACGCGGCGATGCCCGGGTGGCGCGCCAGCATGCCGGCGGCGAGGTCGTCGGCTTCGGACTGGGCCGCCACGCGCCAGCGATGCCGCTCGGGCACCGCCAGCACCTGCATCGCCTCGACCAGCGCGTTCTTGTCCTCGGCACTGTCGGTGATCAGCGTCAGGTCGAGGTCGTCGAGGCTGTTCAACACCAGGCTTTCCATCGCTCGGCGTGCATAGGGCAGCGAGCGCGAGCTGAGCACGCAGTAGACGTCGCGGCGCGTGACGGATTCGGAGGTCGTATTCATGGTCGGTGGTGAGGGATCTCGGTAGTCGAGGAGTCAGGTCGCCCGGTGGGCATCGACGGGATGCGCCGTCGCCGGACCCGAGCGCCGAATCGCGTCAGCGTAGAGATTGAGCATGCGGTCGACCTTCAGCTCCCAGTCGAACTCGCGTCGAACCTTGGAGAGACCGGCGGCACCGAGGCGCCGCCGGGTCGGCTCGGATCGCGCCATCTCGACCATCGCCGCGGCGAAGCCGGCAATGATCGCCTCGCGCGATTCGGGAGGCACCAGGACGCCGCATTCCGGGTCGAGATAGTCGAGCGGGCCGCCCCAGGCAGTGGCGATCACCGGCTTGGCCATCGACATCGCTTCGAGGACGACCGCGCCACCGCACTCGAGCAGGCTCGGCAGCACCAGGGCATCGGCATCGCGCAGCCGCTCCGCGCAGGCCGCTTGCGCGAGCCAGCCGGCGAAGTGCACTGCATCGACGTCGGCGGCATCGGCGCCAGCGATGCCGAGCTCCTTGGCCAGCGCCTCGAGCCGGCTCCGCTCGCTGCCATCGCCCAGGATCCAGAGCCGCATCGGCACGCTCCCCCGCGCCCGCGCGAAGGCATGCAGCAGCAGGTCGACCGCCTTCCAGTCGACCAGACGGCCCATGTAGACGAAGGTCGTCACCGGCGGTGGTGGGCGCTCGGGCCGATCCTCGGGCGCCTGCCAAAGGCCCAGGTCGACGCCGTTCTCGACCAGCTCCACGACCTCGGCGGCCAGCCTGCCAGGCAGCGCATCGCGGGTGCGCCGGTTGGCCACGAGCAGGGTCGCGGCGTGACGCTTGCCCGGCATCAGCCGGTTGAGCGCGGTCGCGCTCGCCCGGCCGACGCCGATGAGAATCCGTTCGGCGATGCCGCGATGGCGCCGGAACGCGGGCGGATAGTCCATGCCGCCGTTCATCGGCCCGATCAGTACCGGCGCGCCCAGGCCATGAAGGGTCGACGGCTCGCGGGGCGACACCGGCATCGGCTGGTGGACAACGGTGATGCCGTGCTCGCGCACCAGCCTTCGCACCAGGCGCCGCTGCGCGAGCTGCGTCGAGAGACGCGACAGGAAACCGGTGGTGGCATACGAGATCGCGTCTGGCAGGCGCTGCCCGATCCGCCACATCGCCCGGTGCCAAGCGGTGTCCTCGATGTAATGGATGCGCTTGTCGCCAGGGTACAGCCGGCTCAGCTCGTCGCGAGTGCGGGCGTGCGTCACCAGCCAGACGGGAACACCCCGGCGGTGCAGGACGCGAAAGTAGTGCAGCGGCAGCGCCGCTTCGCCGCCGAAGCGCGCCGAGGCGTGCTCGGCGGCGATCAGGACGCGCGGCAGGTCAGCCACGTCCAGGCTCCGTGCCGGCGCCCGGTGTCGTTACACGGGCAACGATCCGAGCCGGGATGCCGACCGCCGTGGCGCCCGCAGGCACGTCGCAGAGCACCACCGCGTTGGCGCCGATCACCGCGTGCTCGCCGATCGTCACGCCGCCGAGGACTTTCGCGCCAGCGCCGATGTCCACATGGCCGGCGAGCACCGGTGCACCCGGCATCGGCCCGCCGGTACCGAGCGTGACCTGCTGGAACAGCAGACAGTTGGGACCGATCCGGGCATCGGGATGGATGACGATGCCATTGGGATGCGGCAGCAGCAGGCCGCCTTCGATATTGCAGTTCAACGGGATGTCGGCGCCGGTCACGACGCTCCAGAAGCGGTGCCGGAGGACGGCGAGCCAGCGCGAGAGAACCTGATCTGCTCGGTCGCCCTGTGCTTTGCGATAGGCACGAATACTCGCCAGCAGCGCGCGCGACGGCTGCCAGTCGCCGACCCGCATCGCCTCGCGCGACCAGTCGGGCACCTGTGCCGACACGCTCGCCGCGTGCACTGCGCGATCGGCATCGTCGCGCGGCGGGGTCATCGCGCAGTCCTCTCCGAAAGAAGCGCGTCGCACATCAGCCGACGCAGGTCGGCGCGCGCCGCCGGACCGGCACCCGAGACCGCGAAGTCGCCACGCGCGCCGAACCAGCCTTGCGCAACGAGCAGCGCCGCGGCGAAGCCGTTGCCGACTGCGGCGAGTCCGGACAGGTCGACGGTGACGCGCCTATCGTCGACGCACTCGGCGAGCGCGCCGCGCAACGCGATCGCCGCCCCGTCGCCGGCACCCACAGCCGGCCGCAGGATCGTGCCCGCTGCAGAGCGCGCGATCGCCACGGCCGGCGTCTCGCCGCCGACCGCACGTCGCTGTGCGCGCGCAGCATGCGCCGCCGGCACGACCCGCGTCGCCACGAAGCGTACCGCCTGCGCGCCGTCGCGCCAATAGCGCTTCCAGAGCGCCGGCTCCTCCTTGATCCGCCACGCCCACTCGAGTCCGCTGCGCTGCGCCCAGCGCGGCGGGCGGCGCACGGTGCCGGCGGAGAAGTTCATCACCGCGCCGAGGTGGCAGAGCACCGGCGGCACCAGCCGGGCAGCGTTGCGGGCGATCCAGGCCTGGCCCTTCTGCGCGCCGAGCGCAACGATGACGAAGTGGGCACCGCTACCGTTGATGCGGTCGATCAGGGCGCCGTCGCTCATCGACTCGACCCCGCCGTAACCGGCCGCGTCGAAGCCGACGCAGCGAGTTCCGCCGCCACGCGCGTTGATGCGCTCGCAGGCCCGCGCTGCCACGCCAGGCGGCCCGCCGAACAGGTAAACGGCGAGCGGCGGCCCGGCATGCGCCTGCAACGCCTCGAACAGATCTGAGCCGGCCACCCGCTCGCGCACCGGCAAGCCGAGCAGACGCGCGATCCAGACCAGCGGCATGCCGTCGATCAGGCTGAGATCGCTGCTCAGCACCGAGTCGCGGAACGCCGCGTCGCTGCGCGCAGCGATCGCGAAGTTCAGGTTCGGCGTCGCCACCCAGCAGCGACGGCCGGCGAAGGCGGCTTCGCGAATACGATCGACCGCGTCGGCTAGGCCGATCGGATCGAAGGGCAGGCCCATCAGGCAGACCCGCGGGCGAGTGAAGTCGACCCGGCGCTCCGGCAGCGATGACGGCAACGCTGCTGTGGCGAATGGGGAGTCAACGCCCGGAGTCATCGCGTTTGGTCCTCACCCATTCGACCTGTCGCTTGCCGAGCAGGCGCAGGTACA
>Ga0163144_10029125_pt1 | contig 10614 bp, 7 predicted proteins | sample OliLak19BULKMAT1_FD_123175 | JGI IMG/M metagenome (GOLD analysis project Ga0163144, IMG submission 123175) | Freshwater microbial mat bacterial communities from Lake Vanda, McMurdo Dry Valleys, Antarctica - Oligotrophic Lake LV.19.BULKMAT1 | ecosystem: Environmental > Aquatic > Freshwater > Lake...
GACCCGATGGCCCGGTGAGCGCCGGGAGCGAAAGTGGGCATCGCGCGAGGTGGGAGCATGTAAGGAACGACCTCCGAGACGGTCATTCCACGTGTGCAACGCTGTCAGGATGTCAGAGCCTGGCTCGTCCAGCCCCCTCGTGAATCATCCGGGTCAGACCGCGCCGTGCTCTTTTGCAAGCGAAGACAGGACGGCGGCCACGCTCATCACGGCATCGACCCAGGCTTCATCCGATGAGGACCACTTGACAACCGGCTTTCCGGTGTTGCCGCGCGGAACGTGCGCCAGGCGGCCAAAAGGCTCCTGCGGCCAGTCGGCGATGGGACGAAGCGACACCGGCACGACGCGCAGCCCGGCGGGGAAGAGCGACAGCGCGGTGCGCTCCGCGGCGCGACAGCCATCCTCCACCAGGTAATCTGGACTGACCAGGAGAACATGGGCGTGGCGTTGGCGGCCGTCTTCAGACTGCTCATCGAGATTGGGTACTCGACCTCGGCGATCGCACCGTCGACGAACCCGCCGGGCCGCCCCTTGCCATCGTCGATGAACAGCTCGAACATGCCCGACGATTCGATCAGCGATTTCGTTCCATCGAGCATCTTCGCCTGATAATCGCCAGGCGCTGCGTTGAGCTGATTCGTGTCGGTGGGATCGACGTAGGTGAGGCTGACGTCGATCTTGCCGGTCAGAGGCTCTCCATCCATGTTGATCAAGCTGTCAGGCGGGAGCTTCACGCCCCCGCCCGCGGCGAAGGGGATCACGCCGCCCATCGCTGCGTCGATCGTGACGGGCGAGGAGCGCGGCAGAACGTGGATGCTCAGCGACCGGATCTGCCCAGCGGCGACATCATGGACGCGGACGGAATCGGCATGACCGGCCGCGGTAATATGGACCGCGAGACGGTCCGTGGGGCTTAGAGCGCATTCGGTTCGCTCTTGTCACACTCAGAGCCAAAAATCCTCCGTGCCCTTCGTGTCTGCCCTCCGTGCCTTCGCGTAAAAAATGGGACTTGCAAGGTCATTGCGCGGCGCTCCAGCGTGTCAAACGCAACCCGCACCTGCTCTAGATCGCCAATGGCGAAGACGCCGCTTTCGTCTGTGACCACCGGGGGGAGATCCAGGACATGCACGGCTGCACCGAGGATCGGAGCGCCCTTCATGTCGGTGACCTGACCCCTGATCGCGCCCGCCCCTTCGGCGTTCTTGCCTCCGCTGCCCGCGCCGTTGCTGCTCGCGCCGCCGCTTCCACCGGTCCCGCTGGAAGCCTGCGCGCCGGCAGCGCCATCGCAATTTCCCTTCAACGCGCAAGGATCTCCGCCGCACCCAGCCACTCCAATCACGCTCGTCACGCCGATGGCCGCCAGAATTCCGCTCGCGGCGCGCCAGGCTGAGCGAGAAAAGACACGGCTGCCCTTTGGACGCGCGTGCGCCCGAGGCTCGTTCGTATTCATGAGCCTCTCCCAGGTTGAATTTTTGAAACGGCAGCGCAGCCCTGCGCCACGCCTGCAAACCTCGTCCCGCGCACAATGGGCCGACAGCCGGCTCGAAGGGCCTCGGAAACGTCGGCGGAACAGGGCAGCCCTCCTTTGCGAGCGCTGTCCCTGTCACTGCCTCTCACACCGTCCACGCCCCGACCTCGATGGACTGGACAATGTACCGAAAAAACCACGAGCGCCCCGTGGACGGTGATGGCCTGCGCCGGCGCCACGCGATCCGTGAGCCACCCAAAACACGCCTACCATCGCGGGCCTGGCTCGCCATGCCCGCACCGCAGGCTCGCCCGCCTACCTGTCTTCCTGCTCGGCGCTGACACGCCGAGCCCGCGGGCCACGAGCACTGTGCTCGTCTTGCCGCGGCGATGAGCGGAAGTGACCCGGACGCGGCCACCGGGCTTCCGCCGCGCGCGACATATCAGTATACCGGCGAGCGACGCGCGAAAGGATCCGCCATGAACACTCCTGCGCGGGCACCGGCAACACGGGGCCTGCACCTCTGCCATCGATTGTCTGTTTTCCTCGTATTGACAGCCTTCCTGGCTCCCGGGTGCGACGAAGGCTCTTCGACCTCGACCGCCGGCAGCGGCGGGACCACCGCGACCACCGGCACGGCCGGCAACGGCGGCGCGACTACCGGCACGGCCGGCAGCGGCGGCGCGACCACCGGCACGGCCGGCAGCGGCGGGACCAGCTCGTCGGGGAGCGGCGCCTCCGGCGGCGCGGGCGGCACCGCTGGTAACGGCGGCACGACCAGCACCGGCGGCACGGGCGGTATCGCCGGCAACGGCGGGACCGGTGGCATCGCCGGCAACGGCGGTACGGGCGGCAACGCCGGCAACGGCGGCATGGCAGGCGCGGGCGGTAACACCGGCGGGAGCAGCAGCACCGGCACCGGCCCCGTCGGCAACTGGGCACCTCCACCCATGGTGGTCGTCCCAGCTCTCCCACCACCACCCGATTACTCCAATCACCCCGTCGACCCCCAGGGCCGCCCCATCGTGGCGGCCGGGCCGCTCGTCAACTGGGTCGTTCCCTCGGTGAAAGACCCGATCTCGGCCCGCGAGCTCTGCGCCGATCTGGTCGCCAACTGCTTCGAGCCGGGCGTCCGCTCGCTCGACGCCTGCTTCATGTCGGCGCCGCACTGCACCACCAGCCAGCCCTGGACCGAGCCCGCCGCGTGCTGCGCCGATCCGTGTTTCACCGCTTATTCCGCCGAGCGCATCGCGGGGGTCGATCCGCTGACTGCCTATCTGCGCGTCCTCTACGAAGGGCCCATCTGCATGCCCGGCGTCGACGCTCTCCTCGGAGGTGCGCCGTGAACCGCAAGCTCGGACTCTCCCTTCTCCTCGCGGCGACTGCCATGGTGGCACTTCCCCGGCCGGCCGCCGCGTGGGACTCCATCTGTTATGGATACGCGGACGCGAACGCCAAGGTCGGCGCGCTCGCCTTCACGCCCGACAGCCGCGGCTGCGAAGGGATCGAGGCCGCCCGCGGGCGGTGGCGCGATCCGGAGCGCCAGGTCGACGAGCACCGCCGCATCTTCGAGCTGGCGGCGGGCCAGGCCGGTTTGCCTGCCTCGGTGCTGGAGACGACCAGCCTCGCGGTGCTGACGGGCCCGGCCTCGACCGTCGTGGCGGGGGCGAACGGCGCGACCCGCGCGGTCGACGTGAAGGCGCCGGGCAGCGCGGAGGCCGCCGTGCTGCGCTCGTTCGCGCTGGACGAGCTGGCTCAGCTCCCCGACTTCTCGTTCAGCCTGTGGGACTGGGCCCGTGGCAACGAGACCTGCCCATTGAAACCGCTGCCCGCGCCGTTCGACCAGGCCCAGACCTGCCACGCCTTCGCGTCGCACATGGGCTCCACCAACTCGAACCATTTCCCGCCGCAGAGCGACACGTGGTTCGACCATTACCATCAGCTCGCCATGGATCGCGCGGCCGAGTGCCGCACGACCCGCGCCGCCATCTGGGACGTCGAGCCGGTCAATCGCCGCCTCGCCACCGACGCCCGACTCGCCACCTATTTCCGGGCGTGCGAGGTCGAAGCGCTGGCCTACGAGGCGGTCGCGCAACACTTCCTCCAGGACTCGTGGAGCGCCGGGCACATGTGGCAACGCTGGGGCTCGACAAATCTCGACGCCTTCCCTGCGACGCTGGCCGTGGGCACCGACGCGGAGGACCTCGCGTGGAACGGCTATCCGACTCGCTTCCGGCGGCTGCTCATCGCCGAGATCACCGCGGCTTCCGCCGGCACCATCCACGGCTCCGACCCCGCCCTGTTCGAGAAGACGGACCAGTGGCTCACCCTCCACGATCCCATGTGTTTCCCCCACGACGACGTGATGGCCGTGGACAATGGCACCTTGCGCCAGGTCGTGGGCGATCTGCACCTGCACGACGTGGTCGGGGGCCCGCCCACCCACCTCTCGGTCTCCCTGAGCTTCTTGCCTTATGACACTGCCACGCTCGGTGGCCAGTCGCAGAAGCTCCTGGGCTGCGCCGCGGGCTCGCTCGGCGCTGTGTACTTCGAGCTGTCCGACCCGACGCGCTTCGGCGCGCCCGCCCTCGGCGCCGCAATGGCCAGCCCGCCGCCGTTCGACGTCAATGCCTGCCGCGCGCCGCAGGCCACCAACCTGGCCATCAATCGCGGGATCGACGCCACGGACTTGCAGCCCGCCCTCGGCGAGGACGCGGCCGCGCTCGCCGACATCCCTGACTCGATCGAGGCCAGCGCCCGCAATGACTACGGGCGCCTCCGCCACGCGGCGATGGTGCTCGCCAAGGTGAAGCCCGAGGGCACCGAGCTCTCGACCCTGCACCTCACCGAGACGTTCAGCTACAGCGAGGAATTCTGCAGCGAGGACTTCGGCTGCGCGACGGTGACGTACAGCGCCGTTCCCACCCTCTTCACCATGATGACAATGGAGCCGAACCGCTGTTATTCGACGGCCCCCAATACCGGCTGCATCGTGCCGCCGCCCGCCGCCGGACCCCTTTCACCCTTCGTCGATCCGGCGCTCGCGGCCCAGCTCCCGGCGCCCGATCCCAACGACCCCGGCGGCGCCCTCGCGCTGGCCTTCCACGCCTCGCGCGCCGCTCAGCTCTGCGACGCGGTCAGCGCGGCGGACCTCGCGGCGCTGCCGTCCATCACCGAAAATGCCGGGAGCGGCGTCGAGCGCGCCGCCGCGTGCGACGCCTGCGCCGAGTGGATCGCCCCGTTCCTGCGCGTCGGCAAGGACATGACCGATTACGACCAGACGGCCGAGCCGCTGTGCCACTTCACCTCGGCCGCGCCGGACACCGTGCCTTATGTCTACGAGCCCGGCACCGGCACCGCCGACCTGATGGCCCTCGCCCGCCGGAAGTGCGGCTGTCGCGGCCTCGTGGCGGTGACCGACGCGGGGCTCAGGCGCCTCCAGGTCGCCACCTCGGCGAACGCCGCGGAGATCACCCAGATCGGCCCCACGGTGCCAGTCGGCACGCTCCCCCGCGACGTCGCCGCGGCGAGCGGCGGCCGCCTGCTGGTGGCCAACGGCGCCGGGCAGATCGTCGGTGTGCGCGGCGACGTCGAGATCGACCTCGACGGCAACGCCGGCAATGGAGTCACCCGACTGACGTTCTCGGGCATTGGCGATCTGCAAGGAATCGCCGTCGTGAACGCCGCCGGGAAAGAGCTCGTGCTGGGCGCGGCGACCGGGACAGGCGAGCTCGTCGCCTACGACCTGACAACGAGCACGCTCTGCGAGCGCTTCTCCGTGGCGCAGGTCGCAGGCCAGGTTCCCTACGACGTCGTGGTGAGCGGAGACGGCAGCAAGGTCTGGTTGTCGCTGCGCAGGACCAGCCCGCTGAGCGGAGCGCTGGCGTCCGTGAGCCTCCCCGCCCTCGCGCAGTGCAATGGCACCGCGCAGGCGACGTTGCAATGGCTCGCGCCGCCCGGGGCTGCTTCCGGGCTGGGGCCCATGGCCCTGTCGCCCGACGGGGCGAAGCTGGCGGTCGGAGGGCGCCTCGGCTCCGCCTGCCTCGATCAGGTCCACACGGCCAGCGGGCAACAGCAGGACACCCAGGTCGGCTGCGACCGAGTCTATGTGCTCGATGTCGCGACGAACACCTGGAAGACCTTCGGGAGCAACCTGAGCATGCCCACCCGCCCGGGCCGCTATCCCTACGGCGTCGCCTGGTTCCAGGACAGCATCCGCATGGCCTTCTCGACCTTCCAGGGCATTGACAACGGCGGCAACGGCGATAGCGGCTGGCCCGCCGCCGCCGCCGCCATGCCGCGTATCCCCATCGGCGGCACCCTTCGGATTGCCGATACCTCCGGTGCCAGCTATCAGGGCGGCGGGAGCGGCATCGCGCGGCACTGGTCGTACAACATGCCTCTCCAGGGCTTCGTCATCGGCCCCACGGTCGTTGTCGACGGCGGCGCCTTCTACGGCGCTGGCTGGGTGTTCGTCGGCAGCGGCAGCGGCCGGGTCTCTGCGTATTCCGTCGCGCCGCACGACGCTGCCCTCGATCCGATGTGGGAGGCGAGCGAGGCCGACCCCGAGACGCTGCTCCACGCCTCGACGAACGGGAGCTGGTACGGCGGTTGTCGCCACACGTGCGGCTTGCCCGGCGGCGTCTGCCCCGACGTCTGCCCCAATGCCATGCCCCCCGCCGGATTCGGCAAGATCGAGCTGGGCTCCGGCGTCCGCGTGCTCGCCGCGTATTGACCCGTCCATGACCCGCCGGCCGCGGTCATTGCCGCGGCCGCCCCGGTCATCCGCACGTGACCGAGCTGGTCGCCCCTCACCACGAACGCTCACCGCGGTTCTCTGCGGGGACCGGGTCCGAGGTCTCGTAGGAGAGGTCGGCGCGCGCCGCGCCGACCGGCTTCACGAGCACCGAGGACTGCCTTTTCCACCCGTAGTACGAGTGCCAGGCCTCGACTTCATAAGATCCCGGGGGCACGTCTTCGAGCGCGTATTCGCCATCGTCCCCGGTCACGCCGAAGTATGGGTGCGGCGTCGTCACGACGAACGCCCGCATCCAGGGGTGAGCGTCGCACGTGATGGCATAAATCCCTGGCCCGCCCAGCACCTTCGAGTCCTCGCGCTGGTCGGAAAACCACATGGTTTGACGGTCGAGATACGCATGAACGAAATGGCGTACGGCGTCGCGATTTCGAAGCTGGAGAACGGTCTTCGCCTTCCCCCGTGCGTCCACCATCGCGCCCTGAATACGCGGCTCGTAGCCGCAATGGTCTCCGGTCAACGTTGGATTGATCGCCACGGCTGAAACCCGATCCGGAGGGAAATCTATTTCACCGGCGAGGCGCACCAGCACGTCGCGCAGTTTTCCATCCCGGACGATGACAGCATTGGAAACAACGTCTTTGGGCTCGCAGCCCGCTTCCCTGCCACGCTCCTTCGGCACGCGCATCACGGGTGGCGTACCGACGAGCGTAACGACGCCGGTCACGCGGCCCGCCATCCTGGCAGGCGGCGCGGCACTGCTCGACGGGGCCTGCCCCGCGCTGCTCAGGGCCGGCAGGACGGGGCTGGACCCCCGTGTCACGGTCGCGACGCCCGCGTCCGATGCGAGCACCGCCGAGGGCGGCGAGCAGCCGCCCACGGCCGCAAGGATCCAGGTCGCGCGTGCTACGGCCGTCGATGCTCTACTCATGGCAAGTCCAACTTCCGGCGCGACGGCGATCACGGCCCCAAGAGGACCCCTGTTCGGCCCAGCCGATCGCCGGACGCCTTCGTCGTTTTCGTGATCGTCGTTCATCGCACTACTTCCGTGACGGCGCACCTCGGGCGATGCCGTTGGGGAATCGGTACCAGTCGTAGTTCGTCACCTTCCACGCGATGATGGCATATGGGCTCATTGGACCGATCTTCTGAAGCGTGTAGACGCGCTGCTGCGCGCCGGCCGCCTGGGTACTGGCGGCGAGGCCAAGCGCGATCACGGAATGGTCCTTTGCGCCGGTCGACGCCACGCTGGCGATTCCGAGGTCGCCGAAGCGAGGAGGCTTCACGGCCGCTCCCCCGGCAGCGACAACCCTCTGGACGAACACGCTCTTTCCGACGTCGACCACGGCGGTCCATTGGGGCGGGTAGGCGTTCGAGAGCTTGTACTTCTTTCCATGGGCCTGCAAGGTCTTGTTCAGGGATGCCTGGTCGATGGCAACTTCGACGTGCTGGTACCTCGGATCGGCCTGCTGAACCTTGGTCGGGGCGCCCTCTGGCGGAGAGGAGACCATGGCATCGCTGCCACCCTCCGCGTCCGATTTCCACGACTTCAGCGCTTCGTCATCGAACAACTGGAAGAGCTTCGCCGTGAAACCGTGGCAGTTTCCGTATCCCAGATCATGCTTCGAGCCATGATATCCAGTTGGCTCCTCTGTCGGATCGGGTTGAACAGGAACATATCCAGTCTTCACCTGCGCACTGAGAGCCAGCTTCACCCACGCGGGAAAGAGCGGCGTGACGTCCACCGTATCCCACGGTTTCGCGTTGCCCTTACCGAGAGATCCATCCGCCAGCTCTGCGTACTTTGGTTCACCTACTGCCACCGCCATGACCTGGTCTTTCACGAGCTTGAACCGCCAGGAATCGTCGTCGAGCGTCACCTGGAGTGGCACCGTCGTCTTCCGTTGCACGGCTTCCGCGGCGCCCTGCGGCGTCGGCGCGGCGACCACGATCTGGACGCGCGGTGCCTTGTAGAGCACCCAGGATATTCGGTGGGTCTTGCCCCGGTCGATCGGATCGGCGACCTCCGTGGGAATCGTGAATGGGTCCATGTTCCTGGCAAACTTCCCGCTCTTCAGAAACGCCCACCTCAGGTCGGTATGCTCCCAGTGGTCGAAGAGTTGCCACGCCTCGTCGGGATTGCGGCCTTGCGCAGGATCGTAATGGACATACCGCGCCGGGTCCGACTTGAAGAGCGCCTGACACAGCTCCCCGATGGTTTTCCCCTTGATGCCGCCGGGGGTCTTCTCCCAGGCGTAGGCATCATCGAAGAACCGCGTCGCCCGAAAGGGGAACCAGGCGTTGCTGTAGCTCAGCGACACCATGATGGCGTCGCCCTCCTTTAGCTGCGAGAAGCTCTTCTCCGTGCCCGATGCGAGCTCCTTCACCTTGCGCTGGTCCTTGGGATTGAGCCCATAGGGAGTCACCGAGAAGGAAGGAGTCGGCTTCTGATCCGCGGCAGGCTGCTGCCGGACCAGACCCTGGTCTTCGCTGGTCCATCGATATCGAACGAGCTTGTTCGGCGCGAGCTTGGGACTCGTCACGGCGTTCGCTCGCGCGCATCGAGCTGCCAGGCATGAGCGTCGCGAAGCGCCCCTCGGGTAGCCTCGTCCAGGGTCCCCGTCATCGCCAGTCCAAGACCGTGCTGGAACGCCATCAAAGCCTCCTCGAGTTGTTCCCCGGTCCAGCCTGTGTGGCTGTCGAGGAAACGTAGGTTGGCAAGCCGCGCTGCCACGCCGGACATTTCTTCCAGAGGATCGAGGTCACCGATGCGCACGGCCAACCGCACGTTGCGCCGGGTGAAGAGCAGCGTCGCCTCCCGCACATGGACCGGAGCGGCGAAGCTCGCGGCGCCGTCCTGGTCAGTCCTCCGCTCGACGGCGTCACCCAGGCCCTCGATGACATAAGGCTCGTCCGGTAGAGGCGTTCCGAGCTGATCGTGAATGACCAGGTGTACGTCCATCCTGGGTACGCGGGCGACGTATCGGTTTGTCGTGCCCGAAGAGAATGCAAGGCCGCGCTTCGCCGGATCGGGGATGTGGAGGACATCGCCGGGAGCCAGAATGCACGGGTCCCTTCGAAGCTCGCGCAGCTCGGCGTTGCTCGGATGCCTCCAGACCTCTTCGGCGTCGAAGCCGCGCTGAAAGGCGAGCCTGGCGAGATGGTCGCCCTTCTGGACAACGTACGGGGCCATCGTGGTGCTCATCGGGGCTCCACCTCCGAGAGGTCAGGGAACACGACTGTGCCGCTCTTCTCCGTGATGATCTCGGCTCTCCCGTCCCTGTCGGTCACGCCGGTCTGCTCCGACCCGTCCTCGTAGGTCACCACGAAGCGCTGGTAGGAGAGCGCATTTCCTTCCTGGTCGGTGAGCTCCACCAGGGTGGGCTCGGTCGGCTGCGCGGGCTCGGGGTCCTTGGCCTGTTCGGGTGAGTTGAGCAAGATCTTCTCGCCGTCGATCTTCACTTCTTTGGCCATTGCCAGCGACGCGCCTTCGGTTTTTATGAGCAGCTTCTCCGAGACGATCTGGGTATCGCTCCTGGAGCGCATGTCCATTCCGGCCTCGCCCACCGTCAGACCCGCCGCGCCGCCCACGGCCGCCACGGTAGGCGCGGAGATCTCGATCCTGTCCGCGGTCAATCGGACCTGGCTCTTGCCGACGCGGAACACGATCTCCTTCTCGGACGTCAGCTCGATGCGCTCGGTGGCGTGAGAGCTGACAATCCCGTCCACGAACAGCGTGTGGGAACGCTGGGCCTCGCTCTTGCCCACCACGGTGGTGAGGTTGCCGGCGGTGCGTACCGTGAGGTCGCCGGCAAACACGTAGTCTGCCGCAGAGGTCATGTCGGCCCGGTCGCGCCCCTCGATTCGCACGGTGCGGCCGCCCGTCACGCGCTCGTCGGACGTACCGGTCACGACCTCGATCCGATTGCCTTCGACCATCGTCGTCTCGTCGCCGGTGACGGTGTGCTGCGAGTCGCCGCCCACCGACGAGAGGACGCTGCCGGTCACCGCGTCGGTGCGCGCGCCGAGCACGCGGACGGCTTCGTCACCTCGAACGAGGACGGTGTGATTGCGCTCCACCACTTCGTCGAGATCGCGCTGGGCGTGGACGAAGATTTGCTCGCCGTCGCGCGCGTCCTCGAACGAGATCTCGTTGTAGCCCTGTCCGCCGGGCGTGCTCTGCGTGCGCACCCCGCTGCGCGTCTTCTCGGCCGGCAACCTGAACGGCGGCGGGTGGGTGCCATTGTACACGGAGCCCATGACCATGGGCTTGTCCGGATCGCCCCCCTCGAACACGACGACGACCTCCATGCCGACGCGCGGAATGAACTGGTGGCCCCATCCTGCCCCGCCCCACGGCTGCATGGTCCGGAGCCAGCACGAGCTCTGA
>Ga0163144_10029126_pt1 | contig 10614 bp, 9 predicted proteins | sample OliLak19BULKMAT1_FD_123175 | JGI IMG/M metagenome (GOLD analysis project Ga0163144, IMG submission 123175) | Freshwater microbial mat bacterial communities from Lake Vanda, McMurdo Dry Valleys, Antarctica - Oligotrophic Lake LV.19.BULKMAT1 | ecosystem: Environmental > Aquatic > Freshwater > Lake...
CGTTTGGTAATGACCCTAATCAGCCCACAACAAGGAACAAAAACAGACTCTAGAGAATTTATGGAATTCCGCTCAAACTGCTATTTGTCGCACAGCCCAGGCAGAGCCGCAGAGCCTGCAATTTAGTGAGTTCCAAGGCAGAGCCTTGGAACCAGTTGGTGGTGATCGGCGAGAAGTGTCTCTGGTAGACTGTTTTTCTGGTTTCGCCTCTTCTCTGCCCGAAAGCGAGTAGCCAGCACAGCAATCGAGCGGGCAAGTCAAACGAAAATGTTCGACTAGAAAAAGAAAGGACCAGCGGGACACAGCTCTTTTTTGGCGATCCCGTTCGTTTCGGAAACGAAATCTCTATTCAAGATCGACTTCTTCGAAACCAATGCCCCAAAGGGAATCGCCAAAGACGTTACCAATCTTGGCCTTTGGCAATCGTCAGAAGACAGTTTCATTTTCTAAGCAGCTTGCGTGTTTGCGGTTGGATGACACCAGAATCGTTACTTGGTTAAGTGCTAATAGTGTGGGCCATCGTCGAACTCAAGTTGAAAGTCAGTGATTCTAACAACCCATCCCTTTTTCTGCATCGAAACTGCGTTTACGTCAAATAGCGCCACATTTGGAACTGCATCTTCTTGGCTCTTTCTCTCATGTTCGACAGAGCTCCGATAGGCCAGTCCATCATATCCCATCGATTTGATCAGTTCAGCAATGATTTGAGTTGGGAGGTACCCATGAGGCTCATCCGACAGCATAACAGGCTGGCAAAAAGCCTCCCCGATTGTATGCCAAACGTAATCATCGAAATTCTTTCCAGTAAGTTTGCTACGATTAATTGCAAGCATAAATCCTTCTTCGAAGCCTTTGTACACGTCAAAAAGATTCACAATTCGTAAGTCTTTTTTTGTTCGGAACTGGGCTACGGACAAATACGCACCGATCCATGGCCGCATCTCCTTAATTGCGACTTCGGGAGTTACCGCAGCATAAAAAACTGCCTTGTATTCTGCGTTCGCTCTGCCTGCTTTTACGAACTTTCGATCGGGTCGCATCCGCTTGGCACTGTGACACTGCAATGGGATCGGATGTTCATCCTGGTGTTTTTGGACGCACCCATACTGCGCTCGAAACAGATCGCTCCCCTTCTTTAATTGCACAACCCTAGACTCCGCCGAATTACGAATTCCGTCCAAGAATCCACTAGCGGTTGCGTCTGGAATGAACTGGTTCCTTAGGACAACTGAATTCCGGAAGTCGATGTATTGCGATTTGAAGAATTTCCCTGGCATTGTCTATTCTCGTGGCAGCTATCGACGAAACAGTCCTGAGGCCGGAAACTGAGAAACTTCGGCCAAGGGAAGTAGGATATCATTAGTCCAGAACGTTTGGTAGACTTTTAAGGTTTGCCGATCAATCCAAGTGGCAGTGAAAGCGCCAAGTAATGACGAAAGTTAATGAGTACGTCAAAGTAGCCGAAGCCGCTGAAATGCTCGGGGTTGCTCAGAACACGGTTCGTGCGTGGGCCGAGACTCGGATCAAAAAGGTCGAGTGCAACCAACAAGAAATAAAATCAACGAGCCCACATGACGGAACAGCGGGATAGACTTGGAGAGACAATGATCATAAAAGAAATCCATCTGCGAAACTTCAGACTGTTTGAAGATTTCCTGCTGAAGCTTCATCCGCAATTCACTTTGTTGATCGGCGAAAATGGTTCCGGCAAGACAAGCATTTTGGACGCCTTGGCCGTCGCTTGTGGTGTCTGGTTATACGAAGTGCCTGACAACAAGATTGCCAACAGCCGCGTTCCACTTTCGGACGACCATATCAGATTATCTACAAGCGAAAAAGGAGACCGCGCCCAATTCGCTCCTGCAATCGATTGCATTGTTAGTGCCCGGGGAGAAATTTATGAAGGTGCCGGCATAAAGCAATGGACGCAGGAAATACTTTTTGGCGCCAAAAGCAAGGTTCATTTGCAGGAAATTCGCAAAATCATCGCTGAACGCTTGAACAATGTCGCATCTGGTTCAAATGAAATTCTGCCGGTTATCGCGTATTACGGTGCGGGACGAGCATGGCTGCCGCACAACGAACGACGCAAATCCACCGTGCCCTCATTTGAGCCCGCCCAGCGTTGGGCGGCGTTCTACGACTGTTTGAATGAAAGAATTCGGATTGCCGATCTTCGCCAGTGGTTTTGGGACGAGACGACCGAACGCGGAAATAGAGAAGGAAAATACCGTCCGGGTTTCGAGGTAGTTCGCCGTGCAATCTTACGTTGCATCCCCATGGCCGATAATGCGTGGTTCGATACAGACCGAAAGGACATTGTCCTTTCAATTGGGGGCAGGCCACAACCGTTCTCAAATTTAAGTGCCGGCCAAAGGACGATGCTGGCGATGGTGGCCGATATCGCGATCAAATGCGTGATCCAAAATAACTATCTTGTTCCGCGAGAAGAACTCGGAGCGGACGACGCCCCGCTCCCGCGTGTGTTGGCTCAGACTCCCGGCGTGGTTCTAATCGACGAAATTGATGTTCACCTACACCCACGCTGGCAACGCCGAGTCATAGACGATTTGCGCACGACGTTTCCGAAAATCCAGTTCGTAGCTACAACGCATTCTCCACAGGTGGTTGGTGAGCTTGCGCCGGAATCAATTCGATTGCTGGATCAAGATGGCGAGACACCTCGTCAAGCATTTGGGATGGATTCTAATTGGATACTCGATGTGTTGATGAATGCCGACGATCAGAACCAACAAATTGAAAAATCAAATGAAGAAATCTTCTCGCTTATCAGTGAAAGTAAAATTGACATCGCAAAACTAAAGCTCCAAGAACTACGCGATCGGATCAACGGAAGCAGCGAGGTAATCGAAAAAGCGGAAGCGTTGATCGAGCGAATGAGGTTGCTGGGGCGATGAGATATATTCAAAAAGGCGATGACGCAGCTGCGTCAATTCGCGAATTTATCGCAGTACAAATGTCCCAGGAAATCCCTGTCAATTTAGATTATGAACAGGGGTTTGGGCGTAAAGCCCAACTTCTAAAAGAGTTGATTGCCGAACAGTTCGGGCTATGCGCATATACTGGACTTCCAGTTGATGTTCGACTTGACGAATACAATTCCGACAAGCTTCGAAATCGCGGTGTGGACTATCGCGCACACAATGAACACATCAAGTCGCAGACGGATTGTAAACGCGAGGCACTTGCAGCTGGGAAGAGCTGGGGATGCGAGCCGTGCGAGGATATCGATCATCGCAATATCGTTGCCGCGGTGGAAGTTCGTGGAGCAACGAGTGAGCAGTTCGGTGCCGTTTCCCGAACGCACCAACCAGTTCCACTTCCGCCAACTGACAGCGGCTGTGAAACTGAGTATGCATACAGTCTTGAAGGTGTTGTTTCTGGTACCTCAACCGACAGTTCGGAAACTATTGACCTTTTAAAGTTAAATCATGACTCGCTCAAAGGTTACCGACGCAGCTGGGTAAGTGTGTTCCTGTCACTAGATGCTTGGGAAAGTAACGAGGATTTATCGCAGATAATCGATCGAGTGAAAACGCCCATCGACGGCAGGTTGACAAAGTTTTCATTCTGTATCGCATCAGCAGCGAGTCAGATTCTAGCCGGATTGGAGGCAACATGAGCGAAAAAAGACCTAGCCAATATCCAAAGCGGTATCGTCCGAGAATTGCTCGAACTGCGGAGCATGATTGGTTGAACGACGCAAAGGACCGTTCGATCAAAACGTGGGATAGGCTTTCAGCGCTTCCAGCCTGTCATACAGAAAACGACAGGCTGGGAGCCTATCCCACTACCAAAACCCCCGGCTTGGCATTGCTAGCTATGAATTCCGCTGCAATCGCTAAAACTTATTTCGAACATGGGCAATTCGTTCGGTTCATGCAATTGCCCCTTAATTTTCGCTTGATCACGACCGGTCCTTCTTGTAACACACTCGCCGCACCTCTCTTCGATTGGGCAATAAACCCGTTGAATGACGTGCATCAAGGACGAGTTATTTTTTTCGATTCTGCGAACTGCGGGAGATGTGCCAAATGTATTAGGAAGGTTGGGTATTTGTACGCTGGCCATAAGCTTCGGCGATTCTACGATTCCGTTTCCAAGAAAAGCCCAACATATAATCGAAAAAAGCAACATTGATGATTGCCCCAGCGTAAGCGAGACAAAACGTGGACCTTCACGAATTAAGTGAACGAGATATCTGTTCGAAGCTCATCTTGCCTGCGATTTTGCGGGCTGGGTGGCAGCACGAACATATCCGCGAAGAAGTCAAGCTTACCGCAGGGCGGGTTATCGTTCGCGGAAAAGTCGCCGAGCGCGTCAAGAACCCGGAATCCAAAGGTGGGCCAAAGCGTTCCGATTTCGTTCTCTACGCCAAGCCGAGTATTGCGTTAGCAACACTGGAAGCAAAGCGGAACGTGTTCCCAATTGGGCACGGCATGCAGCAAGCTCTGCTCTACGCCGAAATGCTCGACGCGCCCTTCGCATTCAGTTCCAACGGGACCGGGTTTTTACTCCACGACCGAACGGGGATCACTAGTCCAACAATTCGGGAACTGTCACTCGATCAATTTCCTACGTACGACGAAATGTTAACGGTGTACCAACAATGGAAAGGACTAACAAACAACGATTCATTGTCCCTGCTAGCACAGCCTTACTACACCGACGGTTCTGGGAAAGAGCCCTATTACTACCAAAAGGTAGCCGTCAATCGCGCGATCGAGGCGATTGCAAAAGGCCAAAACCGAATGCTTTTGGTGATGGCTACAGGCACCGGAAAAACTTACACCGCCTTCCAGATCATATGGCGACTTTGGAAAGCGAAGCGAATGAAACGCATACTGTTTCTCGCTGACCGAAACATATTGGTGGACCAAACGATCCAACAGGACTTCGCTCCCTTTGGCGAAGCGATGCACAAGATCACCAATCGTGAAGTCAAGAAGAATTACGAGATCTACCTCGCACTATATCAAGCCGTCACCGGAGTTGAAGAAGCAAAACAAGTCTTTCGTCAGTTCCCACCCGATTTTTTCGATCTTGTGGTTATCGATGAATGCCACCGTGGCAGCGCAGCCGAGAATTCCGCTTGGCGTACTATCCTCGAATACTTCTCTTCTGCAACCCAAATCGGGCTAACAGCAACGCCAAAAGAAAAGAAGCCGAAGACTAGCGATGATGGCAAGCGTGAAGTCCACGACCCAGAGTTCAATTTCAAGTATTTTGGCGAGCCTATCTATACGTACTCGCTCAAGCAAGGAATCGATGACGGATTTCTGGCTCCGTACAAGGTGATCCGAGTCGTATCCGACGTCGATGCCTTGGGATTCACGCCAGGAAAGAATCAAACCGATAAGTACGGTCAACCAATCGAGCAACGCCAATACAACACGTCGGATTTTGATCGAAACCTTATTCTTACCAAGCGAACGGAGTTTGTCGCGAAACGGGTTTGGGAATACTTGAGTGCCACCGATCCGATGGCCAAGACGATCGTTTTCTGTGACGATCAAGCTCACGCCGAACGCATGCGACAAGAGCTAGTAAAGCTCATTCCAGAAGCGGCCTCCAATCGCCGATACGTTGTTCGCATCACGAGTGATGATCCAGAGGGCAAAGCTCAGCTCTCCTATTTCATCGACAATGATGAGCCATATCCGGTCATCGCAACCACCTCAAAACTACTGACGACTGGCGTAGATGCAAAGACGTGTAAGTTAATCGTTTTGGATCAAACGATCAATTCAATGACCGAATTCAAACAGATCGTTGGTCGCGGAACACGCATTCGCGAGGATTATAAAAAGCTCTACTTCACGATCATGGATTTCAAAGGGGCGACGCGATTATTCCTTGACCCAGAGTTCGATGGCGACCCCGTCACGATCTACGAACCAAAAGAAGGAGAGTCCGTTGTACCGCCCATTGACGATTCCCAAGATGCGGACGATGAGAAAGAAGATGTAGACACCGTTCGAGGCGGCGATGACCCCGATACCGGTGAAACGATCATTAAGAAACCTCGGGAAAGATACGAGGTTGACAACGTTCGCGTTGGTGCGGGCGTCGAGCGCACCCAGTATTTGGACGAAAACGGAAAGCTAATCACCGAAGAGCTTCGAGTGCATCTGAAAGACGAAATCAAACGATGCTTACTCGGGCAATTTGCGTCCATGCAAGACTTCCTCAAGCGATGGACGGAGTCGGAACGCAAGCAAGTCATTCTGGACCAGCTCAGCGAACTTGGCATTGACATGCAGATCCTGAGTAACGCGGTTCCCAAGGCGGAAGAGCTTGACGCGTTCGACTTGATTGCTCACATAGCCTGGGACCAAAAACCTCTCACACGCCGCGAACGCGTCAACAACGTCAAGAAACGCAACTATTTCGCCAAGTACAAAGCTCACACGAACACATGGAACCGCGGTACAATGGCCTGCCGTTTAGATCCGTTTAGACCAACACTACGCGATTAGCCCACTTCACAGGGCAGCCATTCCTAGATCGCAGCAATATGACTTTCCAACGCCAAGATCATTTAGCGGAGATGAAGGAGTATTTGATCCGACTTGAGTTGCACATTCGCGCTGATATCGCGTTGCGGCATCAAAGTTCGCACATCGAACTTGAAGCTTTCTTCCGAGATCTTCTAAACCAAACGTTTGGCTGGAATCTGGGAAACGCAAATGCAAAGTTGGGACCTAATCAGGATTCGTTTGACCTTTTCGATGAACACGGCAATGTGGCTGTCCAGGTCACCGTAACCACTACAGCCGCCAAGATCAAAAAGACCCTCAAGGGCTTTATCGGAAAACATGATCGTCAGTACAAACGGCTCATTTTTGTTTACCCGGTTATCGACGTACCTGAAAGCAATGCAGATTTTAACGCGTTGCTTAAGGGCTACGATTTCGACGCTTCACGGGACCGAATTGGGTTCGGCGTAATTCTGCAGAAAGCACAGGACATGGTTGTTGATGATCAAGAGGCCCTGGTCCAACTTTTACGAAAAGAATTAAAACCGCTCGGAACTTCGTTGCAAATGGGAGTTGACCAAACACTAGAAACACTCATTGCTGTCATCCAGTTCATGTCCTCGAACGCACCGATCGCAGAAATCCAATTTGACGAGCAACAACCCGACTTCCAAAGAAAGCGTGAGCGGTTTCGAGATCACACCACCCAAATTTTGAACCAGTATCGAATCAATCAGAGCCTGCATGCAACCGTTCAACAGGCTAGGGAGGCGATCGGATATGACTCAGTAAGAGTTGCCAAGATCCAAGCATGGCTTAAAATTCGAAGTATCGATGCACTTCGGATGAATAGCGACAACGCAGCGGATGCGTTTTCGCAACTGGTAAATGACCTGCTGAAGGTAGCGCATTCGCGGGGCACAAATGCCGAAGAGACAGCAGTTCGCTACTTACTTGCGGATGAGTTTGTCCGTTGCAACGTTTTTCCAAACCCGGTCAGCTAAAACATGTCACTCGTATCCAAAGATGAAATGCTGACGACTTCGATGGTCTACATTGGCTATCTAGTTCTAAAGGAACTGGATTCCGCAATTGAGCGCCGAGTTTCGCTGACCACGATCATGGGTAACCTGAAAAAGCAGAAGATCACTCAGTATCGCCCAATCATGTTTGCGTTGATCTTTCTGCACTCCATCGGTGCCATCGAGTTTAGCGCCCCTTACATTTACAAGGTGTGAGGTCGACTTTGTTCCGTATTCATCGATTGTCGAGTGAGCCAGAGTGCTTTGACCCTGTGGAATTTCGATCCGGCGTAAATCTAATACTCGGCGAACGCACCGAGAACGATCCGCAAGGGAGAAAAGTGAATGGCGTTGGCAAAAGCGTTTGCATCGAGTTCCTTCATTTCGCTTTGTGCCGTGGTTTCACCGACACCCGTGTCAGCAAAATCCCTGAAGACGATTTGCCGAAGAACCTGGTTGTCATTCTCGACCTGACCGTTGGGAACGAAAGACTTCAAATTCGGCGTCCCGTTGCAAATCCGACCCAGCCAACAATTGTTAAAAACGATGGCAGCGAAATCGTCTTCGAAAAGCTGGAGGATGCGACGGACTACTTGGGCTCATTGCTATTCGAGAACCAAGTCAACTCAGGTCAACTATCTTTCCGAAGATTGCTGTCGTTACTCATGCGCGATGAGAGATCCGGCTTTAAGAACTACATCAATCCTAACGACACTGTCCGCCGGTCTGTTGATGACATCGCGCCACATCTCTATTTGCTAGGAATCGAGTTAAACACCTACCAACGTCTCATCGATACGATCGATCGCCTTGATTCGCAAAGCAAGGTGCTCAAACAGCTCCGGCTCGCATTAACCAATAACGACGAACTTAAGATTCAGAACGTCCCAACGAAATTGAACGAGGAGCGACAGGCCACCCGAAGAATCGAAGAGGCCTTGAGCACACTCCGAGCAGACCCTGCTTTCGAAGAAGTTGAAAAGGATTTGAGTCAGATTGAGAGCGAGTTGCAGCGTCTGCGAGGGGAACGCAAATCACTGAGCTTTCAAATCGACCAAATAAGATCGATTCCTCTTCCTGAGCGAATCGATGCGACCGATCTCAAAATTGTGTTCGATCGTGTGAAATCGGGATTGGGAGAGCTAGTTGAAAAATCACTTGACCAAGCGAAGCAATTTAAAGCGGAGATCGAGCGATTCCAACAGGCGTTGCGCCAAGAAGAATTGCTGGAACTTGAAACCCGACGTCGAATCGTGAGCGCTGAAATCAGAACTCTGTCAGACAAGCATGCCGATCTAACGCGTCAAACCGATCGACAAGGGGTCTTGTCTGAGCTAACGAATGGGCTCGAAGTTGCCACTAGGCGGAGCGACGAGTATCACCGACTGAACTCGCAGTACAAGCTGTATTTGGACAAGCTAAAGGAGGTGGAGAATACAAAAAATGATCGAAGCAACGATCTGCATGCGATGACCGTTGTTCTCGAAGCAAACAACGAAGTTCAGCAATCGTTCAACGACACAGTAGTTGCGATTCATGAACGAATCATGCAAAGCAGCCGGGCGTCATTCCGATTCGAGCTCAGCACCAAGTTAGCTTCCAAACGCCCGCTGACCTTTGATCTCCGGATTCAAGATGACGGCAGCAACAGTATCGATCGCGATCGTGTGTTCATCTACGATTTTGCGTTGATGTTCGATCCGATTTGCAGAGAGAACCATCCTGGATTCTTAGTGCACGACAATATTTTGGAAGTCGATCAAGACACGCTTACCCAGTGCCTCAATTTTGTACATGAGCAGATGGAGATCGGAAACGACTTTCAGTACATCTTGACCCTCAACCGAGATGGAATCGTCGGCGAAGAAAAGAATCGCGGCATCAAACTCGACGTCAACGCGGCAAAATGCGCAAGCTTCACTAAGTCCTCCCAGTTTTTGAAAAAACGCTACCAGGAACGGTAAAGCGAAACGCAGAGGATTGGAACAGAGGCTCGACGTAAATTTCAGTTGCCACGGTCTATTCCTGAATCTTAAAACTCTCCGCATTATCTGGATTTAGTTCAAAATCACTGATCGAAAAACCACCAGTCTCGTTTACTCGAGAAAAGTATCTTAGAAGTTGATCCGTCAATTCATTGCTTTCGAATTTGGAAACAACTATAGGTTGGTGATGAACACCCTGCGAGATTAACTTTAGCAGTTGACTGGCCCTTGGGCGTCCAACGATTTCGCGTACTGGTTTTTCAATCGCCACAGAAATGGAGGTTGGACCAACCAGACTCGCGCGGTACGCGACCGACTGAGCAACAATTACTGGCACGTCTTCAATTGTTCGAAATCCGAGATCGAACTGACTCAAGATCGTATCATCTTTCTTGACGAAGAAATCGAGCAGTTCCTTGTAAGCTGTGATGAAGTGGGTGACATGACAGGTAACTTCAAAACTAAATGTTACTCGATCCAGTGTTTCCTCCGCCCATATCGATCCAAGGTAGACAAAGTCCTGATACTTAGTTCGCAAAACGGTGTCGTACACAGCAATCGTCGCAAGTAGTTGGAGCCGCTGCATCCCACCTTCGATATCTAATAGCGGGTTCTCTCTTGACTTCTTGACTGTGAAACAGACATCGCGACCATACTGCATAACTCTCGTCAACTGGCGATGCTCTGGTAACTTGGCTTGAAACTGTCGTCGCTTTTGAGTTGGCTTTTGAAAATTCTCTACAAAAAAATCGTAGACTTCCTTTAATCGTCCTGTCGGAAGATCGTTGATGTCGCGAAGGATTTTCACAAAGTCCCAAATGTCATCGTTCTTGCGAATGCGCACGCGAACAAGGTCGTGGGCAGTAACGTCCTTTCGTAATTTCGGGCGTTTCAGAACCAATAAAACGACGATGATCCGATCTGCTGAAGCTTGCAAATTATTGGCAACAAATGCATTGGCGGTATCTTGTAGCTTTCTCATCGAAGTGTCCGAGTGTCAGTGAGCGCCTAAAAGGGGCCAGCGCGAGGCGCTTCAAAAGGGGCCAGTTCGACAAGAAAGGCATGGTTCATTCAGATAGCGGGTTTTTCCGAAAACCTTCTACTGGA
>Ga0163144_10029127_pt1 | contig 10614 bp, 11 predicted proteins | sample OliLak19BULKMAT1_FD_123175 | JGI IMG/M metagenome (GOLD analysis project Ga0163144, IMG submission 123175) | Freshwater microbial mat bacterial communities from Lake Vanda, McMurdo Dry Valleys, Antarctica - Oligotrophic Lake LV.19.BULKMAT1 | ecosystem: Environmental > Aquatic > Freshwater >...
CCATCGATTTCAGGTCGGCCCCGGCGCAGAACACGTCGCCCTTGCCGGTGAGGATCGCGACGCGCAGCTCCGGGTCGGAGTCGAGCTGGCGCCAAGCCCGGTACATCCCGGCGAGCATACCGGACGAGAGCGCGTTCTTCGCCTCGGGGCGGTTGAGGGTGACGATCAGCGTGTGGCCCTCGCGCTCCACCAGGCAGTGATCGAGATTCATAGGGGTTCCTCCGTAGCGCGCCGGTTCGCGCAGGCTGCAGGACGGTGTTTCCAGGCGTGCACTCCGGCGCAGGCGAACGCCCACCGCCGACACCTCACGTAAGGTAGCTTTTCATTACGGCCTGGAAGTGGCTCACGCCGACTTCTTGCGCGGGGTTGAGCATGCAGCCGCGGAAACCGCGCGACTTCACCCCGCGATTCACGGCTTCGATATTGGCGAAATCCTCCTCCAGGAACTCACACTGGCCATGGAACGCTTCGAATCCGTGGAAGACCGTTTGCGTCACTTCGGGCTCTTGCCCGGGCGGGAAGCGCCCGAGCGACCAAATGTCCACGATGCAGCTGTCGTGATCGTCGCCGTTGGGACGCATCCGATACCAGAGCGCGCCGTCGAACGTGGGCAACACGATACTGTTCGGGAAGATGTGCCAGTCGACGCCGGCCGCAGCCCACGCTTCGAGGGTCAGCGATTCGGGCCAAACGATGCCGCGCTTCTCCGTTTCCTCCCGGTGGTAATCGATCAGCTTGGTGAGGACGACGTCGACCGGCGTGTCATCGGGGAGGACGCGCAGGCGCTCGAACGCGGCCATGCCGGGTTCCAGTGTCATGCCGCCGATGGCCCGCCCCAGGTGGGTGTAGTTCGCCCACATGTTCTCGTGAAGGGAAGTGGGCTCCACCCAACGACCGTCGGCCGCCTTGTACTCCGTAAACGGACCGGGCTCGCCGTAGATCATCGAGTGCGGGCCGAGCGCGAGCCCTGGCACTCGCGCGCTTCGGTAGTCGATGCCGGATGTATGGGTGGAGCCGCTATGGTAGGCCTCGATGAATGCCTCCACCAAGATCTTCCAATTGGCGGGCGCGATGATGGTCTTCCACCAGAGCGGCCGCATCGTTTGCGGGGAGAAGGGGTCGAGGAAGCGCGGCACCTCGCCGAGGAAGCTCTCCAGCGATGCCGCGTCGGGATCTTGATGAATCCAGACCCAACCGCCCCAGCGCGCGAGCTTCACCTTGGGTAGGCACAGCCGCGCCTTGTCGAAGTCTGGGCAGCCCTGCCAGTCCGCTTCGAAGGGAACGTGCGTGAGTTCGCCCGTGAGCCCGTACTGCCAACCATGAAAGCGACAGCGGATCGTCGCACCGATCCGCCCACGCGGCTCGTCGCGCAGGCGTCGCCCGCGGTGCTGGCACACGTTGTACAGCGCGGCGAGATCGTCCGGCTCTGGTCCGGTGCGCACGACCAAGATCGAATCGTCGAGAATCTCGTAGTTGACGAAGTCCCCGGCGACCTTCAGCTCCGCCTCGCGGCAAGCCATCTGCCAAACCCGCGGCCAAAGCCGCTCGCGCTCCAGGCGGTTCAATTCCGGATCGTGGTAGATGCCCATCCTGGCACGGAGGCATAGTCGAGGCGCGCTCAGGCGGTCAACAGACGGTCTTCCACGACAGCGGAGGAGACCTCGTTGGAGTGACTTCCGGGGCCGGACCTGCCGCAGCCGGGGAACGGGGACAGGCGCCTTTGCCGAAACCGTCGCGGCACAAGGGCGATTTCGGCAGGATGTCAGCCGCGTGGCGATGGCGATCCGCTGCATCTTACCTGTCAATTACATGCCGTAAATGACGGCTTATATTGCCTTGCGCGATTTAATGCGCCATTTTTGGCGTAGATGAAGATTGATCCGGAGTTGACGGATGAAGTCTTGTTGAAGCTGTTCGGCGAGCGCCTCGCCGGCTTGCGGCTGGCGCGCAACCTGACACAGCAACAACTGGCGGACCAGGCGGGACTCGGCTTGCGGACCGTGCAGCGGCTGGAGTCGGGGGAGGCGGCGACGCAACTGACGGGATTCGTGCGGGTCTGCCGCGTGCTCGGGCTGGTGGCGCATTTCGAGTCGCTCCTCCCGGAGCCGGCCGTGAGTCCGCTGATGCAATTGAAGCTGCAAGGCCGAAGGCGCAAGCGTGCCACGGGAACGCGAGGGGCGACTGGCAGGCCGGGAAAGTGGACCTGGGGTGAACCGGCGTGATTGCCAGGGTCGAACTCTGGGGCCGGATGATCGGCGCGGTGTCGCTGGACGACGGGAGGGAGGTTGCCGCCTTCCAATACGACCCGGAGTTCGTGCGTAGCGGGATCGAGGTCTCGCCGTTGGTGATGCCGTTGAGCGAGCAGGTTTACGAGTTTACTGCGCTGCCGCGGAACACGTTTCGCGGACTGCCCGGGCTGCTGGCGGATTCGCTGCCCGACACGTTCGGCAACGCGCTGATCGATGCCTGGCTGGCGACGCAGGGCCGCTCTTCGGAGAGCTTCAACGCCGTGGAGCGGCTCTGCTACGTCGGCGCGCGGGGCATGGGAGCGTTGGAATTCGCACCGGTGCTGGAGCCGAGGCCACGCAAGACATCGAAGATCGATGTGAATGCGCTGGTGCGGCTGGCGACCGAGGTGCTGACGCACCGGAACGATTTGCGCGGGCATTTCCGTGAGCTCGGGAGAGAGAAAGCGCTGCGCGACATCCTCGCCGTGGGCACGTCGGCGGGCGGAGCACGAGCCAAAGCCGTGATCGCGTGGAACCGCGAGACGAAGGAAGTCCGGTCGGGTCAGATTACCGCCGACGAAGGATTCGACTACTGGCTGCTGAAGTTCGATGGCGTGGCGGGCAACCGGGACAAGGAGCTGGAAGATCCAAAGGGCTACGGTGCAATCGAGTATGCCTATTACCTGATGGCAACGGCGGCGGGCGTCACCATGAGCGAATGCCGGCTGCTGGAGGAAAGCGGCCGGCGGCACTTCATGACGCGGCGGTTCGACCGGCTCGCGGGTGGCGAGAAGCTGCACATGCAGTCCCTGGGCGCGCTGGCGCATTTTGATTTCAACCAAGCGGGAGCGCACGCCTACGAGCAGGCGTTTCTCGCGATCCGCCAACTCGCATTGCCGATGGCCGCCGTGGAGGAGCAGTTTCGCCGGATGGCGTTCAATGTCGTCGCCAGGAATCAGGACGATCATGTCAAGAACATTGCCTTCCTGATGAACAAGCAGGGCGAGTGGTCGCTCGCTCCGGCCTTCGACGTAACTTTCAGCTACAATTCATCTGGTGCCTGGACGGCAATGCACCAGATGACCATGAACGGAAAGCGGGACGGATTCACGCGGAAGGATTTCGATACATGTGCAAAAGCGGCGCTGATGAGGCGCGGGCGGGCGGCGGCCATTCTCGACGAGGTCGTGGCGACGGTGGAGCGCTGGCCCGAGTTCGCCGCGCAGGCGAAGCTCACCGAGGGGTGGCAGAACACGATTCGCAAGACACACCGGCTGACCTTCGCGGCAGGATGATCCTCACCGCGCCCATCGTCGCAGACGTCACCCTGTCGTCCTTCAGGTCGCGGCGACGGGAGTCGCAGCAGAAATCCCTGGCCGGCCACTCCGGGCCAGCCAGGGACAGGGGCACCGCCCCGCTAGCGCTTCGCGGCGGATCAGGGGCTTGACGCTGAGCCGCTCGCGCGGTTCATGTACGGCCGATGCGCTTCGACATCGTGCTCTTCGACTTTGGCGGCACCCTCGACGGGCCGGGCGATCCCTGGCTCGAGCGCTTCGCCCGCTGCTACCAAGCGTGCGACGCCAACGTTTCGCGCGCCGCGCTGTGCGCCGCGTTCGGCCACTCCACCCGGCGCAGCTATGCCGATCCGGACATGCGCACGCGCCGGCTCCATGACACGGTCGCTTGCCACGTCGCCTGGCAAATGGAGTTCCTCGCCAGAGATGACCGCGCTTGCACCGAGGCGATCGTCGCGGCGTTCGTCGCGCAGACCCGCGCGAGCCTCGCTGCCAGCCGCGCCCTGCTCGAGCGCTGGCGTGAGCGCGCCCGTCTCGGCGTGATCTCGAACTTCTACGGCAACGTCCAACTGCTCCTCGACGAGGCCGGTATCGCCCCCGTGCTGACGACCATCGTCGACTCCGCGGTCGTCGGCGTCGCCAAGCCCGATCCCCGCATCTTCGAACTTGCCCTGATGGGCGAACGCGTGCCCGCCGACCGCGCCCTATACGTCGGCGACTCGCTCGAAAAGGACGTCGCCGGTGCCCACGCCGCCGGCATCGCTACCGCCTGGCTTCCGGGAACCGAAGGGATCGGCACCCACGCAGGCGAAGCGGATTTCGTCCTGCAGCGGCTCGAAGACGTCGAGGCATTGCTCGCATGAAAGCGGCGATCATCGCCGCCGGGCGGGGCGAACGCCTGCACGCCGCGGGCATCGCCGAGCCGAAGCCGCTGGTGCGCGTCGCCGGCCGGCCGCTCATCGACTATGCTCTGGGCGCGATCGCCACAGCCGGGATTGAGCGCGTCGCCTGCATCGTCAACGAGTATTCCACCGGCATCGAAGAACATTGCCGGCAAGCCTGGCCGCAACTCGCCTGCGAATTCGTGCGGCGCACGACCCCCAATTCGATGGAGAGCCTCTTCACCCTCGCGCCGCTCCTCGGTGAAGGGCGCTTCGCCTTGCTCACCGTCGATGCGGTATTCGCACCGACGACGCTCACCCACTTTCTCGCGGGCGCACGGCAGCGCGTCGGCGCCGATGTCGTCCTCGGCCTTACCGACTTCGTCGACGACGAAAAGCCATTGTGGGCGCGCATCGCACCCGACGGGAGAGTGCTCGCTCTCGGCGATGCCGCCCGCCCGTGCGCGACGATCACCGCCGGGCTTTACGTCTTCGACCCACGCGTCTTTGTGGAAATCGACTCCGCTCGCACCCAAGGCTTCACCGCGCTGCGGCGCTTCCTCGGGCACCTGCTCGAGCGCGGCTACCGCATCGACGCCGAACCGGTCGGCAAGTCCGTCGACGTCGATCGCCGCGAAGACATCGCCGTCGCCGAGGCGTTCGTCGCCGCCGGCTTCGCTTCGTAGCCGATATGGAATTTCTGGGAATCGAGCGCGAGGCGGTTTTCTCGCCCGGCAAGGTCGGCGCCGATGCCGGGATCCTGCGCGCCGTCGCAGCCCAGCTCACAGCACAGGGCCACCCTGCCCGCGCCACCACCCTCGATGCCGCGCACCAGCTCACGCCCGATCCAGCGACTTTGGTGTTCGCCATGTGCCAGGGCGACTTGGCACTCGAACTCCTGCGCCATTGGGAGACCTGCGGCGCGCGCGTCGTCAACCGGCCTCGGGCGGTTCTCGACAGCCAGCGTTTCCGCGCGATCCCGCTGTTGCAGCGCGCCGGTGTCGCAGTGCCGGAGACGGTGCTGGCGAGCGCCAGTCCAGGCATCGTCGACGCGCTCGGCAAGTTCGCCGACGCACCCTTGTGGATCAAACGCGGCGACGTGCACGCCACCGAACCGGACGACGTCGTCTTCGCCCATGGCCTTGCGCCCGTGCGGCAGGCCATCGAACGCCTCCGCGCCCGCGACATCCGGCGGATCGCCTTGCAACGCCACGTCGCCGGCACGGTCTTCAAGTTCTACGCGGTGGCCAACGGCTTCTTCCATTGCGTCGTTGCCGCGGGCGCCGCGCAACCTTCCGCCGATGTGTTGGAGGCGATGGCCCGGCTCGGCCAACAGGGCGCCACGGCGCTCGGCCTGGAGGTCTATGGCGGCGATTGCGTCCTCGACGGAGCCGGCGCTTTACACTTGATTGACTTGAACGATTGGCCCAGTTACGAACCCTGCCGCGCCCAGGCCGCCGCAGCCATTGCGACCTATCTCATCGCGCAGAGGGACGAATCTTGCGCCTGATCGAACCGACGAACGGAGCTGATTCCTCGCTCCATGACCTCCCGGGACCGAACTCCCGCCGCTTGGTCGAGGCGGAGCAGCGTGTCATCGCGCCCGGCCTGCAACGGATTGCGCAGCTTTCCCAGCTGGCGCTCAGCGAAGGCCGCGGCTGCCGCGTATGGGACGCCGACGGCAACGAGTACCTCGACTTCTTCGCCGGCGTCGCCGTCGCCAGCCTGGGCCATTCGCACCCGCGCTTCGTCGCGGCGCTGACGCAGCAGATCGGTCGTCTCAGCGTCGGCAGCTTCACTACCGAGACACGCCTACGCCTCCTCGAACGGATCGCCGCACTCGCTCCCGGCGACCTGCGCCGCACGCAGCTCTACAGCGGTGGTGCCGAGGCAGTCGAAGCCGCGCTGCGGCTGGCGAAGGCGCATACCAACAAGTTCGAGGTGATCGGCTTCTGGGGCGGCTTCCACGGCAAGACCGGCGGCGTGATGGGCCTGATCGGCGATCCCTGGAAGCAGAAGTGGGGGCCCCTCGCCGTCGGCACCCACCTACTTCCCTACGCCGACTGCTACCGCTGTCCGTTCAAGCTCGAGTACCCGAGTTGCGGTATGCATTGCCTCGACTTCGCCCGCGCCAGCATCAAGGCAAGCACGGCAGGGACGATCGCCGCCGTCCTCGTCGAGCCCATGCAGGGCACCGCCGGCAACGTCGTCCCGCCGCCCGAGTTCCTGCCCGGCGTCGCCGCCATCGCCAAAGAAAACGACGCGCTCCTCGTCGCCGACGAGATGATCACCGGCTTCGCCCGCACCGGCAAGATGTTCGGCTGCGAGCACACCGGCGTCGTCCCCGACGTCATGACCATCGGCAAGGGGCTCGGCTCGGGGTTCCCGGTGAGCGGGCTGGTGTCGACCGACGCGATCACGTCCGCCGAGCCGTTCGCGAAGCCGAGTTCGTCGTCATCGAGCTACGGCGGCAATCCCCTCGCCGCCACCGCCGCCCTGACCACGATCGAGACGATCATCGACGAGAAGCTCGTCGACAACGCCGCCGATGTGGGCGCATTCATGCTCCGCGAACTTCGCCACCTGCAGGAGAAGTACCGCTTCATCGGCGACGTCCGTGGCGTCGGCCTGATGCTCGGCATCGAGTTGGTGGTGGACCGCAAGTCCAAAGAGCCTCTGTCTACGCAGGCGACCGAGTTCGTCTTCCTCGAAGCGCTGCGCCGCGGCCTGCTGCTGATGGGCTACGGCGCGCGTATCCGCATCAACCCGCCATTGATTCTCACCGAGGCCGAGGCGCGCGACGGCATCGCCATTCTCGACGAAACCTTCGCCGCATTGGAGCGCAGCGGTCTGGCTGCCGCATGACCCCGGCGCTGCGCGGCGCAATTCTCGGCTTCGGCGCCGTCGCCGAGCACGGCCACCTGCCGGGCTGGCAAACCGACCCGCGCTTCACCATCGTCGCGGTCGCCGAACCGCAGCCGGCGCGCCGCGCACAGGCCTCACGGCTACTGCCGACGGCGCGCATCTGCGCATCGGTCGCGGAGGCGCTCGCTACCAATGGCCTCGATTTCGTCGACATCGCCTCGCCGCCGGCGTTTCACGCCGAGACGATCGTCGCCGCCGCTCGAGCCGGGCTGCACGTCCTATGCGAGAAGCCTCTGGTCACCACGAGTGCGGAGTACATGCCCGTGCGCGCGGCAGTGACGGCCGCCGGGGTCGTGCTGCATCCCGTCCACAACTGGAAGCAAGCGGACGCCTTCCGTGAGTTGAAGGTGCTCGCCGCAAACGGGATCGGGCGGCTGCGCGAACTCGAGTTTCTGATCGAACGCGACGGCTGGTCGGTGAGCGCAGGGGACTGGCGCGCGGTGCGGCGACTCGGCGGCGGCGGCATCCTCGTCGACCACGGCTGGCATGCATTCTACCTGGCGCTCGCGCTCACCGATGCAACGCCGCAGGCGGTTCGGGCGGGCGTCGAGAACCGTCGCTACCGGGACACCGACGTCGAGGACACAGCGCACTGCGAGTTCGAGTTCGGCGATTGCCGAGTTGCGATCGACCTGACGTGGGCCGGACGCGAGCGCCGCTCGACATGGACGCTGCGCGGCAGCGGCGGCGAGGTCGAGATTCGCGACGCGACGCTGCGCACGGTTCATGGTGATGGGGCGCAGATCCGCGAGTTGGGCACTTCGCTGTCCGCTGGATCGCACCATCCCGACTGGTTTCCCGGCGTGCTCGACTCGTTCGCCGCGGCGATCGCGAGCCCGGCGTTGCGCGGCGCAGCGCAGCGCGAGGCGGAGTGGTGTCTGGCGATGCTCGAAGCCGCGTACGCCTCGGCGGCCGCCGATGGGCAGCGGGTCGAGATCCGTCCGCCGCTGCCATGAGCGATCCGGCGATGACGACGCCAGCGCGTGGGGCATTCGGTTGGCTCGATCGGATCCTCCTGGTTGGCGGCGTGTTGCTGTTCGGTTTCCTGCTCGTCGAGCTCGGGGTGCGCGAGGTTTGGGCGAATCTGACCCTGGTGGGATGGGGCGTCGCGCTGATCATCGCGCAGGAGATCCTGGCCTATGGTGCCAACACCGCCGGCTGGTACGCCGCGTTCACGGCGCCGCGCCCGAGCATTCCGGCCCGGCGTCTCCTCGCAGCGCGCATCGTTGGCGACGCGGTGAACTACCTGACGCCGACCGCTGGGCTGGGGGGCGAGTTCGCGCGTGCGCGCTTTCTCCGCGACTACGCGTCGCCCACCACCCTGGCAGCGTCGGTGAGCGTCGCGAAGTTGAGCCAGTTCGCCGGGCAGGCGCTGTTCGTCGTCATCGGACTCGCGCTGGTGTTGCCGTACACGCCGCTACCCGACGGCGTGCAGCACGGCATGACGATCGCCTTGCTGGCGATCGTGCTCTTGATCTTCGGGCTGCTCTGCGCGCAGCGCCGCGGCATGTTCGGGCCGCTGTTGCGCTCGCTGCAGCGGATCGGTTTCGTCCGTGAGCATCACGAACTCGGCGCGCGCCTCGCCCAGTTGGACAGCGAGATCGCACGTTTCCATCTCGACGGCAGCCTTGCCTTCGGCTTTTCGACCTTGGCCTTCGCGGTCGGTTGGGCGTTGGGGATGCTCGAGATGGCATTGATGCTGTGGTTGCTCGACATCGAGGTGACGTTGGCGCGGGTGCTGGCGATCGAGGTGCTTTCGATTGCGATCGACGGGATGTTGTTCTTCGTACCGGCAAAAGCCGGCACGCAGGAGGCGGGCAAGGTATTCATCTTCACCCTGCTCGGTCTCGATCCGGCGAAGGGGCTAGCGCTCGGAATCCTGCGCCGCATCCGCGAACTCACCTGGGCCGGCGTCGGCATGGCGCTGTGGTGGCAGAGGGCGCGGTAGGGGCGAAGGATTTATTGCTTCTCTCGTCCGAGGCACCGCTATGCGAGCACTCATCGGGCACTGGCCGCGCATCAGCTCCAGTCGCAGACTCCGTTGACGCAATGCCGCGTCGTACATCCGGCGGCTCCGCATTCGGTGCGCCAGCTCTCCTCGTCGCGGTAGTCTTCACAATAGAACGACTCTTCGTAGTCCCACGCGTCGGCGCGTTGCACATAGCTGCATGTATCGCCTACCTCGGCAACGCGGCGGGTGTGAACGCTACCGTCGCGGCTCTCCACTTCCTCCGTCGTTCGCCGGCCGCGCGTGCACCTCTCGACGTACACCTCGTCGCCGAAATCCTGATCCCAACTCTCCGTGCAGGACTCGAATTCGCAGACTTCGAGGGTGTGACAGCCTTCGCTGTCGCACCAGTCATCGTAGGCGCACGACGACTGCTCCCAATCCGAGGTTTCCTCGCCACAACCCACTGCGCCAAGCGCAAGCGCCCCGATCGCAATCATGGCAAAGAACCGCATGCTCACCTTCCCTCTCGGCGTCCGAACGACATTCATCCCGCTCGTTGAACGCGGTGACCAAAGCGAAGTTGCGGACGGTCGGGCGCTTTCAGCCGGGCCCACCCAAGCGAACCCTGTCGCCGTGGCTGCCGTCGTGATCCATTGCGTATCGAGTTCCGTCACGAGCAGGAATCTAAGAAACGTTCGAGCGAAACTCCCATGCTCGTCTGTCGCGCGCACGAGCCGGCCATGATCGCCGTCGCCCAAGGAAGCCCGCGGCGGCTGCAATAAACCGATTGGCTAGGGCTTCCTACCCGGTGAGACAGGACGTGAAGATCGGGAGAGTGGTTCGCCGTGAGACTCGCACATACGACATCGATGGGGCTGGTGGCGCTCCTCCTAACGACGACTCCCAGCTACGGCTGCCCCGGAGACTGCGACCGCGACTGCCGCGTCGATGTCGCGGAAATCATCGTCGGCATCCGCGTGGCGCTGGGCGAGGCGGCCGTCGCCGCCTGCCGCAACTTCGACTTGGACGACTCTGGCAGCGTTGCGGTCGACGAATTGCTGACGGGCGTGCAAGCGGCCCTCACGGGCTATGAACCTGCCCCGGTTTCCTGGACACCCAAACACAGCGATACTCGCTGAAGGAGAGGTGGATGTCCAAACGAACGCAGAGAACCCGCAGGGTGTTTAGTGACGAGTACAAGGGCGAGGCCGTGGCCCTGGTCGCAACCCCGCGCCTTCCCGGGCCTCCCGGGTTGCCTCAGAGAACCTTCCTTGCGTGCCGCTCCCCAATACCCCGGTGACCACCGCCAGTGCACGTGTCGGTTGCTTCCTGAC
>Ga0163144_10029128_pt1 | contig 10614 bp, 8 predicted proteins | sample OliLak19BULKMAT1_FD_123175 | JGI IMG/M metagenome (GOLD analysis project Ga0163144, IMG submission 123175) | Freshwater microbial mat bacterial communities from Lake Vanda, McMurdo Dry Valleys, Antarctica - Oligotrophic Lake LV.19.BULKMAT1 | ecosystem: Environmental > Aquatic > Freshwater > Lake...
ACAATATTTTTGAATTACATTACTAGCACTCTGGCAAGTTCAACGGTATAGTTGTCGCCAAACCACCATCTGCGGTTTCTTTATATTTGTGGCTCATGTCTTGTGCGGTTTCCCACATGGTTTTTATCACTGCATCCAAACTCACTTTTGCTCTTTCGGCATCGCTTTGCAAAGCCAACTGCGCTGCGGTGATTGCTTTAATTGCCCCCATTGTGTTGCGCTCTATACAAGGTATTTGCACTAAGCCGCCTATTGGGTCGCAGGTCAAGCCAAGGTGATGCTCCATCGCTATCTCTGCAGCCTGCAATACCTGATGAGGCGTTCCACCCAAGCATTCGGTGAGCGCGCCAGCCGCCATGGCACTGCTCACGCCTATCTCGGCTTGGCAACCGCCCATTGCCGCTGATATGGTTGAACCCTTTTTAAAAATAGCTCCGATTTCTGATGCCGTAAGTAAAAACTTTATCACATCGTTTTCTTTTGTGTCCGATGAAGTTTTTGCAAACAAAAGATAGTACATCAACACGGCAGGAATAACGCCCGCTGCGCCATTGGTTGGCGCAGTTACCACCCTGCCAAACGAAGCATTTTCTTCATTTACCGCCAATGCAAAACAGCTTACCCAATTCAATATATTTTGAAAAGAAGGATGTGTTTGCACAATTGCCTTTGTCCACTCTTCGGTATTTACAAAAGCAAAACTACCTCCCAATAACTTTTGATTTAATGCCGCTGCCCTGCGCGAAACATTTAAGCCACCCGGCAATATTCCCGAACGGTAGCATCCGCGAAACATACACGCTAGCATGGTGTTCCAGATATTCAGCAAACCTGCTTTTGTTGCCTCTGCTTTTCTCCAGCAACATTCATTTTCCATTACCAATTGTGAAATATCTAAGCGGGCATTCATGCAATTGGTAAGCAATTCATCGGCATCATTCACTTCATATTTTAGCCTTACTTTTTGTGTTGTATTATCGTCTTTCCCATCCTGAACAATAAAACCACCACCAATTGAAAAATAAGATTCTTCAACTGTGTTCCCATTATTTAGGTGTGCAATAAATTTCAAACCATTTGGGTGAAAAGGAAGGCTTTCCTTTTTCAGAAACTGAATGTGCTTTTCATACACAAACTCTATTAGATATTTACCAGCAAGCGCAAGTGTATTTAAAGATTTTATTGAAGCAACATTATCATTCAACTTCTCCACTTCAAACGTCACTGGATCTTCGCCTTGCAATCCCAACATCACAGCAATATCTGTTCCGTGTCCCTTTCCTGTTTTAGCTAACGAACCATAAAGCAACACTTGAACTTCTTTTACATCATTAATGCTGTCCCCTAATTGTTGCAGGAACTTTTCCGCTGCTCTCCACGGACCCAATGTGTGAGAACTTGAAGGTCCCACCCCAATTTTAAACATATCAAAAACACTGATTGCTTCCACTATAATTATTTGAATCAAGCGAACATAGAATTAAAATACACAACAAAAAAAAGGGCTGTCTTTCGGACAGCCCTTTCTGATTTTTTATTTAAAGATTATTTATCGGAACCTGCTTTGTAACCAGGATGCGGAGATGGAGGATTGCTATCACCACTTTCGTTTTCATCTGCATAGCGGAATTCAACTTTGCGGTTTTGCTTTCGCTCTATTTCGCTCTTTCCTGTATCAGATTTTTTTCCGCCATCATACTTCACAACAAATCTGTCGCGAGAAATACCGTATTTCTCAACTAAGTAATCAGCTATTTTCTGCGCACGATTCCATGATAATTGTTCGTTAAACTTAGGATCATTGCGGCTTTGGTCGAAACCAGTGATTCCTAATTTCATATCAGGACACTGTTGCATTCTTTCGGCTACCTGATGTATAGTACCTAAGTAAACTGGATCAATGTAGTATTTATCATTATCAAAATAAACGCCCGGTAATTCAATTTTCGAGCAATCGCCACGTGCACGTTTGCGTCTTGAACCTTCCCCTCCAACACCCAAGCTATCACCGCCTCTACCATTTCTACCGTTTCCGCCAAGAATCAACATATCGTCACCCTCTTCCATATCGCAACAAGGATTAGGCGGAATTTGAGCAACACCAAATTGATCTACAGGATAACCTGGAGGTGAGTATGGTTCTTTGTCATCACAATCAATTATACCGTCTTTATCGCTGTCTAACATAACACCTTTCACATTCACAGGACAACCTTTGCGTGAATTCGGTTCTTTATCTAATTTATTTGGTACACCATCCTCATCATCATCTTTAAATGCATCAGCTATAATTTTATCAGGATTGGTCTCTGCTATTTTGCGATACACATAATCGTTAGGATTTAACCACCAAAGAGGCTCAACTTTGTTTCTACCTAAATGAAAATTAAAACCAATAGAAGTGTATGAAACTACATCAAAATCACGAGTAAAGCCGGGGTAATCATCTTGTGTCCAACGGTAGCCATCCAATACGTCATTAGATGTAAGAATAATCTTTTGTTCCAACGACAATGTAACCCACTTGCTTATGTGAAAACCAACACCAAAACCAACGTTGAATGTTGGCATAAACTGATAATTTTTGAATAAACCTGGCACATTGGTTTCGCGGTCAGCATCTGATTCGTACTTGCCATCCAAAATTCCTTTCAAAAGCTTTAGAGACTCACTCTTTTTATCTAATCGAGCATTTACAGGAGGTGTTCCTGGTGTAACAACACCTAAACTATAAAGATTTAAAACACCTGTAAAATCATACATTCTGCCATTTTCATCCAAGGCATCCATTTGTGTTCTGGTAAGCGCGCCACCAAAACCACCAAGCAAATAAAAGTTTACAATGTTTCTCTCTCTATAAAAACGAATATTCCCTAGGTTAACTACGCCCTGCAAAGAAACTTCATGCATGAACGTTCTGTAATTATAAAAGAAGAAACCTCTGTTTTTTGTAGGTATAGTATTTGCAGGATCAATACCCTTTCCGGTGTAATAATTTACTTCCTTATTATAAGAACCATTTAATCCTTGATTAAATTTTAAATTAAAATCAGGCTCCCAGTTTTGACCAGTCATCCAAGCAAACTGATATTGAAAACGAAGCGAAAATATATGCCCGATTGATTTACGAACAGTTACGCCAGCTCCCCAGTTCTGCCAAATTTGACGTAGGTTTGGAGAAACGTCACCGCTAACAAATGCCATACCAATATTTATACCCAACTCCCACTGGTCGCTTGGGCGAGCAGGATACATGTATTTGTTGGTTTTAAAGGCTTCTTGTTGCTTCTTTTGTTTTTTTCCACTTTGGTAAACAGCAGAATCGGTATCCATACGTGGCATTAGTGGCGTGCTAATTGCCCTTCTGTCAGCAAAATTATAATCGGTAGCTTCCATATCAGGCTTCATAAATTTAACCTGATTTTGAATGTCTTTTTTCTCCGAACTTTTGTCAACTGCTGTTGAATCGGTTTGAGCAACGAGTGTGTTAGTAAGTGTAAAAACACTTAATACAATAGTTACTAACGCTTTAAAGCAAAATTTTCCCATACTATAATATTATTGTGCAATTCTAAAGTCGCCAAAAGTATAAAAAAAGAATAAATAAAAAAGGTAATTTACCTGTTAATTTAAAGCTAAATATCTAATTAACTTGCCAAGTTTGTTTTCCCTGAAGTAATTGATTCAAGTTTCCTAAGCCTTTTGAGGCAGTTTCATCAATAATTTGGGCTTGAACATTTTGTTCGTACAGTTCTCTTTTCTCTGCATAAATCACTCCTAACGGGCGAGGGAAGTTTCCAATGTTTGACTTTGACTCAAAAAACCTGACCATGATTTGAGCTTTCAGCAAGTCAGTTTCATCATGAATCCATAAATCATCTTTGCTTGCACCTTCCTCTAAATTTACAACAATCGGTTTGTGCCCGTCTAGCTTGATTCCTAACGAATCCTTATCACCAAAAACTAATGGCTGACCATGCTCCACAAAAATCGCTTGTGTTTTTTGAGATGCTTTATTCCCAAATACATCAAAGGCATTGTCATTGAAAATATTACAGTTCTGATAGATTTCTAGAAGCGATGTGCCTTTGTGTTCGTGGCTTCGCTCTAACATTTTTTGAAGGTGACGCGCTTCTTTATCCAATGTGCGAGCAATGAATGTGGCATCAGCACCAAGCGCAACCGCCAATGGATTAAAAGGATGATCTACAGACCCTACAGGAGTAGATTTAGTAACCTTATGCTGCTCAGATGTTGGAGAATACTGACCTTTAGTTAAACCATATATTTGATTGTTGAAGAGCAGAATATTTACATCTAAATTTCTTCTTAATAAATGTATCAGGTGATTTCCACCAATTGAAAGTGCATCACCATCACCGGTTACTATCCAAACACTTAAATCTGGTCGGGAAATTTTCAAACCCGATGCCAATGCAGTTGCCCTGCCATGAATGGAGTGAATGCCATAAGTATTCATGTAATAAGGAAAACGCGATGAGCAGCCAATACCACTCACAAACACAATATTCTCGCGTGGAATACCTAAACGCGGCATTACCATTTGAGTCTGTTTTAATATTGCAAAATCGCCACAACTTGGACACCAGCGCACTTCTTGGTCGGTCTCAAAATCTTTAGCACTTAGTTTTTCAATAGTAATATCAGTCATAATTTATATTTATGAATTAAGCTGCGGGCTCAACTTCTGCCCAGTTAATTCCTCTTTTTATTCTAAGTAATTGTGTGTGCGAAACTCCGAATTGTATGGCTAATTGACTCAGCAATTTTCCCTCATTCATTCTTTTTTTTACAATGCGTACTTTTGTCTCAGTTAGTTTAGTGTTTCGCTTAATGTTTTCAGGATTTTCCTTTCTAAGTTTCTTTTCTATTAACACAAAAGGACTTTTTTGTTGATGAGCAGTGCTCTGGGCTTGTGTAACCCATTTTAAATTTATTGCCCTGTTATCAAGTTTATCGTAGTTCAAATGAATTACAAGGTTGTGCGCTGTACTTGGTTTTGTACAAAAGTATTCTGCAATTAACCTATGTTGAAGAACAGAGAAATAAATTGTTCGGCTCTTAAAATCCTTTTTGTAAAACTTAATATATTTTGCTTTTAAACTTTTAAGCAATTCTTCAGAATTGGCAACTGGGTCTAATGAAATAGCGCTTTCTGATTTATTTAATTCGTTATCGCTTTCAAGAATTTGTTTTTGGGCAATAGTGAGAGCTTTTTTCATCAAATCAATTTGCTTGCGCAAGTTCACTAATTTAATTTCTACAATTTCTTCTCGCTTTTTAAAAAACTTAAATGAAATAGATTTGTAACCATTTTGCAAGCCTCCTTTTAAAATTTTTCCATCGCTAATTTTATTGAAAGTTCTTATGCGACCTAAGTCTGAAACTTCAACGTGATTTTGATTTGCAAAATCAAATTTTACTACTACCCATTTCTCCGACATAAATCTTCACTTTTTAAAACATACAAATTTACTTTGTAATTACACATTCACCATGTTAAATCTCAACAACTAAATGGTAATTGTTGTTTACCTATTCTTTTTCTAAAATTTCAATTGTGCCTGATAGTTGGTAAAGTTTGCGTGCAATAGCGGCTTGTTCATCAGCCCATTTGTCGTACTGTTCTATTGTTTCGGCAATTTCGGCAAGGTAGCGGGTGCGTGAAGATGGAATGATAGCAACATCTAAACCTGCACTAGTAGCAAGTGAAGTATTGTTTGTTTGCAATCCGAAGTCAACACTACTTTTTTGTGCAATCACTTTTATCAGTTTATCGAAAAGTAAATTCACGCCTGCATCATTAAACTTAGAAGCTACACTGCCAAATATTGGTAGTTCTTCATTTTTAGCTTGAAACAAATTGTGGTTGCGTTTATATTGTTTGCATACATCTGCAAAGGCATCTAAGGCTCCGGCTTTGTCGAATTTGTTGATGGTAATCACATCTGCATAGTCCAACATATTTATTTTTTCAAGTTGCGATGCTGCACCGTATTCGGGTGTCATTACATAAAGTGATACATCGCAATAGTCTAAGATGGAAGCATCACTTTGACCCACTCCTGCACTTTCTAATATAATGAAATCGAAACCCGCTGCCTTGCATACATTGATTGCATCTTGCACATATTTACTTAAAGCTTTATCGCTTTCGCGCGTGGCTAATGAGCGCATGTAAACGCGAGGATTGAAAATAGAATTCATTCGTATTCTATCGCCCAACAAAGCACCTCCTGTTTTTTTCTTAGATGGGTCAACAGAGATAATTGCTATTGTTTTGTCTTTAAAATTCCTTAAAAATCTTCTTACAATTTCATCCGTAACAGAGGATTTACCTGCACCGCCACTTCCTGTAATTCCTAATACTGGGGTTTGGAGTTTGGAGTTGGGTGTTGGAAGGTTTAAGACTTCACCATTTTCAGCACGAGTAATTAATGAAGCAATTAATTTCCAGTTAGAAGTATTCAGTTCTGTATCTAATTGCTGTTCTCCGTTCTCTTCTTTTTTATCAATATTAATTGATTGCTGAATTACCTCTTCAATCATTCCTTCCAAGCCCATGTGTCTGCCATCATCTGGCGAATAAATCTTTGCGATTCCGTAGGCATGTAGTTCAGCAATTTCTGATGGCAGAATGGTACCCCCTCCCCCACCAAAGATTTTTATATGTCCACAGTTACGCGCTTTCAAAAGGTCAAACATGTATTTGAAGAACTCATTGTGCCCGCCCTGATAACTAGTAATGGCAATGCTGTTCGCATCTTCTTGAATGGCGGCTTCTACAATTTCTTGTGCGCTGCGGTTGTGTCCTAAGTGAATCACTTCTGCACCCTTTGATTGCATGATTCTGCGCATGATGTTGATCGCGGCATCGTGACCGTCAAACAATGATGCGGCTGTAACTATTCTTACTTTTCCCTTTTCTTCGTTGCTCATATTTTGCTGTGCGAAAGTAGTTTTTCTAAAATTACCTATAGATATGATTACCTATATTTCTTCATGAAAAACCAGAGTGTTATAAATGGCACAAATCAATGCCCCACTTTCACCTCAACTCCTTTATTATTCTTCAAAGCCCACCAGCCGTAATAAGCAAGGTAAGCAAAACAAAACGGAGCAACGATGTATGATGTTTTGATGCTGGTAACATCGGCTAACCAACCTTGAAATGGAGGAATGACCGCACCGCCCAAAATCATCATTATCAAAAATGCCGATGCCTGCGAAGTGTATTTGCCTAAGTTTTTAATGGACTGCGCAAAAATGCAGGGCCACATTACCGAACACCACAAACCACCACTCATGAAAAATAAGAGAGACATGTTCCCCGTAGTCAGTAATCCGCCAATCATACACAGCACAGCAGCTACCGAAAACGCGCACAACATTTTCGCAGAGTTTTCAATGCTGAAATACGAAACCAAAACCATCAACGCCACAAACGCCAGATAGGGAACAAACACTTCGTTCAAATGAATGCTTTCTATTCCGCCAGCTTTGAAATAATTGACAGCGTAAACCACCGCGAATGCGATAAACGGCAACAACAACTGCAAAATTTTCCGCGTGTTTTTATTTTCCGAAAGCGATTCGCTGGCACCTGTCCAACGCCCCATCATCAAACTTCCCCAATAGAGCGAAATGAAAGGGAAAATCAGTTCATTTGGAATGCTACCATACTCTACTGTATTGAGCAGCGCACCCATATTACTTTGAATGGTAACTTCCACGCCCACGTAAACGAAAATCGCAATCATGCCTAAAGCTAACTGGGGATGCTTCAGCGCGTCAAAAGAAAATCCCTCATTCGTATTTTCGCTTTTGCTTGCTTCAATTTTTAAGGAGCGAAGCAAAATCGCCAAGGCGAGGAACAGCACAATCAGGATAATGTAAAGCGTGTCCACGTTTTTCAACTCCACTTTATTTGTGCTTGCAGCCGAAATGCTTCCAAACAAAAAATACGCAACAATCAAAGGACCAATCGTAGTGCCGAAAGAATTTACACCGCCCGCCAGATTTAACCGGTGCGCGCCCGTTCTTTCTTCGCCCAACAACACTACAAAAGGATTGGCGGCTGTTTGCTGCAAACAAAATCCCAATGCAATCACAAAAAATGAACTGAGGATTAAACCATAATTACCGATGTGCAGCGAAGGAATCATGCAAGCCGCACCCACAGCAGAAATTATCAAACCAATAGAAAACGATTTGGCGTAGCCGTGTTCGTTCACAAAATCTCTTTTGCGAAAAGCGGTGTAAATAAACAGCAACAGCGAGCCGATAAAATAGCCGCCATAAAAAGTAGAATCAATCAACTGCGATTGAAATTGCGTGAGTTGAAAATGTTCTTTGCAGAAAGGAATAAAAATTCCGTTGCTGGCTGCCATAAATCCCCAAAAGAAAAAAATGGAGACCACGGCATAAAAAGTAGATTGTTTTTGCATGAAATTTATTTTGTAAGTAATGGTAAATTAATTTAGCAGAAGCGTTTACAGAAAAATGTGCAGAATGAATCCACAGCTACTTTGTAACAAAGCCACCTACAAAATTCATTGAATGCGAATTGTGGCATAAAAATCAAGAATAGCTGCATGATTTATTCAATGTTTATCCACAAGAGATTTTCAGTTGCTTAGTGATATTGAAACATATCTTTATGAATTACGTGAAATAAGGCATGAAAACTCAAGCTGCACAAGGTGCATCATTCAACATTTTGAAGCCTGCTACATGGAAAATAGTGCAGGCGCTGTTTTCGGCTTGCCCAAGTTGCAGTAGTTTAAGCTACAAACTTATTGAGCGAAAACCTGGGCTGCCCTGCCAATGTTGCCAAATGCCCACAGATAGAATTCTTAGTGAAGTGCATGGTTGCAAACACTGTGGATATGCACACGAAAAATACTTTCCTGACGGTGAAACACACGAAGATTCGCTGTTTTGCGATTGCTGCACACCCAATCATTCTTGATGAGACGTTTTAATGAGCGTATCTAAAAACTCAAACATCGAAATACAATAAACACTATTTGTTTACACAAATTGTTTATCCCATTACCACCTCGGCAGCCACAATAGTTGTGCCAGCATCAGCCCTAGAGATATTAAACGAAACGGTAGCCATTTTTTTGGCTGGGTAAATAATTTCAATTTGCACCGCGCCATCGGTTTTTGTTTTTAGGTTGATGCGCCCTTCTTTGTTGGCGGTGGTGGTGCCCCCCGTTTGCAGCAGGGTAGCTTTGGCACCTTGCAGTGGCTTGCCGGCAGCATCCTTTACCACCACCGTAAGCACAGTAGATTTTCCCGTATTGTAATAAATCACTCCGGCATCGCGCAGCAGGTTACGCTTACTTTCCATAGGCAAATGCCCATACGCGGCATCCAAAAAATTCCAAGCTGTGCGCAGCAGTTTATCTAGTTGTTTTGCCTGAGTTTTTAGTTCTATTTGAATTGTCTTGTATTCTAGATTTGCTTTAACCGAAGGAGCCCTTAATAAGTTTACGGCATCCAACATTGCCTGCACATCGGCTGCCGAGGGGTTGCTCATAGGCTCTGCCCCAGACACCGCTGCTAGGCGCGCCTGCTCGCCATTTAGCAGCAATTCTGCCCATCTTTTTGTTTCATTTTCATTTATCATATCGGGTAATTTTCCTGCCGTTTCATCTAGGTTGTAAAAGGCTGGGTCGGTGGAGTTCCACTTTCCGTCTTTAAGCGCAAGTGAGCGTTTTACGGCATACTTCATTACCACCAAAAAGCTTGAAACAAACAATCGAAGATTGTCGAAGGCGGCAGTTTTGTGTCCCTGCTTTAGCATCATTGCGCCTTCTTTACCTTGCAAATTATAATAGGCTTTAACAAATGGTAATTCGGACGGACTTATCAAAGCCACCACCTCGGGCGGAAAAGTTACGGAGCCTGCTGGCATGGCGTTGTAGAACTTTTTAAAATTCTGCAATGCATTTACTCTACCAATAAAACTGTTAGGAAATTTTCTTACTAAATCTGACATACTTAAAACTGTTTAACACCAAAAATTTATTGCCCTTTATACTTATTCAAGTTGCTTTGCAAGAATAAAAGTAATGGTTTTGAAATATGAAAGGTATATATTTTTTTACAACTTTAAAATTTTCATTTATGAAAAATATAAACTTTTTTACTGCTTTATATATTTCACTAATGAAATATATTAACTTTTAAATGATTTGATAATTTTAATTTATGAAAACTATTACCTTTAATTAAACTTAATATAATTCATTTATGAAATAGTACAACTTTTTTATAACTTAATACATTTTGCTTATGAAATACCATAAATTTTTTAAAACTTAATATATTTCATTATTACCTAGCCTTAAAATAATACATTTTAAGTACTTATTGGTAGTAAATTTGAGAAACAAGCTGTAATGCGCAGACACTTTACCATCTCCTCATCGAATTATCCGAATGGAGCAGAGTTTGCAGGCAATGGAAACGCATTGGTACGCTTATACTTTACACAACAAGATTTTGCCAATTTGAGTACAGCTTCAATAGCCAATGATTACAGCCCAAGCCCTGCAACTACTTGTACAGGCAACGATAACA
>Ga0163144_10029134_pt1 | contig 10612 bp, 8 predicted proteins | sample OliLak19BULKMAT1_FD_123175 | JGI IMG/M metagenome (GOLD analysis project Ga0163144, IMG submission 123175) | Freshwater microbial mat bacterial communities from Lake Vanda, McMurdo Dry Valleys, Antarctica - Oligotrophic Lake LV.19.BULKMAT1 | ecosystem: Environmental > Aquatic > Freshwater > Lake...
ACTAGCCGCTACGCGAGTGATTCGAGGCGAATCAACGGGATGACGTGTCTATTTTTATCTTAAACAACTCTAGCGCATTTTGAGTGGTCTGTTCGATGAGTTCCTCAACGGGGATTCCCTTCAGCTCTGCGATCAATTCTGCGACAAAGCGCGTGCGATACGGCTCATTCGGACGCCCACGTTCAGGCACAGGCGATAAAAACGGAGAATCCGTTTCAATGAGCATCCGCTCAAGTGGGACAATCTTAGCCGCTTCATGAAGCTCTTTTGCTTTTTTAAAGGTGACGTTTCCCGCAAAGCTGATGAAAAATCCGCGATTCATGAATCGCTCAGCTTCGGCGGGGCCGCCACCAAAGCAGTGCATAATGCCTTGCGCGGTCGGATGGTTTTTCATAATGGCTTCAGTGTCGTCATGGGCTTCTCGGTTGTGGATGATAATCGGCAAGTCGTGATCCACCGCCATCGCAAGCTGGATGTCAAAGCAGTCGCGTTGCAATGTGGCGTGATCTGAATCTGCGGCTTGGTGATAATAATCCAAGCCTGTTTCGCCAAGGGCTTTCACTTTAGGATGGTTTAAACGCGATCGGATTTCATGCTGCCAGTCGTCAACCGTTTTAGTTTCTTCAACTTCACAAGGGTGCACACCTATCGCAGCGTAGACATGCTCAAACCGTTCAGCGGTAGCCAGCACACGATCAAAATCGGCAATGTTCACCGCAGGATTCAAGATCAATCCCACACCACGAGCTTGCGCACGAGCAACAACGTCTGCTAAATCCAGATCAGGATCATGGCCAAAAATCCCCGCCCCGATGTAGTCGAGGTGGCAGTGGGTATCCATAATCAGGGGAGCAGTGGCAGACATGGGGGAGGCTCCTTAATACTTTTACGTGTAGATATATTTTAGCATGTCCATAAAAAACTATCGTCATTCCCGCTCGCCTCTCGCAGGCAAGAAGGAATGACGGGTATTGTTAGGTTAAACATTTTCTTATCAGTGCCGAGTTCTTTTTCGTTCCAGCTTCGTGGCGTGCCGATCTTATTTTTGTAATGAGCGTGCGTTTTGGGAAGTAGCTTCTTTTGCGGGTTTTGCTTTTGTCGCCGTTTCGAGTTGTTGTTCGAGTTGCTTCACCTTGGATTGTAAGGCTTTTTTACCATCATCGACAATGGTTTCTACAGGTTGGCTAGGCGCGTTTACATGTCTAAATCCCAGCACACCCGCCGCCACGAGCGCAAGAGTAGACAGTCCGCCAATGATCCATGTGAGCGTATTGTCCTGTTTAGGGGGATACACTAACGGAGACGATTGAGGCGCACTATCTGCATAGGGCTGAGACACAGAAATAGTCGGCAAGGGAGCAGCTTGCGCATGGGCAAGAGGCGGAACCGTATTCATGCTGGGTGGGACATTAAACGCCATGTGATGATGATACTCTGGTGCGTGGTGGATGCAATCATATAGATAATACCCTTTATAGGAAGTAAGGGCGGATGGATGGATTCTAGGCGACGACTCTTTTTGTGAAATAAGTGTATACATAATACATGTTTGAACAAAAAGAGTCGGCAACAACGAAGACGCGATACGCCATTGCTTAATATAATGGGTATAAACCCACAAACAAGCGGGATCATGCCCCCTCTCCTTTTGGAAAGGAGAGGGTTGGGGTGAGGATGTTTCCGCTATAATCATCCTCACCCGCGCCATTGAAAATGGCTTGCCCTCTCCTTTTGGAAAGGAGAGGGAGCAGACCTAAGGAATTACCCATGACACAAGACATTTACTCGGTTCACGCTTATGATTACACGCTCCCTGAAGGCTTGATTGCCGCACACCCGCTGCCTGAACGCGATGCTTCCCGAATGATGCATTTAAACGCGCCTACCCAAAGCATTGCCCACATGCAGTTTAAAAGCATTGTCGATAGTCTTTCCCCTGGCGATTTGTTGGTGGTTAATAATACCAAAGTCTTGCCCGCGAGATTTATTGGAACGCGCCGTGATCCTGAGGGAGAACTGCACAGCGGCAAGGTCGAAGCGTTGCTATTGCATCCGCAAGGGCAGGATGACGCCACCGTGCATCGCTGGCATTGCCTGATGAAACCCGCGAGAAAGCTCAAAGTCGGGACGCATATTGTCTTACCGAATACGGAGGCCACGCTCGAAGTCATCGAACAGGGTGAGGCGGGTCACGGGGTTGTGCAGCTGCACTTGGGGGAATCCTCCTCCCCAACCCTCCCCCTAGAGGGAGAGGGAGAAAGAGCGAGGGAGCTTGATCGTTTTATGCAGACGCATGGGCATATGCCGATTCCTCCCTACTTTAATCGCGAAGCGACAGAAGACGACAAGGAACGCTACCAGACGGTCTATTCAGAAGTGCAGGGGTCTCAAGCTGCGCCGACGGCAGGGCTACATTTTACGAACGGGATTCTTGATCAGCTTAAGCAAAAAGGCGTCGAATTTGCCGAAGTCACTTTATCGGTGGGCGTTGGAACCTTTCGTCCTGTGATGGTGGATGATGTGCGGGATCACGACATGCACGGCGAAGCCTACACGCTCCCTCAAGAAACGGTCGATGCGATTAAAGCCTGCAAGATGCGAGGCAATCGCGTGTTTGCAGTAGGTACCACCACCACCAAGACCCTTGAAACCGCTGCGCAGAATCAAGGGGGAACGATCACCCAAGCCGAAAGTGGGTGGAGTAACCTCTATATTTATCCTGGGTTTGAGTTTGCCGTGGTGGATGCCATGCTCACCAATTTCCACCTGCCAAAATCAACCTTATTGATGATGATTTCCGCCTTTGCAGGGAGTCGGGAATGGGTACTCCAAGCGTACAAAGAAGCCGTCGAGCAACAGTATCGATTCTACAGTTACGGCGATTGCATGTTGATTGAGCGGTAAAAGGGTCCGCCCCATTCAATACCCCTACAGACAAAGGAGATGAGGGATAAAGCACTCCGTAAAAAGGTACACTTGAGCAATCTTATGCCTCACCGTCAAGGAGCCTCCCTATGCCTACGCCAAAAACCACCCCGCTTGAAAAGAAGCAGAACTTCACCATCGAGGTGACCACCCCTTCGATTCCCAAGAGGGAAGTTCCAAAGCACACTCAGCGGTCCGCATGGTTAGCGGATCAAGTACCGATTATTGATAAAGTACCGAAATCGATTGACGCGTTGGCTCATTATATTTTCAAGCATACAGGGCCTGCCCCTCGCCCGATTCGTCCCTTGCTCTTTGAAGGAGGATCACAATACGGGGCACTTAATTTTTTCACGCAAAACCTATGTACTGCGTTTAAGTTACGTGGACACAAGGCAGAATCGATTGATCTTTCTACTGCAGTGACGGGAAATGCAAACAAATGCAGTGCGGCCATTAAGCGCCTTGATCCCACGTTGTACATAAGTATGAATGGAATACATGAAGCCCTTCGTTTAGCGAATCACAAAACCTTTGCTCAACACTTTAAAGTCCCGAGCATTTCTTGGTTTGTCGATCATCCTTTTATCCAGATGTCTCGCATCTATGGGTTGGATTACCCTGAAAAAATTAACGCACATGCGGTTGTGGATGGCTATGAAAATGTGAACTCTCGTATACGCCAATCGGACAGCAGAGGGTTTGATACCCCCTTGCCGATGGTGGGAATGCCCTTATTCGATGTCATGAAGCCCTTTGCAGAACGGTCCAACCGACTATTAGTACCCGCAAGTTTTACGCCGTTTGCAGAGAAGTACGCTACGCTAAGCATTCCGAAGTATCCGTTGCTTGAACGCCTGTGTAAGGACACTGTAGAGTATTTAATAGCATCCCCAAACAACTCGGCAGACACGTTTTTTATGGATGGCTTAGAAGCCTTGGGCATGGACCCCGTCAAGATTGAGACGCGGCTTTTAACTATCCTGTATGTGGGGATTCATCAATCCGCAGAAATGTATTGGCGCGAAAACATGTTGAAAGCAGCGAAGAATGTTCCGTTAAAACTGTTTGGCCGTGGCTGGGAAAAAGCCGATTTCATCTCCGATAAATGGGAAGTGTGCGCGCCTCCCCCGATGGATGTGCTCGCGCAGTGGTACGCAGATGCTCAGCATGTCTGGAATATTTTCCCCCTCTATCCTAAAACAGGGCACGACCGTATCTTCTATGCGACGGCCAATGGTGCAAATGTCATTACTGAACATAAAGACTGGCTCGGTGGTGTGTATGGGGATACCCTCAACTATTTAACTCAGGAGTTTGATCAGGTAGAGGATGCCTTAAATACCATGATCCATGCCCCCGTTGCAGACCGTGCTGAACAAGCCGATCGTGGCCAGCGGTTTACCTTAAGCCGTCGCACCTATCTCAGTGCTGTTGTCAACATCGAACAAATTCTTGAGCGTCACCGTCTGCGCCAAGACATGTACAGTGGCAACATGACCCTTAACGAAACCTATTAAACTTTTTGCTTGACCCTTTTCTGTGTTTTCGAGACTATGTATTTACCCAAGTGGGAGCCACGGCTCCCTCTGCGGGGGATTAGCTCATCTGGTAGAGCGCCTGCTTTGCACGCAGGAGGTGAGCGGTTCGATCCCGCTATCCTCCACCAAAATCGCCCTGCTCCATCGAGTGGGGCAATTTTGATATGACACTCTGTTGTGTCATAGCGAGCCCACGCCTCTAAAAAAGGCGTAGAGCGTGCCAGTCTCCTAATACCCTTTATATAGCGAACGTTAAAATCTTTGGTACGTTTTAGGGTTGATGGGGTTGGTTTCTCCCACCCCTGCATAGCCCGCCTACCGCGCTCGCCATAGGTGGAGCGAGCGAGGCGTGCCCCCTAAGGGAGAGGGAGTAAGAAGTAAAGTGTATCATTATTTTAGACGTTAGCTATATAAGCCCTTTAGGACACCCTCCATGCAAAACCTTTCCAGTGACTTTGATAACGACCAACCTTCTTGTGATGCAGCGAAACGCCATGCGCCTGTCCTTTTGACAGAGTGCCTGACAGGCTTGAACATCCACCCCGATAAGCTCTACGTCGATGGCACGCTTGGGATGGGTGGGCATAGCGAGGCTATTCTTAATGCACTTGCCGCAGCGGGAGCGACAGTTCCCCAGTGGATCGGCGTGGATCAGGATGTGAACGCACTCGCAATGGCGAAGCAACGCTTGGCCCCAAGCATCGAGAGCCACGGCTCTCAGGAGCACATCCACTTTTTGCAGGCCAACTTTAGCGAGATTCCCGAACGCCTGCCTGTTTTTGGTATCCACCAGATTAGCGGGGGGATTCTGTTAGACCTCGGCGTGAGTTCGTACCAACTCGATACGGCTGCGCGTGGCTTTAGTTTTATGCGATCAGGCCCCTTGGATATGCGCATGGAAGGGCTGGAGAGTAATAGCCCGAGTGCTGCTGATTTTTTAAACACTGAATCGATGGATGAACTGGTGCGCATCTTTACCGTGTATGGCGAAGAGCGTTATGCTTTTCCGATTGCAAAAGCCATTGTTGAAGATCGTGAAGAAACGCCGTGGACGGATACCTTAGCACTCGCAAATTTAAGTGAGCGCGTGTATCGTGCGAAGCAACGTGGCGGGAAAGCCAAAGAGAATAAGCATCCTGCCACCCGCGTCTTTCAAGCGTTGCGCATGGCCGTTAACGGAGAGCTTGAGCATTTAGAATCGCTGTTAAATGGCCTGCCTGATCTTATGGCTCCTGAATCCCGCGTGGCGATTATGACCTTCCATTCGCTGGAAGATCGCTTAGTGAAGCAGACTTTCAAAGCATGGATGCGGGGGTGTGAATGCCCGCCAATCTTCCCGATTTGCACCTGTGGCAAAACAACGCTCTTTAAAGCAGTGAATCGTAAACCCATTGAGGCGAGCGATGCAGAGAAAGAAACCAATCCCCGCTCCCGCTCGGCAAAGCTAAGAGTCTACGAGCGGCTTTAAAGAGTTAATCTCTAACCTAATCCCAAATGGAAAAGCGTTTGAATAGCGGTTGACCCTGCGTGCAATACATGTTTTAAATGTAAATCAGGAACAACCTGGGTAGCTATGGACATAGCGCTTCTTTGAAATGCTTGTAAAGTTTCAGTTAGCCCAGTATTTTGAAGCACACTTGTATTTAAGAGCATTCTGCTGTCTTTAGGAATTAGATTATAGCCGTCTTTCAACCCCTGAAAGAGTTTCTGACCATCTAGCGAGGTAAAAACACGATCATGACGGCTTACACCACTAACAAACGCATTCACATATTTATGAAGCACTTTTAAATGTCCCTTAGTTTAGTATCCTTGAAGATATAAAAACAAAGGTTAGGGGGGGGTTGTGCTAGGGAATATCAAAATATCCAAGCCTAAAAGAATAATGTAGGGGCGGGTCCTGTGCCCGCCCGCCTTAGATGTCACCTCGGCTACGTTTGGGCGCTAAGCGATTGATTCGAGGCGAATTAACGGGAGGACGTGTTTATTTTGAGGTTGGACTGGCTGGAGGGCGGGCACAGGCCCCGCCCCTAAAAATAGGCTACCCACTAATGTGTCGCTTGATGACACACTTTTTTGTAAGCGCATTCAACACAGGGCGCATCCACGCTACGGCGTGGGACGGCTTCAGGATGCAGCACCATTGCTTCGAGCGCGTGGAGCTGTTCGCAACCACGGAGACGCTTCCAGTGGAAATGATTCAGGCAACGGATACCGCGCAATCGGATTTTTCAGCGGCAAGTGTACCAACTCGCAACGGTCACGCGCCACCTCAACATGCGGATTGTTTAACTGCATCCCCAAGCGATACAACGCCATTTGCTCGAAGTACACGGCTTTCGCGTCATCTTTAAGTGTAGCGTTTGTTTTGAAATCCAGCAGGCCATAAGTGTTGGTTGGGGTATGGTGCAAAATCGCATCGACTTGCCCGTAAAAACGATGCGTAAACGTACAGCCCGTTTGCTCAGGAGACAGCGTAAAGTTTAAACTTTGCTCAGGCGCAAGCAGCGTATAGCCGGCTTCCTGCAAGGGCGTGATGGAGAACTCACTTGTTTCAAACCGTTGATAAATCGACAACACCTCATAGCGAATGATCGCCTTATCGGCATCAAACAGGCTTCCCAACGATTGTTCCAGCACCTGCTCGATGCGGTGTTGGAGTTGCTCATCGGAACTAATCGGGCAATAGCGATAGTGCGTTTCAATAACGCGGTGAAGCGTCGCGCCGCGCTTAGCCCCCCGCTCCATCGGAGACATGGCTTTCGCTTCCTGCGATTGGTGTCGCGAGGCATCAGGCCAGCGGTGGATGTACTTAAACCAGTATTGCGTTGGGCATTTTTCAAGGACCTGCAACGACGAAAAACTAATGCGTGGCAGCGTCGGATTGTCACGCTTGATCTGTTCCAAATGATCCTTCAGCGACGCAGAAACCCGCTGCTTATGCGGGAGCCACGGCTCCCCTTGTGAAAATGTTTCAGCACTTTCAATGGGCGTTAATTCCCGATAGCTCGCATACGCATCATCAAAGAGCGTCTCATTCTCGGCTTCATCATGAACAACCCCCTGCTCGGGGGATTCAGGATTTTCATGCAAGCGGAGCCACGGCTCCGCCTTCAACAGATTGCCATCGACATACACATTCAGGCGGTGCTTGGCGCGTGTGAGTGCAACATAATAGAGCCGCTTGCGTTCGCCTTCATCGCGCGGCTTCTGCCAGAGCGGTTTGTAGAGCGAGTATTTCAGCGTTTCTTTATCATCGCCGTCTTTATGAAGCACCAACCCTACACCTGATTTAGGTGAAAATTGTGGATCAAACGTGACGCCGTCCTTGTTCGCTATGCTCCCGCCAAACCAGAAGACATGAACGTTCGGGAACTCCAGCCCCTTGGAGCTGTGAAAGGTCATGAGCTGCACGGCATTCGCTTGTCGCGTGCCATGCATGTCTCGTAACGGTAGTTTAAACTGTGGATTCTCCGCGTCTTTATCGAGCCGTTTGAGCAACGCCGCGAGATCGTAGCGCTTGCCTAAGACCTCATAATGATGCTGGCATAAATCGCAGATGCTCTCGAAAAGTAGCCGCGCTCGAATGGGGAGTGCACCCTTTTTTTGAAGGGGCGGGTCCTGTGCCCGCCCGCCAAGAGAGAGAGTTTCAATCAGCGGAAGCAGGCCGCGCAAAAGAGATTGCGGGGCATCGTAGGCGCGATGCGTGTGGAGGTCTTCCAACGTGGTAATTAACTTTTGCAACGTCTTTAAACGATGCGCGTCCAAGGCCTGATCCGCTAGACCCGCGAGAAGTGCTCGTCCAAATCCGAACTTAGGGGGAGCCTTCTCATCTTGCCCACTCTCCCTTAGGGGGAGGGCTGGGGAGGGGGAAGCCACCCGCTCAACCTTCATCACTTTCCGAGCAAACTCGACGGCGTGGAGCAATCGCATCGGTTCAAGGAACGGCGTGAGCAGGCGAATCAACGCCATTTCTTCCGCAGGATTCTGAAGCACACGCAACAACGCCGTCGCATCCTTGACAATCGGCTCGTGAAAGAGGTGTTGATCCCGATCCTGAATGTTGGGAATATTGAGCTGATCCAACAACGCGGCAATGGCCTTCAAATCCGCATGAGACCGCGCCAGAATCGCCGTGTCTTTCCAGCTGTCATGACAAGAACTGTTATACAGATTCCCCACAAGCACCTGCATGGCGTGTTCTTTCCGAACGCCCGCCAATTCACTTCGCTTGCCGCCTTCATCCCGCCCGATATAGTAAGCCACCACCTCTTCTCTTACTCCCTCTCCCTTAGGGGGAGGGCTGGGGAGGGGGAAGCCCGAAACCAACGGAGGATCAACGGTCGTCGGGTCGTCCGCCGTTTCGCGAGCAATCTGGTTGGCGACATGCAAAATCCCTACGCGCGAGCGATAATTTTTCACCAGAGAAATCCGCGTAGGAGTTAAGCCCTTAAATATCAGCTCGACGTTTTCCTTCTGCGCAAACCGAAAGCTGTAGATGGATTGTTTTGCATCCCCCACGACAGTGAGGTTTACATTCCTGTCCTCTCTCCCCTTGGGGAGAGAGTTAGAGAGAGGGGTGTGCGTGGATGTTTGGGGGGCACCCCGCTCCCCCCCTTCGGGGACCCTCTCCCCAAGGGGGGAGGGGTAAGAGGGTCGTCGCATAAGCAATTTTAACAACGCCAACTGGCTGCCGTTGGAATCCTGAAATTCATCAACCATGATCGCTTCAAACCACCCACGATACCGATTCCGCAAACGCTCGTTTTTCTGAAGGGTCTGTAAAGTCAAGTTGATTTGATCGTCGTAATCCATCGCGTTATCGAGCATTAAACGCTCTTGATACAGGGCATACAACCCTGTCACCAAATTAATCATCACATGTTCGCGAGCCGTCGTGTCTCGTAGCCCTTCCCATAACGATTGATCCGCAGGATGTACGGCGTCTATTTTTGGGAGGCGTTTAATCGTTAATTGTGGATGTTCCTTAAACACATTCGGATCAAGCAAGGCTTTGTAATCATCTTTGTTTTCTTTGTAAGTTCCAAGGCGGTTGCTTTCCCGCGTCCATGCAGCGGTGGCAATGTGTTGGAGGTGATGCGCCCACAGGGCATACAACTCATCGACACCAGTGACAGGCATTTGCTGCCACAGCACAGGCAAGGTTTGAATGAGCTGAGAATATGCGTCGGTTTGTTGGTGTGCGAGCTGGTGAAAATCCAGCGGAGACAGACCGCAGCTCTTGGCTTTATTCACCATCGCCCACAACTGTTCAAGCAGGGTTTCAGGCATGGCGTTTTCTGATAGTGCCTGAATAACGGCGGGCGTAAACAGATCAATTGTAGGGGCATATTCTCGTTTAAACTCTTTTTCCCAGAGATTAAAGCGTTGCAGTGTCCCCTGTAGATTTTGCGCATTGCCTTTAAGGATTCGTTTGTTAATGGATTCCTTCAGCGTGGCGATGGCCTGTTCATCCATCACTTCACAGCCTAACGCCAGCCCTGCTTCCACACCGTGGCGCGTGAGGAATCCCTGCCCGAAGCTGTTAAAGGTCGTGATGTTTTCATCAGGCAGTGCGCCTGTGTATCCTGCTTGTTGCAAATGGTGATGGATACGTTCACGCATTTCGCCTGCGGCCTTTTTGGTAAACGTCATCACCAGAATACGACTTTCGGCGTTGGGGGTTTTACGCTCTTGCAGGACATCCAGCAGATACAAAAATCGTGCCGCAATGAGCATGGTCTTGCCTGTGCCTGCCCCTGCGAGAACTTGCAAGCCCGCATCAATCGGGGTATAGCAGGCCTCCGATTGCTCGGCATTTAGGGTGAGTGTGTCGTCAATGTATCGCTTCAACGCCCCATCATAGGCCGTCGCGCGCGATTGAAAAAGTTGGTCAAGTACTGTCATTTTAATAGTATACGATAGTTTGTACAATGCTTGATCCACAAATTCTGATCAATTTGCCAAACTTTAATCAATAAGGCTGTAATTCCAATATAGTCAATTATTATTGAAAGGTCTGATATAGCTAACGTCTAAAATAATGATACACTTTACTTCTTACTCCCTCTCCCTTAGGGGGCACGCCTCGCTCGCCCCACCTATGGCGAGGGCGGTAGGCGGGCTATGCTGGGGTGGGGGAAGCC
>Ga0163144_10029135_pt1 | contig 10612 bp, 8 predicted proteins | sample OliLak19BULKMAT1_FD_123175 | JGI IMG/M metagenome (GOLD analysis project Ga0163144, IMG submission 123175) | Freshwater microbial mat bacterial communities from Lake Vanda, McMurdo Dry Valleys, Antarctica - Oligotrophic Lake LV.19.BULKMAT1 | ecosystem: Environmental > Aquatic > Freshwater > Lake...
GGACGATTTTACTAAATCGCCTGCTGGCTCGCCCCGCGACCCCGACTCACTCGCTACGCTCGCTCCGTCTTTCAAGTCCTTTACTACCTATTCTAAAAATTCTGGTGCCGGGGAGAGGACTTGAACCTCCATGGATTGCTCCGCTTGCTCCTAAGGCAAGTGCGTCTGCCAATTTCGCCACCCCGGCATTATCAATAGTTTACTAAAAAATCAGATAATATCAAAGTATTTGTGATCACGGATAATTTCCTCGCCGTCGCTCGGAAATTTCCCTGATCACAGCTCACTTGTTTTTCTTGCTAGAAAAACATAGTTTCGCTTTGCACAAGTATCGAAAAATCTTTGATTTTTCTATCTTGTGCGCCCAGTAGGGATCGAACCTACGACCTTATCCTTAAGAGGGATCTGCTCTACCAGCTGAGCTATGGGCGCAAACGACACATATTTAAAAACGTAGTAAAAATCTAACAGATTTCTGACTTTTTAGCAATTCGAGTTATAAAAAAAGACCGCGGAAAACCGCAGTCTAGTTTGAAGTTATTAACACTTGATCATCCAATAATCCACAAACTTGTTTTCATATATCGTAAGAGTGCTGCCGTTTATTCTCCTCTCATATGTGTGCATGATTTCTAGGAAGCATTCTCCATTAAGTTCGTAGGTAAAGAATTCACTTTTAGGTAGCGCAGATTTTATACAAGTTATATGATCAATTACCTCGTCTGGAATACTATAGTGATTACTCAGATCAATGGATTTCCTCTTCCATACTGCAGAATGGTCAGGAATAGGATACCTGACATGTTTTCTCCTTCCAAAAAATGAAAGAATGATGCATAGAAGACCGACACACATTCCCACAGGAAATAAATATGAGTTCAGAGGGTCTCTTTGAAAGACGAACATGAAGAGTTTGGCCAAACCTAGGAGAACTAGTAGCCAAAAACCTATGTCAAAAAGCCCATCAACAACAAACCATTCTCTTGTGACTACTGGTTTAGGATTTTGAACATTCCTTAAGCGGTTGAACATATAATTCAGAACGCTTTTGAGATTGATCGTGGGTATTTCTTTAAAGTAGAGAGCTCTTTCCATTAGAAAACGTCTCCGGGGTTCTTTCTTTGCTGATTTCTTTGTTGTAGTGTTGTATTTTGGTAGGATATTTTTTAAAACTCCCGCCGGTAAACCTTCGGTTTTAGGGTTCATAGTTTATTCCTCCGTTTGTTTATTCCTCCGTTTGATTGTTTGAGTCGAGATTTTTATGTCAAAGATCACTGTTTCGGTTACTATACTCCGAGTTATAAAAAAATCAACATTTTTGTGCCCGAGGTGGGAATCGGTCACGCATAATTTTCTGCTGAAAATTTGCGCGACCCCGACTCACTCGCCCTCAGGACGATTTTGCTAAATCGCCTACGGCTCGCTCCGTCTTTCGATTCCTACAGGTTCTTCCAGCAATTAGAAAAAACTGGCATAAAGCCAGCTTTTTCTAATTGGGTGCCCGGGGTGGGAATCGAACCCACATCCTGTAAAGGATACGATTTTAAGTCGTACGTGTATACCAGTTCCACCACCCGGGCATTTTTCTATCGTTACCGTGGAGGCGTAGGCCGGGATCGAACCGGCGCATAACAGTTTTGCAGACTGTCGCGTTGACCAACTTCGCCACTACGCCACTTTAGTCATTTAGCACTAGTGAGCTCAGTACAGTCGTCCGATGGGGTTGGGTGGGGAATGGCCAGAGGACGACTGTACTGAGCTCACTGGTTATTCTATAACACTTCTCGCTATCTCGTCTATTTTTTGTCGATTCTTTTCTCCCTTGTCCAGCTCAAAGTCAAAGAAGGGAAGAGCACGCATACGTGTTTTTGTTGCAAAAAATTCTCTAAAATCTGCTCTTTTTCTCTTTACAAAATCTATCACCCCCTTCTCCTTATTCTCTGGCAAGACGGTAAAAAAGATTGTAGCACGATTTCCTCTATCAGAAATAGAGACATCTGTTACTGTGATGAGTGATATGCCGTTTGACTCACGTTGCAAAAAGGTGGCAGCAACCTCTTTTATAATATCTTTTAGTTTTTGATCTCGATCTCCGCTCATATTATTTTTTTTCTATTGTTTTAAACCCTTGGATCTTGTCTCCCAAAGCGATCTCTGTCTTTGACTCTATCTGTGTACCAAACTCGAACCCTTCAGTAACTTCACTAGCTTTTACTTTTTGCTTTTGCAGTTCTCTGATCTTTCCACGACCGATCTCTACATCTCTGCGTAAGATTTTTATTTCTGATCCCACTATGAGACTTCCTTGCTGGACTTTACCGCCGAGTATTTGCTTATCCCTGATCTTGCTAAAGAGCGCTAGAACTTTGGCCACACCACTTGGTTCATCTACATACTCTTTTGGAATTTTTGAAGTCACGAGATTTCGGACAAACTCTATGAGGTTGTAGATGACATCAAAAGATTCAACTCTAACAGTTGATCTTTCGAGAATGCTCTTTGCTTTTGCATCTGGTTTTGCATTGAATGAAAGAATGATGATGTTGGGATTGCTCTGAGCTGTTTTTACATCACCCTCATTTATATTACCAATTCCCAAAGAGATTATCTTGATAATGACTTTCTGTTCTTTGATTTTTTCTAATTCATGTTTTATACCATCGAGACTTCCTATAGCATCGGCTTTGATAATGAGGGGAATGGTTGTTGATACTACTCCATCTTCGGCAACTTGAGCTGTGATTTTTTCCTTTGGAAGTGGTTTGTAACTATTTGCTAGATCTTCTGCGCCTTTTTTATTTTTTATACTTTTAAATATTGACCCGACAGTAGGCATTTTGTTGAAACCAATAACTCTGACTGGACTAGAAAATGTCGCTGTCTTTATGGTTTTACCTTCTCCATTTTCAAAGATACGAACAGGGGAGTAAGCATCTTCTGCCACCACAAACATACCACTTTCTAGGGTCCCATCTTTTATAAGCAGGGTAGCATAGATTCCTTTTTTCGTATCTAGACCAGCTTCTATAACCACTCCCTCACCGAGTTTTTCTGGATCGGCCTGTAGATCGGCTATATCTGCAACTAGAGTCACCATATCTAGTAATTCATCGATGCCATCACCTTTGAGAGCTGAGATCGGTACAACGGGTACATCACCACCGTAACCCTCGACATATATTTCGTGTTCTGCAAGAGTCTGTTTTGTGTGTTCGACATTTGCTCCGGCTTTATCTATCTTGTTGATAGCTACGATAAATGGGATTTTTTCTGCACGTATGCACTTGAGAGCTTCGATGGTTTGAGTCTTTACTCCATCTTCTGCAGAGACAATAAGAATGGCAATATCTGCAACTCGAGCCCCACGTTCTCGTATAGCACAAAAAGCTTCATGTCCTGGGGTATCGAGAAAAGTGATGCTGTCATTTTTGTGTATGACTTCATAGGCTCCGAGGTGTTGAGTGATGCCTCCAGCTTCACCGCTTACGATGTTTGACTTTCTTATAAAATCGAGGAGAGTGGACTTGCCATGGTCAATATGCCCCATGATAACGACAACAGGAGGTCTTTTTGGTAGATTTTGTGTAGGTTTTATAGGCATTTTAGCATTCATAGACAAATCACACTGTATCAGAAAAATCGCTTAATGGCTAGGTATTTGATGATTTTTATGCCAAAGACTTCATTGCCCCATCCACTGCTTCTTTCTCTTCTTCTGAAAGTTCGTATTCTGAAATTCCCCCTTTGATAGGTTTTGAAAAGATACTGACACGTTCTCGGGCATATAGACTAGAGACTACAACTCCATCACTATTTTCATTTAAAAAAGCAGTAGCAAAACTCTGATTTCCTCCGGATCCTGTACCTTTGAAGGGGTTGAACCTAACAGTGTAGACTGCTTGGGTACTTTTCTTTAGACGTTTCTCAACAGTTCCAAGATATGTTTCAATTTCATTTTTAAATTTTTCTAAACCTTCTATAGAATTGTTCATATTTGAAATAGAATCTCCTAGATTTTCTGCATTTTTTCCAACTATAAATATTTTTAGTTTGGAATTGAGATTTGTGACAAAAATAGCTAGGACAATAATAGCGATAACTAGGATGATAAAAATGATGGTGTTGAGGTCAAAAATTATATTCATGATTGCAGTATACTTCAAAAAAAGATTTGCGAATAGTAATGACTGTGTATATACTCTCCATATGAAAAAAGTATACCTCGACTACGCCTCTCTTACCCCTATAGACAAAAGGGTGCATTTGTCTATGAAAAAGTTTGGAAGTCCAAAATACGGCAATCCTTCGGCGATATACACCTCTGGAGTGATGGCAAAGAATGCTCTAGAGGATGCACGAACTAAAGTTGCCAATATTCTCCATGCTCATGTAGATGAAATAATCTTTACTGGTAGTGGAACAGAGGCCAACAATCTAGCAATCAGAGGAATTTTGGAAAAAATTTCTTCGGAAGATTTGAAAGGTAAACATGTGATCGTTAGTGCTATTGAACATTCTTCTATTTTAGAAACTGCAAAAGTTTTGGAAAAAAAAGGAATAAAAGTAAGTTATATACCTGTAGACAAAAATGGGGTGGTAGATCTAGAATTTTTAAAAAAAGAAGTTAGTAAAGAAACTATTTTGATTTCTGTCATGATGGTAAACAATGAAATAGGAATAATAGAACCGATTCAGGAAATTGCAAAAATAGTTAGAGATTTTAAAAAGAAAAATAATTCAATTTATCCGATCCTACACACTGATGCATGCCAAGCCATGTACTTGCCTTTATATGTAGAAAAACTGGGAGTAGACATGATGACTCTCGATGGCCACAAAATATATGGACCAAGAGGTATAGGAATGCTTTATGTAAAAAGAGGAATAGAACTCTATAAAATCATCTCTGGTGGAGGACAAGAAAGAGGATTGCGATCTGGAACAGAAAATATTCCCGCAATAGCGGGATTTGCTACAGCTCTAGAGATTGTAGATGCGACAAGAGATAAAGAATACAAAAGATTGTCAGATATAAAAGAATATTTTGAAAAAGGACTTTTGAAAATAAATAAAAATATTGTTATAAACCCTCTTTCCCATTTAACCTCTCCTCATATCTCAAACATTTCTATTCCAGATATCGACAATGAGTTTTTCGTCTTGCAACTTGATGTAAAGGGAATAGAGTGTTCTACAAAAAGTGCTTGTCTGCGTGATGAAGATGAGTCCTATGTACTCAAAGCTATAAGTGTTTCTAGCAAAAATTCTGTCAGATTTTCATTTGGAAGAGAAACAACAAAAAAAGATCTAGAATATACGTTGAAAATAATGTCAAACCAGTGAACATAATTGACAGTCTGTAGTTATTTCATTATTATAACAGTATGCCTCCACTTGGAAACTTTACTACAAAAGCAAAAGAAGCCCTTCGCCGTTCTCACGAACTAGCTATTGAACGTGGACAAAACCATGTAAATCCCGTTCACCTTCTCTGTGCCCTTATTCTTCAAGAAGAGAGTATGGTAGCCTCCATTCTCGACAAGCTCGAGATAGATATCATGCTTCTTACCGATGTGATTTTGGAAAGTATAGAAGCTCCAGAAGGTGGGAGAACTCTTTCCCCATCGTACCAGATCTATCTGACACCAGAGCTTGCAAGTATTGTCGAACAAGCAGGAAAAGTTGCGCAGTCTTTGAAGGATGAATTTATTTCCACAGAACATCTTTTTGTAGCATGTTTTGATGTTTCTAGTCAGTCAAAAGAAATTCTCGCTAGATTTAAGATCGACAGAAAGAGTGTCCTATCTATCATAGAAGAATTGAAAAATTCTGATCAGACAACAGATGACAAACCAAAAAAGTTTAGAACTCTTTCAAAATACGCGCGTTCACTTACCAAACTTGCAAAGGAGAACAAACTCGATCCAGTTATCGGAAGAGACAACGAGATTCTTCGCATCATACAGATCCTTTCTAGACGTACAAAAAACAATCCTATCCTGATCGGAGAAGCGGGAGTCGGAAAGACAGCTATAGTTGAAGGATTGGCACTTCGTATGTCACAGGGTGATGTTCCAGAATCGCTCAAAGACAAAGAACTCGTTTCTCTCGATCTCGGTTCTCTCATCGCTGGAACAAAGTATCGTGGAGAGTTTGAGGAACGTCTCAAAAATATTTTAAAAGAAATCGAAAGATCTGACGGAAAAATCATTCTCTTTATCGATGAGATCCACACTCTAGTAGGTGCTGGAGCCTCTGAGGGCTCAATGGATGCATCAAATATGCTAAAGCCAGCCCTAGCTCGTGGAGAACTGAGAGCCATAGGAGCAACAACCCTCAAGGAATATCATAAACACATAGAAAAGGACCCAGCTCTAACACGACGTTTTCAGCCAGTTCATGTAAATGAACCTTCACTCGAAGATGCCACAGCAATACTCAGAGGTCTAAAAGAAAAATACGAAATCTTCCATGGAGTTCGCATCACAGACGACGCTATCGTGGCAGCTGTCAATCTTTCTAGTCGTTATATCTCAGATCGTTTTCTGCCAGACAAGACTGTAGACCTCATAGATGAAGCTGCTTCTGCTTTGAAAATTTCTTTAGAAAATATGCCTCCACAACTCGAGGAAACTCGTAGAAAGATAATGCGTCTGGAGATAGAACGTGAAGCTTTGAAAAAAGAAAACGACAAAGTTTCAAAAACTCGCACAGGAAAAATAGAAAAAGAAATAGCTGACTTCAAAGAAAGTACATCCGAGCTAGAACTAAAATGGAAAAATGAAAAAGATACTATCACCGATATCAAACAGATCAAAAAAGATCTCGAAGCTTTTCGCCTTGAAGCAGAAGCAGTAGAGGCCAAGGCAGATCTAGGAAAAGCAGCAGAAATAAGATATGGAAAGATTCCAGCTCTAGAAAAAGATCTCGAAGTAAAAAATAAAAGACTAAAGAAACTTCAGATTTCTAGAAGAATATTGAAAGAAGAGATAACCGAACAGGATATCGCAGATGTTGTCTCTCGTTGGACAGGTATTCCAGTTTCTCGAATGATGGAAGAAGAGGCCAAAAAGCTAACTCGTATGGAAGAAGAACTAACATCTCGCATTGTTGGACAAAATGAAGCCGTAAAGAAAATAGCAGATACCATAAAGAGATCTAGAGCAGGTATCGCCGATCCAAATCGCCCTATCGGATCATTTATCTTCCTTGGACCTACAGGAGTTGGAAAAACAGAACTGACAAAAGCTCTAACAGAATTTCTCTTTGATGATGAAAAAGCTTTGATACGTGTAGACATGTCAGAATACATGGAAAAACATTCTGTCTCAAAACTTATCGGTGCACCTCCCGGATATGTCGGACACGATGAAGGTGGAGGATTGACTCAGATGGTTCGTCATCGACCATATTCAGTTATACTTTTTGACGAAATAGAAAAAGCCCATCCTGAAGTTTTCAATATTCTCCTTCAGGTTCTTGACAATGGTCGCCTGACAGATTCAAAAGGAAGAGTTGTAAATTTTAAAAACACAGTCATTATCATGACTTCAAATATCGGTGCACAATATATAGAAAAAATGGAAAAACTCGGTTTCTCGCACGGTGGAGACACTGTAGAAAAAGAAAATTATGATGATGCAAAAAACAAAGTCATGGCAAGTCTCAAAGACTATTTTAGACCAGAATTTTTAAATAGACTAGATGATATCATTGTTTTTGATATTTTGAGTAGAGAATCTATAGAAAAGATCGTAGATATTCAGGTTGGAGTTGTTGTAGAAAGACTGAAAGAAAAAGACATAAATCTCACTGTTTCAAAAGATGTTCTATTTTATCTTGCAAAAGATGGATACAATCCTCAGTATGGCGCGAGACCTCTAAAGAGACTTATACAAAACAAGATTCTTACTCCTGTAGCTGGTTTGATGATTGCCAGAGGAGTTACAAAAAATGGCACCATTGAAGTTAATCTAAAAAAAGATACAAAAGGTAACATAATAATTCCCCAAGAAATAACACTCGAAGTTAAAAATAGAAAAAATGGAAAAAAAGAGGAAAGCGGACTCATACTTTCAAATATTGAATTGAAAAAATAGGGTTAATTTTAACTTGTGAAAAATCATAAAAATGCTAGACTTCTAAACAGTTTCCTAGATTTGTATAGATTATATGCGCCGGTCGGATAGTGGCTATTCCAGGAGACTGTAAATCTCCGGCCCTTTGGGCATCGCTGGTTCGAGTCCAGCCCGGCGCACCAAAATAAAAAATGGATGGCTTTAGTCATCTATTTTTGATATTCTATGTGTGCAAGGAAGCTGGACGAGAAAGGCGCAGGCGTGACGACGCCGAGCCGGGGTCGCAGAAATTTCCAGCAGGAAATTATCTGTGACCGAGTCCAGCCCGGCGCACCAGATGTCCTCTTTTGATTATTCAAAAACTACGGTATTTTTTCGCGATTCTTTCGTGCCTTTTAAAGATGCCAACCTAAGTATCGGAAGTTCACCAGTGCTTTATGGCCTGGCAATCTACACAGTTTTCAGTTTAAATTGGAATGATAAAGAAAAAAAGCTTTTTATATTTCGTCTTGAAGATCATTATAGTAGACTTGTAAATTCTGCAAAAATTATGGATTTCAATTCTTTCCAAAAATCTTGGCCGTATTCTAGATTTGAAAAAATGGTTTTTGATCTGATAAATAAAAATAAAATAAAAGAAGATGCACTAGTGAGAGTCTGTGTTTTTATTGATGCTCTGCTAGCTGGCACAAAGATTCACGATCTTCCAAATTCTTTCAGTGCTTATATTTATCCAATGGGGGAAATCCTTCCACGATCTGGGGTAAAACTTTGTGTTTCTAGCTGGTGTCGCAATCCAGACAATGCTATACCTGCTCGAGCAAAAGTAAATGGTGGATATGTAAATAGTTCTCTCATGAAAAATGAAGCTCTGCAAAATGGTTTTGACGACGCCGTCGCTCTTGATCGTTTGGGGAATGTGACCGAAGGAACTATTGCAAATATTTTTTTAATTAAAAATACTGAGCTCATTACTCCATCTACTACCTTTGATATTTTACCTGGAATTACTAGAGATAGTATCATCACTATTGCAAAAGATATGGGCTTACTAGTTATAGAAAGGCCAGTCAACAGAAGTGAACTCTATACTTGTGATGAGGCATTTCTTACAGGAAGTTCTGCTAGAGTAACGCCTATATTGTCTATAGATAGAAGGGAAATAGGTAATGGGATAGCGGGTGAGATTACTTTAAAATTGGTTAAAAAGCTAGAAGAAATACAGAGAGGAGAGGTTAACAAGTATGGTAAATGGAGGAAGGGGGTCTAGGGTTTTAAAATTTATAAATACCTCTGCGTACTATCCTAAGCCCTTGACTTATTATCTAGGTTGTGATAGCGTATATCCTAGTCAATAGGCATCTATCGATGCCAAATCCTGCTCTTCGACAATCAAATGTTAAGTCTTTGCGGATGCAAAGGCATTGTTTGTTGCGGAAAAGGAGTCAGAAATGGAGGAAAAAATATGAGAAAAATCATACTACAGATTGTCTTAGGCATCTCACTAATAGTGGGATGCGTCATCACATGGAAAAGCATGGAAAAAAAACATGCTCTTGCGGCAGAGGTTGAAAAAGACTTCGCTCCAGTTTTGAAGGAATTTCCCATTTGGCCCAAGGCCAATTTGGGAACGGAGACGAATACGGAGTTGCCGTTGGTTTCTGACAAAGGGGCGTCATATTTTATGGCGTCAATGTCAAACAAATCACCGGCAATCGTGCCGGAGTCAGTAGTGATCGAAGCTCAAAGGGCTCAAAAAGAGGCCCAGACAAATCAGGGTAAATAAAAAACAACAACAAAAAAGAAAAGGAAAAGTAATGAAAACGAAAATAATGTCGGTTATCAGCTGGACGGTTGCAATCATCATCCTAGGCTTTGCGTCTATTGGCGTAGTAGCCCAGGAGCTTCCGATCGGGAGTCAGGATGTTCTTCGGAACTATGCACTCTCGGTTGTGACTCGTGGCGTCAGGGTTGTCTCAAGTCCAAGCATGGATTGGAATCAGCAAGATTCAGTGACGTACACAAACGTTACTGGGAAAGGCGGAGAGGACGTCCTCGACAAGCTTTTCGCCGCAGAACTCAAGTATCGAGTCATCAACACAAATGATACCATTCAGGGTTATGTCTACTTGTACGACAAGTACGACAACCTCGTCTTTTTTGGGTACGCACAGTTTACTATCGCGGATCTAAAGAAGGATGTGAAACCCAGATACGGAATCTGGATTCAAAATGTACCCTTGCCACTTGAGAACGTCGAGTCGGCAGAGATACTTGCTCTCGATGAAGATGGAAAGACAGCCAGACACTACGGTGTCAGTGTGGATCAGTACGGTCACCCGCTGTTTATGCCATGGATGTCAGGTGCACCGAACGGCATTCTCGTCGTCAGGTTTAAAGATGGGTCAATCAAAAGATACGACTTGTCGAAACCCGTGGGCGAGGTACCTGGCACCACGACGGAAAAAACTGGATGGAACATAGACGATCACTATGTCTATGATCTGACTTGTCCGTCGGGATATACCTGCACA
>Ga0163144_10029137_pt1 | contig 10611 bp, 9 predicted proteins | sample OliLak19BULKMAT1_FD_123175 | JGI IMG/M metagenome (GOLD analysis project Ga0163144, IMG submission 123175) | Freshwater microbial mat bacterial communities from Lake Vanda, McMurdo Dry Valleys, Antarctica - Oligotrophic Lake LV.19.BULKMAT1 | ecosystem: Environmental > Aquatic > Freshwater > Lake...
GTGGCCCAAGCTTCTGCCAGCTCCCCTCGAGGAGACCGTGAAGGCCGTGGGCTCGCGTTCCACCGGGGCTTCGTTGCCGTCGGAGTCCGAACCGCTCGCGTTGGCGACCGCAGGCTATCGCCGCATCGCAGTCGCTCTTGAACTCGGCGATGCCGATACGAGCGTGCTGGCCGCGCTCGGCGCATCCTCATTCCATCCGGAGGCGGAGCTGGTGCTCATCCACGTCGTCGAGAGTGCGGCGAGCCGCTACCTGGGAGAGGACGCGCTCGATGCGGAGTCGCGCGCCGACGCGCTGGCGTTGGCGCGGATCGCCAGCGAGTTCATGCGCAATGGTGTTCGGGCCCGTGTGCGACTGGGCAACGGGCAGGCGACGAGGGAGATCGCGCGCATCGTCACCGAGGAGTCCATCGATCTGGTCATCACGGGTTCGCACGGTCACTCGGGCCTTGCCGACATGGTCTACGGAAACACCGTCTCGGGCGTGCGCCATCTGGTGCGCTGCCCCGTGCTCACCGTGCCTTCGGCACGCTGAGGGCGGTGCCGTTCAGTCGCGCGGGTCCTCGGGCTCGCGCGGCTCCTCGGCAAGCGAGGGGGCGGGCGAGAGGATGCTGGCGAACAACAGGCCCGAGACCAGTGCCGCGATCATGATCAGCATCCGGAAAGCCGCCTCTACGCCCGAGAGCACATCACGGTTCAGCAGCAGCGTGAGACTTCGGAACCCCACGCTCCCGGGCACAAGTAGCAGGATCGCAGGCACCAGCGTGGTGGCCGGAGAGCCGCCGCGTCGGCGTGAGATCCGGTTGCTGAGCGCCGCGGCGACGAACGCGCCGAGGAATGCGCCCAGCTCGGGCCCCAGTGCTGGCGTGGTGAGCCGACCCGCGAAGAACGCGGCGGTGCCGGTCGCGGCGATCCACGGGATGTCGCGCGGTCGGGCGCGCAGCAGCACGGTGAACGCGAGTGGTGCGATGGCAAGTGCGAGGTACTCGGTCCATGCGGGCAGGGGCATCGGCGTGACATGCGGCGGCATGCCCGCCACGAGTCCCACCACGCGGCTACCCATGGCGACTCCGAAGGCCAGTCCAAGGAAACTCATGCCCGCGCCGGTCAGTCGAGCGGTGCCGCTCACGAGGTGCTGGTTCGAGAGCTCGGCCATGGCGGCGGTGACGGTGAGCCCGGGCAGCAGGATGAGGATCGCCGAGAGCGTGGTCACATAGACCGATAGGGGGAACTCCCGCGCGAGCGCCGTGGCGATCGCCGAGATGACGAATGCGGCGAACGGCTCGAACAATCGACTCAGGGTGGGCACTTGTGTCGCGAGCATGCTCAGCAGTGACAGGACCGCCCCCAGCAAAGCTGCGGAGATCACCTCGACAAGCCCGCCGCCCAGAAAGCGACATGCCGCTGCGCCAGAGAGAGCGAAAGCGCAGGTGGTGAGGAGCCGACCGTAGCGCGCGGGCGACAGCAGGATGGCCTGCAGCCGCGCCGAACCTTCGGCCGCGGTCATGCGGCCCGCGAGCACCGCGCGGCCCGTGGCGATCGCCTGCGCGAGGCGTTCGAGCTGCACACCGCCAGGCTCGACGCGGATCAGGTACGTGCGCTGATGTTCTTGATCTCCGAAGGCCGCGAACACCGAAGTGGGTGTGGTGAAGAACTGGCCCACGAGGCCGAGCTTGCGCGAGGCGTGTCCGAGTCCTTCCTCGAGCCAGTGCGAAGGATGTCCGAGCTGATGCAGCGCGCGGCCAAGGTCGAGCACGAAATGCACCGACTCCTGTTCCCGTCGCGCGCCCGGTTCCGGAAGCGTCACGGCTTGGCCGTTCCGGAGTCCGTCTCGATGCGCCCCACGAGCAGGTCGCCCAACTCGCAGTGCAGGTCTTTCCAGACGCGCGCCGGAATGTAAAGCCGGTGCAGGCCGACGTCGCGCGGCTCGAGCCGTGCCGTGAACACGACGCCGCCGATCGTCACGCGCACGGGGTGTTCGCCGTGCGGATCGGCGCGCAGCGCGCGCGAGACCTGACTGGGCAGGTCGAGGCAGCGGTTCACGCCGATGCTGTCGAGGCGAGCGCGGAAGCGATGGCCGGGGCGTTCCGGGGACACGGTGCGGCTCCTTGTTGAGAAGGGATGGGTGATTGCCGTCATGGTCACGGTTCCACGCGAGGGCTGCAAGCGCGGCGCGGGATGCCCATGTGGCGCGCGCGCCGCTCGCGCTCTAGAATACCCACCACATCCACCCACCCTTCGCATCCACCGGCCCCGCGAGAGGCCGTGTCCTCCAAGGTGCCATCGTGAGCGAACATCTTTTCTACGGTCGTCTGCAGGCCAGCGTCTCGGAGATCATCGATTCGGGTGACCTACTGCCCGAGTTCGAGCTGGCTGCCATCAATGTGCTCGAAGGGCAGGAGCGCCCGGGCGAGGAGCCCGCGATCCGCCGCCGGATGCGCGCCGAGGGTGTGCGTCCCACCGAGAATCGCGGCGCGCTCCTGCTGGATCCGGGTGAGGTGGAGCGCTGCTCGAGCGTCGGACTGTTCTCCGGTGGCGACGAAGTGTTCTTCGCCAGCGAGTGGAACGACGAGTTCGAGCCGTTCCCCGGTCGCATCGCCGCCGACCACGTGGGCTTCGAGGAAGGGCTTCCGCTTGGGCTCGAGGACTGGATGCTCGATGTGCACTGCACGCTCGCGATCGGTGATGGCGCGGGCGTGAACTACGTCACAACGAGCCCGGAGCTGCACGAGCGCCTGTCCTCGCGCTTCCAGCCCGCCAAGGCTTCTCGTTGACGTTGCCGGCACCCGATGGCGTCGCGCGCCTGACGCCGATCGTGCTGCAGGGTTCCGCCGGTCGGCTCGAGGGGCTGCTGCAAGAGCGTGATGCGCACGACCATGAGGTCACGGCCGTGGTGTGTCATCCTCATCCTCTCTACGGCGGGACGCTGCACAACAAGGTCGCGCACCGCGTGGCTTCGGCGTTGTTCGGGATGGGCGTTGCGGTCCTACGCTTCAACTTCCGCGGGGTGGGGGCGAGCGAAGGCGCATTCGACCAGGGCCGTGGCGAACTCGAGGACGCGCAGGCGGCGCTGGCCTTCATGCGTGAGCGCTACCCGAATGCGCGTCGCTGGATCGCAGGTTTCTCGTTCGGTTCGTGGGTGGCTTCGCGCCTCGCGGCAGGCGAGGCGGACGCCGAGCAACTCATCCTGATCGCGCCGCCGGTGCACACGCAGACGTTCGCGGAGATGCGCACGTGCGTGGTGCCGAAGCTCGTGATCCAGGGCACAGCCGACGACATCTGCCGCCCCGAGAATCTGGCGCGCGTGTTCCCGGGTTGGGCCGATCCCAAGCGTCTGATCGAAGTCCCGCAGGCCTCGCATTTCTTCGACAAGCAGCTCGCCGAGCTGGCTGAAGCAGTACTTGAAGGCATGCGAGACGCCTACCTGAAACCCTAAGGACCACAACGATGTACGCCATGGCGCTCATCCGTTACCGCAAGCCATTCCCCGAGGTCGAACCGCACCTCGAGGCGCATCGCGCCTACCTGCGCGACCTGCATGAGCAGCGGCTCCTTCTGGCCTCTGGCCCGCTCGATCCGCGCACCGGTGGGGTGTTGTTGCTCCGGGTGCCGGACGATTCGGTGGGGCCCTCGCTGGACCGGATCCGCGACGATGATCCGTTCACGCTCGCGGGTGTGGCGCAGTACGAACTGCTCCCGTGGAATCCGGTGATCGGGCGCGAAGGACTCGACTCGCTGCGCTGATCCGCCGTCGCTTCAATGGGCCGGCGTTCCCGATCCATCCAGCACAGCGACCCTCTGGGTCGCGACGGTCCGACCGTCAACCTGAAGCCGCGCGAAGTAGACCCCGTGCGCGCGACCTCGCGGCAACTCCGCCACCAGCTCATGGGCGCCCGCTTCGAGACGCCCGGCGCTGAGGACTTGCACGCGCCGGCCCAACAGGTCGTGCAGCGTCCACTCCACATCGCCGGCTCGCGGCAGTCGCAGGGCCTGATGCAGTTGCTCGCGCGCTGGGTTCGGCCACGCAGCCCCGAGTGCGAAGGCATCGGCGCCAAGCGGCACGTCGACGCTGGGATTGTCCGGGTAGTGGATGCGAAGACGGTCGATCCACCAGCCACCACCGCCGACGAAGTCGTCTGCGCTCATGCGGAACCGGATGCGGGCCGGCCCCGGTCCGAAGTCCGACAGGTCGATCGTCTCGGTGCGCCACTCCAGCGAGGACCCGCCCCAGCAGGGTGAGTTGCGCGGGAATGGCATACCCCACGCTCCCATCGCATGCGTGTAGCCCGCCTGCGGCGAGGTCACTTGCCATGGTCCATTGTTCATCGAGATCTCGACTCGCGCGGCGTCCCACGTGAAAAGGCCGTCATACGCTTCGAAGTCGTAGCGGTGGTCGAAGGACAGCGTCACGCCGGGTCCGAGCGTGGGGATGAGCGGGGAGTAGAGCGCCGCGTCGAGATGCGCCGCATAGGGCGAGCCATCTCGGTTGCCGCAGTGCCACGCGAACTCGCCGCCCTGTGCGGAGGCGCCCTCCTCCACATGCCATGCGTCGCGCCATGAGTACAGCACGTTCGTGTGGAAGAACGTCGTGGGATTCTCGAAGTCATCAATCCAATCGCGGACCACGCGCAAAGTGTCGAAACCCGAAGTCGAAGCAGCCACGTTCGCCGCCAGCGCACGGTCTCGAGCGCGGAATCGGTACGCGATCGTCGTACCGACCGACGTGCCGGAACCCAGTGCGACGGTGAATGAGTCGCGCCCGACGCGCGCGGCGCCCAGCGATTGCAGGCCGCCGGTGCCGACACGGTATTCGCACCATACCGAGTCCACTCCGAGCGCATCCACGACGCGCGCGAGCAAGGTCTGCGGCATGCGGTCACGCGACTGGGCTTGGACGGGGGTGTGACGAATCGTCGGCGGGGTGACATCCGGGCCAACGTGGTATGTGAAGGGTGCCGCGGGACCCAGCGGCGGAAGCCATGCACTGACGCCTGCGGGATCGTCGAACGCGTTCAAGTAGTACTGCGCGTCGCCGTTGGCAGCACCCGGCACGACGCCGACGAACGAGTCGGTCGCGGCCATGTCGAGAGGGATCATCGTGAAGGTCCCGCTCGTCCCTGTGCGCCAAGCGAGCTCGACCCGACTCACGCTCGCCCCAGACAGGCCGCGACGGATGGAAGTGGACACCGTGAGCGGGCGAGGCCCGAGTTCGCTCTCGGTGTCGCGGAGCGGTGTGTGGGCGAACTCGATGAGTTCGGGGAGCGCCTCGAGTGTGCAGTCCACGCTCGCGCGGCCATCGGTGCTGCTGCTCATCGTGAGCGGGAAGCGCTGGCGGATACTCTCCAGTTTGGCGAGGTCCGACGGGGCGGGCGCGGCGCCGCGAGGCGTGATCAGCAGGAAAGCGACGCGGAAGTGACGCGGCGACACGGCGCCATCGGGAACGCGGGGGCCGTACACGGCCTCGATGTCACTCACGCGCCAGGTCGTTGCGCGGGCATTGCACCCCAGTCCCACGAAAGGCGTCGTGATGGGGATGTACGTTCCCGGCGGATTGAAATCGGTGGGGGCGTTGACGACGAAGAAGGAATCAATCTCGCTGCGCGTGCGAAGGCCCATGAGGTACTGGTCCAGAACGCCGAACCGTTCGCTCACCGCCGTGGTGCGGAAGGAGTCGGGCGCCACCTCGGTCCAGTCGCAGCCTTCCATGAACGAGCCATCGACATCGGCGAAGAAGTTCCAGTGCTGGTGATCGCGTCCGAGCAGCGCCGGGCTCGGCGAGCCCGCCGAATCCACGTACGTGTACGCAAGCCAACGGTGCGCGAACTCGTGCGCGAGGACATCCATGGTGCTGAACGTGTCGCCGTCGCCGCCGATGGGCGCATCGAGATCGCTCGGGTAACGGTGCAGGCCATTCATCGTCAGGATCATGCTCAGCCCCGGTGGAGTGCCCAGAGCAAGCCCGTAGTCGAAGCGGTAGAGCCCGATGCCATCGACGTCATTGCGGATCTGCCACGCGGCGGCGAGTGCACCGGGGGAGCCGAGCCAGTGGTCGAGGCCGCTCGTGAGATAGAGGGCAACGGCATCGTAAGAATCCGGGTGATCGCGGTAGAACGCCCGCGTGACGGCAGCAAGATCGACCAGCGGTTGGTTATTCTTGTTCGTGTAGAAGAACGTGCCGTCGTCCTCCATAACGGCGATCTCGCCCACGTCACCCGTATAAGTCGTGCGAAGCGGTGCCGGCAGCGGGCGCGCTGCAAACTCGCCGAGCAGCTCCGGGAGTCGGTCGATGCTCGTTCCGCACGGGGCGTGTGTGAGTGCATCCGCCTCGGCGATGCCACGTTCCAAGGACAGCGGTGCCAGTGGCCGTACCTGCGCCACTTGGCGCGGTGCGGTGAGCGGTGCGGCCCACGCGATCGATGCGCAAAGGAGCAGGGCCGCGACGAGCGGGCCCGAGTTCGGGGAAAGTCGGCGATCGGTCACCTGGCGACTCTACTGGGGCCGCGCGCGTTGCGGCTAGCGCGAACCTGTGGGCTTCGCGGCTGCCCCGGAGTCGGCTGCCGGGGGCTGTGCACCCAGCCAGTCGCCGATGCGGCCGGCCAACGCAATGCCACCGCGGCCCTCGGCCTCATGGAAGACGACCCCATCGTCGGGCGTTCGTTCGGGACGCAGCGCCGCCACGGCCCCGTTGGTGCGCGAGGGCAGGGCGAGGTACTCGGCGAGCGACATCCACACCACCGGGCGCTTGAGTGTCCACGCCACGAAGTCGGGCGTGTCCGAGTAGAGCGCGGTGCCGCGCGGCGCGGCGGGTAACTCGAGTGAGCGTAGGTTGGCGCGCTCCACGCGCAGGCGTATGCGCTGCGTGTGTCCCTCCTGCCAAGCGTCATTCAATGCCGGCCCGATCGAGGGCAGCACCAGTAGCAGCAGCACTCCCATCCAGGCGCGTGGCGCACGCAGCCACTGCGGCATGGCAGCCGCCAACTCACTCGCCCCACGGGCTGTCCCGAGCGTGAGCAGCGGCAGGAATGGGACGAGATAGCGCGGGTCGTACAAGGTGACGATCATGATGGCGAGCGGCACGAATGCGAGCCCGATCGACACCGCCGCGAGTCGTGTGGTCCGCGGATCCAGTAGCGCCGCGAACGCGCCAAAGGGAGCGAGCCAGCCGGTAGCGCCGGTGGGTGCGAACAGCAGCCGCTTGAACGCATGCGGCGCGAACTCCCACCACTTGCCCGGAAGCTCCGGCATCGTCGCCATGAGCGCTGATCCCCACGCGGCAGGCGTGAGCGCGAAGTCGCGCATCACCGAGATCCCCGGTCGTGACTGCCAGTAGCCGATCAGCAAGTAGCTTGAGAGATTGAAGAACGGAGCCCCGGTATGCACGAAGCCATGCCATCCCCAGGGCGCGATGCACAACCCCACGATCGCAAGGAAGCGCAGCCGCGCCCCGGTGGCAGCGATGGCGAGCAGCGGAGCGGCGTAGAGGAACTCGGGCCGCACGAGCGCACCGAGGCCGATGCACAGACCCGCGCGTACGGCATGCGGCCTCGTGCGCAGGAGTTGGTCGAGCGCCAGCACCAACAGCCACGCGCCCAACGTGAGCGCGATGTCATGGTGGACCGCTCGCAAGGTGAGCGGCGAGAGGGTGAAGAGCAGAGCGGCTGCGGCGCCGACCGGCGGTGAAAGCAACCGGCTTCCGAGTGCGAATGTGGCGCCGGCAGCGAGGATCGCGAACAACGCGGATAGCCACGCCAGATGATCGAGCATGCCGGGCCCCAAGAGTGCGATCCCCGGCGCGAGCAGCACGGGCAGGAGCGGCCCGTGCACCAGCACCGGAACCGTGCCGGCCGCGTCGCGCAGCGTCCACAATGGTGGGTGGATCACTTCGGTGCGCAGGCCCTGACCGGCCATGAGCGCCCGCGCGACGATGCCGTACTCCCACGAATCATCGAGTGGATCTGGCGTCCCGGCGCGCAGCGCGAGCAGATCGAGCAGCCAGAAGAGCACAATCGCGATCAGGGTGGCCTGGCGCCACGCACGGGGCTGGGGGTCGCGGCGGAGCGGCATGAGGGCGCACTCTGCACGGCAGTCGCGCAAGGGTCAATGCTCGGCGTCGGTGTGATAGAGTCCCTCGCTGAGAACCTGTCCATACACGAGCGGAGCGCGCGTGAATCTCGACTGGCATCTTCTGAAGGCTGTGGTGGTCGAGAGCGATGACTGGGGACTCGCGGCGTGGTCGCCGGATGAACAGGCGCACCGTGTGCTCACCGGAACACCCGCTTTTCGGACCGCCGCCGGGCGACTTTATGGTCGATCGACGCTCGAGAGCGCCGACGATGTGCGCCAGTTGGCCGCCATGCTGCTCGAGATCAAGGGGCGTGACGGGCTGCCACCCGTGCTGCAGGCGAACACCGTGGTCGGCAATCCCGACTATGACGCACTGGTGCCTCCGCTGTTCGACGGGCCTGTTCTCCCCGTGGTGATGCACCCGGACATGCCTTTGCGCTGGCAGCGGCCGGGGCTCTGGGAAGCCGTGCACCGTGCAGAGGGCGAAGGGGTCTGGTGGGCCGAACTGCACGGGCTGCATCATCTGCCCGCGACAGTGTGGCTGCATGCGCTGCGCCGCGGGATGGATGACGCACGTCGGGCGCATGCGAACGCCAGTCCGATCTGCCTCGCGGTCGAAGCCAGCGGCGAGTATGACGCGGCCGAGCCTCGAGAGGTGCGTGCGGCGGATCTGGCGATGGCCGTTGAGGGGTTCGTGAAGTTGTTCGGCCGAGCGCCCTCGTCGTTCTGTCCGCCCGACTATCGCTTCGATGACTGGCTCGAGGACGAGGCCCAGAAACTCGGACTCACCACCTTGCAAGGCAAGCCGGAGCAGGCGGGGGGGCGCTTCGTGGCGTTGCGTCGACGGTGGCTCATGCTGCGGTTTCCGCATCAGGCGGGCGCGCGGTTCTATCTGCCACCCCGGATCGCGTTCGAACCGCGAGGTCAGGTGCGGCCCAGCGGGCGTGTCGGGCACGACGCCGCGGTGAAAGCTGCGCGGCAAGCGTGGAAGCGGGGGCAGCCCGCCATTCTCAGCACGCATCGCCTGAACTTCGCGCACCTGGATACGGCGTGGTCGCAGGCCGGGCGTGACGCACTGCGCGCGTTGCTCGCTCAGTTGGCCGAGGAAGGCGCAGTGTTCCTCACCGACGCCGAGGTGCGTCAGGCCTGCGAGCGAGGTTGGTCGCTCCGGCCCATTGGCAGCCGCGGTGCGCTGCTGCGGCATCATGGCGTGCCACGCAAGGAATTGCGATTTCCAGTCCCACCGGGTGTCGTCCGCGCACATTTCCGCAGCCCGCGCGGCGGAACGGCGCAGGATGTGGGCGAAGTGAAGGTCGAGGCCGGGATGGCCGAGACCCGGGTGAACGTGGGTGAATATCTCTTGGAGTGGGAGCGCGCGTGAGCCTGTGGCGTGCGATGACCGGTGGCGAGACCGGCAAGTGGTCGTTCTGGAAGTTCAACTGGCTCGCCAACCACAAGATCCTCGCAGCGCTCGAGCGTGCCCGCGTGCACGCTCGTGGCGAGTTGCTCGACATGGGCTGTGGGCGCAAGCCGTTCGCACCGCTGTTCTCGGGCCGCATCACGCGCTACTGGGGCACGGACCTGTCCGTCTCGCCTTACCTTGGAGCGGCGCGGCTCGATGCCTATGCGCGGGCCGAGGCCCAACCGTTCCGCGACGGCTCGTTCGATACCGTGATGGGGCTCTCGATGCTCACCTATCTTCCCGAGCCGATCCGCATGGTGCGCGAAGCGCATCGTGTCCTGAAGCCCGGCGGCGTGTTGCTGTTGGAGTTCACCCAGATGGTCCCGCTCCACGACGAGCCCCATGACTTCTTTCGCTTCACCCGTTATGGCGCGCAGTATCTACTCGAGCAGGCGGGCTTCGAGCCGCTCGAGTACATCCCGATCGGTGGGCTCTGGGCGCGGGTCGGACTCACGATGATCGCCGGTCTCAACCGGGTGAATCGTGGCCCGACGCGGGTACTGACCGAGATCCCCGTTCGCATCCTTTACGCCGCGATCCAATTGCTCGGCGAGCTTCTCGACCGGCTGTTCTTCGATCCACGCGAGGTACTCTCACACCTCGTCGTGGCGCGCCGACGAGCGTGATTCGGGGTCGGGGCAGGACCTTGACCGTTTCGCGGACCGCGCTCTAGCCTTGCCACTATGACTCCGCGTCCGCAGGCTCCCACGCCCGTCGTGCCCACCATCCCGCAGTTGCTCGACTATGCGGCGAGGAACTATGGCGACAATCCCTTCCTTCTGGGCCATACACCGCAGGGGTGGAAGGGGTATTCGTTCCGTCAGGCTGCCGATGCAACCCATCGCTTCACTGCGCTTCTCGAGCGCGAAGGGGTGCAGGTCGGCGACCGTGTGGGATTGCTCTCGGACAATCGTCCCGAGTGGGGGCTGGCCTATCTTGCGATCCTCGAGAGTGGCGCCGTGGTCGTGCCGCTCGACGCGCAGCTCAAGGCGCAGGAGGTGGGCGAGATCCTGGTGACGGCCGGCGCCAGCCACTGCGTGGTGAGCGCGCGACTCATGGGAGTGCTGGAGGAGGCGCAGCGCACACGA
>Ga0163144_10029139_pt1 | contig 10611 bp, 9 predicted proteins | sample OliLak19BULKMAT1_FD_123175 | JGI IMG/M metagenome (GOLD analysis project Ga0163144, IMG submission 123175) | Freshwater microbial mat bacterial communities from Lake Vanda, McMurdo Dry Valleys, Antarctica - Oligotrophic Lake LV.19.BULKMAT1 | ecosystem: Environmental > Aquatic > Freshwater > Lake...
ACGATCACCGCCGCCCCATTGAGGAGGATCGCCGCCCGGAACACCTCGCGCGGGTGGACCAAAGACGCCGACAGCGTGCCGACGCTCACCTCGTTGATGCCGATCACCCGTCTGCGGCTGTCCAGCACCATCAGCACGAAATGCTCCTGGGGCGGATCGCCCAGGAACTGCCGGATCAGCTTCGCGGCCTCCGAGCCTTGGGTCACCACCGCCGAGCCCTCCTTCACCAGCGACCCCGTCCGGTCCAGCACGACCCGGTAAAGCGGTACGCGCGATCTCTTCACCATCAAAGCCGCCGTGGATTCGTTGGCTACAAGCGCCGTCGCCGCCTTCCCGTCCTCTCCGACATTCACGCAGGTCTTATTTTTCATAACCACCTCTCGACCGCCCGGAGGGTCGAAGGCGGCCGAGGAGCGCTGAAGCGGCGAGGAATAAATGGGGGCCCCCCGAAGAACCGCCCTCGGCGCAGCCGAGTTGGCGGCCCCGGCGCGGCCGGGCTGACTGGGAAAGTGGAGCTAGCAAGGCTAGGCCATTTCTCAGTTTCTGCGAGAGGGTGACCGTTTATGCCGGAGCCGCGGCGATGCTCACTCTTGGCCGGCTGAGCGGGAGGTGGTTATGAAAAAGAAGACCGGAGGTTATTTAGGAGGAGCGGACGGGAAGGCGGTGCCCTAGAGAAAGCCGAATATTTCGGCCACTATGCTGTGAGGAGTTTTGATTTCTCAGGTCCCTGTCAGCCATTCGGCAGGGAGGAGCGTCCGCGGACCGATCCGCGCGCCCCGAATGGGGCGGAGAAATCCAATCGCACTCCTGTCGCGCTCCTGTCGCGCTCCTTGCGAAAATCACTCGAAACTGGCATACTCTGTTCGTTCCTGTAATCGCCCCATCCAGGGCAACTGTCAGTGATTAGCAGATTGGAAATGGAACTCATCTCGACACACATCTCGACAATAAATCCGGAAAATTCGCGTTTCCGGGAAAATCGAGAAGCGTAAAGACGCTGAAAAAATAAGGATTACGTTCGTATCGGTAGGGTGGCTGAGCGGTCAAAAGCACCGGTCTGTAAAACCGGCGGCAATAGCCTACACAGGTTCGAATCCTGTCCCTACCACCACTCGCCTCCCGAGATTTATAAGGGAAGCTCCCGCGGCACAACTGGGAGGCGAGTGGTTTTCTTTTTTTGGGATCCTCGCCGGAAAGGCCATACTCTCGCGGCGGCTTACATCCTGTAAGCCCGGCGGCCCAACCGCACGTAACGGCGCGTTCAGGAGCGGAATTTCACGTATTTCGCGCGATGGGCTTACGTTTTGTAAGCCGCTGTTTCTGACGCAGGCGTCCCGTCGCGGCGGCGCGCGCGGCTAAGGCTTCAAAGCGAGCGTCGCGGCGAAGGTGGGAATCCGGTCGGAGATCGCGCTCATGCCCGGCTCCCACGAATCCTCATAGTAGCCCGCGAGCAGGAAGCCCGCGTCGAGCTGACCGCCCAGCTGGTCCGCCAGCGTATGGCCGAACGACAAGGGCTGCTTGAGCTCGAGCTTCTTCTTGAGAAGGTCCGGGGCCAGCTGTTCCGTGTCGGAGTACGGGATCCGGTAGGACACGACGATCTCCCCCCGATCGTCCTTCTCCTCCTCGACGAGGAACAGCACGGGAAGGCAGAAGCCCGCGAGCAGCCGGCCGCCGGGCCGCAGCACGCGCGCGGCCTCCTTCCAGACTGGCCGAATCGCGGGCACGAAGCAGTTGGAGCACGGGTGAAAGATGATATCGAAGGAGGCGTCGGCGAAGCGGCTCAGGTCCGCCATGTCGCCGAGCTCCGTCGCGATCCCGAGCCCGTCGCGCTCCGATACGGAGCGATCCCGCTCGAGCTGGGCGGGAGAGGCGTCGAACACCGTGACCCGCGCGCCGGCCGCGGCCAGAATGGGCCCCTGCTGTCCGCCGCCGGACGCCAAGCCGAGCAGGCGCGCGCCCTTCAGGTCCCCGAACCACTCGCGCGGCACGGGCTTGCGCGGGGTGAGATCGACCGCCCAGTCGCCGGCCCGCGCGCGCGCGACGCGCGCCGAGTCGACGGGCACCGTCCAGCGGTTTCCGTCCGCGGCCTGCTTGTCCCAGGATTCGCGGTTATGGGCGAGGATGTCGGTCATATCCAGTTGCGGCGCCGGAACCAGCCGAGCATGGTCAGGATCGTGCCCAGGCTGATGACGACGAAGACGGGGAACGCGTAAGGCCACTTCCACGGGAAAGTCTCGAAGTTCATCCCGAACACGCCCGCCATGAAGTTCAGCGGGATGAACACGACCGAGATCACGGTCAGCACCTTCATGATCTCGTTGAGCCGGTTGTTCACGGCGGACAGATGCGTCTCGGCGAGGCCCGCGACGACCTCGCGATAGGTCTCGAGGATGTCCATCGCCTGGACGACGTGGTCGTACAGGTCGGTCATGTACGTGCGCGTCGTCTCGCTGAGGCACTCGTGGCGCTCGCCCTGCAGCTGGTGGACGACGTCGCGCATCGGCCAGAGCGCGCGCCTCAGCAGCAGCAGCTCCCTTTTCAGGCGGTGGATGTCGAGCAGGACGTCCGGCTTCTTGCCGGACATCACCGTCCCCTCGAGCTCCTCGAGGCGGTCGCCGTAGGCCTCGAGCACCGGGAAAATATGGTCGACGATCGCGTCGAGCAGCGTATAGACGAGGAACGAGGCGTCGCCCGTCCGCACGCGCGAGCCCTTCGAGTTGATCCGCGTGCGGATCGGATCCCAGATGTCCCCGGGGGTCTCCTGGAAGGTCAGCACGGTCTTGTGGCCCAGGAAGATCGATATCTGCTCGCTGTCGAGGCGCGTCCCCTTCAGCTCGATCATGCGCGTGATGACGAACAGCCTCGACGCGACGTCGGGGTCGCCGCCGTACGAGTCGGCCTTGGGCCGCGTCGTCGTGTTCAGCAGGTCCTCGACCGCGAGCGGATGGAGCTCGTACTTCTTGGCGAGCGCCTCGATCGCCTTCAGGTCGGCGAGGCCGTCGACGTTGATCCACCGGACCGTCGTCCACGAGGGGCGATGCGACTCGAGGAACGCCTCGAAGCCGAGGACGCCCTGCATCTCGACCTGCTCCGGCGAGAAGTCGATGACCGTCACCTTGACCGGCTCGACGGGCTTGGGCGGAGCGAGCTTCTCGAGCTGGTCCGGCATGATGCCGGGCGACGTCCCCGGCTTGCGCTTGCCGAAGCGCGTCGGAAGCTTGAGCTCGCGAAGGTTGGCCATGCCGCCGATTATGCCAGTTTTCACCCGCCCGTCTAATGTCCTCAACCGCCTTTTTGCTATGCTTGAAAAACCATGGCACTCCATATCGTCGTCTGCGTGAAAAGCACCCCGTCGAGCGTGAACGTCGGCGTCGACGCCTCCGGCCAGCCCAAGACCGCCGGGATCGCGACCGCCCTCAATCCTTTCGATGAGTTCGCCGTCGAAGAGGCCGTCCGCCTCAAGGAGCGCGTCCCCGGCTCGACCGCGACCGCGCTCACGGTCGGGCCCGACGCCGCCGCCGACGTCCTGCGCGAGGCGATCGCGCGCGGCGTGGACGCCGGAGCGCACGTTTCCGGCGCGGAGTTCGAGGGCGGAGACAGCTTCGCGACCTCGCTCGCGCTGTCCGCCGCGATCAAGAAGCTGCACGCCGAGAAGCCGGTGCATCTCGTGATCTTCGGCAAGAACACGAGCGACGTGGGCGCGGGCGTCGTCGGCACGCAGACGGCGGCTTGGCTCGATTGGGCCTCCGTGTCCGCCGTCAAGAAGATCGACGCCGTCGACGAGTCATCCGCGACCGTCCTGCGGCAGATGGAGGACGGCGTGGACACCGTGAAGGTGACGCTGCCCGCCTGCCTCTCGACGGTCAAGGAGATCAACGAGCCGCGCCTGCCGTCGCTCAAGGGCAAGATGGCGTCGAAGAAAGCGGTGTTCCCGAAGTGGAGCGCCGCGGACCTAGGGCTCCAGCCCGCGCAGGCCGGCGCCGCCGGAGCCGGCACGTCCGTCGTGAAAGCCGCTCTTCCCCCCGTCCGGCCCGCCGGCGTCAAGATCGAAGGCGCGACGCCCGCCGAGAAGGCCGCGAAGCTCGTCGACATCCTCGTTGAAAGGAAGCTGATCTAACATGGCCAACATCCTCGCCGTCATCATCCCCTCGCGGGGAACGCTGTCGCCCTCCTCGTACGAGCTTCTCGGCGCGGGCCAGGCGCTCGCCGACGCGCTGAAGCAGCCGCTGAACGCCGCCGTCATCGGAGGCAACGCCCAGGCGCTCGCCGCCGACGTCGCCGCCAGGGGCGCGGCGAAGGTTTTCGTCGTCGAGCACCCCTCGCTTACCAGCTTCACGGAGGAGCTGTACGCTAAAGCCGCCGCGGCCGCCGCCGAAAAGGCCGGCGCCTCGCGCATCATCCTGCCCTCCACCGTGACCGGCCGCGCGGTCGCCGCGCGCCTGGCCGTGCTGCTCAAGGCCGGTCTCGCGACGGACGTCACAGAGCTCCTCCCCGACGGCAGGGTCCGCCGCGGCTACTACGGCGGCAACCTGATCGCCGAGGTGGAGTTCAAGTCCCCGATCGCCGTGCTGACCGTCGCCCCGATGACGTTTCCGCGCGCCGAGGCCAAAGGCGCGGCGGCTCCGCTCGAGTCCGTCGCGTTCGAGCCCGGCGCCGCGAAGAGCGAGTTCGTCTCGTTCGCGGCCGAGGCCTCTCGCGAGATCGACCTCGGAGCGGCCGAGAAGGTGGTCTCCGGCGGCTTCGGCCTCGGCGGCCCGGACGGCTTCAAGCTCGTCTTCGACCTGGCCCACGCTCTCGGCGCCGCCGTCGGCGCGAGCCGCCGCGCGGTCGACTCCGGCTGGATCCCCTACCGCCACCAGGTCGGCCTGACGGGACGCACCGTCCGCCCCAAGCTCTACGTCGCGGTCGGCATCTCGGGCCAGATCCAGCACCTCGCCGGCATGTCGTCGTCGAGCACGATCGTCGCGATCAACTCCGACAAGGATTGCCCGCTCATGCAGATGGCGTCGATCGCCGTGCAGGGCGAGTACTCCGAGCTCCTGCCCCTGATCACCAGCGAGATCAAGTCCCGCAAAGGCCACGCCGTTCCCGCCTGACGCGCTAAACTAATGACGGCCCGGCGGGCGATTCCGGCGCTCCGCGCAACCGGCGAGCGCATCCCCGCGGAGACCGGCCGACAAGAGCGCGCGAGAAATGAAGCGGCCGGTCCCCTCGGGGACCGGCCGCTCGCTTTTACTGCTTGCTCCGGGCTCGAAATCCCGGAGCGGCGCCTTTAGGCGGCGCTGACCAGGGCGCGCTTCGAGTTCCGCCCCCTGGACCGCTCCGTCCATACGCATTTCCCGCCTTCGCATCGCACCTTCGCGAACGGCTTCCACGCCGCGCCGCGTCCCGTGAAGAGCCAGGGCATCAAGTCCTTCGCCGCCTGCTTGTCGCTCATGCTGCATCCCTCCGATCGTCCCGCTGTGCCGTCCATACGTAGGATATACCAGGTAAACTAATATTTGTCAATAGGTAATCTAATATTTAATATTAGATATTAAACGAGCCGCGGGCGGGGCATGCGGCGTCGAGGATTAGGCGAAGGCGAGCGCGGGAACGCTCAGGGAGGCGTGGCCGCCGGGCGGCGGCGCGACGGGCTTCTTGTCGGGATGGTTCCCGTCCTTGAAGATCCACCTCGGCACGTTGTACTGCAGGACGGCGGTGACGGTCAGGAACGCGGCGGTCGCGATCAGCGCGGGCGCGAGTCCGGCGTAGTCCAGCAGCAGGCCGAGGAACAGCGCTCCGATGGACTCGAACGCGACGTCGATCATGAACACGGCGCTCTCGATGCGCGCGAGCTTGTCGTCGTCCATCTCCGCGCGCTTGACGGGCTCCATCACGATGCCGACGGGGGCGTGGAAGTACTGCACGGTGAACAGGACGCCCGCGATGATCGCGAGGTTGACCCAGAACATCCCCGTCGTCAGGTACACCGGCGCGAGCAGGGCCCAGAACAGCAGCGACGCGAACGCCGCGTGCCGGTAGAAGCGGCCGTGCCCGACCTTCTCGATGATCTTGTCGCCTTTCTCCCCCTCGAGCCGGGCCGACGGGATGAAGCGGCCCACGTACTCGAGCGAGAACAAGAGGCCCATGATGCCGCCCGCGGTCGCGACCTGGACGAGCAGGATCGATGGGAACAACGACACGGCGGAGATCGCCGCGGCGACGGCGCCGAGCGCGCCCGCCGGCCACCATGACTTGAAGCGCGTGGCCGCGCGAACGCCGACGGCGAGGAGCGCGAGCGCGGCCGGGATAGCCGCGGCCAAGAGCGGGACGGCCAGCGTCGTCGGCGCTTTACCGAGCGCGTCGGTGATCAGGCTCGGGATCAGCACGAAGGGCAGCGCGTCGATGAGCAGGACCTCGAGCGCCATCACCATCGTGAGAATCCGCAAGGTCTTGTTGCGCAGGATGTAGGCGACGCCCTCCATCTGCTTGTAGCCGTCGAGGATCTCGGGCAGGGACCGGCGCGCGCCGGTCCTCGCGCGCGCGGCCTTGATCGCGCCGGGGAGCTTGAGCAGCAGCTTGAGAAGCGCGAGCGGCAGGAGGGCGGCGCCCGCGAGGGCGACGAGCATCTCGCGGCCGGCCCAGAGCGCGCGGGCGCCGTACGCCGCCGGGAACTCCGGACGCGCGTACGCGACGAACGAGCGCAGCGACCAGGTCAAGATCAACGTCGCCGGATGGATCATACTCGCGAACAGCGCGGTCATGAACGTCAGGATCTGGCCGGCGAACGCGACCGGGCCCATCTTGTCGTTGCCGGGGAAGCGCGCGTCGCGGATCATGAACCAGTAGAAGGGGATCGACGCGAGCAGCAGCCCGCCGTAGACGCCGTAGGCCATCGCGTAGCCGCCGAGCCCGAGCGAGGTCACCATCATGCCCACGACCCAGCCCGCGACGATCGGCATCAGCATGCCCGCGACGGAGTCCCACTTTCCGAGGGTCGCCGCGGCGTCCTTATTGAGCTTCTCGTCCTTGCCGAGGAAGGATTTGCGCGCCGCGCCGTCGGCGACGATCATCACGCTCTGGAAGATCGGATTGACCGCGATGATCGCGGCGAGGATCGTGAAATGCAGGCCGCCGGACATGAACAGCAGCGGGATCGAGGCCATCAGCAGCGCGCGCGCGAGCGACGTCGCGATGAACACGACGCGGTACTCGGTCTTGTCGATCAGGTAGCCGATCGGCAGGAGGTTCACGACGGCCATCGAGCCCATGTGGATGTTGCGCGCGAGGCCCATCGCGGCGGTGCCCATGCCGAGCGCGTCCTTCACGAGGAAGGGCAAGCTCAGGATGTGGAAGTTCACGCCGAAGACGGTCGTGATGTGGTGCCCCCAGAACAAGCCCCACAGCGAGCGCGGCAGCTTCGACTTTCCCGAGGGCGAGGGCGGCGCCTTCGGCCCCGAGGGCTCGACGGCGCCGGGGGCCGCGGGCTCGAGGTTCGAGCCGGGCGTCTCCGGAGCGGACGGGGCGCGGACCGCGTCGTCGAGCGCGCGCGGGCGCTCGAGGCTCTGGTCGAAGAGGACCGCAGCTTCCTCGCCCGTCGCGCGCGCGGTGAACGCCGCGGGAACGCCCGCGGCCGGGACGATCGCGGTTCGCGCGCCGGGAACGAGCGGCTTCGCCGCCGCGGCGCGGACCTGCGCCAGCGCCGCCGGTCTTATCGCGAGAACCGGCGCGGCCAGAGCGGCCGCGGCGCTCGGGCCGGCGAGAAGCGCCGCCTGAGGCGCCGCCTTCGGCGCCGGCGCCGACGGGGCGGACAGCGCCCCGTTGAGCGAGGCGAGAGGAAGAGCCGGGGTCAGGGACGGAGCGCCCAGCTGGAGAGGAACGGCCCCGATAGAGCCCGCCGCGCCCGAGACGCCCGCGCGCGCCGCGGGAGAGGCGATGACCTGCGCGCACGCCTCGTAGAACCGGCCGCCCGGGGTGAGCAGGGCGAGCGAGACGATCAATGCGGAAGCGATAAAGCGGCGCATCATTAAGGAAAGTCTACCGCGAGCCCCGCTATACCACCTAGGGTCCTTCGGCCCCAAAACCCCGGGCCATTCGTCCCCCGGAAGGCGGCTGGACATCCGGGCCTTCGTCGGCTAAGCTATTCGGATGAAACGCGCGCTCCTCGGCTGCCTTCTCCTCGCGGCGTGCGCGCACGAGCGCCCCGTGCTGTATCCGAACGAGCACCTCCAAACCGTCGGCGAGCCGGCCGCGAAGGACGACGTGACGCAGTGCATGGAGGCGTCGAAGATCTATCTGAAGGCCAATCCCGCCAAGCGCATGGCGCGGCGCATCGGCTGGGGCGGGGCGTTCGGCGCGGCGATGGGCGCGGTGTTCGGCGCCTTCACCGGAAACTACAGCCGGGCGATCGGCGAGGGCGCCGCCGTCGGAGCCGCGGGCGGCGCGCTGCACGGCGCCTGGGAATCGGGTTCGCCGGACGAGATCCAGCGCGCGTACACCCAGCGCTGCCTTTCGGACAAAGGCTACTCCGTCATCGGCTGGAAGTAGCCGGATGGACGCGAAAGCCGCGATCCGGGAGTTCGTGCTCGGAAAGCTCGTGGCCGAGGGGACGCTGCGCGACGATGAGTCGTTCTGGGACAGCCGGGCCGTCGACTCGCTCGGGATCGTGCGCCTGATCCAGTTCCTCGAGAAGACCTTCGCCGTGAAGATCCCCGGACGGGACGTCACGACCCTCACCTTCTACTCCATCGACTCGGTCCACGCCTACGTCGAGAGCCGGCTCAAAGCCGGCCGCTAGAGCTCCTTTCGCTTCAGCTTTCCGAGCGGCGATCTCGGCAGCGCGTCGACCCACGCGAACGCGGCCGGCAGCTTATAGGGCTCGAGGCGTCCGCGCAGCCAGCCGAGCAGCTCCGCGTCCGAGGGCCTGGCCGCCCCCGCCGGGACGAGCCAGGCCTTGACGCGCTCCCCGGTCAGGCCCGAGGGATCGGGGACGGCCGCGCACGCGCAGTCCGCGACCGCGGGATGGCTTCTCAGTGCGTTTTCCACCTCGGCGGGCGCGACCTTGAGCCCTCCCACGTTGATCAGCTCCTCCGGACGCCCGCGCAGGCGGAGAAAGCCCTCGGCGTCCAGGCTCCCGAGATCGTTCGCCGCGTACCAGCCGTCCGCGAGGACCGCGCGCGTGCCCGCGTCGTCCTCCCAGTAGCCCTTCATCACGCTCTCGCCCTTGACCATGATCCGCCCGTCGACGATCTTGAGCTCGACGCCCGGGGCGGCGCGTCCCACGGAGTCCGCCTTCGCCCGTTCGCCGCGCAGCTCGACGTACGCGATCGACGACGTCGTCTCCGTCATGCCGTACGCGTTGAAGATCCGCGTTTCGGGCAGCAGCGCGAGCAGGCGGTCGCGGTGCGCCGCGGGCAGCGGCGCGGTCGCGCTCTCGATGAACCGCAGCCGGTCCCGGTACGCGCCGAGCTCGTCGCCCGCGAGCGCGAACAGCGCCGCGAAGCCGTACGGCACGTAGCAGAGCGCGTTGCCGCCGGACTCGTCGAGCGCCCGGAAGAGGTCGCCCGGCGCGAGAAAGCCGTCGACGAGGATCACGGCGCCGCCGCCGAGCAGGGTCGCGCGCAGCCGGCACAATCCGTAGCCGTGGCTCAGGGGAAGCGGCAGCACGAGGCGGTCGCCCTCGGCGGTCCCGATCACCGCGGCGCGCGCCTCCGCGAACGCGCGGATGTTGCGATGGGTCTGCACGACGCCTTTCGGCCGACCCGTGGTGCCGCCCGTGAACAGGATGTCCGCGGCGTCATCGAGCTCGACCGCCGCGGGGACGAAGGAGGCCTTTTCCTTCGAGGCGAGCGCGTCCATCTCGGGCGAGCCTTCGAGGCAGGCGAGCCGCGCGCGCGTGAGCGACGCGATCGCCGCGAGCGCGTCCCGCGTGATGCCGGGCTCGACGGGCACCGCGATCGCCCCGAGCCCATGGCAGGCGAGATAGCCGTAGACGAAATCCGGGCGGGAGCTCCGAGCCTGCAGGATCACGCGGTCGCCGCGCGCGACGCCCCTGCTCGAGAGGAACTTCGCCGCCGACATGATCCGGTCCCGAAGCGCGCCGTATCCGATCCGCTCGCCGCCGCAGATCAGAGCGTCTTTCCCGGGGCTGCGCGCGGCCGTCGCGAAGACGGCGGCGACGATCGGGGCCGGCACGTCAGGCGCCGCGGAAGGGCCTGCGCCGGTCGGACGCGTTCAGGCCCTGATGCGCGAGGAAGTCCATCATGATCTTCTCCTCCGCCGCGCGCCAGGAGGGCTCGGGCGCGTCCTCGCCGATCTCGAGCGAGCCGCCCGCGATCATGCCGTGCCCGCCGCCGCGATTTCCCCCGCCCAGCAGGCGTTTTAAAAGACGTCCCGCGCCCGCGCCGGGATCATTAGCTCGAAGGGACACGTGCAGGCGCCCGAGATAGCGCGCGGTCACGATCGACCACTGCATCTTCTCCAGCGTCAGCAGAAAGTCGGCCATCTGCGCGACGCGGTCGGGCGTGTTCACCACGCCGAGGTTCGCGCCGATCACGCGCCCGGCCACGAAGGCCTCGCGCACGGCGTGCGCCAGGGTCATGAAGAACGCCTCGGGGCGCTGCGGATATG
>Ga0163144_10029140_pt1 | contig 10611 bp, 7 predicted proteins | sample OliLak19BULKMAT1_FD_123175 | JGI IMG/M metagenome (GOLD analysis project Ga0163144, IMG submission 123175) | Freshwater microbial mat bacterial communities from Lake Vanda, McMurdo Dry Valleys, Antarctica - Oligotrophic Lake LV.19.BULKMAT1 | ecosystem: Environmental > Aquatic > Freshwater > Lake...
GTATTTGTCGTTGGTAAGCAAACAAATAATAGGTAAGATATTTTCAGATTTGCAGAAATTAGTTATTTCGGACAGTAATTTTATTTCGCTGTATATAAGTAAATCAGCGTTCGTACATTTATGATTGGTATAATCATCCAGCCTATTTATTATTGCAGAATACTCAATACCATAAAATCCGATATAACTTATGGGGCGTTTTGATACTAGCAAACTATCGTTTTTATAATCCATTTTTACCGATTGAAGATGGGTTACATGTTCACCTGCCCTACTAATGTTTTTACGCCAAGAAAGTGTGAAATTATCTCGTTCTACATGAAATCCTCCAGTAATGAATATTGCGGCTGTAGGTTTTTTTCCAATTGCCACATTTTTTTTCAATTGCAAATATGCAGGTAACATTCCGTGTGAGGGTATGCATAGATTTTTTATAAAATAGTTTGATAGTTTTTTTTGTAAAAGTACGGAGACTACCATGCTATCGTCAACACATTGACCGTAACCAATACTGCAGCCATATATATGTATTTGGGGCAAAGCGTTATCGCCTTCATATTTTCCAAAATTTCTATATCCGTCAATTCCGTGGTTAACCTTGCTAAAATTATTACTCATTAAAGGTATACTGAAACTTCCTTGTTGTGTTTTATACCCGATTAGTGAGTCGGGTATAAAATAATTTTTTCCATTATTGAGTTTTATCAAAGAAGATATTTCAGCATAGGGAAATTTTTTGTAAGGTTCCCATCCTAATGCTTTTCGGCAAAAAACTTCTGCGAATAGAATACTAATTATTAAAAATAACAGTCCTAATAATATGTTTTTGAAAATATTCATTGTTGTAGATAATAGGTATTAATTGCATTTGGCTCATAAATATAAAGAAGCCCATCTTTTGAAACTGATTTATGAACGCCATATTCTGCAAATGGGAAAGGGATAGTGGCTAAGAGGTGGTAATTTTGTTCAAATTTAAAAAGTGAATTATTGAGCTGCTGAATGGTGATATTATCTGCCGGTTTACATAAAAAAATTATAGGTAATGGGTTTATATCTTCTGCTCTTAAAGAGTTAATTAAAAAACTATTTAAATCAATTGCCTTTTGCGATAGGGTAGGAAATAAAAAAGGATATTTTAATGGTTTTAATCCAGTGGCAAATGTAATGCCAGGTGAAATTGAAAGAGGTAAGGCAGATATGTTTGAGTCGTATTTTCTACTGTAAATTAAACTATCTAAAGTGTTGTAAAATGAGGCTTGATTTTGAGGTAATAGTAAATTACCCTTGCCAATTTTTGTTTTTACGGTTGCTATATTAAGCGAATAATAAATTTGATTGGGGTTGCGGTAATAATGTTGATAGGTAACAATTGAAGTTATAGATATAGTCATTATGATTATTAAAAACAATTGCTTTTGATTATTATTTAAAATAGTTAATAAACCTAATGAAACTAATAAGGTTATGGCTGATGAAAACAGGTGATAACTTATACCCATGTTGCTTCCAATTGAGTAACAAAATGGTAATAGCAACAATAAAGTGATCACTATTTTAATAGAAAATTGGTGTAAATGGTTTTGATATGCGATGACCGAACAAGCAACAAAAAAAATAAAGATGGGCAATGCGAGTTTATAATAATACCCCCAAAAGATTAATGCTATTAATGTAGTTGTTGTAATAAGGAAAATAATTATAGTGGGGGATATGTATCCTTTTTTAATGTAGGGATAAATAAAATAAAATAAAATAATTGCGGGTAATGCGCGGCTATACAATAACCAATCTTCGCGGCAGTATAACTTTAATAAATATTCTAAGCTATAACCAAAATGCTTTGTAAATATTTTCCCATTTTGTAATATTAATAATAGCGTACTTGGGTTGCCATAAACTAAAACTGCACACAACAAGCCAATAAAACTTCCGGCAAGCAGTAATAGTATTTCTTTTAAAATTGGTAATTTTTTTTTGTATATCAGCCATGTTCCACTCAGCAACATAAACAGAAATATTGCACAATAAGGCTTAACAAAAAACAATGCGGTTGTAATGAAGCCTAATGATAAAAGCAGCAGGTAACTAACAGTTTTGTTTGTGTTATTTAATATCAATGGCAAATACAGAGCTACTGCCAAAACCATCAAAAACCAGGCGGCATCGTTGTAAGAAAAACTGCGGGGAGTGTAGCCTAATAGGCAGCCATTTAAGGCAAAACACAATAATAAAAAAAAGGCTGTTTTTTTATTATTTGTGCTGCATTGTTTTATTAATACTCTAAATACACTTATAGTCAAAAGTATTGCTGCAAGGTGTTCTGAGAATATTTTAAAAAGCCGCGAAAGCACCACATTGCCACTTAAAAAAGAAAATAGGTAAGCCAATGGGTGTACATAAATTATCCACCCCATCTTTTCGGGATGCTGCATGTATAGATGGTAATAGGCTTCATCGGTAATATCAAAGCCGCAATTAATATACTTTAATACAAAAAGAATTTTTGCTAACCAAAATATCATTAAAGCTATTGCTGAAATCAGCATTGCTTTTTGGTGGGATAGTTTAATACTTAATAAATTGCTGGCATTCATTAATCAGAGTTAGGATAGGTGCTTTTCAATTAGCCTTACCAATTGCTTTGTACTAATTTCAAAATCCTTAAAGGGTAGCACTTCTTTTTTCCATTTTGTTTCATCGGGTTTTGAAATAAAATCGTAGTCGTAATAGAAGTTTTCGTTTACATAATATTTTTCGATTTCGTTGTTGCTTATTTCTTTATTTCGGAAGTAATAAACGAGCTGATAATTTTTGCGAAGCACGGTAACTGTGATGGCGTGGCGAATTTCTTTAGAAAGGTTGGGTGCGCTTGAATGTATGGTAGCTGGGTCAAATACCAACACATCACCTGCTTTTATTTCAACTGGTTTTACATATTTATAAAGCGTTTCTGTGTGGCTTTTAAATTGCCATGGCACACCAAGGCTACGTTGGGTATTGCCCCATAGGTGGCTGCCTGATAGAAATGAAATTGGTCCGTTTTCGAGGGTTACATCGCAAAAAGGTATCCACACAAAAAGGCAGTAGTCGTTTTCTTCATCAATTACTGTGCTATCCTGATGTATTAATAAATCGCTATTGCGATGGGGTGGTTTTACCTGATAAGCACCTCCCGTGTGTGGATCTACTTTATCCATATCAAACATGCGTGGTAAAATAGTGGTGGCATTTTTATTGATTACATTTTGTGTTTGTTTGCGTATTTCAGGGTTAAATAATCTGCCACTATTTAGCAGGTTTTCGTTAAGCTCAAATCCTTCGAGTTTAGAAATGTCATCGAAGGTTTTCATAAACGAGTCTATTTCTTGTTGCTGCACTACATTTTTTACTACGCACCAGCCTTTTTGGGCATAATGGTTGTGATTTTCTTCGTTTAAAAAAAATGATTCTTTTCTTATCGCTGCGTATTTGTCTTGATCGTAGTCAACTGCTTTGCCGCCAAAAATATTTTTAAAATAATTCAACATACGCTATTTTCAATGTTATGGCGGCTAAGATAAGTTCACTATCCATATTCGATACATACGAAGCTATAATTTCGCGCTCGCCACTGGTTAAGGTGCTGGGCCCGCGCAGTAGTGTTTCGGCAAGCAGGCTTAGGGGGTGTGCCGTTGTTTGGTCAAAGCTCATCAGCCCTACAATACCTGGCAGTTGTTTTTCGTTTGCAATGTTAATGTAAGCCATATTTAAATTGGATGTTTAAGCAGCTAACCTATCAAATTTTTTCAATATCCAAATATGCTGTGTGTGTGTTTATTAAGGAACTTTACAGCCTGCACTACCTGCTTGTTATTTGCAAACTGAGGTGGCACAAATGCAATTGCCGAGGCATTCAAATAGCAACTCTTGTGTGTGTCAAATATATTGCTGAGCAAAAACGTATCGGGGCGATGATACTCGGGTATGGCATAGCTGTAGGGGGTAGATGGCAATAGTTTTTTTGCATCATTAAAATTTAGCGCGTAGTATTGGGTAAGGTCTTTTTTGTTTTGTGCCAAAAGGCTTTGGTTGATGGTATTAAACATGCCGATGGCTGCCAAAAAGTTTTGCCCCCGAGGGTTTGCATATTGCAATATGTGAGGGTGAACCAACTGCCGGCTGGGTCCAAAGGCACGATGGCTGCGATGTGCAGTACCCTAGATGCCCTGCAACAGGCTAAAAAAATCTAGCACTTTTTTTTGCTCATCTATCACTACAAAAGGGTCGTAGGCATCCGCAATTACCCAATAAGCTTGCGCATCTGTGCCAGTGTTTACCACTGCAAATACATGCTTGCTGGGCACCTGCACCTGCACCACAAAGTAGGGTAAGAGATAAATACTATCTATCAATTTCAGCAAAAAATTGGTGCGCATGCCACAATCTAATGCAAATTGGTTGCCGTTTGCCTTATCAAATAATTGGCGCAGTGGCATTGCATTCAGTTGCTCATAATTGGGTAGCAAGGGGCTGGGGCTCATGCCTTCCAAATACTCGAAGCTGCTGGCAGCATACACAAAATCGGTTAGCAGCAATACCTTGGCATTTTTTTGGTAGGCAGGCAGGCTGTGCAGCATTTGTTGCAGCCTTGCTATGTTGCTTTCAAAACCAGCATTGAGGTTAAACACAAGCAGGCTATCGGGTTCAAAATTGGGCTGGGTAGCAGCTATGGTTTTAAAATATTGATGCGGCACGTAGCTGCCAAGGGGCAATTGCATAAAGTTGATTTTTGAATGCTGCTGCTGCTGGCACGATGCCATCAAAAATACCAAACCCGCAAATACAATTAGCTTTTTCAATTGGTTAAATACCATTTTATAAAAAAACATTTGCACCTGCCTTTGGCACAATAGTAACAAAATATTTTACCCTCAAAGCTCGCGCTGCATCAGCCAGCCGCTATTATCACTCATCCTACCGCCTTTAAATTTCCAACCATATTCCTTTTCTATTTTACGCGCTATTTTGGTAGGGGCATATTTTGCCTTCCACTCACTGCGTTTCACTACCAAACCTTCGCCAATTTTCAAGCCTTTTAGTTTTCCGCTCACGGCTATTTCGCGGCTACCGGTAAGCAAAAGTAGGCAATCGGCTTCTTCTTTGTTTATTATTTGCATACAATATAATTTTTAACAAAAATAATAGTTTTTATTGAATTTAATAATACTTCAAACGTAATTTAAAATACCTTAAACGTAAAAAATAATACTTTGAGCGTAATTTAAAATACCTTAAACGTAAAAAATGATACTTTGAACGGAACTTAACTATCTTAAAACGGAACTTGACCTACCATTAACGGAACTTAACTATCTTAAAACGGAACTTGACCTACCATAAACGGAACTTAATTGCCATAAAACGGAACTCGACCTACCACAAACGGAACTTAATTGGAAAAAAACGGAACTCGACTGACTAAAATCGTAACCTAAATGGACAAAAACGGAATCTAAACGGAACAAACATACCTTTTTTAGCCCATAAAATGTTTAAAAAACAAGATTCAAGCCTATTAGTAAATGCTAAATGAAAAGGCTGATAGATGCACAAACGTTCTATTTTCAAGTGGCTTATTGTGCTTAGCTATTAGTGATTTAATGCTTTATTTGTTGAATGTTTTTTCTACTCCGGTTTGGCAGCACAAGCAATACTATCAGTTTTGTAACTTTGGCATTGGCACTTGCGCTAAATGCTTCCCTTTTTTCGGGATGCAAAATAGAGCCGAAAGCCAAATTGACTACAAACGAAGAAGATTTTATAGCCCAAAAAGATTTTAAAAAAGGAACGGGCTTGTTTAAAATGCTATTGCCTTCGCAAACAGGTATCACTTTCAGAAATGATATTGTGGACGATTTAGAAATGAATCCTCTGATGTACGTTTATGCATATAATGGGGGAGGTGTGGCTGCCGGAGATTTGGATGGCGATGGATTGCCCGAACTTATTTTTACATCTAATCAAAATGGAATTGAACTATACAGAAACAAAGGGGTTTTGAAATTTGAGGAAGTCTCTGCCACAGCTGGCTTGAGGGGTTTTGCAGGCTGGTTTACGGGTGTAACGTTGGTAGATATAAATGCAGATGGATTGTTGGATGTGTATGTGTGCCGGTCGGGCATAGACAGTAGCCAACGAAGTAATCTACTGTTTATCAACCAAGGAAATTTACGGTTTAAAGAGCAGGCCTCGGTGTATGGTTTAAATGATGATAGCCCGAGCTCGCAAGCCTACTTTTTTGATTACGACAATGATGGTGATATAGATGTTTTTATAGTAAACCATCCTGTAAGTTTTGAAAATATCTGGAACATTCCGGCATATCAATCAACCCAATTTGGCGATGAAGGGGCGGATGTTCTTTATGAAAATAACAAGGGCATTTTTGAAGATGTTAGTGCCCAAGCTGGCATAGAAAATATGTTCACGTTTGGCTTAAGCGCCTCTGTAGCCGATTTTAATAATGATGGGCTGCCCGATATTTATGTGGCAAATGATTTTATTTCTCCCGATCAACTTTATATCAATAACGGCAACAAAACTTTTACAAATAAAGCCAGCGCATATTTTTCAAACACTTCCATGTTTTCGATGGGCTCAGATGCTGCCGATTTGAATGGTGATGATTTTCCGGAGCTGATGAGTGCCGATATGCTTTCGGAAACACACTTCAGGCAAAAGTCGAACATGTTTACTTTTCCGCTGGCAGCCTACAACACTTTTCACACCTTTGTACCGCTTCAATTTATACATAACCCGCTGCACATAAATAATGATGGAAAGAATTTTGTGAACAGTGAATTTTATGCAGGTGTGGCAAGAAGCGATTGGAGCTGGAACATAAATTTTGCCGATTTTGATAACGATGGTTTGAAAGATATTTTTGTAACCAACGGAATAAAAAGAGAGTATTCAAGCCTCGATTTTGTAACGCTGCAAGAAAGTCTTGGCGAACGAATGGGTTTTAGGCACAATGCCCATACCCTTCTAAAACAAATGCCCATCAAGCGGCTGCGAAACGCCCTTTATCTTCAACAAGCCGATTTTAAATTTTCGGATGCTTCAATACAAGCAGGGATGCCACAAAAATTAATTTCTAATGGAGCCATTTATGCCGATTTAGATGCCGATGGCGATTTGGAAATAGTTATTAATAATACCGACACTGTTGCTTCAGTTTATAAAAACCTAAGCACCGAAAATGGTAAAAACAACTTTATACATTTTACACCTAAAGGCGATGGGTTAAACACTTTTGGAATTGGTGTTCGTGTAAAAATATTTTTTGATAAAGGCAAAACCCAAACTATGGAACAATCAAATTCCAGAGGCTTTCATTCGTGCCCACAACATGGCATCTGGTTTGGCTTGAACAATAAAAAATTAATTGATAGCATAACAGTAACATGGCAATCTGGTAAGCAGCAGCGGCTTTATAAAATAGCAGCCAATCAACACATCATTTTAAATGAAAAAAACGCAACTGCAATTAATCAAAATCAACAAACAAACCCTTATATCCTATTGCAAAGAAAGCAACCCATCGAAACCAACTTATTAAACCATAAAGAAGGAATATTCAACGATTTTAAAAAGGATAGACTTCAACCTTTTAAAATATCTGCCGAGGGTCCATCGGCAATAGTTATTGATGTAAATAAAGATGGACTAGATGACTTTATAGTAGGTGGTTCAAAAAATGGAACACCAACAACATTGTTTATACAAAACAAAACAGGCGCATTTACAAAAAAAGAAATAGTAGATAATTCCAATGAAATAACAGGCATCGCCTCGGCTGATTTTAATTCAGATGGCTACACAGATTTATTGTTAACCACTGGCAGCAATGAATTTGATTCGGCAAACAATAAATTAAAACCAATTTTATTACTAAACAATAAAAAAGAAGGCTTTGCAGATGCTTCGACATGGCTGCCCGCAATGGTGAAACAAGTAAGCTCCAGCCCTTTATTTACAGATGTAAATAACGATGGCTTAGCCGATATTTTGCTGTTTGGAAGAATGGTACCAAGCAGCTACCCAAGCGGCAATGGCAGGAGCTACTTACTGATAAATACAGGTAAAGCCTTTATAGATAAAACCCTAACCATTTTCCCTGAATTACTTACAATGGAAAATGTAACCGCTTCGGCATTACTTAAAAACGTCAAACAAAAAATACCAGACATTTTAATAGCAGAAGAATGGCAGCCCATCAAGCTATTTAAAAGCGAAAAAGGAAAGTTTAAGCGCAAATTGTTTTATAGTGAACTAGACAGTTTAAAAGGATTATGGCGTTCATTAAAAATAGGAGACGTTAATGGAGATAAAATTCCGGATATACTAATTGGCAACTTTGGATTGAATGATTATTTGCAAGCAAGTACTAAAGAGCCGCTAGCTCTTTATTTTAACGATTTTGATGGAAATGGTATCAACGAGCCTTTGCTTTTTCATTATTTGAAAGGAAAGAGCGCACTACTTTACGACAGAAATATTTTTTGTGAACAAATGCCTAAGTACCGCAATAAATTTTTGAACTACAAATCATTTGCTCATGCAAAAATTGGCGATTTAATAGAGTCTGAAAAGATGCAATCGTCAAAAAAGTACGAGGCAACCTATCTTGAAAACACCCTATTAATAGGATTACAAAACAGGCATTATAAAAAAGCTGCATTACCTTATCAATTTCAACTTCAACCTATTTATGACTGGTTAATTACTGACTTTAACAGTGACGGATTACCCGACATAGCAGCAACAGGCGGCAGTGATGCAGCTTATTATTTTACACCTAATACAACTGGCTATGGCAGTTTAATTAGTTTAAACGATGGTAATAACAATTTTTATTTTGCAAAAAACTCAGGCTTTGAAGAGCGTGTAATTGGCAGAAAAATATTATTATTAAACTCACCGGCAAACGAAAAAACAGTAAGTTTTATTTACAACAACGCCCCAATAGCTACATATAGTTTTAAGTAACTAAATGTTATCGCGTTTTAACGCGCTCCAAAACGTGATTTCCTATTTTTCCCCCTAGCAATACCCCTTCTGTACAAGAAAGTGGAAAATGAATTCCTGCCATCACTCTGCTTCCTCCGGCTTCATTTGCTGCTTCATTAAACGAGCCATAGCTTCGAGGCGGCTGTCCATAAAGTATTTCACTACTATCAATGTAAGCAAAATTATCGCCAATTAAATTAGTAAGCACAGCAGCAGCAGCAGCAGATACTGTGCTGTGCCCGCTTGGATGCTCAGGGAATAGCGGGGTTTCCAGCACCGAAACCCAGTCTGCTTTATAATACCTTCTTATGTAAGTTTCGGGACGAATAAAGTTGCTTCTATATTTTTCGCTCCAGCAGTTTAAAAACGCATCAAAAAGAGCAATGGACGTAAGCGAAACAGATTCGGCACTTTTTGCAAGAGAAAGATTTTTTACACTGCAAGCGTTAGTTGCAATAGCAACCCAATGTCCTCCAGGTGTCATTTGGCGTGCATTGTACATCACATGACCGGTGGCTATAGTTCTTTGTGGATTACAATCCCAAAACTTTGATATTGCAACTGAATTACTGTCTGCAATTGCACAAGCATCAAATACAGGTTTTACTTGTTGAACAAAAAAAACACTTGTTGTATCGGTGCTAAATACATACTCCTGAACTTTAAAATGAGAGTAAGAGTCCATTGCCATAGCGCGTATTTTGCCAAAATGCGGCTCGGCTGCTTCGCCATAAGTGGGCGATGTTGGCAACCAATTCCACGATTGTTCTCCAGCTACAAAGCGAGGCATATTTCTCGTTTGCTGATAATTATCTTTTCTGCTCCAATCAATAATTTTTGAAGCAAGGGTATCGCCATAATCAGAAGATGATTTGTAGCTATCCAAACTTAGTTTTGATTTATAAATAGCTAAAGAAGAGTCGCAGAATTCCTGAATAATATAATCGCGATAGAGAAGCTCTACCGCTACTGCCTCAAATGCTCTAAGCAATACAACCTCTTCATTCAGGCTTGATACAAAACCTCCATTTGGTTCCGCTAAACAAAGTGCGTTTAGTTGATTGCTGAGAGATTTAAGACTGCCATCTTTATAGTAAACACTTTGATAAGCCGCTACATTACAATAGGCATATATTCTACTTGCCACAGGCGGTGAAAATCCATCATGCACTATTGCTTCAGTTAATTTATTATTAAGTTGATCTAGCAACCTGTTGTTAACCGAAGCTTCCTGTTTGTTGCATCCATGTATTAATAAACCAATAAACAGTACGCACAAAATTTGCTTTTGCATTTTTAAATATTTGAATCAAACAGAAAACTAAATTTCTACTTTTTGCAAAAAAACGCCTCCCCAGTTTAACCCACCTCCCATTCCTGCAAGAAGTATATTTTTTGCTACTACTCCTTCATTTTGAATCAGTTCATTAAGCGTAACAAGAATTGATGCAGAAGAAGTATTGCCATATTTTTCAACAGTAAAGAATAGTTGCGCAGCATTAAAGCCAATGTCATTTAATATGTTTTCTATAATTGGTTTTGATGCTTGGTGAGTTA
>Ga0163144_10029141_pt1 | contig 10610 bp, 9 predicted proteins | sample OliLak19BULKMAT1_FD_123175 | JGI IMG/M metagenome (GOLD analysis project Ga0163144, IMG submission 123175) | Freshwater microbial mat bacterial communities from Lake Vanda, McMurdo Dry Valleys, Antarctica - Oligotrophic Lake LV.19.BULKMAT1 | ecosystem: Environmental > Aquatic > Freshwater > Lake...
GGCAGCTTGCCAATAGGTTGAACTCTGCAGCCGAGGGCGGCAGGGGCCGGCAGATTGAGTTATCTGCATGATAATTAATACAGATGATGATGCTCGGCATGCTCCTCCTCCTGTATGGGCGTCAGGCGGTTGGCTGAAAAAATGAGCATGGTTTGACCGTCGCTCGTCTCCGAGCCCGGGTGGAGTCTCTGACATGTTTTGGCACACATGCATTCGAAAGGTTAGGGTTACACTCATTGATGCAGTTTGATCCATGCAAACAATTGCTCTGAACTTCAGTGCAAGGTTTGCAAGTTCTCAGCACAATCAAGTTTTGTGTGTTGGCAAGTGGGTTTGGGCTTTGGCTTGGATGCACTTGTGTCGAACGAGAGCCAATTGCTCAAGCTCCCAAACAGAAGACAGTGTGCAGCTTCAGAATGTCTTTCAAAGAGCAATGTCAAGATGAACATGCAAGTTGACCCTAAACAAGAGACAAGGCAGATGGGAGTGGTGTTAAAACAGTAAGCTGCAATTTTAGACAAACAGAAACATGCACACAGAGAGAACATGAAATAAGACAAGATCATTGTGTCCATGCAACCCTGTCAAATTGATCAATTGCAAATGTTTTTTTATTGCAGCTAAGTGAATCAAAAGCAAAACAGATGATCCCTCTTGAGAGAACAAGTTGTTGAGTCTCCATTTCCATGACAGTCAAATGTTGGATTTGTGGGACAGCATCCGCTGTCACATTGACTAACACAGCCATGCAAATTGGCAATGGATCACCATCGGAATCTCTGCAATGCTTGGATGGAACTGATTCACAAATCACACATGTCATGCATGAACTTAAGAATAAGGATCGCAGGAAATATGCAACTACAGTGGGAACAAAAGCTGGTCATTTCCTTGTGTAGAAGCCAGTTTGGTGTGTGAATGGCACCTGAAGTTGAGAAAGAAATTCTTCCAATTTCACTGTAGTTTTCCAACATACCCTTGATCGGTGTTACGTCGTAAATAGGCGCCAAGCAACCACACCAAACACAATACTAGTACGCTGGAATGGATTTAAGATGCGGGTTTGGCCATTGCGGTCTGAAGTTCGCAATGCGAATGCTCTTTCCCGTTTGCGTAATATGCAATAGCCAAAGCGGTAAGACGCTTGAATTGTGTTTACCGGGATCTATGACCATGGAGGCTGTTTCTACTTTCTATCAATCGGGGACACCTTTGAAGAAGCTTCTCTCCTTCTCAAACCCGCCGTAGCTGGTTGCAGAGTTTTTATTTAAAATGATATTGCCCCATCAAACGAAAATAGAATGGCCCCGGTTTTCCTTTTTACATTTGCCAGTTCAAAAAGATCCTTGCAGGCTTCTTTCCTCCTAATCCATAATTAGCTTGCTATTCCGCGTACTAGTGACATGAATACTCGGAGTACAGTGGTTTTCTATTCGATCGTGCCATTCCCATTTGTGACTGAGAACAAGAGTGGCGTGCCGCGTGTCACCACAACGTCAGTACTACATCACCAGCCAGATGGCTCCTACGGTGAGAGGCTACGTTCTCTTGGTACTCATTTGTCAGCACGACCCCACCGACGTGGCACCAATAACGCACCAATGCTTTGCATGCAATTAACGTGGCAGTTTTTTAGTTGCCCTCCGAGTCTTCGGATGCTAAGTTTGACTGCTGAAACAAAATTAATGTAAAATGTTTCCAAGAAGTTCAAGTAAGATTATTGACGGATGTTCTTATCCTTATGTGTTGCTTGTTATATCATAATCGGAGTAGTACTCGGTTCTGGGACTCCTTCAATTTTCAACAATTATGGTCTATGCAGTCTTAAACCTAGTAATGCCAGCAGCTGTGCCAGCAATGCCACTCCGATCCAGCAATAAATAAGGTTGGCCTTCGGGTTGTCTCTGAGTATACCGAAAGCTTTTCACGCACTTCACCGTGAATTCTTTCTGTGTATGCAATATTCGAGCCACCCCGCAAAAACTCCTAAAAGTTCATACTACATACAGACCTGCTGCATGCGGTGGATCTTCTTTCACTTGGCATAAAAACAACTCTCATCTTTCCACAAGAAAATAGACACTAGCTAGAGTCACCGGGTAAAACTAGTAGTCCACAATTGACAAGAGCACAGGGCACTACTACTGTACCCTCGGTCCCATACTAGCTCTACCACCAGCAGCAACAGATAGCTAGCTAACCAGTAGCTGGTCATTAAGTTGCTATCAATCTACCACCATGAACAAACCAACCACCACCGCCGCCACACCCAGACAACCACAACAGCCACCACAACAGCAGAGCAAGACGAAGACAAAGAAACGCGTCAGTTTCGGAGAAGACTCTACACTTTTCTACGATGGCACACTGTCCAAACAAGAACGTGACTTGATCTGGTACGACCCCGATGCCCTCAAAACACAAGCCCGCAATGAGATATCTTTGGCTCGGCGCCTTTGGAAGAATCGCATGATGCATACCATGCGTACAACTGGTGACGAGCCCTACTGCTGGCGAGGCCTAGAACAACGGTTAAAGTCGAGTGAAGCCACGCAAAAGAAATGGTATACCTTTCTACACTCATTCTTGGCCTTGCAAGGCGATGTCCGTCGATTCCAAGATTCGGCCAACAATGCCAACCAAAACTTGTTGAGTGTCTTTTGTTCGGCGAATAGCAAGACGGATCGTGCCAAGGCGCATCAACGAGGACTCCAAGATGAAGTGGCGGCCTTTCAAATACATCAATCATTGCCGACCAAGGCAGTGGTTGGTGTTGCTGGCAAGAACAAGTTGCACTTGAGTCCAGAAAAGCGCGGCAGCTTGAGCAGTCAAACCAGCAATGGGGACCAACAGAAGATGAAAAAGAAAAGCAGTACGAATTGTCCGAGAGCTCGAAGTGCCTAACAAAACAAGGCCACCCCCACTCCCGCTACTCCACTTTACGCAAAGCTCGCTGTCCTGGTACTGCCACCTTCCTTCTCAGTAAGGAAGGCTTGTCTATAAGCATAATATCAGGGTACCACAGTGTATGTGAGTGTCAACACGAAGCACTTTTTGCCTGCTACAAGAAATATATATGTAAAAGCTATCAATTTTCATAATCCATAATAATAATAACGACATGTACAGAATCCAGAAAGCAATTTTATTTCTTTTTGTTATATATTTATATATATATATTTTTTTATTTATGTAATTTTCACAGAATAGATATCCGAAATAGCGATGAAGAGGCATGCCGTCGGTGCGGCCTATGAGTTTTCTCATGCCTCCCATGAATCGAATGAATTGGGCCATCCGACCAAATCATTATCCGAGAGGAAGGACAAAACAGCGCACGGCGTTTTGCAAGGCCAAGGAACAGTTGCTCCTGCATGCGGACTCGATACTTTCTCTTTTACAGCAGGCAAAAGCATCCGTTGCCACCGCGACGGCTGTTTCACGAGTATATGTTTACAACCAAATGAAACAATATGCAACTAGGATTACTGTAAATGACAAAAAACATAACATATACACAACCAATTGCTATCTATAATTCGAAACTATCTATATCAAAATCTATTGCTCACTGGACGAGGAGGGACCGCCACCAAGCATAATTTCAGCCTGATCTTTCCACATGTCCAAGGTAAAATCTTGTTGTGCCCGTTCCCACAAACCCTGATCTAAACAGGTGTTATCGTGAATGACTTCAATCGTTTCTTGAGACAACGACTCCAAATGAAAACTGAATTGTTGTCGTTCGGCAACATTGTAGTGCGTTTTATTGGTATTAGAAGGCAACAACCAAAGCTCGGCCTCTGTCGGTTCCTCGGGAGACATGAATCGGTTTTGGGCATCCTTATGCCTTAACAAATGTTGTAGCAGGGGCAAGGTTTCTTGGGAAATGCGTTCGGTGGTTCCGACCCAATCAAACCATTCATAGAACTTGCCATACAATTGTGCACATGTGGTCTCGGTTTGACCAGGATGGGCTGCCAGAGCATTGCACTGTCGATTGAAACTGGTTCGTTGCAATTCCTTTTGCGTGGGTTGGTGAGTGATCTTTTGATGAAAAAAATTAAAGTAACTCAACGAGTACGCCATGGGTTCTCGCAAAATCGTAAAGACAAAGAGGGGTGTTCCATGTTCTTGGGATAACCTCCTCCATTCTCGCAAATGGGCTTCCATATCCAAGACAGTAGGAGCATTCACAATGCCATGCATTTCGACAAACATGGTATGATCCCGACTGTGATTGAATTCATCGGGTGTCGGATCGACTGGCGTCAGGGGTGGCGTGAGACGATCCGAGATGCACTTGGCTCCTCCATGATAATCTTCGGGACGAACCAACATCATGTAATCCACACCCGGTAGCGTAGCACATTGCTTTCGTAACGTGGTCCCACCCGTCTTGGCCAAATGCCAAAAGATAATGACACCTCCCCCCTTGTTGCCTTGGGGTTTGAATTCGGGCAAGGGTTTATCCCTGTTGGTCCAATGAATGGGAGCATCATCGAGATGCTCATCAATTGCGTTGTTCAGACCTTTCTTGCAAGTTGAAATTCTCTCTTGGCGACTTCTTATCCATCTGGGGACTGACAGTGGATCCGCAGCTGTGTGTCGTTGTAACTTTAACTTGGGTGACGAAAGTTTCCTACTGCTTGCAGTAGATAACAAATGCTGGTCTCTACTCCTGCTAGACTTGGAATGCGAGAGAGAGTCTAGAAATACATTGTCGTTGTCGTGTTGACCAGAATGATTTAGCACCCACCAGGAAGATATATGAGCCGTCAAAGACACTGTCGCGATCGAACAGGCGAGACCAAGTGTGACATAAGACCAACTTGTCTTGCTCGCCTTGTGCTGCTGCTTGTTGCTGCTGTTTGGAAAGTTTAACCGCCGTCGTTGAGTTTGACTTTGGTGGACATTGCGAGGAGATGGAACGGGGTGCCGAGGAGCCGCAGAGACGCGGGGACTTGCAGCAGCAGCCTTAGTAACACTACTTGTAGAGGCATAGAGTGGAGGAACGACATGCAGGTATTGGTTCTTGTTGTGTTGCAGCCTCATGCCATTCGCCTTTTGTGTTTTCTGGGTGTACGAGACGATGATCTCTTCACATGGATTCAAACCAACTTCAACCAAGTTACAAATCTTATGGGATGTCGGTGTCTCTGATGGTAATGTGAGATAGGTGCGCTTTGTTAATTTGGTACTTGTACTGGGGGTTGCACGAGCAAGGCTAATGATGATACTTGTTGCTAGTTGTAAGATTGGTGAGAATGGTGTTTCTTCTGGCTAGCTAGCTAGTAGTAGAGATAGATAGTAGCGAAGAGATGAGGTACGTTACACGAACCATGCTTTAGTTTGTTTATCGTGAGATTGTGTCATTCGTGCTTGTAACGGATACAATGATGCCTCATTGTACTACCAAAACTTGTTAACGAGATATTTAGCCCATCAACTGTTTGACTTGGCGATTTTGACAGCTGTTCGGTTCTCATTCGTCTGGTAGTGGTACTGCGTATCAAAAGCTAGCACGCTTGCTCCTCTTGCAAAAGTAACCGAAACAGGGACTCGTTTACGTTTTTGTACAGGAACAAATTCGAAAACCCGAACTATAAAACCAATTGTATTCAACCGCTGTCTATTTCATTGCACAGTAGCAAGGGCTTACCACTGTGATTGAGGCATTTCTCGCCGTTGTCCCTCCTATCGACTACGTCCTTTCGCCTGGGGCAAGAGTGATAATTGAGCGCCCCGGTCATCCGCACATCACTTTCGGCCATAGGCTATAGCGGTGAGTTCATTGAGGAAAGAGTTGTCTGCTCCTAGCAATTGCATGCAGTCTTGGGCGCTTGGTACCAACAGGGCATCCAGTTCTTGATTGCAATTGACAAAATAGTTGGGATCCGGATATCCATGAGGATTATTGCGGCAACAATGGCCTCTTCCTCTTGGATGTTGACCAAGAGAGGTTTTCTGATGGACCGAGGACCATACAATTTGACCCAACTTTCCCGTCGTTAGAGACGTTCCAATGGTAAACAAGAGTCCTCGCTGCCAAGCATATTTGAGACGCAAATATAATTTTCGTCCTTCGGCAATATTGGGCAAGTATGTCTCGCGAACGGTTCCTTCGTGGACTTGCCCGGGTGTTTCGTGGTAGGCACATTGTCGTCCCGATGGCATGGAGTATCGAATCACAATGGTACCACCTATATTGTTATGGTAGTCCTCGTATCCGGCACACGCCATGGTGATGTGACGTACTGACATGATTCCAGAGGGACATTTTCCTTGGGGCAGCCGCAAAGGCATTCGACATTGAGGGCAGCGAGGATCGAATTTCAAAGAAATTTCGAGACAGTCTTGATGATAGACATGGGAACACGCCTTGAGTTTCACCACCCGTGCGGTGCCACCCTCCTTTGGATCCATTCCATTCCAACAAATCAAACACTCGGACGTCGACGCGGGTAAGGTTTCATCTGTAATGGGTACAACGCAGTCACTTATCATATCGGTTGCCAATGCCGTAGGTGCAATGTAGGGAATGGTTTCGATTCGTGGGAGTTTTCCCAAACGATGGTGTGTGTTGTTGCGCAGCAGCAGCTGTTGTAGTGGGAGTAAAGCAGATGCGGAATGGATTTGCTGTGGTTGTGGTTGTGATCTCGCCGCCCCAGTTGCGTAACCAGCAGCACTCCCATTGGCGCTGATACCTGTCGTAGGAAGAATATGCGGCAAAGCCGATATTGGATGGATTTGTTGTTGTGGTCGCATTGCCTCCATGGCGCATACAGTAGCACAGCCATGAACGTTGGTACTTGTCGCCAAAGGGAGGATATGGGAAGAACCTCCGGCATCATGTGTTTGGGTGGCCGCAGTAGCTGTACCCTGAAGGATAGTGGTACCAGCTGTGGAACGTCTACCGCGGTTAATGATTGGCTGCGTTGTCGGTGCTGTTGTCAACTGCGACGATCTCTGCAAATCTCGCAAGCGACGCTCGGGTGGATAAAAGGGTACCAAGGGTGTTGCGACGCCGTGGTTGAAGCATGCATCCAAAATCTTTTGAATGTGAACATGATACGCCCACAGCAACTGGTGTGGAGGACCATCCAACACCACGCTACTCGCCCGAAATTGAATCAAGGGCAATAATTGTCGACTTTCTTGAAAGACAATTTCATCACTGTAACTATCACCCTCGTCGGTTCCAGCAAATTTATTCCCAGTGATGGTATTGACATTTGATGTGGTAGTTTCGGCTGTTGTTCCATTGTCGACGCGTTGTTCTCTGCCCCTAATACAAGCGACCAACAAACCCGTATCCCCAAAATGAGCATAAGCAAAAGGATTTCCACTGGTGTAAATACCATTTCCAAAATGAGCCCACTCTTGTCGTGTTGGTTGTGGTTGCTTCTGCTGTGGTTGCGGTTGCTGCATCGGTCGCATACCATGATCTCGACGCTCTTGTTGCGATAAGAGACCTGAGAATCGAATGGATTCGTGCAAATAACGTTCCTGGGTATAATGATACACAATGGACGCATTATTATTATTGTTGGGTATTTGTTGTTGTCGTCGTCCAAAGTCTTGATGACAAGCCACCCACTTATTGGCCAAGGCCATCCAATCGTCCAATTCTTGTTGTGCAACACTTCTGCTAGTCGTGGTAGTGGTAAATGCTGGCCGAATCAAACCAATTTGAATGGCTTGTGGAAATTGTTGCGTCATGGATTGATGCAAAAGCAAGACCTGTTGGATCAAATATCGAGCGCGAGTATCTACCACCTTTCCAACACGGTTCTGATCCATGAAAGGATTTCTATTGGAAGGATGACACTGGGCATTCGGTGGTGCAATGGTGACAGCAACATAAGACCTGGCACTAACGTCTCTGCTGACGGATATTGTCGTCAAATCAAGAGAATCCATTTGCTGTTGATGGTGTCTGTTTATTTCGAGACAGCCGTGCTGCTGCTTCTGTTCCTCCGGTTTTGTTTGTAAACTGTGCTGCTGCTCATGTTGTGCCTGTTGTGCTGATACACAATGTGCAGTTTCATCCTTGTCATCATCCTCGATGAGGACACTATTACTATTGTGATTCGGAACCAGCATTGGTGTTGGTTTTTCTTCTGAGGTGGTGGAAGAGTCCCCCATCACGGGTGGAGGTGCATTGGAGGATGCATCCGTGGATGACGAGCTACCAGTGATTCTAGTAGTTCTAGCAGCAGTAGTTGCTGTCTGTGGCGATGAGGCCTTTTGCGGATTGCTCTTGCTCATTCAATTGATTGCTTTGTAGTGTGCTATCTGGGCAGTATGAAAAACGAAATGGAATACCTTCTTCAAGAAGTGACGGTGCCCGCCATCCTCCTCCTCCTAGTGCACGAACGCAAGTTAGATGAATCAGTCCTAGCTAGTTAGCCTAGTCCAGTGGTAGTTAGTTTTACACTGCACCTCTACTAGCTAGCAGTGTCATCTACAATCAAAAGCTATTAGAACCACAACTTAACCTCATGAGAAGTCAGTGTTGTTGTGGTTGTCGGCTTGTCGTTGTCGTTGTTGTTGTGACGAGTTAGGGGGGAGTGCGTCCAAAGGCGGGATTGACCCCGAACCCTTTAGTTCTTGCTATTGATTCGTCCACATGGTTCAGCTGGGACTGCTAGCTAGCTGCAGCTAGCACATTGTCGCAGAGATTTTTGGGTCAGCTTCAATTGCCTCCTCGCCAATGTCAAAGATTGGACCATTTCCGGTCCTCCTCCACCAAACAAGTTCGGAATCAGACGCATTCAGTTGCTCGCCCAAGAAGCAGAGTGACGAGAAACGCCCAACTGGCTGGTGGGACAGATCAAAACTTGTCATTGGTTGCACGGAGTCTGTCAGATTGGTTTTGCAAACATCAAGATTGCTACATTTTAACACCGCACACTATACCGTCTTTGGGCTTGAGAAACGATCTAAGAAAATGGCGCTATGCAGTCACAAACTAAGCTGCATCATCAATGGGTTCAAAGATCATCTTTTTCGCCTCTGCTTCAGCATTGGTCCAAGCAAGCCTTTCCACCATTTCACCACCGATGAAGTTCTCCTTGACCATTGTAGTTGTCACATATTTTGTTTCACCAACGTCGGGAAAATACATGACGACAAATTCATCGCAGGCATCAAAGAAGCTCTTTCCACGAAATGTCATTTCCCGGTCGCCCTGACCCTGCATGTTCTGATCATTGTTCCTCGCACCAAGAACTTGCTCTCTACCAACATTGAAGAAATGATGGCCAAAAAATTGTCCCACTTGGCCATGGCGAAGTTCCCAAATGAATTGCTCACCGCCAACATCGTTGGAACGAGCTTCGACTTTGTGGTTTGCATTGCCCGTCTTCATGAACACATGCTTGTTGGTGCCGGCCAACCTGATTCGGCACTGTCCCAGGGGTAGGCATTGTTCCAACCATTCACAAATGGGGGCTGCCGTTGGCGCTGCTGTTGGCGCTGCGGTGGGGGCTAAAGTTGGAGGGTGCTCGCATGTGCTACTTCCATCTTGTTTGGCTGTGCAGGGACCATTAGGATGATCAAAGCACCCTTCTTTCGCTGACTGGTAGTCGGTCGCTACCGGAAGTTGGCAAGCACTGTCATAGCACTCCCACCATTTGTCTGGGTTGCCACAACAGGATGTTGGTGCGGTGCCCAGTTGGTCACAGCTAGCTAGCCAGCAGTGCAAGTTCGCACTGCAGCTGGGTGATGATGCTGAACCGTGACCGGTGGCAATGCAGGATTTGAGAGCTAAATGATTATGCAGAGCAACTGACCAGGGAACCGGTAATGGAGGTGTGAAGTCCAGCAGTAGCCAGTCCGAGGCGCCAGCCGAGGAAATCCGGCTTCGCAGACTGAGCACCGAGGTCACACAACAGAGGCGCCAGCCGAGGTTGGACAGGTTGCCGGACAGTTGAGCAAGCAACGAATGTCCTTTTTGCAACAGCAAATGCACGTGGTTCTGCACAGGCAGACGTCCTTGAGATGAGCTCCTCATCAGTTCTGTTTCCAAAGCACAGCTGAATGGTTGTGCAGAGCAACTGACAAAGTCAAAAACATGGAATTGGAATGGAATGGAACAGAGCAGAATGGAATGGAATGGAATGGAATGGAACAGTCAACCCCTTTTCCGCAAACGGGGGTTCCCCCAACACACAAGAGGTCTGGGTTGTTGGGCGCATTTGGTTCTGCTGCGATCTGTTTGTTTGAATGAAACAAGCGCAGCACTGCCTCAAACAGGTCAATTCCCACCATGATGACCCATCTCAAGGTTCTTCCAGTTCTGGACACAGCTGTCATTCACCACAATTGCGCATCTGCAGCAGCAAGTGAACAATTGTTTGCACTTTTTGTGCCTCGCCATGGATGCGTGTGCACAAGACTCATGTTTCACTTGCCTATTGTCTGGTCTGTTGTCCACCATTGTGTCATGTTGTTGATTGGTGTGTTTGTCTTCCCATTGATCAATTTTGTCACCTGTTCGTTTGTCCTTGCTGGGATCAATGCCCCACTCTGGCTGACAAGATGCATCAACACAACAATGACACCACAGTGTCAACCACACTTTGCATGTGCCAATTGAGTCAACA
>Ga0163144_10029143_pt1 | contig 10610 bp, 6 predicted proteins | sample OliLak19BULKMAT1_FD_123175 | JGI IMG/M metagenome (GOLD analysis project Ga0163144, IMG submission 123175) | Freshwater microbial mat bacterial communities from Lake Vanda, McMurdo Dry Valleys, Antarctica - Oligotrophic Lake LV.19.BULKMAT1 | ecosystem: Environmental > Aquatic > Freshwater > Lake...
AAAGTGTTTTGCAGTTCTGGAGGCATGCGACCTTCCATGAGAACGAGAGAGCGACGTAGTTCGACGACTTTGTCGACGTGTTCGATCATGACGGGGCAGGCTTCGACACAGGCGCCACAAGTGGTGCAGGCCCAAACGGCGTCGTAAGTAATTCCTGTTTCGTCACTGATGAGTGAAGGCACTTCGGCTTCAGGATTTGCAAGGAGCTTGGCTCCATGGGCATTTCCGTAATGCTTGATATCTTCGATGAGCTTCATGGGTTTGAGAGGTTTGCCAGTAATGGCTGTGGGGCAAAATTCATTGCATCGAGTGCAGGCGGTGCAAGTGTAGGCGTCGAGAATGTCTTTCCAGGTGAATTCTTTGAACTTGCTCACACCAAAAGTGGTTTTAGTTTCGTCTTCAAAGTTGATTGTTGAAAGAAGGCCACGCTCTTTAAGGCGCGCAAAGAAAATGTTGGGTCCGGCGGTGAAGACGTGAAGATGTTTCGAGTGAGGGATGTAACACATGAACACGAAAACAGAGCCAACGTGAAGGCCCCAAAAAATCCATCCTATTTGAGAGGCGAGTGTCGGATCCACGGATCCAAACAAGCTCGCTAGTGCTGAGGTAAGGGGTCGCCATTCCGCCATGCCGTGTGGGTCTTTGGCTATTACCAAAAACACAAAAGCCACAATCTGGGCGAACATGTGAAAGCCTGTAAAAACGAGAACGATGAGTGCGTCTTTTTGATGGCGCCAGTCCTTGGACATGCGTTTCGGCTTGAGGATGAGACGACGGTAGAAAAAGAAAACAACACCAACAACAACCACCCATTGCATCACATCTTGCAAATAGGTGAGTGGGCCGTAAAGAGACCCAAACAACCATTTGAATGAGAATCCGTGAAGGAATCCTTCGATGATGTGCTCACCCGATCCGATGGTGACAATAATGAATCCGAAGAAGATGCAGGAGTGACCCACTGCCGGCCAAAAATCTTTGAACATCTTTCCTTGAAAAATCACATTGCGAGTGAAAATCGCTATACGTTTTCCAACTTGATCCCACTGCGACTCTTTGCTTCCCAGAGTCATGATCTTAAAAATTTTGTAGAAGCTTATTCCTGCAATGACTCCACAAACTAGCGTGATCGCTAGTGTGAAAAAGAATCGCAAGTCAAAAGCCATGTGAATACCGGTCTCAATGTTGTTTTCCAAGGTGCTTCCTCCCGAAATCGATCACTTGGTGATATGAATAAAGTACCATGGCCCTACTCGGTTTTGAATTGTTGATGAGACTTCTCTGGGGAACTGCTTTGGGCTTGGTTTTTGTTCGTCGAACCGAGTCTTCGGAGAGGTTCGTCAAGATTGCGGCGCGCATTGCTTGGGGCTTGGGCTTTTGTGCTGCGTGTCTCCTTAGCGTTTCAGAGGATCCTTCATTGGGCGCCTGGACCCTTCTCGGGCTTTTCCTTTTGGGTTTTCAGCTCTACACGAGCCTCGTTATTCCTTGGACCCGACTTCTGGGCGTGATTTTAGTTCTGATTTCCCCACTGTTTTGGCTGTGGGGAGAGTCTTGGCCTTATATTCTCAATTTTATGTTTTCTGGCCTCCTTTTGGGTGGCTTCTATTCGGGCCAGTTTTTAGGACACTGGTTTCTCAACGTTCCTGGAATGCACATTCGTGAGCTTAAACGGGTCATGAACTTTTTGTTTGTTGGCCTGAGTCTCAAGACAGTCGAAATTATTGCCTTTTCTGTTTGGCACATCATGAGCGCTCCAAAGGCTCCTCTGGTGGATTCGATGGGGCGACCTCTCGGTGTCGACATCAGCAATACGGATTTTTTGCTTAAGCTCAATCCTTCGCAGTCGCTTTTTGCTTTGGAGGGCGACTTCTTCATGGGGCTTGGTACCTACGGGCTCATACTTCTTTCAATGAGACTTCTTTGGGGAATCTTTGCTCCATGGATTCTCGCTCTCATGGTGCGGCAGACCGTCGAAACCCGTTCCACTCAATCGGCAACAGGAATTCTCTACGCGGCATGCGTGATGATTCTAGTTGGAGAAGTCACTGCCATATACCTTCGAAACGTATTACATTTCTTTATATAGAGAAACTCAATGAAAAATAACGGAAAAACTAAATCAAAAAGAAAAAATATCTATCAAGTGTTTCACGCCAAAGCGCCTTGCCGAATTGATCTGAGCGGTGGAACTCTTGATCTGTGGCCTCTCTATTTGTTTTATCGCGAAGGACTTTCGCTCAACCACATGGCGTTGGGGCTTTACGCGGAATCCGAAATTCGTTTTCAAGCCTCCAAGATTTTCTCATTGACGGTACATAGCGAAGATTTGCATGTGAGTGAGACGTTTAATTCTTTGGAAGAAATAAAAAAGTCACTCAGTCATTCAACAAAAAAGAATCCGCTCCGTTGGATTTTGCGAGTCTCTGCTTGGTGTTTGGAGGAGTGGGGCGTGAAGGGTGGAACGTGGGAGCTCGTTTGTCGGAGCGAAGTTCCTCCCGGGTCGGGATTGGGCGGCTCTTCAACGTTGGGAATTTCTCTTCTGGCAGTGTGGGCGAAAGCATTTAATAGAATGGAGTTGCTCGCGAAAGACCCTTGGCGCTACCAATCTATTCTTCGCGATCTTGAAAGTGTTGAAATCGAAAAACCAGCAGGAGAGCAAGACTATGTGCCGGCCCTCTTTGGAGGACTCCTCACCTTGAAGCTTGAAGCCGGAAAAAAGGGTGTGCTCAAATATCCAAAACGTACCGGCAAAGAGGTCGCCTCCCAATTGGGGCTCATTTACACAGGAAAGCCTCATCATTCGGGAATCAACAATTGGAGTGTTTTTAAGCAGTATCTTGAAGGAAACGACAAGATTCTGACGGCTTTGGGTGGAATTCAGCGCATTTCCTCGGAAATGACCCAAGATTTTTTCAAGAAAGATTCAGTAAAGTGGAAAAGGCTTGTCGCTAAAGAGTGGCAGTTTAGACAAAAGCTCGGGCCGGCCGTGAATGCTCCCGTGCTTAGGCGTGCTTCTCGTTGGATAGAGTCCAGAGGAGTGGTGGCCACTAAAGCCTGTGGTGCGGGCGGCGGCGGTTGTTTGCTAGTTGTCTTTAAAAATGAAAAACAAAAGACTTCGCTCATGTCGCAAGAATTGCCAGACAGAGCTTGGAAGTGGTTGCCCGTGACCTGTGCGGAAGAAGGAGTTTTAGGTCGTGACGTCTAGCGCTTGGAAACAGCTTTATAAAGAAGAACTATTTGAATTGTTAAACACAGAAGCCGACAAGATGGACAGCTCACTCAAGTGGGTTTTCGATTGGGACGGCACTCTCATGCGGGGTGACGTGGGCAACCAAGGAGCGTGGGCTTTGTTGCGTTCGGGTCTCGTGGCCCCAGAAAAAATTCCAACAGAATGGAATGTTGATCATCTGCGCGACATGAACAATGCCGATTTTGAACACTTGCGCAATGAGTTGGCCTTGACGATCGGCTTCAACGAAGTTTTTGAAATGGAAAGCACCCTCATGGCGGGTTTCCCTCAAGATGTCGCAAAGAAAATTATTGAAGAGGCCATGGATCTCGCTGTTAGGGCGGGGTCGGTCCGACGCCTAGAGCCGATGGGCGAGCTTCTGCGTATGAAGGCCAAGGAGCAAAAGGCGATTGTGGTGAGTGGAAGTCCAAAACTTTGTGTGGCCACGGTTGCTGCACATTATGGAGTTTTTCCAGATTGTGTTTACGCTACAGAGCTTAACTTGGTTGATGGCGTTTATCGCGATGACTATGGACCGCACGGAGTTGTTTGGGCTGCTCAAAAAAAGGTCGTGCTTGAATCGGAAGGCTACAACGAAGTGTTTTTTGTTGCGGGTGATAGCACGGGCGATTGGGACATGATGCAGTTGGCGACGGGATGTATTTGGTCGGTTCTTTGGCCAAGAAAAGAAAATCCTTGGTCAACCCTCAGAGAGCAATTGGAAATGCATCTCGACGACGTTCTCCTTCCTTTGCCTCAACGCGCGGGAATCTATTGGGCTAAAAATGCAAGTGATAAAGGGCCCCGTCATTACGTCTTAGAAATTCACGAAGCTCACCTGTAAGTCTGAGGCGCAAATTTAAAAGAGTATGGCTTGGGCAAGTAAGAAATAAATTATGAGCCCTGAGATATCCACGACAGTGGTGAGGGCTGGCGCCGCAATCACGGCAGGGTCGACTTTAACCTTTGCCGCGAGGAGTGGCAGTGCCGCTCCAATGACTGTGGAAGTTATCACCTGAAGTCCGAGGGCTCCTGAAATTAAAAAAGCAAACTCAGATAAAGAGTGTCCGGCGGGAATTGCGGCATCGTAAGATAGAAAAAATACTTTCAAGTAAGCAAGACACGCGAGCACCCCTGCTAACAAAAGACTAACTTTGAGTTCCTTGAAGATGACTCTAAAAAAATCACCGAGCTGTACTTGTTGAAGTGCGAGCGCTCGGATCACCACTGTGGCTGATTGTGAGCCCGTGTTGCCTCCTGTGTCCGCCATCATAGGCATATAGAGCGCAAGAATGATAAAGCTTTGCAACACGTTCTCGTTCCGGTGAATAACAAGACCTGAAACAAGGCCCATCGCAGCCAAGCCCACAACCCAGCTCGCACGGCGCTTGAAATGTTCCCAAGATGAAATCTCGAGATAGTTACCGCCTGATGAGGAGGTGATCGCCATGAGTTTCTCAACGTCTTCGGTGTGCTCTTCCTGCAAAATGTCGAGAACGTCATCGTGGGTAATGATTCCTACGAGGGCGTCGGAATCGTTGAGTACGGGGATGGCGAGTAAGTCGTACTTTGCGATTTTATGAGCGGCTTCTTCTTGGTCATCGGAAGAACGCACGTAAATAATGTCGGTTTGCATGATCTCCGACAGCTTGAGAGTTGTGGGAGCTAGAATAAGATCTTTAAGAGAGATGACGCCAATAAGCTTTCGCTCGGCGTCGATAATATAGGATTCATAAATCGTTTCTTTTTCGGGGCCTTCTTTGCGAAGTTTAGCGATAGCGTCACTCGCCGTTATGTTTAGCGGCAGCGTGATGTATTCCGAAGTCATGGCCGCGCCCGCTGTGCCCTCCTCGTAAGCGCCCAGACGGATGATGTCTTCTCTCTCACTTTGAGCCATGCGACGAAAAAGAGACTCTTGGCGCACCTCGGGGAGTGCTTGGAAAAAGTCGACGCGTTCGTCGTGCGACATTTGTGTGACTATGTTTGTAAGTTGGCGAGCACTAAAGGCCTCGCTTAAGTCGAGCTGAAGCTCTTCCTCAAAGTGACTGAAAATTTCCGCGGCGCGGTCCATGGGCACTTCGATAAGAACGTCTTTGATAAAAAGAAGTTCTCTATCCTTCAGCAAGTCGGCGCAGGTAGCCGGGAGGAGTTCTTCAAATTCCTTTAGAAGGACTTCTTTTGAATGGTTCCCCGAATCGAGAGGGGCATCATTTTCCTGCATTAGAGGGGGCCTCTTTGTACTTAGAAAGAACGGCTTTTAAGACACTTGCCATTGTTCCGTACTCAAGACGCCGTCCATTTACGTAAACGCTGGGGGTTCCTGAAACGCCAACGGCCGACCCTTCACTCACTTGGTCCACAATCATTTGGTGAATTTCGGGGCTATCAATACATTCTTTAAGCTCGGCTTCACTGAGCCCAGTCGCCTTGATAGCAAGTTCGTGAATCATTTCAGCTGTCAGCTGAGGTTGATTTGAGAAAACAGATTTTTCATAAGTGAAAAAAGGTTCAGACCCCTTGCGGGTGAAAACACATTGACCCGCTTTAGCGGCAAGACATGCGAGAGGGTGTCCGCGGCTTTGCATTGTTGTGTTGCAATTCGGGTCGAGCGGATAGTTTTTGAAAACGTATCGAACGTCGGGTTGGGCGCGAACAACTTGCGGAATGACTGCGGAGGCTCTGGCACAATAGGGACATTGAAAGTCGCTGTATTCAACGACTGTAATTTTTGCATCTTCAGGCCCGAAAGAGGGAGCGTTGGAAGTGTTAATGCTTGAAGCTTTTGCTGTGAAGTGCTGGTAGAGCGCGGTGTTGATAACTTTGTCGTCCACACGCGAAGGACCGATCATTCCCTGAAAAACTAGGGGCGTGAGGGCTAGGATAATTCCAACAATCGCTAGAGAGGAATAGGTCGCTTTGGGAGGAAGAGAGAACGAACCCGAGTTCTGATTCTTTTTAATGAGGAAGGAGGAAATCCAGAGAAAAAGATTCACGATGTAGCTAGCGGTGCAAAGCAAACACAAAAGTTTCAATTGAAATAAGGAAATAAAAGCTAAGAGCACAGTAGGGATTAAGCCAATGCTTGTGAGCACGAAGGTCGATGAAGAGAGTTGATTGCGGTAGGAATGTTCTCCGTCTTTGCCTGCGCTCAAGTAGAGTCCAAAACCGAGAACGAGCAAGAGTCCGTAAAAAACAACGAGAAATCCGGCGACGGGATAACCCAAGAACTCGCTATATTTGGAAAGAGCTACCGCGTCGCAATTGATGTAGGAGTTGACCGAACAAAAAGAAGCTCCTTCGGCGGCGCCGCTGTTGATCGAAACGTGATGCCAAAGAGTGTAGAGCCCTACGCAGAGTCCGATAAAGGTTATGAATAGAAAAACTTGTGAAAGTTTTTTGCTCTTGAGTGTGTCTGCAGTTGTCATAATGGATACCCCTTCAAAAACCAGGCTGTTTAAAGAACTTCTTAAAAATATCATTCATTGTTGCATAAATACAGGGCACCCAAACGAGTGTGAGGAGTGTGCCGCTGACCAGTCCCCAAGAGAGGGCGAGTGTCATTGGGATAAGCAGAAAGTCTGAGCCTCCGAGCCCATAGGCCGTGGGCATCAGGCCGATAACCGTCGTTAGGGTGGTAACGCAAATGGCTCTCAGTCGAAGTGAAGTGCCCTTGGCGATTTGATCGAGGTAGATCGAGGGATCGGCTTTCCGGTCCACCCTTTCATCCAAGAAGCTCACAAGAACAATTGCCGCATTAATCACCACTCCCGCAAGTCCCACCACTCCAATAAGGGCCATGAAGCTTAGGGGCTTGTTGTGAAGGAAGAATGACACGTTGACTCCAATGAAGCCGAGAAAGAATGTAGAAAAAATAATGAAGGGCCGAGTGAAGCCTCGATACAAAAAGACAAGAATGGCAAAAATGCCCAACACCGCGAGAAGCATGGCGCTGAACAGCGACTCCATAGATTCCTTCGTCGATTCTTCTTCTCCGCCAAACTCAAGCGCGACACGAGGGTATTTGGCATGAAGCTCGTTGTAGAGTTTTCCTACGAGAGTGTTGATCTGCCCGGATGTAATTTTTGCAGGATCCACTTCGGATGTAACGGTGATCGAGCGCAGGTAGTTGAAGTGTTTCCTGTCACTAGGTCCGCTAGCTTCACGTATTTTTGCAAAGTTTTGTAGAGGGATTCTGTTGCCGCGAGCGTCCATGACGGTGGTGCTCGAGAGTGAATCAATGGTGGAGCGATCTTTTTCGTTGTAGCGAACCATGAGATAAAAGTTATCGCCACCTACTTGAAGTTCGGAGGCTATTTCGCCCTGAAGAGCAGTTCTTAGGACTGAACCTACCGAGTCTGTGGAGAGTCCGAGGCGAGCCATCATCTTGTAGTCGAGATCGATTTCGTATTCCTTGCCTGTGATGACGATGTCGTCTTCGATGTCGAATACACCGTCAACATTGGCCAATTTACTTTTGATTTCTTTGACGAGTTCCACGAGTTCTTTGTCACTGTTGGAACGAAAGGTCACGTTGAGAGGTTTTCCAACAGGGGGACCTCCTGCTATCGCTTCATGTGTGAGGATTTTGAAATGACCTTTAGGAATGGCACGCATGGCCTTTTCAACTTCCTTGACGTCAGACTCAATCGCGAACTCTCTTTTAACAACAGTGAAAACCATTCCTACGTAGTTTGCGGTTTTGGATTGCGGGTCGCCAATAGCAAACATCGATGAACCCACTTTTTTAAACTGTACTTGAATGGCGCCTTTGCCAATGACGGACTCCATGGCAGCCTTGATTCTTTCTTCAATACCGTCCGACATTTCATGCACCTTGTTCACAGGTGTTGGAACAGGCGCTTCAAAGCGTGAAACATAATACTCAACGCCTTCGTTTGGGAAAAGTTCAAAACGATTTCCTACGGCAGTAAGAATTCCGCTGCCAATAAGCAGGGCTGTAATTACAAAAATTACCAAATAGCGTCGATCGAGACAGCGTCGTACAAAACGTTCAAATTTAGCAATAAACGGATCAAACCAAGTTTTGTTTCCATCTTGATTGTCGGAGAGCGGGTCTTTTTTAATGGTGAATTGGAGGCGGGCAGGAAGGAGAATGAAACTCTCGAAGAGGCTCACTATGAGAGTGATACACACCACAATAGGAATCCACTTGATGAACTCTCCCATCACGCCTTTGGTAACCAACATCGGAAGAAATGCAGACACCGTTGTAAGGGCGGTCGCGCTGATCGGCATCCAAAATTCATGAGCTGCTTTGATGGCTGCCTCTCGATTCGAAAGGCCCGCATATCGGTGCCGAGCATAGTTTTCAGTGATCACGATGGAGTTGTCGACGAGCATGCCTAGCACGATCACGATGGCCAACATGGTGATGACGTTAAAGTTGGCTCCCAGCACGGGCATAATCCCCAGAGTCGCAAAAATAGTAATCGGCATCGTGAGGCCCGACATAATTCCAGCCCAGCCGGGGAGGAAGGCTAGCAAGGTAATGATTACGAGTAGAAGACCGATAAGAGCATTGGACTGCACGATATTGAGGCGGAACCTAACGCGTTCAGCTTCGTCATTGTATACGGCGATTCGATATCCTTCAGGAAGGTTTTTGGTAAATACAGCCAAGGGCCCCTGAAGACTCTCTACAATGTCGATCGAATCTGCGGCGGCTTGTTTTTTTACGGAAATAATCGTGGCGGGTTCGCCGTCGAGGTCGGTGATAATTTCGGGCTCGACCATACCATCGCTCACTTCGGCAATATCTTTTATGAGAATGCTTTGTCCGTTGAAGTTGGATCGCACCACAAGGTTCCCAAGCTCTTCAATGGAGCGAACGCGTCCTCTAACTCGCACAAGATAGCGTTCCTCGTCAGTCTCAACATAGCCGGCGGGAGTGTCTTGGTTGCGGCGACGGACGGCGTTGAAAACCTCTTCAACTCCGACCTGATAATAAGAGAGCTTTTGGCGATCTAGCAAAATCTGGAACTCACGCTCGTTGAATCCCGAGAGCTCGACAATAGACACGCCTTTTACGTTTTCGAGCGTGTCCTTAAGGTCCTCCGCGAGGATGTCGCGCTTTCTTTTGTCGTTGGGGCCGACAAGAGCAAGTTCGTAAACGGCAATTTCCTTGGCGTTGATTCTTGTAAAAATGGGGTCGCCCCTCAGGACGGCTGTGATGCGGGCTTTTTGCATCGCTCTTTGAATGTCATCCATCACACGGTCGGTGTCATATCCTTCCATTTCGACTTGAACAATAATTGTGCTGAGTCCCGACTTTGAAATCGAACGAACGCTGCGAATTCCCTCAACGGTACGAATCTCTTCCTCGATTTTATTTGTGATTTGCTCCTCAACTTCGTCGGGAGAAGCTCCTGGGTAAACAGCTGTGATAACGGCAGTTGCAAAGTCAACTGGAGGGTTTTCTTCGCGGTTGAGAGAGGCGAGTCCTGTAACACCGGCAAAGAGACAGATAAGAGATAGGGTGATTGTGAGTTTTGCGTTGTTAACAAAAAACGAAATTAGGGTTTTCATCTATCGAGCCTGCCCCTTGGAATAGAGAGTGTTGAAGTTGCAGGGAAGCTTATCAAAGGCGGCGAAATAGTTGAGCAGCTCATGCATGAAGAGCAGCTGACTGTCGATGAGGCCGTTTTCCGCTGAAAAAAGCTGATCTTGTTCTTGCACAAGATTAAGGAAGTCGACACGTCCTTGTTTGTATTTTTGTTCAACAGAGCGGATGCGCTCTTTAAGAAACCCTGTAGTTTTTTCGAGGTTCTGCACAGTTTTCAAGAGGTACACGATGCTTTGTGTTGCGCTCGTGTGAGTCGCCTCTAACATGCTCGTAATTTCTTTGCGTTGCTTTTCGCGCATGAGCGCCGCCTTTTTGGCCTTTATCTTCCTGAGGTCGTATTCGCTTGAGCCGAGAGGAATGCTGAGCTGAAGGCCAGCACTCCAAGTGTTCTTCTTGAGTTGAATACTTTCCGAAAATGCCTCGGAAAAGCGGCTGTCGACGCCGTTGCTTTCTCCTCTGAGCATGAGGTTTAGGTCGGGGCCAATTCCTTGGGTGCTGGTTTTAACTTCCGCGTCTGAAATTTCTGAAATGAGAGAAAGGAGTTCTGAGTAGGAGCTGTATTGAGCCGGGGTTTTGCTTCCGCTAGTTTGTATGAGGTTTATGCAGGAGTTGATTTCATTAATAAAGGTTTCCACCGAAAACTTTGGATAATCCTCGTCGGACGGAGCGCTGAAGCTGGGAATTTTTTGTTGGATTGAGCGGGCTATTCCATTTTGTTTGATTTGCAGACCCATGAGAGCAGATTCTCTTTGAGCTACCTGCGCCTGGCTTAGGAGCACATCCGATTTTTCCGCAATT